>UEXM01000530.1_pt1 | contig 39780 bp, 53 predicted proteins | sample 1796661 | NCBI WGS metagenome assembly UEXM01 (sample SAMEA4772469, study PRJEB27181) | metagenome | reverse complement strand
GCCTACCTGGTGACATGAACTTCTGGATGCAGCGCGTATGGGCTGATGAAGAACGCCAGAAAGAAATCGAAACCGAAGTGCGCCTGTTTTTGCTTGAACTCGAAGACAAGCTGCAAAAGCTGCGCGACAAGTTTGGGGGATAAGATGCAAGTCGATCAGAACAAAATCATCGAAACCTTTGAGCGCATCGAAGAGGAAGCAGGCGGTCTATGGAACGCCATGCCTTCAATGACGCTGGACAAGACTGCGATCGAACTGGACCTGCCACGCGATCTGGTTCGTTCAGTCATGACCTCGCACTGGACGCAGCAGGGTGCAGGCTGATGCCGACCAAGATAATCAGAGAACCGCAGCATGTTGATGCACTTGCTAACATGCTGCGTGATCGAAAGTTGCCAATTACTGTGACATGGACGCAAGGCGCACCGCGATCTAAGGCGCAAAATAGGCTGGCACAAAGGTGGTTCACAGACATTGCAGTTCAGCTTGGAGATCAAACACATGAAGATGTGCGCGCAGAATGCAAATTGCGTTTTGGAGTTCCAATCTTGCGCGCGCAGAATGAAGCGTTTAAGCTGTCCTACGATCGGGTTCTGAAGCATTTGCCTTACGAACAAAAACTTGAAGCGATAAAGGCATTTGATCTTCCAGTAACTCGACTGATGAACGTCATGCAAATGACGGAATTTATGGAACAGATGCAGCTTTATTGGTCAGTTCAAGGCGTTAGATTGACTGACCCAGAGGCTCTTAAATATGAACAGGAGTTCTGCGATGGGTAAGAAAATAGCACCAAAAGGTTCAAGTGAAAAATTCTTGCGTTGTAATGTCGGTCTGCAATCTGATGAATGTTTGATTTGGCCATACAGAACAAACAACACAGGTTATGGGCTGGCAGTAATAAATGGAAAGCAAAAAACAGCATCTAGATGGATGTGCATTTTGGCTCATGGTGAACCAGTGGGACAGAAGAAACATGCTGCACACAAATGCGGAAATCCAGCATGTGTAAATCCAAATCACCTCAAGTGGAAAACTCACAAAGAAAACATGCACGACAAAAAGCGTCACGGGACAAACAACATCGGAGAACGAAACGGAAAGACAAACCTAACAGAAGATGACGTTAGATATATCAGATCAGCGCCGCCAGACTTAGCGCCACTGATGCGAAAATATAACATGTCAAAACACGGAATATCAAAAATCAGAAGTCGCCTAAGATGGGCGCATGTGGAGTAAAACCATGTTTAAACACGACGAAGAATTTGATGCGATGGGTGACAATGCCCACAAAGCAACAGCGGAGCAGATACGCGCATACATCGAACGCTTTGAGCGGCTCGAAGCTGAAAAGCAAGATTTGATGCAAGACCAGAAAGAAATTATGGCCGAAGCCAAAGGCAATGGCTTCAACGTAAAAGCACTGCGCAAGATTATTGCGGATCGGAAGCGCGATGCGGACGATCTGGCCGAAGAACAGGCTATTGTCGAACTGTATAAATCAGCACTTGGAATTTAGGAGGAAGAACAATGTGGAAATTCGTGATGCGCCCCAAGGCCAGAAAAGAATTAGCAAAGATCAATGAAGAGCGCGCGCGGACGGAGGAAGCCATCAAGCGCGCCAGACGAAATAAGCAGCGGGTCACTGACTTATACGACCATGCCAAAAAACTGACAGTCGCGGCGCATCGGTGGGAGAAATACCTGCAATGAACCTTACCGGCAAGGGGCCATTGGGTTTTAAAAAACAAAAAGAAAAAAAACAGAATAAAAAGGGACTGCCACGCATCAGCAAAAAGCGTGCGGCCTATCTTGCAAGCCCAGAACGTGAAGTTGGGAAATTGCACATGGGGCGCGTTGCACAGCTTCGCTGCCTTGTGTGCGGAACCTGGCCGGTCGAGGTTCATCATGAAGGCAAACCAAGGTCAGATATGAACTGCCTGCCACTGTGCCCAAAACATCACCGCACAGAGTTTGGACCAGGCTCATATCATTATAGCCCGAGGGCGTTTTACGCAAAGCACGGCACATCAGAAGAACTTTTGGAAAATGTCAGAAATCAGCTCAAAACACTTTAACGCCATGCCAGTGATGATACGGGGCGTCCTGTATCAGTCGCACAAAGAAGCCGCAGAAGCGCTGGGCGTATCAACAAGCGCCATCAGCCAAAGACTGCGCGTTAAGGGATCAGCAGACACCGTGGGGCTTGGCTTGTCGGGCGCTGCGATCGGCAACAAAAACCGCGCCAAAGAAATAAAGATCTGGGACATGACGTTCCCATCACGGACAAAGGCTGCGGAACTGCTTGGGATAAGCCGAAGCCAGCTTACAAAATGGACCTCGCCCAAAGCATCAAAATGGCAACAGAACCAACTGTTGATTTATGCGCTGCGCTACAAAAGAAATCGTGATAAGCGATAAGCGTGGCCACAAAGCTGGGGCGGGGTGTTTTCCTCCCACCTGATCCCGCTCCAGCGCAAAAAAAGAACCGCCGAAGCGGTCCAGTTGGGGAGGTAAATCTTGGGCGTTACCACTTTTCTTTTGACGCCCAGTAAGCCGCAGACATTTTGCCCTTGGCGATATTCTTTGCATGGCGAGCCTTGAAGGATGCACGGCGCTTTTTAGCAGCCTCACTTTCACCCTTCTTATGCGGTGATCCAGACACGCCTTGCTGTCCAAATCGGATCGTCTTCACCTTGTCGCCCTCTTTGGCCACAACAATGTGCGACTTAGTTGGATGACCAGGTGTGCGTTTGGGCTTGTTCACACCCTTCACGCCAGCGCGTTTGACCGCTGACTTGGCTTTATCTGCGGTCGAACGTGCCATTATTTCTTCTTGCCACCTTTTTTAGTGGTTTTCTTAGTTCCCATTTTCTTACCATATGGCATTACTTCTTTCCCTTCTTTGTTGGTTTCTTCGCAGTCTTCGCAGCGGCTTTGAAAGCCTTTGCAGTGGGCGCACCCTTTGTTCCAGGCTTGCGCATCTTTTCGCCTGATCCAGACGCAATGCGTTTCCGCTTGGCTTGGATGTTAGCATATAATCCAGGTTTCTTCGCCATCTTTCACCCCATAACTTCGAAATGCGGCCCATCGATAAATGGGCGGCGACCTTGTGATCTACGAAGGTCAATGTAGTCGTTCATGGCCTCTTCCATTGTGCCATCCCACTTGCGGATGTCATCGATGTGCCAAGCTGCACCCCAGCGAACAGCAACGCCAGCCATCTGAGCGCCCTCTTTCATCGCGTCAGCCAGATCGTCGTAAAGATTAAGTTCCCATGAGCCACGGCCATTGATGTAAGCCATCAGGTCAACCGCGTTTCCATCAAGGTGCTTAGACTTCATTGTCTGTGACGCGCCTTTGGCAACCAACTCTTTCTGTTGTTCGATCGTGCGCAGACCTTGGATCACCCCGAAGTCTGTCTTGGTCGCATTGATCGCAAACTTAACAACAGCAACCAGATCATCATTGACCCCGACCAAGCGGTCTAAGCTGCGGCGACTTAACTTGAAGCCACTCATTTCTTCTTCCTCTCAATGAAGCCTTCAGCAGCGCCTGCGCCAAAGTAGAAGCCCAAGATAACGATCATGGCCCAGCCGATCTGGAAGTCTTCAAGCACCTGCTGAACCTTAGCCGCATCAGCCACGCGGTCCATAAGCGTAAAGCCAAGAACCATTGCAAAGCAGCTAAGATAAACACCAGTGAACGAAAACGCGATGACACGCTGCGCCAGCTTGAACGGCGCATAGGCGTTCATGATTTCAACCTTGGCCTTAGTCTTGGCCGCAATCTCTTCTTCTGTTGAAGTGTGGAAGCTGTCGATCAGATCGATGCCAGACTTAATCACATCTCCAGAACCAAATAGTTTTCCAAGTAATCCTGACATTACCATTTCCCTTCATTTCTGCCGATAACATACAACAAAAAGCCCAATCCCGCTACACCCGCCAAAACGATCAGCGTGCCAAGCGTCCAAACGATGATCGCCTCTTTGATTTCAGCCTTGCGATACTCGTTCTTTTTGCGCTGGGCGCGAACGCGACGAAGCGTGTCTTTGTATTCCTCAAGACCCTTCTGACCATAGGTAAATCCGATGATCTGCTCGATCTCTTTCTTCATGGCCTGCATTTTTTTCTGGGCCGCGAATATCTCAATGGCTTCAGCTTCCGCTGATCCCGTCATGCTCTTCCAGATGCTTGGGTTCTTTGCTTTCTCAGCAGCGTAGTTCACATCACTGACTGCACCAGCAAACTTGCTCAGAGCGCCTGTTGCGTCCCTTCCAGCAGCCAGAAGAGACTTTGCATTGCTTACAGCACTAGCAGCAACTGAAAGCGCTGTGAGCGGATCAATCATTTTGTCATCGCATCATTGAGCAAGATGATTTCCAACCTCTGAACAGCCAACTGAAGTTCATTGGTGGTCTTGATGTTCCAGCCAATCAAACCCATGACCGCTGCAAACAGCACAGATATGATCGCCTTTTGATCCATCACTTCTTATTCTCAAATAATTTATCTATCTTCGCATCTAGCCGCTCAAGACGGTCAAGCACGCGATTTATGTCAGCATGAACCTCAACCTTGGTCACATACTCTTTGGCCATCTCTTCGCGCGTTTTGTTAATCAAAATTTGCAAGCGTTGCTGCTCAGACCAGACAAGCCGCGCAAGCCAACCAATAAGGCCCAGCGCGGCTGTCAGTCCAACATTCCAGAGGATTGTCATTTCCATTGCAATCCCTGTAAAATTAAACGCGTGGTGGCCAGACATTGTAGCCATTGATGTATGCGACAGCCGTGCCTGACGTGTAGTTGCCTGTATCAATGCCAACGCGGTAATAATTCAGGATCGGGTCATAGCCCACCTCTTCGGACGGTGCTGTGAACGTGTCCACATCGTGCCAAGTCGCGCCATCTTCGGAACGCTGAACGGTAACAGTGGCCGAGAATGTGCCGCTGATGGAGAGGTTGAAGCTGCCAACAACTTGGATCGCGTCTGACCAAGTATCTGCTGCGCCTGCTGAAACTGAAGTTTTGGGCATGATCGCCTCCTTATTTCAAAGTTACTGGACGGAACACCGATCCAAACACGGTGCCGAATACGGTGCTAAATGGCTGGATCGGCTCGCGCTCCATTATTCTTCTACCTGTGCAGCAGCGTAAGCAGCCTGTGCATCAGCATCGAAAACAGCCTGAATGATTGCCATCACGTCTGCGTCCTGCTCTGCAAGGAAGTCATCACCAGGCGTGACCACACGGCGATGGAAGTTGCGTGATAACTCAACGCCATCCTCTGCAATGATGGTGGCTGTGCGAACCTGAATGACGGGATAACCCGCAGCCAGTTGCAAGACCTCGATCTTGTCGTTCTTTGTTGTTTTAGTAATAGCCATTTTTATCTCCTTGGCTGGACTGTCCACGGACGAACCGCATTAAACGTCTGTTGCACCTGCGAAATCAGGAAGGGTTTTGAGGTGTTCGTATGCCTGTTTGATGAAGTTATCAGAACTATCTGAAACAGATGGAACAAACGAAATTCTTGTAGTATCAACAATTTCATCGTTGATTGTAAAAGCTACGAGAATTTGAACTTTATGCTTGTTTCCATAAACTTCATCTACTTTGATATAGCAATTTGGGAGGATTACATCTGACCCAAGTGCTGTTCTTGTTACATTCTTTAAGAGAGCCATGATTTACCTCATTCAGCTTTGATTAAGTTTACTGCGATAAGACCACAGTCATTACCAAGAGTGTCAGAAGCATTACCTCCATCACGTCTTACCCTTACAGTGAAAAGCCTGTTTTCTGAAACACTGATACTTGACGTTGAAACCGTATCTATAGAAAGAACATTTTGAGCTGGTGCTGTAATAGTTTTTGTCTGGGACACAACACCAGAGCCAATAGTCTCACCGTCATTTCTATTGTTTGCAAACAAATCAAAAACAACGTCACCTGATCCAGCACCTAAATTTGTCCACCTGATTTGAATATCTGCTTTTTTCCATCCTTTAGGTATAGTAAAAGAAAAACCAACATCTTCAGATGATGCACTGTCTAAAGCCCAGCATGTTGCTTCACTTGCATTTGTCAAAACAGGACTTCCAGTAACAGCAGAGCCAGCACCAGCCGCAGCAGTTATATTTTCGGGTAATCCATAAAGGCCTGACGTAACAAAAGCACCCCTTGTGTTGATTCCATTATCAATCAATCCATCATTTGCTTCTGCAAAATTAAATACTGTATCAGAAACGCCAGACCTAATCTCCATGCCATTTCCGTTTTGCTCAGTGTAAGCAAAAACTGTTGTTTTATCTGCTCCAATAAAAATACCAGTTTGGAATGTTTCTATATCCATGTGGCCAATAACATTGGTAGCAGAATAAACATTCAAGCCATTTCCAACTTCAATACCGATCCCGCCAGATGATGTGCCTGCTCCTTTTAGACGACCACCAACAATGTAATTTCTTGTGCAAAATTCATCAAAGGTGGGGCCATAAAACTTAAAGCCATGAAGAACATTTAATGCTTGAGGGGCAAAAAATGAATTATCAAACACTGCATTGTTTACGGCATGACACCTAATAAATGTCCCATTAGGAATATTATTGCCCCTTGCGCCATAAAAAACACAGCCACTTGCGCCATCTAATTCAATGCCATTTGAAACAGTGGACTGGTTATTTCCATCTACAAAAACATCATACATAGCACGGTCAAAACGCATGGCACTGCGACCAAGCAAAAGCATAGAACCAGTTGTAAATCCAGACAGAGCAAATAGCTTTGCACAACCACGTTCCATTTTAATGCCAATGCTGTCAGCATCAATTTGGATTGTGCTTGAAATGCCGTAAGCACCTCTTGGAAAATACAAAGTTCCTCCGCCTTTGTTTGCAAGAAATGTTATCGCACTTTGAATAGACGTTGTATCATCTACTGTTCCATTTCCAACAGCGCCAAAGTCTTTGACATTGACAAAGGCTCCTTCGAGCATCCGATTGTGTGTTTTAGTCAAAGCCATAGCCTGTTCCTCATACCAAGTATGTGCCAGAAGCACGAATTAAGTTTGCATCTGAACCAGTATTTACATCTGCAACAGCAGTGTTGGACAAAGCGCCATCTGCGGCTGTCCTGTAAACAAAATTACCTGCGTTTGTTCCAGAAATTATCAAGATTGCAGAGGGTTGCTCACCAGACCAGCTTGCAGAAGAAGAAATTGACAGTGTGGCCAAACCACCGTTTCCTGTCTTTGCTGTAAAAGGCAAGCCGCCAAGCCTTACCGAGCCAGAAGCAGAACCAACAGTTACAGCATCTGTTCTAAAGGTAAATTGAACATGAACTAAATTACCCACTTTTGTATACGATCCAGATGTTATGCCATCATATGTTACACTGGTAAAATCAGTTCCATCAGTGGTCAGCGTTGGCGTCCACGTCCCCTCTTCATAGTCATCGAACAGTTCACTTGTGCCAGTGCCAGAGGTGGCAGAGAAGTCGATGCCAGAGCCACTGCCAACATAAACATTTTCAGTTAAATATAATTCTTTGAACCTATTTCCAGATTGCCCTAGGCTCATTTCCCCATTTGTGCCTCCACTGCTTCCGTTTGTCGGAATTACCAATGAAGTGTTATTAAACCACAACCCGCAAGCAGTAGACTGAACTATTAAGGCACTAGCTGAAGTTGCAATTGACCCAACCTCAACTTCATTTTTTTGTAAGGTAACAATGTCACCGTTACCTGAACGAGAAACCTCAAGTCCGCCATTCAGATTAGACAGGCCAGTAACGTCTAGGTCTCCATCTAATTTTAGATCGGAATTAACGTCTATATCACCATCAAAAGTTAATGCACCTTCAATGGTTACATCGTTAAATGTTGGGTTTCTTCCGAAGATACCACCCTGCTGTTTAATAGTCATTTTGACCTCTTATGTCTGTGAGATGGGGAAGTTAATGGTTCCATCCATTTGGGCATTAGTTCCAAAAGAAAGAGTTGTGTCGTTCATAGGGCCAGTTGTATTGAGATAAATATAGGCTTCGTTACTTCCCCCATACACACGCCAAGAGCCTGTGTACCATGTTCCAGTTGAGGATTTAACAAGCATTGACCCTGTTGCTGTTATACGGGACTTAAATGGTAGGGTTATCGACCAAGTACCAGTTGGAATAGTGGCAGTAGAACCACGAATAAAAGAAAAGCTAAACGTACAGCTTCGGCCATTTCTTTGAAAGTTAGAATTTACAGTAGAGTTTCCAAATGTGCCATCAGTTGTGGAACCCTTCCACGTTGTCGTATAGGAGCCTAATTCAGTAAACAGTTCATTAGTTGTTCCAACAGAACCTAAAGTTATATTGTCTTGAATATCTGCAATAGCTCCATTCACAATATTTATATTACTGGAATCATACTGAGAACCTGAAACAGTAGAATCAATTATTAGATTATACCCAGTAGCCCAGCCGAATGTATTCCCTGTAATAATATGATCTGAACCCAGTACAGTTATACTAGACGCATTGTTGCTAAACCTGTTATTTGACAAGGTTATCTTTGAGCAATTTGCATCAAACTCACAAATAGTCCCAAAAGAATTAGAGAGTACTGCACGGTTCATACCACTAAAATCAACAAGAGAACCTCCTCCTGAAATACGTTCAAATGTTCTTACTGTTGGTCGAGTTGAATCGTCCGTCCCTAAACTAGAGATAGCATAAACTGTGGCAGGGTTTGAAGTTAGAAGAAAGCAGTCTACAACAGATAAATATGTTGCTGATAAATCGTTGCTTCCAACCGCAGCAGGAATATAAATGCAGCTTCCAGCTGTGTCGTTTACTCTGCAATTTCTGATCGTAACATTGTATCCTCGTGGAACAATACCTGCTCCTGTGTAGGTTGCCCCATTCCCCTCAATCCCAAAAGATTCGAGAATTGCACCATTACTGTCACACAGCATTGCATTACCATTAAACTGTTTTGAGATTACAGAGTTGTATGAACCACTACCAATCAGACCAGTACAATTAGACCCAAAAACTAATTGACTTGTTATCTTATAATTACCTTGGGGTAAGAATACAAAACCACTTTGATTTAAAGCAGCCTGAATAGCCCCAGTGTCATCCGTCACGCCATCACCGACAGCACCGAAGTCTTTGACCGACACAAACTCTTGCAGCTTGGCTTTGACAGTCGTGTTTACTGCGCCAACAGAACCCTCGTTGTATGAAATCTGGCTTGCTGATGCGCCACCGATCAGTGGGCTTTCCTGAGAAACAATCTCGATCCCTGCGTTCAGGGGAGGCGCTTCAGAGAAAGTAATGTTGCTTCCGCTGATCGTGTAGGTGTCTTTTTCCTGATAGACGCCATCGATATAAACGTTTGTTGCATTGATTGTGTTTGGCGATGCGCCCATGCCAAAGAGTGTGGTCACGCCATCACCAGTTTGGTCTTGCACCGTCACAGCGCCAGTCACAGCAGCCGCAGGATCAACACCATACCCAACAGGACTGTAGATCACCAAGGCGTTGTTCTTATCGCGGATAGTCACTGAGAAGTTCACATCAGCATAGATCAGCGCAGGGGAGCCGTTTCGCATGACATAGCCGTTTGACGTGCGCAGAGGCTGTGCCGCAGGCTGCGTAAACGCGCTGTCGTAATAAACCTGGATCGGGTTTGTTTCGGGGTTTTTGTTGACCTCGCCGAAATACAGATACCCATTATCAAGGGGATCACCGCTTTTGTCGGTGAAGATAGGATACGGTGGTGCAAGTTGCGTAAGTGCCATTATTGTTTCCCCTTGCTATGCAAGTCTTTTATCATAAAAACGGGTGCTTTGGATAGGTTCATTGTTGCGCCTCCGCAGTTCCCCATCCGTATGCAGCCGCAGCCGCTGGAGATGTAAGAGCCTTTGCAATGATCCGCGCCTGTGTTTGGTTCAGTGCGTCACCCGCCATAGCGCGCTCGACCAGCTTCAGCGCGTCTTTTGCCTGCTGCCCACGAAGCCCAACAAGAGCCTCTGCAATTTCATCATAGATACCCATCTGGCGCAGCGTGCGTGCTTCTGGCGTTGTTCCAGTCACGACTTGAGATACACGCTTGGTTGCGTTCAAAGGCTCACCCGCCATGAGGGTGCTTAGTGCGCCTGGGGCTGTGATGTCTTCAACGGCACCAGAGATTGCCTGACGCTGCTGTGTGGCGCTGTTGCGAGCAACAGCAGCGCGCAGTTCCAGAGACACAACCGCTTCATCAAGTTCATCATAGAGGCGCGCCGCATCGTCCTTGCCAAGAAGCAGTGTCATCTTATCGCGCATGGATCTGCTGCGAAGATTATTGGCCAGCTTTTGAAACTCGCGGATCTCAACATTTGGATCGGACGCAACAGCGTTGACGCGAGCCAAGGTGTCATCGATCGCGCTGCGCAAGCCAGCTTTTGCAGCATCGCGCTCCGCTTTGCTTGCACCTTTCAGCGCATCACTCACAGCCTCACGCGTTGTCCCAGGCTTCAGAATGTCCGCACCAACTTCAACAGCGCGGGATCTGCTAATAGCATCTGACGCCACATCAAGCGCTTCGCCGTATTCTGGCACCTCACGCTTCAACACATCACGAATTTGGCGCTGCAAGTTTTGCGTAGCACGACCAAGCTGAGTTGTTCCGCCAAGTTTGCCAGCAGCGTTTTGCTGTTCTGCAACGTCACCCAATGCGCGAGTGATGTAATCAAGCTGGCGAACATCAGGCATGGTTTGAAATACCACGTTTCCGTCTTCACCAACGCGCGCCATAACCTGTGCGCTCTGCACACCCTCAAGGCGCATCAGTTCGTTTGCACGGTTGACCGCTGACTGAGGAACGCGGCCAAGGATGTTTTCCAAGAAACGGCCACGGCCAGATGCGTAGTTGATCGGCTGGGCATAGGCCACACGATACGCACGGTTGCGAGCCTCTTGCGTTCCCTGACGAATGCCACGCTGCGTTGTCCCTACACCTTCTGGTGCGCCAAGGATGTCATCCATGACAACATTCATGCGAGCGCCAGCTTCCTCTGCGCGGCCTGTAATGGCCTCTCCTGCGGTTCTTGGTGCTGCGCCACCCGATGTGACCGAAACGTCAAGAAGGCGCTGTGTGGCTGGTCCAGCGTCCGCAAGCATCGAAGATGAACCTGCGCGCTCCAATGCGACTGAAGCAGCAGCCAAGTCATCATTCTCAAGCGCTGTGCGAACGACCTTTGCAGCGTCCGTAGAAATGCCCAGTGTCTTTGAAATCTGGCCAACTGATCGGCCCTTGATGTTTTCGAACGCTGATCGAATGCCAGCAGATACCGCAGGAATGGCAACACCAGTGCCACCACCTAATGCCGCTCCAAGTGCAGCGCCTCGAGCAGTCTCAGCCCCACGCGTTCCCTCTTCGCCACGACCAAAGCCAGACACAGCGCCCTCAATAGCACCAGCGCCAACGCCAACAGCGCCACCACGAAGCATCTGACCGCCAAGTGATGTTGCACCACCAACGAAACCGCCTACAGCCGCAGGGGTTGCAGCGACAAGCGCAGGCGTTGCAGCCAATGCACCAGCAACCTCAAGAGCCGCAGCCTGACCTGGGCGGCGCTCTCGAACCGCCTCAACAGATTGGCGCATAGCTTCAGCCGCCTGCGGATCAAACATGCCAACAGCTTCGTCGCTGTAAGAGCCAACAAACGGAACGCCTTGAAGCGCTGTAGCTGCGCGTGAAGCAACAGGACGTTGTTCAATAATCTGTTCCTGCATACGGCCACGCTGCGTTTCAGCAGGTGTGATGCCTTCCATCATGCCAGAAACAATTTCTTGATCTTGCGTTACATAGCCAGGTGAAACAAAGGCGCTCTCACCCGTCTGTGGGTTCTGTATGATTTGACCATCATTGTAATCCGCGACGAAATCAGTGAAGCCAGAACTCCGAAGTTGCTCCATAGCGCTGGGTCTGCCTTCAGGCGCTTGTTCGCGGCGTGCCATAGTTTCTTGCTTGGCAACGCGTTCAATAACGTCTTGGCTGGTTCCCTCTGGAAACTCAAGAATTGTTCCGTCGAAAAGTTCAATCTCAATCATGGAATAAGGTTCCCGTCTGCATCAAAGCGCAACCGTGGTGCCGAACTTGTGGCTGTTGTTTCAGGAGCAAGACCAGTGGCGCGTTCCACTGCCAGCATTTGCTCAGGTGACATGCCGGCCTGCAAAGCTGCTACTGCGCGCTTACGGGCTGCTGCGCGTGATTTCAGAACTTCTTGGCTGTCGCCAGGCTGCGGAAGGTAAACTCTGCCGTATTCCACCTGTTCTGCCTCAGTGATAGCTGCGCCTGTATCTTTACGCAGGATCGCCTGCAAGAACTCTGTCCCAGCGCGCTGTGCAACTTGGTAATCAGGATCTTGATAATCACGCCCAAAACCAAGAGGAACAATTTCCAAAAGGCGCTCACCTCTGCTTGTTAGCTTATTTGCAACGGGATCAAATTCGTCCAAAGCACCCTGCGCTCTTGTAGCATAAACAACGTCTTTGCTTTGACCCTCTGTAAACGGCTTCGAGGTAACACCTGGACCCTGAACAATTCTAGTTGTTCCGTCTGGTGCAGTTTCAATCGTCATACCGCTTGGAGGCTGGATTGGATAAAAGCGCCCAGAACTTGTGTCTATCTGACCTGCCGTTGCACCATACTGCGCAGCCTCTTCAGAAGTTGCAGGGCGAAATCCAGAGCCAAGCGATGCACCACCAGTGCGCATGAACTCTTGGTATTCTGGCGTCCCAGGAACAAGACCGCCTTGCTCTGCGCGGAATTGCAACTCTCGAACTTCAGCGGGTTGATCTGGCGCTTTGCCACCAACAGCTAAGTCATGAAACTTGTCAAAGTCATCAACCGGCATTGTTGAGACCAAAGGCATAAGAGCCTCTGTCAACAAACCCTCTGGGCTTGTTTCAAGCATCTGAAGCTGTGATTGATATGCTGCTGCCCCAGCCTCATCGCCGGAAGCATTTGCAGCGTCTAATCTCTCCTGAATGAGACCCTGAGCAACATCTTTATTGCCACGACCAAGCGCAAAAGAAAGCTGCTGAAAATAACGCTGTTCATTGTTACGGCGCTCTTCAGTGAAACTATTGGCAACGGATTGGAAGCGCTCTGCAACTCCAGGAAACTCAACTATTGCACGGCGCAAGTCCGAAGCTGTTGCTGTGCCAGCTTCTAGACTTTCCAAATATTCAAGCAGTGCTTGTTGGCCGCGAGCCGCTTGCTCACGTTGCGCTTGAGCCTGTGCTGCTGCCGCCTGCTGCTGTTGAATGGCTCTGGCACGATCTTCTTTCGCCATTGCAAAAGTTTCTTGCGCACGACCCTCTTGGCTCTGAGCCAGTTCACGTCCCTGACGCGCAGTCAGAAGACCCTCGCCAAACTTCAAGCCCTGCATATAACCCTCAATCGGGTTCAAGACGTTCATTGAGTAATTGATAGGACTAACCATTAGAACGGCCTCATTTGCGGTCTAAGAGATGTCGTTGGTGCCAAGGATGAACCTCCGCCACCAAACGGATTAGGGAATGCGCCAGAAGCAACGCCACCAGCGTATTGACCAATGCTGCCGATGACATTTCCAAACGCCTGACCTGAAGCCAGTGCAGATCCAGCCGCAGCAGCACCTTGTTGCCCATAAAGGTTTGCAATGTTTTGACCTGTTTGCATTCCAGCGGTTCCAACACCAGCGGCAGATTGCTGACCAAGGCTCGTAATGCCGCCAAGCCGTGAATATTGTTGGTTAATTAGGCTGGACAGAACCTGTGGACGGAACTGAGCCAGTGCCGCCTGTGTGTTTCCACCTCGCAAACCACCTGTGGCTGCTGCGCTTTGCAGCATCGCCTCTTCACCGGCACCAACAAGAGACTGGTATTCAGCGCCCTGCTCGATGCCAGAAATAGCTTCGCGCTGCGCCTCGACACCAGACATACCGCCCAAAGCCAACTGCTGAATAAGACTTGCATCACCAGCTTCAACGTATGGAGAAAGAAGTTCTTGAACCCGATCAAACTGGCGGCGCTGCTCCGCAATACCCATATCCGCAGCTTGCGTCTGTGCCGCCGCAGCCCTTTTAGATGCTTTGTTCTGGACAACACCGCCTACAACGGCAGATCCGATTACTGCTGTGGCCATCATTGACATGAGACAAGCCCTCCAAGGTGTTTGCGAACAGCATCGCTTATCGCAGCTTCATTCTTTTTCTCTTCTTGCTTGCGCTTCCAAGCATCTGTCTTGTCAACGAACATATCCTCAATTTTTTCTGGATCTGTTTCGTCAGTTGCAAAAACATTCTGCCATACAACATCTTCGATTGCATATCCAAGCTTCCTGCCAGGGTCACTGACAAAAATATATGGACCTTCGATGACGCGAACTTCATCGTTGATGACAACTGCGGCTTTGCCTTTAAGCAGAATGTTCATCGTCTGCTCTTTGTGCTTGTGGCTCAGAACCAAGGAACCAGCAGGGACAAAAAGCTCACGAATGCACACGCCAGGGCCAAAGTAATGCTGGACAGGGCATTCAGCCTGATCTTGAGACAAAAGATATTGCTCGACAAGATCCAAGTCGATTGGAGCAAAATCTTCATTTCTCTCGATTATGTGCAATGGGCCATCCTCTTGGGAAACCGCCTGCTGGTTGGCCATCATCTCAGCACCTGAATTATCGCAGAAATCAGTGTTTAGGGCAAGATCATTCATTTTAACTGAAACCTTTGCGCAATTTCGTATGGATTATACAAATCTGTTGGCTGAACTTGCTCCCTCTGCATCGCATAGAGATCGGCCAGAGCATCTCTTGGCTCATAGCCTCGCGCAAACTCCTCTTCCTCTTGTGGGCCTGCTTGGGGCCGACCTTCAAGAACTCTTGTGTCAGAATATCCGCCCATGATTTTGTTCACATAGTTCTGCGTTTCCTCAAATGGAGGAATGCCGCCATACTTACTGACATTGCCTGGGCCAGCGTTGTAAGCAGCCAGTGCTAAAGACGTATCTCCGAACTTATCAATCTGTTGACGCAAGTATCTTGCGCCGCCACGAAGGTTTTGGACAGGATCTGTCGGATCAACGCCCAAGTCAGCCGCAGTCCCTGGCATAAGTTGCGCCAAGCCATAAGCACCAGCGGAAGAAACGGCATTGGGATTAAAGGAGCTTTCGGCAGAAATTAAGCGCATGAAAAGATCTGGATCGACACCTTCCTCTAAGGCGATGCGATATGCTGTATCACGATAATCCATCAGTCATCCTCTTCCCAAGCCTGACAGGAGCGCAGGTTGTGGCAGACGAATTCGAACTTCTTGCAGTAGCCACGGCCACCAGCATCTGTGTCGTAATCATCCAGAGGAATGGCTTCCATCATAGCCTGTTTCATTGGGCCATTGCAGAAATACTCGCAGTTTGAGCAGAGGCGGCGGCGTGCTTCTTTTTCATCGCAGCCCAGCGCCTTGCCAAGATCCTTCCAGTATTCCTTGTTCGCCTTAGGATCGATCGACGGGTTCTCTGGCCCAAGACGCCACTCTTCAATGACCATCTTGCGGTTCTTCTTGTTCTCAGATGTCGAAACAATCTTCATCTTTGGAAGTCCGAACTCAATCATCATTTCATCCATGTCGATCTCCTTAAAGCGTAATCTCGCGCCCTGAAGCACGAATGGTCAATGTTGTCGCTGCGCTCGCAGTCGTGGAAATATAATCAGCCTCAAGCAGAACGTGGCCGATCAACTCTGGGCAGGTGTATGTCTCCCCAGAAGCGATGTTGCGAGCATTCACGATGCGGTTCGAAGCATCAGCCGTGCCAAGGTTCGTCACCACGTTGACTGTAATGGTTGCGTCAGATGCGCCGTTGTTGGTGACTGTGAACTTGTCCACAATCGCATTCACACCGTCAGCGGTATATTGCACGGTGTTTGTGGCTTCAGCCAGCTTGGGTTCGATCAGAACTGTTGGTGTAATTGTCATTGCTGCACCTGCGTTACTGTAAGGATTATGGCTGGCGCTGCTGGGGCGAATGCCGTGGAAGCAACGCTGTCAACCGTGACGTTTGTATCATTTGCCGCATATGCCATTTCAATGTAGTCAGACGCTTCCAGAGAAATGATTTCTGTCAACGCAACAGTGACATAACCGTTGCTAACATCGCTGGTCACGATCCGTGTTGTGTTGGGAACATCCGTGCCGTTTTTCTTGAACCAGACGTAAACATCTTTTTTGGATGAATTGCCGCTGCTGATCTGAACGCGTGCCTCCAACTGGTAAAGACCAGAGGCAGGAACAACGATCCGTGATGTGGGCGTTCCAATCGTCACACCATTGGAAATGTCAGTGTTGTCGAATGTCAGCGTGTATGCCGTGTTGATTGCAGCGGGTGTTGCGTCTGTCGTTTTGCTGAACACCCCATAATACTGCATTTGCTCGATTGTAGGGCGAACAAAAACAACACCATCAGAAGCATCAGAAACCAAACACGCTGCAATCGGGATTACATTGTCTGGCGCAGTAGGTTTCACGTTGGTAAATGCGCCAGCAACTGTCGGGGATGGGTAAAGCAGATCACCCACGCTAAAGCTGCTTGTGTCCAAGTCACGCACATAACCCCAGTTGGTGCAATATCCTTGCGTGCCAGTGTCAGGCAGATCATGCGTCATCACGCCCAAGATATACAACGAAGGCTGCGAACCGTCTGCAAGATACGGGGCGACCGAAAGCGCACCGCCAGCACCAGCACCAACAAAGCCAACGACTGTCCCATTGGGGATTGTCACGCCAGTGTTGTTTTCAACCCGTGCGTATGTTTCCAATCCCACCTGCTGAGAAACACCATACTCCATGCCGATATTGAGCGTTGCGTCATCGTCATTCCAACACAAACGGCGCTCCGTTTCTGCATGTGGTGGCAGCCGTCTGAAATCCAGATAGTCAATTGTTGCGTTATTGCGCTCATAGCTTTCCGCTTTGTTCGCAGCAACGCCAGCATCAAATGCAGCGTTCTCAATCAACACGGTCAGCGCAGCAATGTCAGCAGGTGTGTTAGTGCCTGCAACTTGGAACAAGCGCTCCATCGCCTTTGTCAGTTCTGGATCGCTCTGCGCCATCCGCGCGATTTGATTTCGTGTTGGGGTTAATGGATCTGCCATTAGAACGCCAGCGGCTCAACCCGCGCCTCCAGTGCTGCGACAGCCACATGAGCGTCTGAGGTGCCACGGAAGCGCTGCATCCGCATGTTCCGCATATGGCCCTGCTGCAACCACATCAGGCGCTTGTTGCGCTCTCCTGTCTTGCCGGCACGGATTGGCTTCTCAGCGCTCCATGTGACGCCATCGTTGGAATACTGCGTCCAGATTGTTGGATCTACGCCAAACGCTGTTGATCCCGTCAGGCTGACCAGTTCGATGTCATGGAAGATAGCGCCCTGACCATTGTTGTAGACAATCAGCGTGCCAAACTCCCAGCCGATCGTCTCGCCCCAGTGCGTTGAAATACTGTTATCCAAATAGCCGAACTGGTTTGTTGTCGGGTGGCATACGTTCCAGCGGTCGTAAGCCCATATGCAAGTGCAGGCGTTCCAGATGCCATCACCAACAAGCGTCGAAGATAGCGTGAACCAAACAGCCTGACTTGTTGCCTGAGACCCAGCACCGTCAAATACAAGCGTGTGGCGTGGCAGGTGAACGATCAGGAACGTGTGAGCCTTATCAACCCGCTCTTCCAAGAACGCTGTCGCAAGTTCTGCTTCCGTGTATTCCTGCAAGATCTCTTCGATCTCGCGTGTGGCAATCTTCTGCGCTGAACCGTTTGCACCCATGTAGATCGATGGTGCCTCGTTAAAGCCACCACCCAAGAACGCAATGTTGTCCATGAAGACGCAGTTTGCGTGCGTGCCAACTGTTCCCTTCTGGATCTGCGCGCCAGCAATGCGCTGGAATGGAAAGCCAGTGGTCCCCACGTTGTCAAAGACTTCGATGGTGTATCTGTTCAGCGCATAGATTTCGTTCCGCAGCTTTAGCAGAGAATTGACGGGATCTGGATCGGCCTCAGATGAACCATACTTCAAAGGGTTCACAGCAAACGGGTCATCAAGATCGGTGACAACCAAGAACTCGCCATCTGTGGTCATGTAATACCCATCAACCCACACCACATCCAAGGCAGTGCCAAGATCAGGGTCTGTGACCTGCGTTAGCGTTGTCCCGTCATACAGATACAGGCGACCGCCAGAAGCAACCGCCAGATAGGTAAAGCCATAGTCAAACGTGACCCGATCGCCAGAGCCAACATCGCCAATCTCTGTAACAGTGTTATCCTGAGCAATCTCAACCAGCTTGGTTCCCATCACGCGATAGATTGATCCGTTCCAGTTGATGCCCCCACGATTGATGCCTGGGCCAGTGCCGGTCTCAACAATCCCCTCACCAGGGCGCAAATAACCCTCAGAAATCCCCGTGCCTTTTGGAACGGGGATCATGTTCTTTGGGTAGGATGTCCGAAAATTCGGTGATCCATCTGCGAATATGCCGCTGAGAATGGGGATCTGCATGTATTTATCCTACACGATACCAAGACGATGTTGCACCATCATAGCGCATTGTGAAGAAATCGTTTGCCGCCAGCGTGGTCGGTGCGCCAACTACAGTCGCGCCAGAAGACACTGTGAGCGATGTAACGATCTGTGTGCAGTTCACCGTCACGGTGTCTTTGTCAGACGCACCAGTGGGAAGCACAATGGCTCCTGCGGCGTATGTGCTGACAGGTGTGACGATCAGCCAGACGTTGCCGGTGTTTACCGTGATGCTGAAACCAGTCGCAGCAGGTGCCGCATACTGCGTGTTCTGCGTGACTGTTGTGACGTTGGCGTTCACATAGTCCATCAGGGTTGTGATCGATGCCTTGCGGCTGTCACCGTTGTTTGTGGCCCAGACAGCAAGCTGATCGCCGCCCTGCACTGAACTCACAGATGAAAGTTGGTTAATGTTTGCCATGTCTTACTCCAGATCAAGGATACCGTCAGAACCAACGGTAAGAGGGTCTTGCGGTTCACGCAGGAACGGGTTGTTGTAATAACGCCAGCCTTTGTTGCCAGCACCAGCAGGGATTGTCTCGTTGCCAAGCTGCATCTCAACAGGCAGTGCAGAGTTTGCAACCACCTCGTTATATGCGCGCTTTGCAGAGGATCTTGTATCAGGGCTGACAGTTTTGCCAAAGCCAGCAGAGATGCGAATGGCTAGGTTGAGATACATGGCTTCGATCGCACTGTCAGGCACGCCAATCTCTTGATCCAAGTCGCTGTCAGCAGGCGAAGAAGGCAACGGATACCCAAGGCGAATACCTTTGGCGTTCCACGTTGCCATCATGCTATCTAAGCGCCGCAATGCGCTCTCAAGCTGCTGCGGCTGCAAGTCAAAGACATACGAAGCAAGACCGATTTCTTCGAATGCCTGTTCGACAATATCACGCTTCGTATATGCCATCGCTTATTCCTCTTTGGCTTTCGCCACACGTTTCTTTGCAGGCTTTTTCGCAGGCTTCTTGGCTTCGTCTGTAGATTTAGCCCAGCCCTCTTTCACCTTGGCTGCAACGTCACCTTCATCAACAACAATGTAATCAAACATGTCGCCGTGCATCTTGTGCTTACCTGGGTGTTTATAAAGCATCACGCTCATTTCCGTCTCCTTTTTGGTGCTTTGGATGGTTTTCCAGCACGTTCAGCCGCTTTTCGCGCCGTGCTGAGTGCAATGGCCGTTGACTGCGCGCGGGTCTTACCTGAACGCATCTCTGTCTTGATATTCTCGCCGATCGACTTTCGGCTGTATCCTTTTTTCAACGGCATAGCACTGTCCCTATTAAGGAAGGGTGGGACCGAAGCCCCACCCCAAGATCATTAAGTCTGCGAGAACAGCATGATGCCAGCCATTTCAGGCTGAACCATCGCCACACCAAACAGTGTATCCCAACGATACTTTGTTTTCTGTGTGTTGATGTCGAACTGTTTCTGCATGACAAGCTCAACGCCCTGATCTGTTGTGGCGCGCATGATGTCCGCACCTGCGTCTGTTGGAACAGCCAACGAAGCAGGAAGCAGTTCAATCGCGTCACGGTGCCAGAAGCAGTTCACTGGTGCGTCAGCAATGTTCAGGAATGTGATCGCCGCGCCATTCGCAGGCGTTGCAGTCACGTTCTTGTATTGCAGTTCAGCATCGGTAGGCGAGCTGTCAGCGGCAACGATTGCTGGGCTGATCGTCACAACGCCAGCACCACCTGCACCAGAAACGATGCCGACAATGCGGAACGTTTTTAGTTGGCCAGTGTCTTGCTTGGTGATGTGGTGAACAGCGTTTACGCCTGCGATAGTGAACGCATCTCCAACTTTGACTGTGCCAGAGGAAACACCGATGGTGAGGCTCTGTGTGCGGTTGTCCACGTTTGCAGTCTCGCCAGTTGATGCTGTCGAAGTTGCCGCAGGAACGTGACGCTGGTTTGCACCGTTGACTGTGACTGTTACGCCAGCAGCCGCTGTGAGACGGTTTGCGTAGTCCATTTTGAAGGTCTGGAAGCCAGCAACTTCACCAACATACGAACGACGATAGGCTTCGGTCGGGATGTTGTTCATGGTTTCGCGTGCCGCCAGATCAGACGCCATGCCGTTATAGTCACGGCTGGAAAGCGCGAAGTTGCGACCGTCCATCATGACGCCTTGCTCGTTCATCAGCGCATCAGCTTCAGCAACGTCAGCGTAACCGCCAGCAGCAGTGCTGCGTGCAGCAACGATTGTGCCTTGGTTTGATGCAACAGACAAAACAGCCACGTTGATGTCAGATGCCAGCTTCTGTGCCGCAGAAGAACCAAGACGGTTCTCTTGCAACTGGTCGCGCATCTCTTTGGCTGTCAGGAGCGCCGTGCTGTGCTTCTGGTAGCCAATAGTTGCAGGAACAGCCAACTGTGTGTTGTCAGCGAAGTTAGAAGTTGCATCGGAACCGTCATAAGACTGAGCGATGTAAGGCATTGGACGCCAAATGGTGTCGCTTGAACGCTCCATTTGCTGACCATTGGTGCTGTATTTGTTGACAAGCGACGAAAGCACAAGTGCATCGTTGAAGCCTGCCAGGATGTCTTCGAACGCTACGCGTTCTTCTTTGGAAAATGCGTTTGCCATTTTCTACTCCATAAAGTTTAAGCTGATCGCTTCTGCTTCTTATAGCTGAAAACCTTAGAATAGTCTCCAGTTCTTTCCGCTTCCGCTCTCAGACGTTCAAGGGTGTTGTCAACCGATCCAGAAGGGCGACCTGTGCCGCTGATCTTCTTTTCTGGCTTAGATTGTGCCTTACGTTTTGTGACTTTCAAATTGGTCTCCAATTTTGCCACCGCAAAGGCGAACTTTACGGGATCTGTAATTGACGAAATTTCCTTCGCTTTCTTCGGGTTCTTGCCAAGAGCATAAACGACCAAGGCAGGGTTTTCCGCACCTTGAACAATCATGCCTTGCTGCATAACGCTAAGAGTATCTTGCACCACATCTTCGGCATGCTCATAGTCTCTGACTTTTAAGCCTGCCTTAGAAGAGTGATAACTCTCCAACTTGCTTTCCCATTCCTTCTGCACAGCTTTTTGCTCTGCTTGGACTGAGGCTTGTTGTTCGTCATGCTGGCGCTTCTTTTCATACCACGCAGCAAGTTCCGTCTCATATCGCTCGGTGTCGTAATCCGTGCCTTCGAGTGTGGGCTTTTGGCCAAGAGGTTGACGCGCAGGCGCTTGCCCTTGCTCCATTCTCTCCAGCTTCTGTTCCAACTCTTTAGCGCGGCGCTTTTCCTCACGATACTGCTTGCGAAGGTCACGAACCCATTCAGGAGCGCGTGCTTCTTCTTCGTCTTCTGGGTCAGGCGCTTCCCCATCAATAACGACCATAACATCGGCTTCATCTTCAGCTTCGGCCTCAGTAGGTTCGCCCTCTTCAAAGTCATCATCCAGTTCAGCTTCTTCAGCCTCACCTTCATCAATGTCTTCGTCAAGTTCAGCCTCTGGCTCCTCAACTTCAGTTTCATCAAGTTCGATGTGTTCGTCTATTTCTGCCTTATTAAGTTCCATTAGATCCTCGTTCAATTCTCACCCATCATTATGTGCGTCTGGGTGGCTGACGCATTCCTGGCCCAGTAACTACGTTCTGTAGCTTCTGGGCTGTGTCTACTACGTTCGAGCGCTCTTTTTGCTCAATGCCTGCGAGCGTCTCGATCGTCTTGGCGCGCGTCTCTTCTGTTCGCGCCGCCGTGTATTCTGTATCGGCCATTGCCTTCTGTGCCTGAGCCTGAGACTTCGCAGCCTCCGCTTCAAGATACATAGACTGCGGATCTGGCTGGCTTTGAAGCTGCTGAAGTTCCGCCATCAGTTCTTCGTTCTCTTGATCTGTTGGCTCAACAACGCCCATGCGGATCAGCTTCTTGCGGAAGTATCCACGCACCTCACCAATGCCCTCGCCCTCCATGTTCATCATGGCCATAGAGCCAAGAACCTGCTGCGTCTCTGGGTCAGTTGCCAACTGCATCATGCCCATCAGCGAGCGAACAGTTGCGGCACGCTTAGAAGACGATGACGGGCCAACCTCAACAGAAACGTCAAACTTGGCTTGGCTTAAATCGTTCTCATATTCGACTTCGCCTGTCTCTTGGTTCAGAACAGGCTTGCCAAGTTCAATGCGGTGCAGTTCGCCCTGTGAGCCCATGCCCTTCATCTTTCGACCAGGCTCAACCATGATTTCGCGGGACATAGACAGCCAGATTTCACCAGCGCGCTTGATCGCCTTGGCCATGTTGCTCATGTAGATGAACGACTGCATGTCCAAGCGGTTTTGGATCAACTCAACAGCTTTGCCGGAAATGTTGCTGGTGATCTCTTCGCCGGCCTCTTGGTTGCCCAGAAGATCAGAGATGTCTTGCTCTGTAATTTGCAACAGACCAGCCAGCGCAGGCGGAACTTGTGGCGGCTTGGTGTAACCAATCGGACCAGCCATGACTTCTTGCCCATTGGCGTCAGTCACTGTGTTCAGCAGAAGATATGGATAGTTCTTCAGGTTGTCTTCTGCCCACATCATTTCAAAGCCAGCAACTTGCTCTGGTGTGAACATTGGCTTTTCTACTGTGGAAAGCGCAGAGATTTCGCCCAGCTTGGAAAGCTGCATGTTCTTCAGGCGCTGTGCATCCTTGGCCATGCGAACGTGGCCCATGCAGCGCTCTACGTTATCAATGAACCAGCGCTTGCCATAGACAGGAACGATCGGGATTTCCGTGCCTGCGATGTAGCCAGCATCATCCAAGATGCCAGATCCAGACATGATGTATTTGCGAACCTTGCGGCGCTTAACGCGCTTCTGGCGAACCTCGATCGTGCCAATGGCCTCAAGTGTTTCCTCAAGGTTTTCATCCTGATCGAAGTCGGTCTCGCTGTAGCGCTCTTCTTCACCATCGATGGTCTGGAAGATGCGGATCAGTTCAGAGGCTTCTTCGACGCGGTAGACCTCCGCAACATAAACCATGTCAGGCGTTGCCCAATCAAATTCATATTGGTGGATCTCTTTCGGCCACGAAGCTGGGTCATCGTCATACTCAGAAATGTAAGCATCGCGCGTCATGGCTGTCAGAACGTAGCACAGGCGTGCATCCGACTTGTCTTGGCGCTTGGCGTCCATATCGAAGAACACGGTGCTGTCAGCGTCATAGATCGGCTCTATGCGGATGCGCTGATTGTCGTTGTCTTCGTCGTATTCGTCTTCGTAAACAGAGCGCAGGCGGAACGCACCAAAGCCACCACCAACAGCTTCCTCAAACGCGTTGTCATACGCTTCATCTGCGGCGCTGTCTTCTTCGTCTGCACGGAACAAAGCATCGCAAGTATCGGCCAGCTTATCGTCTTCGTCGCCATCCTTGCTGACAAAATCAACAGTGATGCGGTTGTTGCGGTATTCGTTGATGATCCGCATGACGCTCAGATGGATCTTGTTGACCTCAAAGCGCGGCTTGTTGTTGAACTGTTCTGCAAGGTTGCCTTCCCACTGCGCACCAGCAATGGAGTAAAAGCGACGATCCTCAAGGCACTGCAAACGCTCTTCGCGCATTGATCCTTGGATGCTGTCAAACTCCAGAAGCGCTTCTTCGTGGACATTTGCCAGACGTTCTTTTTTGGTCATTCTTGCCACGACATAGCCTCGCAATAAAATTTGCCTGCATTATAAGATAGATTGACAGAAAAAACAATCACCGTGCAATAGGCATAACATTCGCTATTGGCTTGGCCTTTGCCTTCTTCTGACCATTGGCCCTTCGAGAACCTTCGCAGGCGTATCGCAGAGCGTCAATAACGTGATTGTCTTTGTCTTCCAAGACGGGAAGAACAGCACCAGTGTCCCTGTCTGTCTTGTAGCTGTAAAGCGTCAGTTCATCAATCGTGTGTTTGCAGCGCGGGTGAACGATGATGTCAAACGACTTGAGCCATTCGACGCCTTCCTCGACAGACTTCGGCCCCTTGATTGCCGGTTGGATCTTCGGGAAACCGTTCTTGCGCATATGGCTGATGGTCTCAGGGCGCGCGCTGTCAGCCACCATAGGCCATTTCTCAGCCTCTGGGATGGACATAATCAGCGATGGGGTGTCAACAATCTCACAGCCCACCTGATAAGCCTCATAATCAATATACAGCTTGCGGCCAACGATGTGGCTACGAATAGCAACTGTCGGGTCTGTCGCAAAGCCCCAGTCAGCGCCAAGCCGGTGGATCGCGTCCGGTGGTGTCTCAAAGTCTTCAACCGTCCAGTTTTTAAACACCCGCGTTTCGCTGTTGCGAACATACTCGCCCTTCCAGACGTGCATGTATTTGTCTGGATCTCGGCGCTTGTCGTATTCCATTTCTTCGCGCAGAACGTCAGGGAACCACGGGTTGTCTTCGAAGTTTACCTCAACAACCTTGCTTTTCTCTGGAATGTCTGGACCACGCAGCAATCCCTCGATCGGATCGGTGTCGTAACGCGGGTTCCATGTGAACCATAGCTGCGAACCTGGTTTACGAATGGTCGGGCGCAAGATGTCCAGCGAGAACTGGCTCAGGCTCTGCGCTTCCTCAACCCAGGCAATGTCATAACCTTCAAGCGACTTGATGCTGTCTGCTGTGTGGTTCTGCAAGCCTTGGAAGATTATGATGCCGCCATGAACGGATCTAATCTGGAATTCTTTGATCGCGAACATGTGCGCAACGCCAAGTTCTTCGATCTTGTTTTCCAGCAGCTTCTTGACCGACTGATCCAGAGACTTCTGCACCTCACGAACGCACACAGCGTCCACACGCTCCATGATGCTGCGCTCGATCAGCATCTCCGCAAACATGTGAGACTTGCCAGAGCCACGACCGCCATGCGCGCCAAGGTAGCGTGCATCTGGGTCACTCAGTATCGGGAGCGCCCAGCGCGGTGTTTTGATCTGGAGGTTCATATTTCGTTAGACGTTTCTTCTTGTGCGGCAATCCCTGTGACAGCAACAGGACCAACAATGCCATACTTCTTCATGATGTTAATCAGCTTATCGTCGAAAATGACGTAATTGCTTGGACCGCCAGCAGACGGGTCTCTTGCTGTCGGACCTTGATCCGCTTTGTATGTGATGCCCTTCAATCCGTTCTTAGCAAGCAACTCTTCACCAGCGCCATCAGATCCACGGATGTCAGACCAAGTGTTCAAGAAGCGGTTCACGGAAAAGTCATCAAGAAGTATCTTCTTGGCCGCATCAAGCGCCGCTGCTTCATCTCCGTTGTATGGCGCATCGAAAACATCGACACCCAAGTTCACTGCATCGTCCAAAGTGATTTCATCAGCAGTCTTCAGAATGGCGCGCTGGGCTGCTGGCGTCTGCTTATCAAAAGGCATGTCCCAATTCAGCAGTTCCTCTGGGGAAACATCTAGGCGAACCTGATACTTCTTGCCTTCTGCAAAGCTAACATCGTTTGGATCAATTGCCTGAAGCGCCTTCAGTTCATCATCCAAGCTGTTTCCAATCAGGTCAGTAAGTTCATCAAACATGCTGCCTGATGTTCTTTCTGCGGTTCTCTTGATCTCACCTTCAAGCGTCTTGATTGCCTTGTCTTTAGCCAGTTGGACCAGTTCGCCTTGCGGCAAGTCCTTTGTGGCCATTGTGGTGACTTTGCTTATGTTGTCCGCAATCTTATTGATAGCAGCGCTTTCATACGGCTGCACTTCTGCTGAAGGCGTATCTCCAAGATCAGAAACCTTGTTGCCTTTGTATGAGACTTCATAACCACGCGATAAGTCTTGGCGACCGCGAACTGATTGGCGATAAAACTCAGCAATGTCTTCACTGTCTGTAAAGTAAAGACCGCGACCGAATACCTGCGCTTGCTCTCCAGTGCCGATCTTACTCAGTTCAAACCTGTCAAAGTCTGCACCAGACCCATGAAACGCGATGATGCCACGTCTTTCATCTGTCGGAGCCTCAACCTGCTTTGGTTCCATTCGCGCCTGCATCTCTGGCGAGATCATGTTCACGGAAGACATTTCGTCAATCTCAGCAAAAACATCTTCGAGTGTAGCATCTGGATTATTTGGTGGCCTGCGACCAAGACGATAAGCAGTTGTTGCAGCAGCCTTCGATGACACCTGACCACCCATCATTGGGAAGTCCTGCATAACTTTATCCTGTAGGCTTTGACCAATGCCCTGACCACGGAACTCTTCTGGCACCTCAAGTTCCAGAACAGATGCACTGCCATCGGGTCGCACAACAACTTCCATTGTGCCGCCGCTTGCTGGATCAGTATAGCGCACACGCTCAGTCCCTTGACCGAAAATGCCTGAAGCATCTTTGCGCGTTACATCAAACGATCGATCGCCAACAACATCAGCACCAACGCCTTGTGCCATTGCTGGATCACCACGGCCAAGCAGGAAGTCAGCATCAAAGTCACGGATGCCACGCAGCGTGCCGATAGCGTCAGCCATATAGGGGCTGCTGTAAACCTCACGGGCGAGAACGCCTGCGCCTTCAGCAATCGGTCGCGTCAGTGGGAAAGCCTCTGCAACGCCAAGACCGGCCTCTGCCGCACCCAAGCCCATCTTGAGATAATCACCCTCTTGATAGCCCTCGACAGCGGTTCCTCCGCCTTCCTCGACGCCAAACACTGCGCCCAGAGGCGTGAGATCTGCCAAGCCAAGACCATCAAGGATGTTCTGAGATGTCGGGCTTGTGTCGCCCATGATGTCGCGCGCGTATCGTCCAGCGAGATATGGATCTAGGCCAAGCTGGTTAATCAGTGCATCTTGAACGCGCTGCGTGGACGTTTCGCGCATGGTGTAATCTGGCGCCTGAAGTGTGCCGTATGTTTGCTCTGCCTGCGCGATGTCTTCAGGCGTCAGCCTTGAAGCTGTTCTTGGAATGCGGCTGGATGGCTGGAACGTGCCGCGATATTTGGCAATTTCGTCTGGCGTGAAACCAGCAGCGAGAAAATCATCATCGATCAGACCTGGTATTGATCGATCGTATTCTGCTAATTCAGCCAGTCTGTCCATTATGCTTCCTTTGGATCTACAATCGTGCGCTCAATCTTCTGAACAATCGGCCCACCACCAGGTCCAGATACTTCGTTTTCAATCTTATCAGAATATCCGTGCTTGGTCAGCATCATCTTGGTGATTGGCGCATTGAAGGCGTTCAGCAAGCCATTCCGAATTAGAACTCGCTCTTGTTTTTGCAGCAATTCCTCTAAGATGTCACTAAATTCTGCGTTTTCAGGGTGCTTCACCCAATCATAAATCGTCTTTCTGGTGGTCCCTATGACTGACGCCAATCCTGCCACTGTGGGGATTGGATCATCATGCTCTAAGTGCTTCTTAATGTATTCCCGTGCTTGTTTGACCATCTTTGGGTCATAACTGCTGGGCCTTCCAACTTTCTTCTTCGCTGCCATTTTACACCTCATATCTCAGCCAAGCGGACTGGTCGCATGGCTGCAATATAAAGCAATGTTGGCATTATATCAATTACGCGCTTCAATCGGTCGATCTTCTTGATCTTGATACTTTCCGTTCCCGTATGATGCGGGTTCTTCTATGCGGTGAAAGATAGCCTGTGCGATGCCTGCGCCTGCTGGGATGCGAAGCGGTTTCCACCCGTGATAGACCAATTCAAGCGTCAGCCAGCCACGCCAGCCAGGTTCAATCACTGTGTTGAAGACAGATAGACCTTTGCGCGCCCATGTGGATTTGTCATGGACGATAGCCACCAGATCGCGCGGCATGTCGAAGCGCTCGACTGTGCTGGCTATTGCAAAGCGCTTGAACGGATGCAGCAGAACCGATTGCTTGATGCGCAGATCATATCCTGCTTCTGACATACCCCAAGAGACGCCGTGTTCGCGCAGCTTCATTGCTGACATGGGTGACAGTGGGCGGGTGTCGTATAGCTTACGTCCGTTACAGATCATCGCCTTGTCCTTCTACTTCCTCCACTAGCTCATATGTCTTTTCAAAGATGTCTGGCTTGCACGGGTAGAACTCGCCGTTAACGCCTTTGATAATCCAGTCTCCATCAGAAATCTGCATGTCGCCCTCCAGTGTTGATATAATTGGGCCGATTTCATTGCACCAACACGCACCACCCAAAAATGCAGTTACAGCATCGGGTTCGTGTGCCGTGTATTGCATTGCCTCAATCACAACAGGCTTCTTGCGGTATCTCATTCTGTTTCTCCCCTTAATCTGTTGTTCTCTTGCGCTATGACGATCAGAAGGCGCAGTGTGTCTTCGGCCAGTTCTGAGAAATGCGCCATTTCTTCGAGCGTTTGAGTTATTCGTTCAAATTCAAGCGTGATGTCGAAGTCTTCACTCATCGCGTGGTAGGCCATAGCGCTTTTCGATGTTGCTGACGGTTTCCGTTGTAACTTCCAACATGCCAGCGATCGATGCTGTTGTGAGGCCATGCTTGAGCATGTTGTTGATGACCTTGGCCCTATCTGTGAGCTTCTCAACGGTTTGCTCTTTTTTGCGGCCACCCATCTTGCCATGCTTTCTGCCAGTCTCTGGGTCATATTGAGAACTGGGTTGCTGACCTGGCGCAAGCACCATCTTGTTGATCTTCGCATCGATCTTGTTCTGCGCATCCCATGCCTTTCGATAGGCGTCTTGGTATTCATTGATCTGTTGCTGGCTCATGATCCTAATCCCTCTGGGCGCGCTTTGGGTCTGATGGATTTTGCTGGGGCGTATGTGTAATCACAGAATGCGTCTGCCTTGCCGCCCATTTCTTCGATCATGGCAATGCCTTCGTCAGTTCCGGCTATGCAGCGGATAGGCTCGATCGATATGAATTGTGTTCCCTCTGGAATGTCAGCGGTTCCCTGCGTCACAATTATTGTGACGTATGCTAGTGTCTCAATCATTTCTTTTCCTCCCAGAGTTTTTGAACTCTGTGCTTTAGTTCTTCTTGTGCGGGGTGCTTTGCTATGAAGGCGCGGCGCTGTTCGAGACTTGGCAGGCTCAGAACGTGCCGTGCAGCGCTTTCGATCATCTGACCTTTGCAGGCTTTCGTGTATGCCTGCTTGGTCTTGGTGTCGGGCAGATAGACTTCACCTGCACCGACTGGATCACCCTCGCGCCATGGCCTCAAAACGGAATGTCGTCATCGAAATCATCATTTTCAGGCGGAGCGTCATAGCCACGCTGTTCACCCTGCTGGCCACCACCTTGGAACGTCAGTTCATTTACGTTCAGCGTCAGTGATCCGCGCCCTTCGTAAACATCGACACCAACGCGGCCTGTCAGAGCCAGCTTTGTGCCTTTCTTGATGTAGTTCTCAAGGCTTTCGGCGCGCTTGCCCCAGATCGAACACGAATACCATGTGCTGTCGCGCTTGTTGCCGTTCTTGTCTTTGCCGTTGTCCACAGCCACTGAGAAACCCAGAACAGCGTCACCACCTTGTGTGCGGCGCAGAACAGCGTCTTTGCCTACGTTCCCCGCAATTATTGTAACTTGCATTGCCTTTTCCACTTCCGTTTTGCTTTTCGATAGAACTTGTCGATCATCCCGTGCTTCCGCATAAAATCGACAACGTATCGAGCTTGTTCTTCTGTTGCTGGGCCGCGATGTCCAATGTCTTGCACGCCATAGCCTTCCGAAAGGTCTTTGATGATGCAGCGAACAATTTCATCATTAAGCCCAGCGCACTTCATACCATTCCAGCACCAAACCAGAGCATGATGCCGTGAATAACTGCGATCGGGAACAACAACGCCCCTGCAATCAAATATCCCCAAGCACCAGCAGCCAAGCAGGTGATGACATGCGTCAGCCATGCCAAGAATAGCGGTATTCCAATAACGTAACCCATTTTTTCCTCCGTTCATTGCCCGACCAGATTAAACCCAGATCAGGCAAAGTGCAAATTATTTTTTCATTCATGACCAAACTTTTTTACAGCGAAGCCAGCTTGGGACAAGATTTCATCAGCGCGTTCTTTGCTGATCCGCTCTCTGGGCTGCGGTGCAATCAGAGGAACGTGGCCTCTGTCGAAGCTGTTGATCGCTGCGCGTGCCACCATCAGTGGGCCAAGTTCTTTCTGGGCGCGCTCTGCGATGTCGCCTGTCATTGGCTTCTTGCGCCGATCAGGATTGTCTTTCCCGATCCACCAGCGAACAGCCTTGGCGATCGACCAAGCGGGGAAGTCTTTCAGTTCGTGATACCAATCATCTGCAATCGACTTCATCATGCCTTCGGAAATGTCTCCTTGGAAATACTGGGCAAGCAATGAAGCAATGCGACCAGTGATCCACTTCGCCGGCGCAGGCGTATAGAGTTTATTCATCGCCTCTTCGAGCGCGTCACGCTCAATCTTCGAAGCCAGCGGCGTATGAAGCAAATCCCGCCATGAGCGCGTTATGTCCTCCATTTGCTCTGGTGGGACGTGATCTGGCAAACTTCTTAGCGTTTCCAAGCCATGTCCGCCAAGCAGCGTCCCAATCTTTGAATGTTGATCCTTTGGCGTGGTGATAATTTCTGAACTGTTCTGCTTCATGGTTTGTTTCCTCCGTTGAAAAGCCCCGCTTCATTGCGTCTTCGATGTTTCGATCTGATGGCACCCAACCATCAGGCAATGAACAAGAGCGCTTTGCTTTTGGTTTTGGGTCTTCTGACCCAAATAAAGTATCTGGTTTAATATCTGGTTTACTAACTGGTATAGGTTCGCCCTTCTGGGCAGTTCCATTTGCCTTTTTGGGCAAATCGATTGGCTCTACAGGGCAATACCATTTTGTTCGATCATAACCCGCCTTGTTGAACGTCCCAGACAATATCAGGCCAGCATCTTCCAACTTGTCTAAGGCTGTTCTGATCTGCTTTGAAGTCAGGTATGGGAAAAGAGCATCGAAGGCTTTGATGCTGTTGTATGTCCAATGGCGACCATCGTGCAGGTGTTTGCCATTCGCGGCGTTCTTCTGCGTCCACCACACAATGTTCTGATAAAGAACAGCGGCATTGACGCCAACTTTCGTTGCAATCTTTGGATCGAAGCTGTGCATCGACATTTCCTTTTCTGTTGTGGAAACGTCGAACTCAAAGTATATTTGAGCCAACGCATCCTGCTTATGCGTTCTGCCTTCCTCGCGTCCGCCTATATGCGCGACTGGGCCTTACTAGGACGGGTTGAGCGCTCCAACGCTCCCCGTCCATTTATTTTACATCAGATCGTTCGATCGTCCAAGCGTTTTACCGCGCGTTGCCGTGAAACAGCACTGAGCCGATACATGCCGTTTTTCATCAGAACATCGCCATCGTCATCCATCTGGATCAGCATATCCTGCACCTCGCGCGGGTGATGACCCGTCACTTGCGACACCTCGCCGGCAGAAGCGGCCTCAACTCCAAACAAATAAATCAAAATGTCCCGCTTCATGTTTCCCTGACCTCCAAGCCCATTGCACGAGCCACTGCAACCCGCACTTCATAATCCCGTGTGGGCATACCCTTCACGTCTTCATGGATTAAAACTTCATCTTCGATGTATGTGAAATCAAATGTCAGCTTCATCTTGCGCCCCGTGCGCGTGTAAAGCGGACGATACTGGCCCATCAGTTCGACCTTAACCTGGCGCTTCAGATCGCTGATCTCGCCTGCACGCTCAAGAAGCTGCAAATCCATCCAGCGCGCAGCCTCTTTCTTGCTGTCAAACTTGATGTCGCCCACAACCGTTTTCTTCGCACCGTATTTGTTGCGCGAAGGCTTGCGGAAGAACTTAGGCTGCATTTTCATCCCCATTGCTCTGCCATTGCATCAGCAATGCCCTGATAAGTTCTAGAACGCTCTTTCCATCGATCTGGACCAGGGCTTGCAAGATGACAATCAGCACGCGCGTCCGCTGCTGTCATTGAACTGGTAGGTGTCAAAGGCGACAAACCTCGCGTCCAAAAGCATGTTCGTTTTTTAGCTGGATCACCAAACTGCCAAGGCTGCACGGTAAAATCAGGTCTACGGCCAACAATTTCTCTTGCATATTTGTGCATCACAGGGTTTTCGACAGCAACCATAGAAGAATTTGAATTCAAACACGCTAAGAAAAATTCAGCGCCATCTTTCATTTCATCCCAAAGATTGCGTTCCGCAAGCCATCTAACACCAGAGTTACAAAGGCGCGTGCATGGAGGATGAGCAATTACCAAGTCCCAAGGCTGCTTAAGAACCTCGACAACATCACCCTGAATGTGCGGTCCATCAACCTCTGTAGGCAAAAGATCGCATGACACGGCGTCATGGCCGCGCGCAATAAAAGCGTCCCTAACTCGACCACTATATTCACAAGCAACAAGAACCTTCATTTCCAAGCCTCCATAGGCACAGCACCGTCAGTCAGTTCTTCAATGCGCTTGCGAACAGCATTGTGTGGCTTCACCTTGCCAGACAGCCAGCGCGAGATCGATGCGCTATCAACGCCAAGCTGCTGCGCAAACCAGTTCTTCCTGATGCCCTGCGACTTGAACCAATCATCAAACAGCATCACTGCTTTAGTCTTATCCATGTCTTCCTCCATTTTATACTGACAGCATAACTAGAAAAAACTTTTACACAATGCAAACTTTTTCTTGCATATGCTGATCGGCGCGTTTAAAAGTTAATTACTGACGGAGGAAAACAGATGTTTAAATGGAAAGAGCAAAACGGGAAGATCGTCGCAAACCGCGCATGGATCATGACCGAAGCCTGGGCGATCGTAAATCGCTTCAAGAAAATGGGCCAAAGTAAGCCGATTGGAGACGCAATGAAATCTGCTTGGTTCCACGCCAAGATGGAAGTCAGCGTTCAGATCAGTGTTCGCGGACAGATGGATCAAATCAAAGAGCTTTCCAAACTGGGCGCAGATCGTCTTCGCTCAATGGCAAACGACATTGAAAACATCGATCGTCACAGCAGCGCGGACACCAAGCGTTTGTCAGACATTCGCCAAGCAATTCACTACGCGTAAGGAGGAAATCATGCGTATCAGAGACATAATCACAGACCTCATCGGGGCCATCTCAATTTTCGGGGGAGCCTATATCTTCCTAATCATCGGACATGGACTAGGATACTAAAATGAAAAGCATCGCAACATCACTCGCAGCAGCGCAGATCAACATGGGCAAAGCGCTCAAGCAATCCAACAACCCACACTTCCGCAGCAAATATGCGGATCTGGGTAGCGTCATGGATGCGTGCCTGCCTGCACTTAACGAACACGGCATTGCAGTCATCCAGCCCACTGGCGAAGACGAACAGGGCCGCTTTGTGGAAACGATCCTGATCCACGGTGAAAGCGGCGAACAGCTTTCTTGCCGCGTGCCACTGATCGTCAGCAAGAACGACATGCAAGGCTATGGCTCTGCGGTTACATATGCGCGCCGCTATGGTCTCATGGCAATGGCCGGCATTGCACCTGAAGATGACGATGGAAACGCCGCTGCAAAGGCTGCGCCAAAGCAAGAGCCACCCAAGCCGATCAGCGCTGAACAGTTCCAAGAGATGAACGATCTGATCTTTGACACCGAAACAGACGAAGTGAAGTTCTGCGCATATTGGAAGGTTGATGAACTCAACCAGATGAACGCCAAGCAAGCAGCAGACGCAATCGCCATGCTGAAGAAGAAGAAAGCACAGGCACCGAAGGAGGAAGACAATGGAACAGCGCAGTGACGAATGGTTTTCGGCACGGTTGGGATGTGTAACAGCATCCCGCACCGCCGATGTTATGGCCAAGACCAAGAGCGGATACAGCGCCAGCCGTGCGAACTACATGGCCCAGCTTATCACTGAGCGCCTGACGCAAGAAAAGGCTGACGGGTTTTCATCAGCAGCAATGCAGTGGGGAACAGAGACAGAGCCGCAGGCACGGGCCGCATACGAGCTTATGACGGGCGAAGACGTGCTTGAAGACGGTTTTGTAACCCACCCTACCATAACAGGCTTTGGTGCGTCTCCTGACGGGCTTGTGGGCGCTGACGGGCTGGTTGAGATCAAGTGTCCGAATAGCGCCACGCACATCGACACGCTGCTATCCGAAAAGGTGCCGGCGAAATACGTCACGCAGATGCAGGTGCAGATGATGTGCTGTCAGCGCGAATGGTGCGATTTCGTCAGCTTCGATCCGCGCCTACCTGGTGACATGAACTTCTGGATGCAGCGCGTATGGGCTGATGAAGAACGCCAGAAAGAAATCGAAACCGAAGTGCGCCTGTTTTTGCTTGAACTCGAAGACAAGCTGCAAAAGCTGCGCGACAAGTTTGGGGGATAAGATGCAAGTCGATCAGAACAAAATCATCGAAACCTTTGAGCGCATCGAAGAGGAAGCAGGCGGTCTATGGAACGCCATGCCTTCAATGACGCTGGACAAGACTGCGATCGAACTGGACCTGCCACGCGATCTGGTTCGTTCAGTCATGACCTCGCACTGGACGCAGCAGGGTGCAGGCTGATGCCGACCAAGATAATCAGAGAACCGCAGCATGTTGATGCACTTGCTAACATGCTGCGTGATCGAAAGTTGCCAATTACTGTGACATGGACGCAAGGCGCACCGCGATCTAAGGCGCAAAATAGGCTGGCACAAAGGTGGTTCACAGACATTGCAGTTCAGCTTGGAGATCAAACACATGAAGATGTGCGCGCAGAATGCAAATTGCGTTTTGGAGTTCCAATCTTGCGCGCGCAGAATGAAGCGTTTAAGCTGTCCTACGATCGGGTTCTGAAGCATTTGCCTTACGAACAAAAACTTGAAGCGATAAAGGCATTTGATCTTCCAGTAACTCGACTGATGAACGTCATGCAAATGACGGAATTTATGGAACAGATGCAGCTTTATTGGTCAGTTCAAGGCGTTAGATTGACTGACCCAGAGGCTCTTAAATATGAACAGGAGTTCTGCGATGGGTAAGAAAATAGCACCAAAAGGTTCAAGTGAAAAATTCTTGCGTTGTAATGTCGGTCTGCAATCTGATGAATGTTTGATTTGGCCATACAGAACAAACAACACAGGTTATGGGCTGGCAGTAATAAATGGAAAGCAAAAAACAGCATCTAGATGGATGTGCATTTTGGCTCATGGTGAACCAGTGGGACAGAAGAAACATGCTGCACACAAATGCGGAAATCCAGCATGTGTAAATCCAAATCACCTCAAGTGGAAAACTCACAAAGAAAACATGCACGACAAAAAGCGTCACGGGACAAACAACATCGGAGAACGAAACGGAAAGACAAACCTAACAGAAGATGACGTTAGATATATCAGATCAGCGCCGCCAGACTTAGCGCCACTGATGCGAAAATATAACATGTCAAAACACGGAATATCAAAAATCAGAAGTCGCCTAAGATGGGCGCATGTGGAGTAAAACCATGTTTAAACACGACGAAGAATTTGATGCGATGGGTGACAATGCCCACAAAGCAACAGCGGAGCAGATACGCGCATACATCGAACGCTTTGAGCGGCTCGAAGCTGAAAAGCAAGATTTGATGCAAGACCAGAAAGAAATTATGGCCGAAGCCAAAGGCAATGGCTTCAACGTAAAAGCACTGCGCAAGATTATTGCGGATCGGAAGCGCGATGCGGACGATCTGGCCGAAGAACAGGCTATTGTCGAACTGTATAAATCAGCACTTGGAATTTAGGAGGAAGAACAATGTGGAAATTCGTGATGCGCCCCAAGGCCAGAAAAGAATTAGCAAAGATCAATGAAGAGCGCGCGCGGACGGAGGAAGCCATCAAGCGCGCCAGACGAAATAAGCAGCGGGTCACTGACTTATACGACCATGCCAAAAAACTGACAGTCGCGGCGCATCGGTGGGAGAAATACCTGCAATGAACCTTACCGGCAAGGGGCCATTGGGTTTTAAAAAACAAAAAGAAAAAAAACAGAATAAAAAGGGACTGCCACGCATCAGCAAAAAGCGTGCGGCCTATCTTGCAAGCCCAGAACGTGAAGTTGGGAAATTGCACATGGGGCGCGTTGCACAGCTTCGCTGCCTTGTGTGCGGAACCTGGCCGGTCGAGGTTCATCATGAAGGCAAACCAAGGTCAGATATGAACTGCCTGCCACTGTGCCCAAAACATCACCGCACAGAGTTTGGACCAGGCTCATATCATTATAGCCCGAGGGCGTTTTACGCAAAGCACGGCACATCAGAAGAACTTTTGGAAAATGTCAGAAATCAGCTCAAAACACTTTAACGCCATGCCAGTGATGATACGGGGCGTCCTGTATCAGTCGCACAAAGAAGCCGCAGAAGCGCTGGGCGTATCAACAAGCGCCATCAGCCAAAGACTGCGCGTTAAGGGATCAGCAGACACCGTGGGGCTTGGCTTGTCGGGCGCTGCGATCGGCAACAAAAACCGCGCCAAAGAAATAAAGATCTGGGACATGACGTTCCCATCACGGACAAAGGCTGCGGAACTGCTTGGGATAAGCCGAAGCCAGCTTACAAAATGGACCTCGCCCAAAGCATCAAAATGGCAACAGAACCAACTGTTGATTTATGCGCTGCGCTACAAAAGAAATCGTGATAAGCGATAAGCGTGGCCACAAAGCTGGGGCGGGGTGTTTTCCTCCCACCTGATCCCGCTCCAGCGCAAAAAAAGAACCGCCGAAGCGGTCCAGTTGGGGAGGTAAATCTTGGGCGTTACCACTTTTCTTTTGACGCCCAGTAAGCCGCAGACATTTTGCCCTTGGCGATATTCTTTGCATGGCGAGCCTTGAAGGATGCACGGCGCTTTTTAGCAGCCTCACTTTCACCCTTCTTATGCGGTGATCCAGACACGCCTTGCTGTCCAAATCGGATCGTCTTCACCTTGTCGCCCTCTTTGGCCACAACAATGTGCGACTTAGTTGGATGACCAGGTGTGCGTTTGGGCTTGTTCACACCCTTCACGCCAGCGCGTTTGACCGCTGACTTGGCTTTATCTGCGGTCGAACGTGCCATTATTTCTTCTTGCCACCTTTTTTAGTGGTTTTCTTAGTTCCCATTTTCTTACCATATGGCATTACTTCTTTCCCTTCTTTGTTGGTTTCTTCGCAGTCTTCGCAGCGGCTTTGAAAGCCTTTGCAGTGGGCGCACCCTTTGTTCCAGGCTTGCGCATCTTTTCGCCTGATCCAGACGCAATGCGTTTCCGCTTGGCTTGGATGTTAGCATATAATCCAGGTTTCTTCGCCATCTTTCACCCCATAACTTCGAAATGCGGCCCATCGATAAATGGGCGGCGACCTTGTGATCTACGAAGGTCAATGTAGTCGTTCATGGCCTCTTCCATTGTGCCATCCCACTTGCGGATGTCATCGATGTGCCAAGCTGCACCCCAGCGAACAGCAACGCCAGCCATCTGAGCGCCCTCTTTCATCGCGTCAGCCAGATCGTCGTAAAGATTAAGTTCCCATGAGCCACGGCCATTGATGTAAGCCATCAGGTCAACCGCGTTTCCATCAAGGTGCTTAGACTTCATTGTCTGTGACGCGCCTTTGGCAACCAACTCTTTCTGTTGTTCGATCGTGCGCAGACCTTGGATCACCCCGAAGTCTGTCTTGGTCGCATTGATCGCAAACTTAACAACAGCAACCAGATCATCATTGACCCCGACCAAGCGGTCTAAGCTGCGGCGACTTAACTTGAAGCCACTCATTTCTTCTTCCTCTCAATGAAGCCTTCAGCAGCGCCTGCGCCAAAGTAGAAGCCCAAGATAACGATCATGGCCCAGCCGATCTGGAAGTCTTCAAGCACCTGCTGAACCTTAGCCGCATCAGCCACGCGGTCCATAAGCGTAAAGCCAAGAACCATTGCAAAGCAGCTAAGATAAACACCAGTGAACGAAAACGCGATGACACGCTGCGCCAGCTTGAACGGCGCATAGGCGTTCATGATTTCAACCTTGGCCTTAGTCTTGGCCGCAATCTCTTCTTCTGTTGAAGTGTGGAAGCTGTCGATCAGATCGATGCCAGACTTAATCACATCTCCAGAACCAAATAGTTTTCCAAGTAATCCTGACATTACCATTTCCCTTCATTTCTGCCGATAACATACAACAAAAAGCCCAATCCCGCTACACCCGCCAAAACGATCAGCGTGCCAAGCGTCCAAACGATGATCGCCTCTTTGATTTCAGCCTTGCGATACTCGTTCTTTTTGCGCTGGGCGCGAACGCGACGAAGCGTGTCTTTGTATTCCTCAAGACCCTTCTGACCATAGGTAAATCCGATGATCTGCTCGATCTCTTTCTTCATGGCCTGCATTTTTTTCTGGGCCGCGAATATCTCAATGGCTTCAGCTTCCGCTGATCCCGTCATGCTCTTCCAGATGCTTGGGTTCTTTGCTTTCTCAGCAGCGTAGTTCACATCACTGACTGCACCAGCAAACTTGCTCAGAGCGCCTGTTGCGTCCCTTCCAGCAGCCAGAAGAGACTTTGCATTGCTTACAGCACTAGCAGCAACTGAAAGCGCTGTGAGCGGATCAATCATTTTGTCATCGCATCATTGAGCAAGATGATTTCCAACCTCTGAACAGCCAACTGAAGTTCATTGGTGGTCTTGATGTTCCAGCCAATCAAACCCATGACCGCTGCAAACAGCACAGATATGATCGCCTTTTGATCCATCACTTCTTATTCTCAAATAATTTATCTATCTTCGCATCTAGCCGCTCAAGACGGTCAAGCACGCGATTTATGTCAGCATGAACCTCAACCTTGGTCACATACTCTTTGGCCATCTCTTCGCGCGTTTTGTTAATCAAAATTTGCAAGCGTTGCTGCTCAGACCAGACAAGCCGCGCAAGCCAACCAATAAGGCCCAGCGCGGCTGTCAGTCCAACATTCCAGAGGATTGTCATTTCCATTGCAATCCCTGTAAAATTAAACGCGTGGTGGCCAGACATTGTAGCCATTGATGTATGCGACAGCCGTGCCTGACGTGTAGTTGCCTGTATCAATGCCAACGCGGTAATAATTCAGGATCGGGTCATAGCCCACCTCTTCGGACGGTGCTGTGAACGTGTCCACATCGTGCCAAGTCGCGCCATCTTCGGAACGCTGAACGGTAACAGTGGCCGAGAATGTGCCGCTGATGGAGAGGTTGAAGCTGCCAACAACTTGGATCGCGTCTGACCAAGTATCTGCTGCGCCTGCTGAAACTGAAGTTTTGGGCATGATCGCCTCCTTATTTCAAAGTTACTGGACGGAACACCGATCCAAACACG
>UEXM01000529.1_pt1 | contig 39899 bp, 30 predicted proteins | sample 1796661 | NCBI WGS metagenome assembly UEXM01 (sample SAMEA4772469, study PRJEB27181) | metagenome | reverse complement strand
ACCGTGGGGGCGTTGATCACGGTGGTGGGGATGCTGGCGGCGGCGGGGGTGGTGTGGCTGTTTGCTCCCGGTTTTGGCGATGATCCGGTGAATTGGGCGCTGACCGTGGAAATGCTGCGGCTGACCTTCCCCTATCTGTTCTTTATTTCCCTGACCGCCTTTGCCGGCGGCATTCTCAATTCCTGGAACCGCTTTGCGGTGCCGGCCTTTACGCCGGTGCTGTTGAACCTGAGCCTGATCGGTTGTGCCCTGTTCCTGGCGCCGCAGTTTGCCGAAGATCGCATGGCGGTGGCGCTGGCCTGGGGGGTGTTGATCGCCGGGGTGGGGCAGCTGCTGTTCCAGTTGCCGTTCCTGGCGCGGTTGAACCTGATGCCGGTGCCGCGCATGGGCTGGTCGGATCCGGGGGTGCGCAAGATCATGACATTGATGATTCCGGCCCTGTTCGGGGCGTCGGTCTATCAGCTCAACTCCCTGGTCAATACGGTGCTGGCGTCACTGCTGGAAACCGGTTCGGTGACCTGGCTCTATTATACGGACCGGCTGATCGAGCTGCCGCTGGGCATTTTCGCGGTGGCCATTGGCACGGTGATCCTGCCCAGCCTGTCCAGCAAACATGTGGATGCGTCCAGCGAGGCGTTTTCCCGTACTCTGGATTGGGCTATCCGCATGGTGCTGCTGATTGGTCTGCCGGCGGCGCTGGCGTTGGCAGTATTGGCCGAGCCGCTGCTGTCCACCCTGTTCCAGTACGGTGAGTTCACTGCCTTTGATGTGGCGAAAACGGCGGAATCCCTGCGCGCTTACAGTACCGGCCTGTTGGCGGCCATGCTGATCAAGGTGCTGGCGCCAGGCTTCTATGCCCGTCAGGACACCCGCACCCCGGTGAAGATCGGTGTGATTGCCATGCTGGCGAATATGGCGTTCGGCGCCATGCTGGTGTGGGAGTGGCACCATGTGGGGCTGGCGACGGCCATGGCGCTGTCCGCCTGGCTTAATGCCGGGCTGTTGTATCTTGGGCTGCGTCGGGCCGGGGTTTATCAGCCGCTCAAGGGCTGGTTGTTACTCTGGGGGCGGATGGTGTTTGCTGGTATTGCCATGGCGGCGGTCACCTACTGGTTGTCGTTGCAGACTCAGGCCTGGACCGAGGCAGGTGTCTGGAACCGGGTCGGCTGGCTCAGCCTGATTGTCGCCTCCGGGCTGGCTATCTATGGCACCAGTCTGATGGTATTGGGGTTGCGCCCCCGGCACTTGCGTCGCTAATTTCCGGCAAGAGGTGCAAAGGACGTTGTCTTTACTCCCTGTGAGCACCATGTCTTTGGCGGTTAACCGTTTTTCCCGCCGGCAGGTCACGGGCGCATACAAAACCACCGACGAGCCTGTATAATCGGGCGTCTTTTGAGACGAGGATGAGATGCGACTGATTCGCGGCATTCACAATCTGCGCGACAGGCATCGCGGCTGCGTGGCCACCATCGGCAATTTCGATGGGGTGCATCAGGGGCATCAGCGAATTCTGGATCAGGTGATCGCAGAAGCCCGCCGCCGTGGGCTAAAGGCCACGGTGATGCTGTTCGAGCCGCAACCTCAGGAATTTTTTGCGCCGCAGCAGGCGCCGGCCCGGCTCATGTCCCTGCGCGACAAGCTGATTGCCCTGCGTCACGCCGGGGTGGATCAGGTGCTGTGCGTGCGATTCGACGAGCGTTTCCGCTCTTTGACCGCTGAAGCCTTTGTGCAATCCCTGTTGGTGGATGGGCTAGGGGTGGAATACCTGGTGGTGGGTGATGATTTCCGTTTCGGTTGTGGTCGCGACGGGGATTTCGCCTACCTGCAGCAGGCTGGCGGGCAGTTCGGTTTCGCTGTGACCGACACCGCTACCTGCGAAATCCATGGCGAGCGGGTGTCCAGCACCCGGGTGCGCGCGGCGCTCAGCGCCGGCGATTTTGCCCTGGCGGAAACCTTGCTGGGTCGCCCCTTTGCCATCAGTGGTCGGGTGCGTCATGGCGACAAGATCGGTCGCACCCTGGATTTGCCCACGGTGAACCTGGCGCTGAAGCGTCTGCACTCGCCGCTGGCAGGGGTGTTTGCCGTGACGGTGACTGGCGCCGGGCTCACGGACCAGGCCGGTGCGGCCAATATGGGCGACCGGCCGACGGTAAACGGCACGGAAAATCGCCTGGAAGTGCATCTGTTGGACTACAACGATGCCGGGGCCGGCAAGGACAGCCTGTACGACAAGCATTTGACGGTTGCCTTTCGCCATTATGTGCGGGCGGAAGAGAAATTCGCGGATCTGGATCAGCTCAAGACTGCCATCTGGCAGGACGTGAAAGCGGTCCGGGACTACTTTGAAAAGACGGGATTATCTAAGACGGGACTATGACGGACTACAAGGCAACGCTTAATCTTCCCCAAACCGACTTTCCCATGAAAGCCGGCTTGTCCCAGCGCGAACCGGCGCGTCTGAAAGAGTGGCAGCAAAAGCAGCTCTACCAGAAGATCCGTGAGGCCTTTGCCGGCCGTCCCAAGTTCATTCTTCACGATGGCCCGCCGTACGCCAACGGCGACATTCATATTGGCCATGCGGTGAACAAGATCCTCAAGGACATGATCGTCAAGTCCCGTACCCTGGCCGGCTTTGATGCCCCCTATGTGCCGGGCTGGGACTGCCATGGCCTGCCCATCGAACTGATGGTGGAAAAGAAGGTCGGCAAGGCCGGGCACAAAGTCGATGCGAGTACTTTCCGCAAGAAGTGCCGTGAATACGCCAGCAAGCAGGTGAATGGCCAGAAGGCGGACTTCATGCGCCTGGGCGTGTTCGGCGACTGGGACAATCCCTACCTGACCATGGATTACGCCTTCGAGGCGAACATCATCCGTTCCCTGGGCAAGATCGTCGACAACGGCCACCTGCAGCAGGGCTTCAAGCCCGTGCACTGGTGTCTGGACTGCGCCTCCGCCCTGGCGGAAGCGGAAGTGGAATACTACGACAAGGTGTCCCCGGCCATTGATGTGGCGTTCAGTGTGGTGGATGTGGCGGACTTTACTGCCCGTTCCGGCATCAAGGCCACCGCTCCGGCGCTGGTCATCTGGACTACCACTCCCTGGACCATCCCGGCTAACCGGGCGGTGGCGGTGCATCCGCAGCTGGACTATGTGCTGCTCAGCGGCGAGTTGGATGGCCAGCATCGTGAGCTGTTGGTGGCCGAGGCGCTGGCGGACGATCTGGTGGAGCGCTGGGGCATGGAGAGCGTAACCCGCTCTACCACAGTGAAAGGCGAAAAGCTGGAAGCATTGTCTCTGCAGCATCCGTTCCTGGGTGCGCAGGTGCCGGTGATTCTCGGTGAGCACGTGACCACCGATGCCGGTACCGGCCTTGTGCACACCGCTCCCGGCCACGGTGCCGATGACTTTGTGGTGGGCCAGCAATACGATCTGGACCCGATCAGCCCAGTGCTGGACAGCGGCCTGTTTCGTGACGACCTGCCAGTAGTGGGCGGAGTGCATGTCAGCAAGGCCAACGAGCCGGTGATCGAGGCACTGCAGGAAAGCGGTGCCCTGGTGAAGCTGGCAAAAATCGAGCACAGCTACCCGCATTGCTGGCGCCACAAGACGCCACTGATCTTCCGTGCCACCGCCCAGTGGTTTGTCTCCATGGACCAGGCCGGGCTGCTGCCCCGTGCCCGTCAGGAAATCGACAAGGTGCAGTGGCTGCCGGAGTGGGGCAAGGCCCGCATCGAAGGCATGCTCACCGACCGCCCGGACTGGTGTATCTCCCGCCAGCGTACCTGGGGCGTGCCCATTGCGCTGTTCGTGAACAAGGAAACCGGCGAGCTGCACCCGGACACCCCGGCCCTGATCGAACAGGTCGCCCAGCGGGTGGAGCAGAAAGGCATTGATGCCTGGTTCGATCTGGCGCCCGCCGAGTTGCTGGGCGAGCAGGCCGACCAGTACAGCAAGGTCACCGATACTCTGGATGTGTGGTTCGATTCCGGCGTCACTCATTACTGCGTGCTGGACCAACGTCCGCAGCTGAACACTCCGGCGGACCTGTATCTGGAAGGGTCCGACCAGCACCGTGGCTGGTTCCAGTCTTCGCTGTTGACCAGCCTGGCGGTTCGCGATGCGGCACCTTACAAGACCGTCCTGACCCATGGTTTCACCGTGGACGAGCAGGGCCGCAAGATGTCCAAGTCCGTCGGCAATGTGATCGCGCCCCAGGAAGTGTGGAATGACCTGGGCGCCGATATCCTGCGTCTGTGGGTGGCGGCCACCGATTATCGTGGAGAGATGTCCGTGTCCAAGGACATCCTCAAGCAGATGGGCGATAGCTATCGTCGTATCCGTAACACCAGCCGTTTCCTGCTCTCCAACCTGAGCGGTTTCGACCCGGCCAGCGATGCGTTGCAGCCGGAGCAGATGCTGGCGCTGGATCGCTACATTGTCGATCGCGCCCTGCAACTGCAGGAAGAGATTCAGGGGCTTTACGACGGCTACCATTTCCATCAGGTCTACCAGAAGTTGCACAACTTCTGTGCCCTGGATCTGGGCGGCTTCTACCTGGATATCATCAAGGATCGCCAGTACACCACCCAGGCGGATTCCGTGGCGCGGCGCTCCTGCCAGACGGCCCTTTATCATATCGCCCAGGCGCTGGTGCGCTGGATGGCGCCGGTACTCAGCTTCACTGCCGAGGAAATCTACGAAAACCTGCCCGGCGAACGTCTCGATTCGGTATTCCTGGCGGAATGGTACGACGGCCTTTTCGGCCTTACCGATGCGGACATGGATCGTAATTTCTGGCAGCAGATGCAGGATGTGAAGCAGGCGGTGAACAAGGCCATCGAGAATGCCCGTCGCGACAAGCTGATCAAGGGCGGCCTCAGTGCCGAGGTGGTGCTCTATGTGGATGACCAGCAGCAGACGCTGTTGAACCGTCTTGGTGATGAGCTGCGTTTCGTCACGATTACCTCTGCGGCCACCCTCAAGCCTCTGGGGGGGGCGCCTGCCGAGCTGGAAGACACGGCGGTGAGCGGGTTGAAGGTGCAGGTGCTGGCCAGTGAGTACGGCAAGTGCGCGCGCTGCTGGCACCACCAGCCGGATGTAGGCTCCCATGCCGCGCATCCGGAGTTGTGTGGCCGTTGCGTGACGAACGTAGACGGCGAGGGTGAGGTGCGACGTTATGCCTAAAACGCCAGATATCTCGTCTTCTGAAAGCAGCAAACGGCTGCTGCCAGGGCAACTAATCTGGTTGTGGCTCACCGGTGTGGTTATTGCCCTGGATCAGATCACCAAGCATATGGTGGTGGCCCGGTTTGATCTCTACGAGCGGCTGGAAGTGATGCCGTTCTTCAACCTGACCCTGGCCTATAACCCCGGTGCCGCATTCAGCTTTCTGGCGGATGCGGGGGGCTGGCAGCGCTGGTTCTTTACCGCCATTGCCCTGGGTGCTTCGGTACTGATCCTGGTCTGGCTGACCCGGCTCACCGCTGCAGAGAAACTGCAGGGTGTGGCGTTGGCGCTGATTCTGGGCGGGGCCCTGGGCAATTTCTACGACCGGCTGGTGCTGGGGCATGTGGTGGATTTTCTGGATTTTTATTGGGGTGACAGCCACTTCCCGGCCTTCAATATCGCCGACAGCGCTATCACCATTGGGGCCGGTCTGATTCTGCTGGATATGCTCCTGGGAGCCAAAAAGCATGACTGAGATACTCCGGGCGGGCCCGGACACCCGTATCACTCTGCATTTTGCGGTGCGCCTGATGGATGGCACCGAGCTGGATTCCACCTTCGGCGGTGATCCGGCGGCCTTCGTCTGGGGTGACGAATCCCTGCTGCCGGGCTTTGAAAATGCCTTGCGCGGCCTTAAAGCCAGCGATCGCCGTAGCGTTTTCCTGGAGGCGAACAAGGCTTTCGGCGACTACAACGACGACAATGTGCAGCACTTCACCCGTAGTACCTTTGCCCAGTACGACACCCTGGAGCAGGGCATGGTGCTCAGCTTCGCGGATGCGGCTGGCGGCGAACTGCCTGGCGTGATCAGCAAGGTAGAGGATGAGTGGGTCTATGTGGATTTCAATCACCCTCTGGCCGGCCGAGACCTGACCTTCGAGGTAGAGATTATCGCCGTGGAGCGTTACGCTCCGGAGCAGCCCGTTATCCTGAACTGATTGCAGTCCGCGGCATCAGTGTCGTTGCAACGGTCGCAGAAGCGGCCCTGTACCCGTTACAATACCGGTACCAGTCAAGCAGGATCTCCTATGCAAATCCGACTCGCCAACCCCCGTGGCTTCTGTGCCGGGGTGGATCGCGCCATCGATATCGTCAACCGGGCACTGGAAGTGTTCGGGCCGCCGATCTATGTGCGCCACGAGGTAGTCCACAACCGCTATGTGGTGGACGATCTGCGTCAGCGCGGGGCGGTGTTTGTGGAGGAGCTCCACGAAGTGCCGGATGATGCCATTGTTATCTTCAGTGCCCATGGTGTTTCCAAGGCGGTGCAGCAGGAGGCGGAGCGCCGCCAGTTGAAGGTGTTCGATGCCACCTGCCCGCTGGTCACCAAGGTGCATATGGAAGTGATTCGCTACGCTCGCGAAGGCCGCGAGAGCATTCTGATTGGCCATGCGGGTCACCCGGAAGTGGAAGGCACCATGGGCCAGTACGACAAGTCCTATGGTGGTGATATCTACCTGGTGGAAGATGAGGCGGACGTGGCGACGATTCAGGTTCGTGACCCGGACACCCTGGCCTTCGTGACCCAGACCACCCTCAGTGTGGACGATACCGCGAAAGTGATCGATGCCCTGCGCGTCCGCTTTCCGAACATCCTCGGCCCCAAGCGTGAAGACATCTGCTACGCCACCACCAACCGTCAGGATGCCGTGCGCCAGCTGGCGCTGGAATGCGGGCTGGTGCTGGTGGTGGGTTCTGTGAACAGTTCCAACTCCAACCGTCTGCGGGAGCTGGCCGAACGCTGCGGCGCTGAAGCCCACCTGCTCGACGACCCCTCCCAGATCGACCCTGCCTGGCTCAAGGGCAAGACCGCCGTCGGCGTCACCGCCGGCGCCAGCGCCCCGGAAGAGCTGGTCCAGCAGGTCATCACCACCCTCAAATCCCTGGGCGGCTTTGACGCCGAGGAAATCCCCGGTCGCGAAGAGAACATCCGCTTCTCGATGCCGAAGGAGCTGCGCTCCTAGAGCTTTCGCTGTTTTTGTGTGCAGCCCGGCACACCGTCCGTGAAAGCCTCCCTCGCCCTGATTTTTGACATTTGATTTCCCTGCAAATCAGCTGCAATTGATGGTTGTCTGTTCCTGCTTTTCACTATTGTCGAGCAATGCCTGTTAGGTGTTTGTAGGGATAAAGTGTGAGTGCCATCACACCCAAAAGTACTAAAAATTATTATTTTTCAGCGGCTTATACCGTTTGGTGGTATGGGCGAGCCGTTTATCACTCCCCCGTTGATGCTCGACACCGGGTTGCTAAAGTTGATTCACACATATTGGGTTTGGCATGTCTCTATGAAGAGTACGTATGAAAAGCAGCGTGGATTTACGCTTCTCGAATTCATGATTGCGCTGGTTGTGTTGGGGGTTATGGTCGCCCTGGCTGCCCCTTCGTTTCAAAGGATGGTTGCTGGCAGTTCCGTACGCTCTTGCTCGGTAAGTCTTGTCACGGCGCTGAATACTGCTCGGGCAGATGCTGTGAATCTGCGTCGCGGTGCAACCCTTACAGCGAATGCCACTACGTCTGGCAATGAGTGGGGTGAAGAGGGTTGGTCACTGACGTACCCCGGTGCGACCGAAACCAAAAAATTTGAGTCTTGCGAGAGTTCGACGGCGACTGAGGCAGCAGGAACAACGACCGTGACCTTTGATATTCAGGGGCGTCCTGGCTCGGCCCTGACCTTTGAAATTTGCCATGAAGCAGGTTCAGTGCCGGGTCGCCAGATTACGGTGAATCGAGCAGGTCTATTGTCCAATCAGGAATATAACGGGTGCTCATCATGATGAGGCTGAAGGTGGCTGCTGTGTGCCAGCGCGGGGTAGGGATGATGGAGGTCCTGGTGGCCTTGCTGGTGTTGAGTATCGGCGTGCTGGGCTATGCAGGGCTGCAGCTGCGGGCGTTGGATTCCACCGATGAAACCTATATGCGCTCTCAGGCCATGGCAATAGCCCAGGATGCGGTTGAAAGAATGATGGCCAACCCAGGGGCGGCCTCGGTCTATGAAACAGAGACAAACTGGGATGATGCTCCTGCAGAGACCTTACCTCAAACCTGTTTCACCGGGGATTGTGTTGCCAGTGATATTGCCTCCTGGGATATCGATCAGCTCACCTGGTATGCGAATGACTTGCTGTCTCAGGGAGTGGTGAAAGTGGAGGATTGTGCGGGCAGTGCAGGCCAATGCGTGCTGGTGGCATGGGGGGGGGAATCACTGGATAACTGCCAGGACAGCAGTGGTGTTGTCAGTGAAGTGGATTGTGTGGTGCTGGAGGTGCGGTTATGAGCAAACAGCAGCAGGGTTTCAGTCTTTTTGAGTTAATGGTCACGTTACTGCTCGGCACCTTGATTATCGGCGCAGCGGGGCAGATGTTGCTCACCAATCAACGCGCGTTCCAGCTGCAGCAGAATATGAGTGAAGTCCAGGAAACGGGCCGCTTTGCGGTGGAAATGATGGCTGCTGATTTGAGAATGGCGGGTCTTTTTCGTGAAGACGGCTCAGACCCCGGTAGCCTTATGATCGATGATGCTTTTGAAGGTGGCACAGCCGCCACTGCCAATGATCAGTTGCGTTTTCGTTTTTACGGCGACATGGACTGCCAGGGTGACACTTTTAGCGGGGTCGGTAACACGCTGATCGAGAACCGGTATTCCGTTGTTGATGGGAATCTCGTCTGCACGGGACTGATTGATCAGGGAAATGATGGCGCCGTTGATGCGGACGCTACTTCGGTAACATTGGTCAATAATGTCAGCAGTTTTCAGGTGTTGTATGGCGTAGACAGGCAAATGACGGCGGGAGCAGGTGCTGTAGATGGCATACCCTTTGCTGGCCGGTATCTGAGAGCCGATCAGGTCAGTTTTGCCGCTGGAGATCAGATTGTCAGCGTGCGAATCGGTTTGCTGGTTCGTTCGACCAGAGACAGCGATGAACAGGCAGGTACGCCACGGAGCTTTACCGTGCTGGATAAGGCATTGACTGGTGGCGAATCCCCCTTGGATGTTCAGGCTGTTCGCCGACTTTTTGTGCGTACCGTGAAATTGCGTAACTACAGGTGGGATTCGGTGTGATGAGCCAGTGCATTCAACTCCATGGCCCGAACAAACAAGGTGGCGCGGCTCTGTTTATCGCGCTGATATTGCTGGTGATTATCTCGATTCTCGGTGTTTCTGCGATGAAAATGTCCATGTTCAACGCCAGAATCTCTACGGGTGCCCAGGTAAACACCATGACCTTCCAGGCAGGAGAGTCAGCCTTGCAGGCAGTTTATGAAGAGGCTCTTGATGCCGACCAAGGAGGGCAAAATAACGTAATCCTGCGAGCCATGAACAAACGATTTGCAGAAGGGGTGTTCGAGGTCCAGTTGCGCTGTGTTACAGCCGCTGACCCCTATAAATCGGGGGCTTGTGCGGACGCTGACTACATGGATTCTCGTGATCTGATAAAGGCATCGTCGCAAACAGTAGTGAAAGACAACATTCGAAACATTGCAGGTAATTCCGTCACCATAACCGGTTCTGGGGGCACTAGCGTGGTCTGGTATGACTTTGTGTCTGCGGCTAAGGGCGAGATGGAAGACCTTGGGGTTGAAAGTCACAACGTTCAGGAATTCTCCCGCAAGGGTCTATACATGAGCGGTAATTTCTGAACAGTGCAGGTGGGGAGACAGACAATGAATGTGATGAAAAGAATCAGCTATTCCATAGGTCTTGGCTTGGCCATTTTTCTCAGTGTGCCGACGCTGTATGCGGATGATACGGAGATTTACCTGCAAGGGATTCCCGGAGGCAATAGCAATAATATCATGATGATGATCGATACTGCTGGCGCCGGTAACTCAGGGGATGTGATAGAAAATATCGCAGCGGCCCTTAACAGGGTAATCGATGGAACCGCCTCCAGCACCAATATGGGGCTTTCCCGTTACTATGCGGGCGGGCAACCCGGCGGGTCTTATGTGGCGTATCCAGTCACCCCGTTGCTGGATAAGGCCGGAACGCGAATAAATAGTCTGGTCATTAGTGGCGATGGCGATGCGTACCAGGCCAGCAGCAGTGATTCCATTGTACTGGGTGATAGTGAAGTCAAGGTGGCAGCAGGCGATGGTTCCACTCGCCATGGCTTCGTCTTCAACCCTATAGCCATTCCTCGCCATGCTGCAATTACCAACGCGTACATCGAGCTCAATTCCCCGATACCGGTGGACGATGCCAAGCTCAGTCTGCTTTTCAAGGATGTGGATGGGCCGGCACCTTTTTCTGCAGAGAACCATCTGTTTACAACAGGGTGGAAAGAGGTGGTGATTGACAAGGTTACCGGTCCGGATAACCGTGAATACAATACAGGGGCAGAGTGGGATTCGAAGATCGAAAAGGTGGGTGCCTATACTATCCGGGTGCCCTTGACGCCGGTCATCCAGGATATGGTGAGCAGAGCTGTCTGGTGCGGCAACGAACCCATCGCACTGGGGTTTATGCGATCTGTTGATTCGACCTTTAGCTACTATACCTCTGAAGCGAACGGCAAGCTGAATCCGGACGGGACGCCCATGCAGCTACCAAACGGAGATCCTATTCAGTCTCCTTCTCTGCACGTGGAATGGGATCCGGCAGACATGGTGGTGGAGGATGGCCTTTCCGGTGATGATGCCCTTTCCTGCATGGGCGGTGCGCACCGGGATCCAAGCGTCACTGAAAATGATGCCATTGAGCAGGCCGAGACAGGGACACTATTCAATGATCGCCCCTTGTTCGTGGGGGATACCAATAACCTGGATACCATTTCCACTTCCAAGAAAGCTACCAAGCCCAACGGCAGCAAGGAGGCGGTTTCCTCGGGGCCATACATCGCTGGCTTGCGTATGCCTGACTTTGGTTTTGCTAAGGGGGATGTGGTTAGCAATGCCAAGCTTCATCTTAATGCCATGGAGGTCTCCGGTAACGGCAATCTGATCGTTAAGGCTATCAATGGCAATGCGTTGCCGTTCGACGTTGATAACAGTCTGTCCGCACAGGCCACATTGCCAACCAGTGTTAGCCTGGCAATGAGTGATGGAGTGAAGGACCACTATGAGATTGACGTGACGTCATTGGTTAATGAAGTGCTGGCAACGGATGGTTGGACCGATAGCAGCAGCCTTGGGTTTGTGCTTTCCAGTTCCGCCCCGGCCTCGTTTTCGGTTCGCCTCGGCGGGATTGACGATGGCATTGCCAGTGCCGCCTACATAAAGTTCGATGCTCTGGCGGCGCACCCTTCCAGCTTCCTGCCGTCTTCCCGGGATGCCCTGAAGGAACAAGTCTCCCTACTGGCCAGCGCCAAAGGCGGCGGTAAGCCAGACACTGCAGTGAGCCTGCTTGATATGGGTTCATATATGCGTGGTCATGTGCCTATCTCGGGCGCGGATTACTACAGCAGTAATGCCGGCTCCGAACCGGCAGATACCTTTGCTGATGATGTTTTTGACACGAAATACACCAGCTACCGCCTGCCTTCTACTGCTGCGGATCAGTGTTCCCGCAGTCATATCATCATGATGGCAGGCAAGAAACCCAATGACCGTAAGTCGGCTCGGGATGAAATTTCGAAAGCAACGGGTGGTGTTATAACTGCCGCAGATGCAGATTGCCCGAGTTCCGATGATTACACCTGTTCTGCCACCTATGCCAAATGGTTGGCCAACCCTGCAGATCCCGGGGTGCGGACCCCGGTTGTTACGCATATCGTCGGTTTTCAACTGCCTGAATCGGATGCTGAGGGGTATTCCCGTATTGCCGAGGCCGCTGGAGGCTTTTATGTGCCGGCCGCCGATGTGGATGAGGTGGAGGCAGCTTTCGCCGAGATTATTGACCGTATTACTGTAGAGAATGCGTCATTGGCTGCGCCGGGTGTTGCAGTCAACCAGCTGAACCGGTTCCAGCATCTGGATCAGTTGTACTACTCCGTGTTCAAGCCGGATTTTCTGACCCAATGGAAAGGCAACCTGAAACGTTACCGCATCAAATTCACCAGTTCTGGCCCCAAGATTGTGGATGCCAGTGGTGCGGAGGCCATTGATGGTACTACCGGCTTTTTCAAGGAAACTGCCAAGAGCTTCTGGTCTGACTCTGTGGATGGCAACACTGCTGTAATGGGGGGAGCCAGAGGCGAAATTGATAACGGTAGTACCCAGCGCAAGCTTTACTACTTTACCGGGGCTGAGAGCAACCTGGAGCCTTCCGGTAGTATTACCGATACCACGTTCGCAGCGGGGGAGGTATTAACGCGGCTGAGTGACGAGAACCAGCCTACAGCGGCCCAAATGGGGCTGGCTGACGTGGCGGATGTTGACGATGCGCTGACCTTCCTGAACTTCTCTTGGGGTGACCCGCTGCACAGTGAGCCGCGGCTGGTCACCTATGCGGTGGATATCAGCAACAATACTCAGGATAACGTGATTTTTGCCGGGACCAATGATGGCCTTCTTCATGCCGTGGATGCAGATGATGGCAGCGAGCGGTTTTCTTTTATCCCGCCGAGCGAACTTGCTAAAACGGGAGACCGTATAGCCAACGCGAAACTGCTACCAGAGGACTATCTGCGTTCTACATACGGACTGGATGGCACCTGGACACCCTGGCGTCGCGCCAGCGGTTCGAGCGTCGATGTTTATATGTTTGGTGGTCAGCGTCGAGGTGGACGTAACCTTTACGCCATGGATGTGACCGATGCAGATAGTACGGCAGATCCTCGCTTGCTGTGGCGGATTCGGGGTGGCACGACCTCGGGTTTTGACGATCTCGGACAAACCTGGTCGAGCCCGACACTTGCTCAGATCAAGATTAATGGTTCCCCTGTTCCGGTGCTGATCTTTGGTGGCGGCTATGATCCAGATAGCCATGATACGGCTGGCCAGACATCTTCCGGTGACAGCTTTGGCAATGCCATTTACATGGTCAACGCGACCAACGGCAAGCTGATCTGGAGTGCTTCTGACGCAGGCAGCAATGCTGGAGCCGCCGAGCACAGCACAGTGAGCAATATGAAGTGGAGTATTCCCTCGGATGTATCTGCGGTAGATCTGGATGTGGACGGCTTTATTGATGCTCTCTATGCCTCGGATTTGGGTGGCCAGATCTTCCGGGTGGATCTGAATATGGATAACACCGGTACCGGCGGGCTGGTGCATCGTGTAGAAACTGTGGCGACTCTGGGTTATGCCGAATCATCTGGATATAGTACCCATCGTCGTTTCCATGCTTCCGTCTCTGCGGCATTGGCCATTGACAGCTCCGGTGACTCTTTCTTGCAGCTGGTGATCGGCTCTGGGTATCGAGCGCACCCTCTGGAGAAAAACGCCACCCAGGATCGTATCTTCATGATCGAGGATCGCGACATTTTTAATGCGCAAAAAGCGGGCTACACTTCGTCAGGAACCGTAACGAGCAGCGATCTTGTAGATCTGACAAGTAACCTGTCTCCATCCGCAGGTGATCTGAATAAACGTGGCTGGCGGATAGATCTGCAGAAAGTGAATGGTGAAAAGGTTCTTGGCGCAGCAGCTATTCTGAATGGCGTAGCCTTTATCAGCACCTATGTGCCTGTGGATTTGAGTACCCGCTCTGATTGTGCTCCTATCCAGGGGCGCTCCCGTTTGTACTCCATCAATGTGGCCGATGCATCGCCGGCGGAAGGCAGCACCAACGATAGTAATCTGCGCTATGAGGAGTCCGTTTCCCTGGGGCTGGCGCCTGAGCCGCAGATTCTGATCGGTGGGGAAGATGACACGGATACTAGCGATGATGATTCTGATGATAGCTCGGACGACGATAATCTGTACGGCCTGGACGAAGCCTGTTCCAGTGAGTCTCAGGTGGCGGTTCTGATCGGTACCTCAGTACGTTCCGGTGGCTTTCTGAAAGGGTGTGGTTTGAAAAAAACACGCTGGTATCCGGTGGATAGTGAAGAAGACGCTAATAAGGTTATCCAGCACGAGAACCCGAATTAACTGAAGCCACAACATGAGGGGGTGTCCTTATGGGCACCCGGCATTGGTGGGGAGTGTTATGAAGAGAAAGATGAAAGGGTTTACATTGATCGAAGTGATGATCACGGTGGTGATTGTGGCAATATTGGCATCAATAGCCTATCCCTCCTATATAGGCTATGTAAGCTCAGCAGCAGAAACGCAGGTTCAGGGCGAGTTGGTAGATCTTGCTGCAGCTCAGGAACGTTGGCGTGCGCAGAATTTTCAGTACACCAGCACGCTGTCGGACCTTGGCACACAATTGCCTAACAACGATAAATACTCCACCACGCTAACAGTCACAAGTAGTGGCCAAGGTTTTAGTGCGATAGCAATACCGAAATCTGGAACCGTCGTTGAAGGGGGGGCGTCATTCAAAATCAATGAGGATGGGACTACCTGTTTTAAAGTGAACGCAAGCGACTGCACGCTGGGGACTGACCCGGTATGGAGCGATAGGTAGTCAGCTTGATGATCCTGCTGCCCTGCTAGCTACTGGCCGGGCAGATTCCTGGGGGCACGTTCCGCTCGACTCTCGGGCGCCCCACCCAGTTCACCACGACTCGCCTACCTGTATTTCCCAGGCAGACAATAAAGCTGCCATTCTGGTAATAGCCTCTACCGGTGGCCAGGTATCTGAACCAGGGTTTGCCGCGGAAGCTTTTCCATTGCCACTGAATCTGTTTTGTGTTGCCGGTTTCCGCGACAATGGGCTCACCACTGTCATGTCGGAGGTTCTTGTTTCTATCATGGAAGGCCATCAGTCCCGGGCCCGGGGCGGCGTCATCGCAGTCGCTGTTCTTGATGCAGATCACGATGTCGCCCCGAACCAGGCTGCTACTGCGGGCCTGAAGCATGACGGCCAGTGTATCATTGGCGGCGGCTGCCAGCCGTTGGCTCACTACCATCCTTTGTAATGATGGTAGTGACAGGGAGAGCAGCGTGCTCATGACTAGCAGTGATACTAGAATTTCCATCAGGGTGATGCCGGTCTGTTTTGTCATTATGTCTGCTCTCCAGGCTGTTAAAGGGCAGGATAAGCAGGGCGTTTCAGTGGCGGCGTAAGCAATTCGTGCAGGGTGGTGTAGGGCATTCATGACAAAGCATGTAGCTGATGTGGCAGTAATCGGGGCTGGAGCCTTGGGCTTGTTATCTGCGTTTGAGCTGGTATGTCGTGGCCGGCAGGTTACGGTATTTCATGATGAATTTGCTTGCCCTCCCGCTTCCTGGGCTGGTGGCGGCATCCTGTCGCCGTTGTTCCCCTGGCGTTATTCTGATGCGGTAACCCGATTGACCCGTCATGCGGTGCGCGACTATCAGGATCTGGCTAGAAAGCTTGAGGTGGATTTCGAAGTTCTGGCCCAAGGGATGCTTGTTCTTACTGACGAAGGTGAGATTGTTCGGGAGTGGGCTCATCGTCATGTAATTGCCTGTGAACGGCACCAGCAGGGCTGGTATTTCCCCGATCTTGGCTCGGTGCGCAATTCCAGGTTACTCACTTCGCTGCGCGAGAAGCTGGAAGCGTTGGGCGTTAAGTTTCGTGCTGAAAGGGCGGTCTCACTGAACGAGGAGAGCGAGCAACAACTCGCCGTGGTGACCGGTGAGGCCAGTTATATTTATGATCAAGTGGTGGTGGCCGCAGGTGCCTGGTCAGCTGAGCTACTTGCTCCCTGGGGGGTGCAGCTGCCGGTATCTCCGGTAAAGGGACAGATGTTGTTGTGGGACCTGGGGTCAGGCTGCCCGGAGACCGTCTGGTTGGGCCGGGAAGGTTACTTTATTCCTCGCTCGGAAGGACTGTGCCTGTTTGGCTCGACGCTGGAGTCACACTTCGACAGCTCACTGCCCACCCAAGAGGGCTATAAAACCCTGTGTGTAAGGGCTGCAGCACTTATGCCGGAGCTTGCCAATAAAACGCCGCTGGCAATTTGGGCCGGACTGCGGCCAGGTAATACCCGCAGCGAACCCTATATTTTCCCCGTCGATGTGCGCCAGCGGCTCTGGGTAAACACCGGTCATTATCGCAATGGCTTGGTGGCCGCACCGGCCAGTGCGAGATTGTTAGCGCAGTGGATGTGCGGTGAGACTCTGGCGTTTGACCCAACCCCTTATGCTGCGCCCTGATTACTCGCTGACGTCGGCATCGTCTCGGTCCAGTTCCAGCTTCTTAAGCCGGTAACGCAGGGACCGGAAGGTCATGCCCAGCTTTTTCGCGGCAGCAGTCCGGTTCCAGTGCGTGGCATCCAGTGCCTTGAGAATTTCCTGTTTTTCTATGTCTTGAAGAAAGTCTTCCAGCGGTTGATGCAAGGGGCGATCGGGAGCGGTATGGGTTTCCGGTGCGTGGTAGGTGGTGGACGCAGGTAGTGTGTCGGCTTGCAGGCGAAGGTGTTCTTCATGGATTTCCGCGCCGTCACATAGTGTCAGGGCTCGTTCCAGAGTGTTTTCCAGCTCCCGCACATTGCCCGGATAACTGTACTGCTCCAGGGTTTTCATTGCCGTTGTGCTGACTATCGGGGGCGAGATTTCCCATGCTTCGCTCAGGCGCTTGAGAATGTGGGCGACCAGAGCAGGGATATCTTCCTGGCGTTCGCGCAACGGGGGAACGTGGGCTTCAATGACATTCAACCGATAGAAGAGATCCTGTCTGAAGCGGCCTTCAGCCATTTCTCGAGCCAGGTCCTTGTGGGTGGCGCACAGAATACGAAGGTTGACCTGGAATTCCCGGGTCTCGCCCACTGGGCGAACGGATTTTTCCTGAATGGCCCGCAGCAGTTTGACCTGCATGTGCAAGGGCAGGTCGGCCACTTCATCCAGAAACAGGGTGCCGCCATCGGCTTCCCGGAACAGGCCCTTGCGGTCTTCCACGGCACCGGTGAATGCCCCTTTGCGATGGCCAAAAAACTCGCTTTCCATCAGCTCCGAGGGAATGGCGCCGCAGTTGACGGCGACAAAGGGTTTTTCCCGTCGAGGGCCTAGGTTGTGTATCAGGCGGGCAATACGCTCCTTGCCGCTGCCGGATTCGCCACTGATGTAGATTGGCGCCTGGCTGCGTGCCAGTTTGCGGACCTGGGCTTTCAGGGCGCGCATGCTCGGCGCTTCGCCAATCAGGTTGTCCTCTTCCTCGTGGTGGTCTTCCACTTCATTGATGCCTAGCCCGTCTTCAATCAACTGGCGCAGTCGATCCAGTGCCACAGGCTTGGCAATAAAGTCGTAGGCGCCGTACTTCATGGCATCGGTGGCGGTTTCCATGCTGCCATAAGCCGTAATGACGGCAGTGGGCATATCCGGGCAATGCCGAGCAATAAACTGCAGCAGCTCGAGCCCGGTACCATCGCCCAGATTCATGTCCGTCAGGCAAAGATCAAACCTGCCATCGCCGAGGGCTGCCTTGGCTGCGCCAAGCGATTCGGCGGCTGTGGCCTTGAGCTTCATGCGCCCAAGGGTGATGACAAGCAGTTCGCGCAGATCGGCTTCGTCGTCTACAACCAGTACATGTGGGGTGTCAGCACTCATAATAATATCGTGTTATTGAAATTGTCGGTGCGGGTGGGCAAAGGTTATCACAAAGCTGGCCCCGTTCGGGCTGTCTTCCAGATCCAGGGCTGCCTGGTTAGCCTGGCAAAGTTCTCGGCAAAGATAGAGTCCCAGACCATTGCCGTCATTGGCTGTTGTGTAGAAGGGCTCAAAAAGGTGCCGGGCGGTCTCGGCGGGGATGCCATTGCCGTTATCCCGGATTCTGAGCCAGGGGAGCCCTGTCTGCTCATGGCTGCCGCATTCCAGGTCAACCTTGCACTCTTCGCCACCATGCTGAAAGGCATTGCGGATCAGGTTGTCGACGACCTGAGTCAACTGGTTGCGATCAAAGCGTACTTCTACATCTGACTGGCAGGCTTTGCTCAGGCTGTTGTCCGCGTAGCCCCGCAACGCCCATTGCTCACATAATTCGTTGAGAAAAGGCGCAAGGCTAAAGCGCTCGGCCTGCCCCTTGCCACGGCGAGAGAGATCGAGCACGTCGTGAATGATGCCATTCACACGGCCTACATGATTGCGGATGATGCCGAGTAAATGCTGATCTTCCTCACTGGCATTGCCGTCCAGTAGCAGCTCGCTGGCATGGTTGATTGCGCTTAACGGGTTGCGTATCTCATGGGCGAGGGTGGCGGACAGTCTTCCCAGTGATGCCAGGTTCATCTGTTGAGCTTCCTGAGCGACTCGGGCGCTGTCTTCCAGAAATAATAGAGTGAGAAGCTCGTGGTCCGTCTCCAAGGGGGCAAATCGGGGGCTGAGTACCGGTGATTGTTCCGAGGTTCTCAGCGTCGCCAGGGGAAGAAGAGGGTTGTCCTGCCAGCGTTGGTAGCGGCTGACCAATTGCTTGGGCAACTGGTTTCCTAGCATGGGGGAGCCAAACAGGCTGTTGGCTGCCTGGTTGGCCATCAGAATGCGGAAGGATTCATCAAACACCACCACGCCGGTGCGCATGCGTTGCACAATTTGCTGGTTAAGGGCTTCCAGGCGTTCGATGGCGACACGTTGGCGTTGAGCAATACGCTCGCTTTGCTGCAGACGCTGGGTTATCTGCTGGATAATCAGCGACACCATGAAGAAGGCGATACCCAGCAGGCCGGATTCGGTCAGCAGAAAAGGAGAGTCCGACATGGACTGCATGGAAAAGTAGAACTGCTCGAACATCATGGCCAAGGTGGCCAAGGCGGCGATCAAAAAACCGAGACGTCCGCGCAACAGGATGTTGCCAGCGGCCACCGTGACCAGAAGCAGCACCGCCAGACCGCCCTCAAGGCCACCGTTAGCGTGGACAACCAGCGAGAGCATGGTCAAATCGGTAATCAGCGAGGCAGGTTGTGCCCAGGCCGGGTAAGCGCGTTTCTCGGCGCGAAAGTCCAGTGTGGCTGATGCCAGCGTGAGCCCAAGATAGACAAAAAGCGTGGTTTCAAACAATAACGGCAGATGGGTGCCGATAAGGGGCTGTTCCGGGCCAAAGTGCAGCAGCATAAGGCTGCAAGCAATGGCAATCCGGTAGACATTATAGATGCGGGCGGGCGTCCATCCCTGGCTAGCGGTCATGATGCTCCAGATACAGGCGTTGGTGCTCCTGGGAGCAAAAGTGCCGGCCGTTGTGAGTGAAGGCTTCCGGGGCAGGAACATGCACGCCACACTGGGTGCATTTGAGCATGGCCTGGCCGTCATGACCGTTACCGGAGTCGGAATTGTCGCGACGGTTCGCCTGCGAGAGAAGATTTTTCACCACCCGCCAGGCCAGGTAGATCAGGGCGGCAATAACTAGCAGGCGAATCAGGCCCATCTTGTTCTCCTTGTTTGTCATGATGCGTTCATCGATTGCCGGCTAAAGAGTACAATCAGCGCTCACTTGAGGAAAGGCCGGTTAATCATGCGGATTATTATGGCCCAGCAGAATGCGCTGGTGGGCGACATTGAGGGCAATGCCCAGCGGGTGATCGATGCGGCAGACGAGGCTCGCCGTCTGCTTGGTGCGGATCTGGTGCTGTTTCCGGAATTGATGCTTACTGGCTATCCGCCGGAGGATCTGCTGTTGCGGCCCAGTCTCAACAGTCGTGTGGATGCGGCGCTGGAGACCATCGGTGAGAAGATCTCGGTACCGGTGGTGATCGGCTACCCTGCCGTGCGCAATGGTCAGCGTCGCAATACCGCCGGGGTAGTGTTTCCTGGCGAAAGTCGCCCTCGCCATGAGTATTTCAAGCAGCATTTGCCCAATTACCGTGTGTTTGACGAAAAACGCTATTTTCAACCGGGTTCCGAGGCCTGCACCTTTGAGCTGGATGGCTGGACCCTGGGCCTGACGATCTGCGAGGACATCTGGCATAGCGGGCCGGCAGCCCAGCTCCAGCAGCAGGATGTGGATCTGGTTCTGAACCTGAATGCGTCGCCGTTCCGGGCCAACAAGTTTCAGGAGCGCCTGGAGCAGGTAGAGGCCCGCAGCCGCGAAACCGGCCTGCCGATCCTCTATTGCAACCTGGTGGGTGGCCAGGACGAGCTGGTTTTTGATGGCGCGTCGTTTGTTTGTGACAGCCAGGGACGCCGTTGTGTACAGGCTGCCAGCTTCACCGAGGCGCTGGTCCCGGTGGACCTGCAGTGCAGTGATGGACACTGCGAGCCTGTGGGGGAGCAGCTTCCGCTCCCCGGGCTGGAAGAAAGCCTCTATCAGGCGCTGGTGCTGGCTACCCGGGATTACGTGAACAAGAATGGTTTCAAGGGGGCGCTGCTGGGCTTGTCAGGCGGGATCGATTCGGCACTGACTCTGGCGGTGGCAGTGGATGCCCTCGGTCCGGATCGGGTAGAAGCGGTGATGATGCCATTCCGTTATACCTCAGCGATGAGCCTGGAGGACGCCGAGAAGCAGGCCCGGACCCTGCGTGTCCATTACCGGGTGCTGCCCATCGAGTCCGCTTTCAATGGGTTTATGGATATTCTCAGCGAATCATTTGCCGGGCAGGAGAAAGATACTACCGAGGAAAACCTGCAGGCGCGCTGCCGTGGGGTCCTGCTGATGGCGCTATCCAACAAAAACGGGTCCGTGGTGCTGACAACCGGCAACAAGAGCGAGATGGCAGTGGGCTATGCCACGCTCTACGGTGATATGGCCGGTGGTTTCTCAGTGCTGAAGGATGTGTTCAAGACTATGGTTTACCGCCTGGCCACGTGGCGCAACCAGCAGGCCGGCGTGGAAATTATCCCGGAACGGGTGATCACACGCCCGCCATCGGCGGAACTGGCACCCGACCAGGTGGACAGTGATTCCTTGCCGGGTTACGACGAACTGGATGCGATTCTCGAGCGCTATGTGGAGCAGGACATGAGCGCCGAAGCGGTGATCCGTGACGGTTTTGATCGAGAGAATGTCTACCGGGTCGTCAAGCTCACCGATCGCAACGAATACAAGCGCCGGCAGGCTGCGGTGGGTCCCCGCGTCAGTCGCCGGGCTTTCGGCAAGGATCGCCGTTACCCGATCACCAATGGCTGGCGACCGGGAGACTGAGAGCCGTTACAAGCCACAAGCCACAAGCCACAAGCTACAAGCTACAAGCTACAAGCTACAAGCTACAAGGAAAAGCAAAGTCAAAAAAAAGGGTGGCTCCGAATATTAGTCGGTGCCACCCTTTTTTAGCTAGAAGCTAGAAGCTAGAAGCTAGAAGCTTAAAGAAGGTCAAACGTCAACAGGCTCAGCAGCCCGTCATCCTCGTCCGGCCACCAGGCCAGGTCGACTTGCTTGTCGTTGTCCAGAAATTTGCTGTCCGGCCAGTTCAGCGCCAGTACATCACGACTTTTCTCTGCCAATTCCGGTTGCTTCAGGCGCTGGTAGCCTTTCGCCATGATGGCGAGGGCTTCGGGTACGGCAGGGGTCTGCTGGTAGTGCTTGACCACATACTGGGCCCGGTTGATGGAAGCGATAATGGCGCCGCGGCGCGCATAGTAGCGGGCCACATGGAGTTCCTGGCGGGCCAGCTGGTTTCGAATGTGGACCATGCGTGAGCGGGCATCCGGCGCGTATTCACTGTCCGGGAAGCGGTTCACCAGGCGCTCGAAATCCCGAAACGCGTCCTTGGCGGCGCCCATGTCCTTGCTGGACTTGTCGGAGCTCACCATATTGTCGAACAGGCCCTTCTCCATATTGAAGTTGGCCAACCCGCGCATGTACAGCGCGTAGTCCATGCGCGGATGGGCCGGGTAATTGCGCATGAAACGCTGGGCCGCGACCACGGTGGCCGGGTAATCCACCGCCCGATACTGGGCGTAGATCAGATCCAGGGCTGCCTGCTCGGCAAAATCACCGTAGGGAAAGCGGGCTTCCAGCTCCTTGAGCTGATCGATAGCGGTCAGGTAATTCCTGGATTCCAGCGACTCGCTGGCTTCCCGGTACTGGTCCACCTCGGTAAGCTCCGGGCGCTCCTTGTTGCTGGCACAGCCGGCGAGTAGCAGCAGGCCAAGCAATGGCCATAAAAGACGTGGCATTCTTTCCTCGTTAAACGGTTACAATGACGGGCTAGGTATTTAGATACGGCATTTAAACACAGGTTGCACTATGGGACATCTTGGCGGCGAGAAAATTCAGCGCAGTGAGCAGGTGCGCGCAGATCAGACGGGACAGCGGGTCGACCAGGCCGCTGCCGAGCTGTTCGAGGGGTTTTCCCGCTCGCGGCTGCAGGGCTGGATCAAGGACGGGGTGCTGACGGTCAATGGTGCCAAGGTCAGGCCCAAGGACAAGCTGGTCGGCAATGAGAGTCTGACCCTGGAAGTGGAGATCGCGCCGGAACTGGACGATCAGCCCCAGTCCATTGAGCTTGATGTGGTCTACCAGGATGACGACCTGATCGTGATCAATAAACCCACCGGCTTGGTGGTGCACCCGGCAGCGGGGCATGCGGATGGCACCTTGCTGAATGGTCTGCTGCATCTCGACGAGCGCCTTAACAGTCTGCCTCGAGCGGGTATCGTCCATCGGCTCGACCGGGATACCACCGGCCTGATGGTGGTGGCCCGTTCACTGGAAGCCCACCAGAGCCTGGTTGCCCAGCTGCAAGACAAAAGCCTGTTCCGCCAGTACGAAGCCATTGCTGTGGGGGTGATGACCGGTGGTGGCAAGGTGGATGCGCCCATGGGCCGTCACCCGGTGGATCGCAAGAAGCAGGCGGTGGTGAAAACCGGGGGTAAGAACGCGGTTACCCATTACCGCGTTCTGGACCGTTACCGGGCCCACACTCGCATCAAGGTGCAGCTGGAAACCGGCCGTACCCATCAGATTCGGGTGCACATGGCCCATCGTAATTACCCCCTGGTGGGCGATCCACTCTATGGCGGTCGTCTCAAACAGCCCGCTGGCGCCAGCGAAGCCCTGCGTGAGGCCCTGCGGCGTTTCCCCCGTCAGGCTCTGCATGCCCGCAAGCTTGGCTTGATTCACCCGGCCACGGGCGAATACTGTGAATTCGAAGCGCCGCTGCCGGAAGATATGCAGGAGCTGATTAGGGTGCTGGAACAGGATGCTCGACCCGACGAGCAGTAATACTTCAAGGACGAAGTCGAATGGTGAAAACCGTTAATCTGGGAGCGGCTTTGCTGTCCCTTTTGGTGTCAGGCTGTATCAGTACCTATCATGCCTGGGATGGCACCAAAGGGTATCAGCAGGAACGGCTTGATGAGCGCCTTTACAGAGTCAGCTATGTCGCCGAACAGGCCACCCTATGGAGTTGGCTGGATGGTTATCTCGTACGGCGCTGCCAGGAACTGGCAGGTTCGGAGGTTGCGAAGGTGACGGATATCAATCACGAAACCTTTACGGTGACTGCAATGTCGTCGGTGGCCGTCGGGGCACCGGTGATAGTCGGGGGGAAAGATTTTGGGGGGGTGATGATGCCCGCAACGTCGGCCCCCCATGAAGTTGTCTTCAAGCTGAAAAAAGCCGAAGGACATTGCTCTTTCTGAGTAACGAGGAGTGCCGGATGACCCTTCCCGCCCGATCCCAATGGCTATGGCCTAGCTGGCAGCCGCACCCTGACGTGCGTGTGGTTGTGACCACCCGGGCCGGCAGCCACTCCCCGTCCCCTTGGGATGGCTTCAATCTGGGTATGAACTGCGGCGATCAGCCTACCCGTGTGGAGCAGGCCAGGCATCACGTGGAAAAGCTGCTTCAGGCAGACCATCCGGTGGCCTGGATTAGGCAGGTCCATGGAAAGCGGGTTATCCGGGCAGACGACGCTGATGACGAAGCCGATGGTGTCTGGACCGACCAGCAGCGCTGGCCCTGTGTGGTGCTTACCGCAGACTGCCTTCCGGTGCTGCTGGCGCGTACCGATGGCAGCGCTGTGGCAGCAGTGCATGCGGGCTGGCGTGGCCTGCAGGCGGGTATTGTCGCTGAAGGGGTGAAGAGTATTGCCCCGGCTGGCGAGCCTGTCAGTGCTTGGCTGGGCCCGGCTATCTGCGGGAAATGCTACCAGGTGGGCGACGAGGTTTACCGGGCCTTTGTGGCTGCCCACACTGATTTCAAAGCCGCCTTTCAGGCAGATGCCTCGCCCGGCCATTGGCGCTTTTCCGTCGCTCAGGCTGCCATGATAGAACTGGCCCGTCTGGGCGTAGAGGATGTTCAGGGTGGCGAGCTCTGTACCGCCTGTGATCTCACGCGCTTCTACTCCTTCCGCAAGGAAGGTGACACGGGCCGGTTTGCCTCTCTGATCTGGCTCGACGAAGAAGGCAATTGATAATTGGGAATGGATAATTGATAGCTGCGCGAGACAGGCTATCCGTTGTCTGGCGCTATGAGGCCGCGTCCAGTGATTGGGTGCGGCCTTTTTGCTGGAAGAACTCCGCTGCGCTTTTATTGAGCGTTATCAATTATCCATTCTCAATTATCCATTAGCCTTGAATCTGGCCCAATCGGACCCATTAAAAGGTCAGATGATTGATAACCGGTGATCGTGGCTGGCTTGCCGACAGGGGGCCGGAATGCGGATCACAACCGGATAGGAGAGCCCAAATGCGAATGGATAAACTCACTGCCCGTCTGCAGCAGGCGCTGTCAGACGCGCAATCCCTGGCCGTGGGGCAGGGCAATAGCACGATTGAACCGGTCCACCTGATGCTGGCGCTGATGCAGCAGCAGGGTGGGGCGGCCCGCCCTTTGCTGGAAAAAACCGGCGCTAACAGTGGCGATGTGATCACCGCCTTGAATATGGCCGTGGATAAGCTGCCCACGGTGAGTGATTTCAATGGTGATGTGCAGATGGGGCAAGCCACAGGTCGCCTTCTTAACATGGCCGACCGCGAGGCCCAGCAGCGTGGTGACCAGTATCTGTCCACGGAAGTGGTATTGCTGGCAGCCTGTGACGATAACGGCGAGCTGGGCAAGCTGATGAAGCACGCCGGAGTCACCAAAAAGGTGCTGGCGGCGAAGATCGCCGAGGTGCGAGGTGGAGAGGCTGTGGACGACCCCAATGCGGAAGACAAGCGCGAGGCGCTGGACAAGTACACGGTGAATCTCACCGAACGGGCCGAGTCAGGCAAGCTGGACCCGGTGATCGGCCGTGACGACGAAATCCGCCGTACTATCCAGGTGTTGCAGCGCCGTACCAAGAACAATCCGGTACTTATTGGCGAGCCCGGGGTGGGCAAGACCGCCATCGTGGAAGGCCTGGCTCAGCGGATCGTCAATGGCGAAGTGCCGGAAGGTCTGAAGGACAAGCAGGTGCTGTCCCTGGACATGGCAGCATTGATTGCTGGCGCCAAATATCGGGGCGAATTCGAGGAGCGACTCAAGGCCGTCCTCAACGAACTGTCCAAGCAGGAAGGTCGCATCATCCTCTTCATTGATGAATTGCATACCATGGTCGGTGCCGGCAAGGGTGAAGGCTCCATGGATGCCGGCAATATGCTCAAGCCAGCACTGGCTCGCGGTGAGCTGCACTGCGTGGGTGCGACGACGCTGGATGAATACCGCAAGTACATCGAAAAGGACGCGGCCCTGGAGCGCCGTTTCCAGAAGGTGCAGGTGGATGAGCCCACGGTGGAAGACACTATCGCCATCCTGCGTGGCCTCAAAGAACGCTACGAGGTCCACCACGGTGTAGACATCAGTGACGGCGCCATCATCGCGGCGGCAAGGCTCAGCCATCGCTACATCACCGATCGGCAATTGCCGGATAAGGCCATCGACCTGATTGATGAGGCTGGCAGTCGCATCCGCATGGAAATCGATTCCATGCCGGAGGAAATGGATCGACTGGATCGCCGCCTTATCCAGCTCAAGATGGAGCGCGAGGCCCTGCGCAAGGAAGAGGATGAGGCCAGCAGGAAACGTCTGGAAAAGCTGGAAGACGATATCGACGAACTGGAAAAGCAATATGCGGATCTGGAGGAAATCTGGCAGGCCGAGAAAGCCGCGCTGCAGGGTGCTCAGGAGTATAAGGCAGAACTGGAGCAGGCCCGCGTCGAGCTGGAGCAGGCCCGCCGTGCCGGGGATCTGAGTCGCATGTCAGAGCTGCAGTATGGGGTGATTCCTGAACTGGAGAAAAAGGTTCAGGCTGCCCAGGATCAGGAAGAGCAGCACTCCCAGACCGAAAATCAGTTGCTGCGCAACAAGGTGACCGACGAGGAAATCGCCGAGGTGGTATCCAAGTGGACCGGAATTCCTGTCGCCAAGATGCTGGAAGGCGAGAAGGACAAGCTGCTGCGCATGGAAGAGGCCCTGCACCAGCGGGTAGTGGGTCAGGCGGAAGCGGTGGAAGCAGTGGCCAACGCGGTGCGTCGTTCCCGGGCTGGCCTGTCTGATCCCAATCGTCCCAATGGCAGTTTCCTGTTCCTCGGGCCCACCGGGGTGGGCAAGACCGAGCTCTGCAAAGCGCTGGCGAACTTCCTCTTCGATACCGAAGAGGCGATGGTACGCATCGACATGTCCGAGTTCATGGAGAAGCACTCCGTGGCGCGGCTGGTGGGTGCGCCCCCGGGTTATGTGGGTTACGAAGAAGGCGGTTACCTGACCGAGGCCGTGCGCCGCAAGCCTTACTCTGTAGTGCTGCTGGATGAAGTGGAAAAGGCGCATCCGGATGTGTTCAACATCCTGTTGCAGGTGCTGGACGATGGCCGTCTCACGGATGGCCAGGGCCGCACCGTGGACTTCCGCAACACCGTGGTAGTGATGACCTCCAATCTGGGTTCCGACCTGATCCAGAAACTGGCCGGAGACAACGATTATGAGGCCATGAAAGCCGCGGTCATGGAGGTAGTGGGCAATCACTTCCGCCCGGAATTCATCAACCGGGTGGACGAAACGGTGGTATTCCATCCGCTGGCGAAGGATCAGCTTAAGGGTATTGCTGCCATTCAGCTGGATTATCTGCGCAAGCGGCTGGCTGAGCGGGAAATTCGCCTCGAGCTAAGCGATGCGGCCCTGGATAAACTGGTGGAGGCCGGCTTCGACCCGGTCTACGGTGCCCGGCCGCTGAAGCGGGCCATTCAGCAGCAGCTGGAAAACCCGCTGGCCCAGTCCCTGCTCAGAGGAGAGTTCGGCCAGGGAGACACCATCTCGATAGATGTGGACGAGGGCCGGTTCAAATTTGATCATTGATCCCGGTTCCACCGACACAAAAAAGCCGCAGATTACTCTGCGGCTTTTTTGTGTTCTTTCCTGGCGGGGCTATGACGCTTCGCACTGCTCAAGCGCTTTGCGGGTTTTTTCCAGAATGGCTTCCCGTTTGTCCTGGTCAATCACTTCCATTTCTCCGGTTTCCGGGTTTTCCTGGCGAACCGTCGGTTTGTTGATGAGGATGTCGAGATTCTTGCGATACTGCCCGCACCGCTCCTGCTGGACCGCATCGGGTTCGGTTTTTTCCCGTCGTGACTCTTCCGCGGCCTTTTCAGCTTTCTCTCGCTCTTTTTCGGCCTTGTCACGTTTTTCCTGCAGCGATTCCAGGGCCCGATCCTGGTCCGAGCTGGCATTGGCGCGGGTGTTCACTTCTGAGGATGCCGTACCCTGCGGCGGGTTGGCTCCGTAGTGAGTCACCCCCTGATCGTCGACCCACTTATAAAACTTGGCCGCCGAGCTGGCGCTGGCGAGGATGAGCAGGAGGCTGCCAAGCAACAGGCTGAATTTGTTCATAATGTCGGTCTTCTTATTTGGGTTGTTTTCAACTCTCGTACTTTAGCATGACGGGTGAAGGGGATTTTCTGCAACCCAAACCCGACGGAGGGCTTTGATTCATCGCACATTTCTGACAAAATTAAACCTTTCCGGAGATCGGGACCCGCATTCGCTTACCGGCGTGTGTGAGGCCGGGACCCGGGGCACCGTTACCGCGATGTCCTGCCAGCAGTATCACTGCACTCTCGTCCCGCTGTGGGAGCCTCCGGAGGTTTCTCATTCCTATAAAGCGGGAGTAATCCCTCTTCAGGTCTGCATTGCCTCCGCGTTGCCCTCCCAGCCTGTGTTCGTGTCGGCCACCTCCGACAGGACCCCAGAGCACCCACATATGGTGCTTTATCCACAGGCAGCAAGTTGTAAACCCCGTCCCGCTGCGAGGCAGTGGGTTGTATGCATTCTGATTTGAGGTAGCAACCGTGGAAATGTTATCCGGCGCGGAGATGGTGGTCCGTGCGCTGCAAGACGAGGGAGTGGAGTACATCTTCGGGTATCCCGGAGGGTCCGTACTGCACATTTATGATGCATTGTTCCAGCAGGACTCTGTCAGCCACATTCTGGTCCGTCACGAGCAGGCAGCCACCCATGCGGCCGATGGCTATGCCCGTGCTACCGGCAAACCGGGTGTGGTCATGGTGACCTCCGGCCCCGGTGCCACCAACGCTATTACCGGTCTTGCCACTGCGTTCATGGACTCCATTCCCATGATCGTGTTGTCTGGCCAGGTTCGCTCCGACTGGATTGGCGATGATGCCTTCCAGGAAACCGACATGATCGGTGTGTCCCGCCCGGTGGTGAAGCACAGCTTCATGGTCCGCGATGCCAAGGACATTCCCGAGATCATGAAGAAGGCGTTCTACATTGCCACCACCGGCCGTCCCGGCCCGGTCCTGATCGATATTCCCAAGGATCAGACCGCGCCGAACGTGAAGAACCCCTACGAATACCCGAAAAAGGTCAAGATGCGCTCCTACGCGCCAGTCAGCCGTGGTCATTCCGGCCAGATCCGCAAGGCGGTGGAAGAGCTGATGAAAGCCAAGCGTCCGGTGATCTATGCCGGCGGTGGTGTGATCCAGGGCGAGGGTAGCGAGCTACTCACCAAGCTGGCCCATCGGCTGAATTTTCCGGTGACCAATACTCTGATGGGATTGGGCTGTTTCCCGGGCACTGATCCGCAGAATGTGGGCATGCTGGGCATGCATGGCACCTATGAAGCCAACATGACCATGCATAGTTCCGATGTGATTCTTGCCGTGGGTGCCCGTCTGGATGACCGGGTCACCAACAACGTGAAGAAATTCTGCCCGGGCGCCAAGATCATCCATATCGATATCGACCCGGCGACGATTTCCAAGAACATCATGGCGCATATCCCCATTGTGGGGCCGGTGCATCAGGTGCTGGAAGAAATGCTGACGATGCTCGACGAACACGGTGGCGAGCCGGATCGCAAGGCTCTCGAGCGCTGGTGGGAAGAGATTGAAGGCTGGCGCAAGGTGCATGGCATGCGCTATGAGACCAATGAAAACGGTCCCATGAAGCCACAGCAGGTGGTGCAGGCGTTGTACAAGGCCACCAAGGGTGATGCCTATGTGACCTCGGACGTGGGTCAGCACCAGATGTTTGCTGCCCAGTACTACCAGTACGACAAGCCTCGTCGCTGGATCAACTCCGGGGGGCTGGGGACCATGGGCTTCGGTCTGCCTGCCGCCATGGGCGTGCAGTTTGCATTCCCTGACGCCACCGTGGCCTGTGTGACCGGGGAGGGCTCCATCCAGATGAATATTCAGGAGCTGTCCACCTGCCTGCAGTATGGTCTGCCGGTGAAGATCATCAATATCAATAACCAGGCCCTGGGCATGGTGCGTCAGTGGCAGGACATGCAATACGGTGGCCGTCATAGCCAGTCCTATATGGAGTCTTTGCCTGACTTTGTGGCCCTGGCCGAGGCCTATGGCCACGTGGGCATGAAAATCACCAAGTTCGAAGATCTGGAAGGCGCAATGGATGAAGCCTTTGCCCTTAAGGATCGTCTGGTGTTTATGGATATCTATGTCGACTCCACCGAGCACGTTTACCCGATGCAGATTGCAGACGGATCCATGCGTGATATGTGGCTGAGCAAGACGGAGCGGACCTGATGCGTCGAATTATCTCTATTCTGATGGAAAACGAGCCGGGCGCACTGAGCCGGGTGATTGGTCTGTTCTCCCAGCGTGGCTACAACATCGAAAGCCTGTCGGTGGCGCCCACCGAAGACAGCACCCTGTCACGGTTGACCCTGACCACCTTCGGTAATGATCTGAAGATCGAGCAGATCACCAAGCATCTCAACAAGCTGATCGAAGTGGTCAAGCTGGTGGATCTCACCGAGGGTGCTCACATTGAGCGGGAGCTGATGCTGATCAAGGTGAAAGCCACCGGTGCTCAGCGCGCTGAGGTGAAGCGCAGTGTGGATATCTTCCGTGGGCAGATCGTGGATGTGACCAGCACTGTCTACACCGTTCAGCTTACCGGTGCTTCCGACAAACTGGACGCCTTTATCGGTGCCATCGGGGAAACCCAGGTGCTGGAAGTCGTGCGTTCTGGCGTGTCCGGGATCTCCCGGGGCGAGAAGGTGCTGAGCCTGTAAAAATGCTCGACGCCTGCTGCTGGGTGCGAGACGAAAAAGCCGCTCTTCGGAGCGGCTTTTTTTGTGCCTCTTGTTTTGTCTGTAGAAGCGTCGCTGGCGCCGGGATAAGCGACTTCAGAGCAACGGCATTTTCACCACAGATGGGACCGAGAACACAGAGAAACCCCTTCCTTTTCCTCAGTGATCTCTGTGCCCTCTGTGGTAAATCGCTCTTGTTTGAGCTTTTGGCTATCGCTCCGCCTGTGCCGCCATCCCTTATTCCGGCAGTTGCGACCAGAATGCCTGAATCAGCGGCTCCTCCCGCCGGCGCTCCTGGGTAAACAGTCCTACCTCGTAGGGCGCTAGCGCAGGCTGTACATCCAGGGGGCGGGTCCGGCCGGCCAGGGGGCTGTTGTCCAGTACGATCTTCGGCACGATGCCCACCCCGAACCCCAGGCTGACCATGCTGACGATGGCCTCATTGCCTCCCACCTGGGCGTAGATGTGCGGCTTCACTCCCAGTTGTCGAAACCAGCGATCCACCCGCTCCCGGGCCAGGCCCTCCTCGGAAAGAATCATGGGAACCTCTTCCCAGGCCGTTTTGCTGGCGGTGCCGCTGAGCCGCTCAGCCAGCTGGGCCTGGCCGGCCTGAGCAATAAACAGCAGCGGGGAGCGGGCGATGGGGCGGAAGGCGATACCGGCGGGCAGGTGGTCCGGGCGGGCGCCGATGGCGATATCCTCCTCGCCATGCTGGATGCGCTGTACTGCCTGCGCCGGGTCACCGGTGTGCAGCTTCAGCTCGATGCGCGGGTACTGGTGGCGAAAGCTGCTGAGGATGTCGTAGAGAAAGCTGTAACTGGCGGTCACCGAGCAGTAGAGGCTCAGCTCCCCCTGCAGCACGCGCCGGTCTTCCTGCAGGGCATGACGCAGATTGTCCCAGCGCGTCAGGGTGTCGCGGGCGTATTCCTGAAAACGCTGGCCTTCCCGGGTCAGGGTGACGCTGCGATTATCCCGGTAGAACAGCGGCACGCCCAGCTCATCCTCCAGTTGCTGGATTGTGCGGCTAAGCGTGGACGGACTCACATGACACATGGTGCTGGTGCGGCCGAAGTGCAGGGTGTCCGCCAGGGTCAAGAACAGGCGCAGGGGTTTGCTATCCATGGCTCTCTCTTCGTTGCGATAATCGCAATGCTATGTTTCAAATATATCATTTTACGCAATGCGGCGGATAGCCTAGAGTGGCTGGCCTGTCCGGGCAGGCTCCCTGAGTGCCTGTCTGTCACCGATTTCCGTTATCTGAAAGGGCCAGAGCTATGAGCATGCAAGTGTATTACGACAAGGATTGCGATCTTTCCATCATCCAGGGCAAGAAAGTGGCCATCATTGGTTACGGCTCCCAGGGGCACGCCCACGCCTGCAACCTGAATGATTCCGGTGTAGACGTGACTGTCGGTCTGCGTGCCGGTTCTTCTTCCATCGCCAAGGCCGAAGCCCATGGCCTGAAGGTTAGCGACGTACCGGCTGCGGTAGCGGCTGCTGATGTGGTCATGATCCTGACCCCGGACGAATTCCAGTCCCAGCTGTACCGTGACGAAATCGAGCCGAACCTGAAAAAAGGCGCGACCCTGGCGTTCGCCCATGGTTTTGCCATCCATTACAACCAGATCGTGCCGCGCGCTGATCTGGACGTGATCATGATCGCTCCCAAGGCGCCGGGTCACACCGTGCGCACCGAGTTCACCAAGGGCGGCGGTATTCCCGACCTGATCGCCATCTTCAAGGACGCGTCCGGCAACGCCAAGAACGTGGCTCTGTCCTATGCCTCTGGCGTTGGTGGTGGCCGTACCGGCATCATCGAGACCACCTTCAAGGACGAGACCGAAACCGACCTGTTCGGTGAGCAGGCGGTCCTGTGTGGTGGTGCAGTCGAACTGGTCAAAGCCGGTTTCGAGACCCTGACCGAAGCGGGCTACGCGCCGGAAATGGCCTACTTCGAGTGTCTGCACGAGCTGAAGCTGATCGTTGATCTGATGTACGAAGGCGGCATCGCCAACATGAACTACTCCATCTCCAACAATGCGGAGTACGGCGAGTACGTGACGGGCCCGGAAGTGATCAACGACGAATCCCGTGCGGCCATGCGCAATGCCCTGAAGCGTATCCAGAGCGGCGAGTACGCCAAGCAATTCATCTCTGAAGGTGCCTTGAACTACCCGTCCATGACGGCAGCCCGTCGCAACAACGCGGCTCACCCCATCGAGCAGGTGGGTGAGAAGCTGCGCGGTATGATGCCGTGGATCCAGGCAAACCAGATCGTCGACAAGAGCAAGAACTAAGAGCTTGTTTCGATCATCAAAAAACGCGGCTTCGGCCGCGTTTTTTGTTTGCGGTCACTGCGTTAGACTAGTCACACCCAATTTGGATGGACCACCATGCAGGATAACGACAAGACAACCACCCCGGAGCAGCCCGACACCTTTGAGGTGGTGGAAGCCGAGCATCGTACCGGCGCCCGCCACAAGGGGGTTTATCTGCTGCCCAATCTGTTTACCACCGGCGCCCTGTTTGCCGGCTTCTATGCCATCGTGGCGGCCATGAACGGCCTGTTCGAGCATGCAGCCATCGGTATTATCGTGGCTGGCATCCTGGACGGTCTTGATGGTGGGGTGGCCCGACTCACCAATACCCAAAGCAAGTTTGGCGCAGAGTACGACTCCCTGTCCGACTGCGTGGCCTTCGGGGTGGCGCCGGGACTGGTGGCCTATTCCTGGGGGCTGTCCGAGCTGGGTAAGTTGGGCTGGATGGCTGCCTTTATCTATGTAGCCTGTGCTGCCTTGCGTCTGGCGCGCTTCAACGTGCAGGCGGAGAGCACTGACAAACGCTTCTTCATCGGCCTGCCAAGCCCCACAGGGGCCGGTCTGGTGGCCACCCTGGTGTGGCTGGGGGCCAGCCGTGGCATGGACGGCAACGACATCTCCTGGGTGGTGGCGTTGGTGGTCGCTGGTGCGGGCCTGCTGATGGTGTCCTCAGTGAAGTATCACTCCTTCAAGGAACTCCATATCGGCCGGGTCCCCTTCAAGGTGCTACTGGGGGTCATCGTAGCGTTTGCCATTGTCTTCCTGGATCCCCCTTTGGTGTTGCTGGCTGTGGCTGTCATCTATGTGGCTGCTGGACTCATCATGAGTCTGTGGGGGTTGCGCAAGCAGCGCAGTTCCTGACGCGCAGCGTGCACTTTGTCTTGGTCCTCCCCCCCCCCTAAGCGCCAGTGAGCCTCTCCGCTGGCGTTACCCCTTCTCCTGCTTCCTTCCGTCATTTTTAAGTGTGCAGATGCTGAAGTTTTGATCGTTTTGTGATAAAAGCTGCATATTGGTGAGACTGTTGGCACTTTAATGCTCTCAATGTTGATATTGTATGAGTGCTGTGCGATTTTGTTTCTATGAACTGCGTTCGGAGGCGCCAGCCATATGTGCTCTTTATCACCAGTTGGCGTCTGTTGAAGTTGCGTGCAAAAACAAACTACACCGCTTGTGACTTCAAAAATACTCAATACGGCTTTTGCAAAAAGTCGGCAGCGCGTAGGTGTTTCGCTGAACTTATAAAAAGGTAGGAGGGGGTATGCGGGGGACGACTCGATCCGCGCAGCAAGGGGTTGCCTTGTTTGTAGCACTAATGCTTCTTGTGGTGCTGGCACTCATGGGGGTGTCAGCCATGCGCATGTCCATGTTCAATGCGCGCATAGCAACCGGCGCCCAACTTTCCGCAATGACCTTCCAGGCGGCTGAGTCATCTTTGGCCTCCACTTACGGGGAAGTGACCGATACCAATTCCCCGATGTTACTGAATTTGCTTGATGGAGCGTCGGTCCGTCTTTGTCAGCAGGCTGCTACGCCTGATAGTTCTGGAGCCTGTTCCCAGGCGGCCCGGTTTGACTCTCGAGGCCTGTTGCAAGCTCAGTCCCGCACGATACAGACCGGCGTTTCCCCTGACTTGTCACTTCTTGAGGGGGCTCAGCTCAACGGCCAGCAATTATTGGTGCCGCACCGGATGGAGATGGCGGCAGTGGGCAAGGCGCCGGACTTCCAGGTCGCCAGTTACCATGTTCAAGAATTCAACGTAAAAGCCATGACAGATCCGGGCACGCTCATCGCCCAGACCAAGAATAATTAATAATAGGAGGGGCCATGAAAGCCATCCGGACAGGACTCATTGCGTTGTGCTGCCTGCTCTCTGTACCTGGGGTCTACGCTGACGATACCGAAATCTACCTGTCGCCATCTTTGTCGGGATCAGATGTGCAGGTGATGGTGCTTATCGATACCTCTGGCTCCATGGTCTGGTGCGAGAATGAAGAATGGAATGGTCGCTATGTGAAGGCCTGTGATGATGTGGAAAATCGTCGCATCAACCAGTTGAAAGAGGCCTTCACGAATGTGGTTGATAGTCTCGGTGACGGTGTCAGCATGGGGATCGGGCGTTATCGCCAAAGCGGTAACGGCAACGGTCTTGGTAGTGGCGTCGGCGGCTATGTAATGCGAGACGTGGAGTCGCTGGATAATCTCATCAACACTCGCGTGGTTCATGCGGTTGAAGATGAATATGGTGATATTGTCGAGGATGGAGCAGGGAATCTGCAGGCAACCGGCAATACAATCCAGTTTCCTAATGGTGATCAAGTTGGCGGTCGCACTGGCCTGTTCTTCCCGGCGGTTGATGTGCCCCGGTACGCGGTTATTACGGAAGCAGTTCTTGAGGTCGATCCTGCTGAAAATGGCACCGGAGTGATGAAGCTTGAGGGGGCCTACGATGAGGCAGCCCTTAATAATCCGTTTACTGCACTGAATACCGTGTCGGATCGAGATTGGAGTAGTGGGTTTGCCACGACTGTAAATACTGGTTGGGAGCGCAAAAGCAACCGGGAGGAAGTGGATGTCACCGCGTTGGTTCAGGCTGCTACCTCACGTACCAGTTGGTGCGGGGGGCAAGGCTTGGCGTTGCGGTTTCGCAGCCTTCCTCCCCACAACGCACGTGAAATCCATGCCTATGATTCTGGCAATGGGAATGCCCCGCGGTTGCGTGTCACGTGGGGGTTGAATGAAAACCTGAACGTGGTTGGCGGTCCTGCGGATGGCCAGACTTACAGTGACCAGCTCTCTTGTAATCAAGGCATGGCCTACTCTGTTGGCAGCGGCAATAATGATGGCTGGGAATCTGCTGCTGGCAATGTGACGCTGGATTCCAGCGGGCTTGAGGTTAAGTCTTCCCGTGTGACAGGCTTGCGTTTTCCCTCTATTCCTTTTGATCTGCGTTTGTCTCAGTCGCACCCCGACGTTATCGAAAAGGCCACTTTGCGTTTCCGTGGTACCAAAGGCGCTACCAAGCAGGTCACACAAAGAGTCTGCCCCTTCCCCTGGTGGCCAAGCTATTGTCGGGACGAAACGGTCGAGGAGCCCGACTATGGCGACGTCACCCTGACTTTCCGGGTAGAAGCCGGATCCGGTTCTCAATTCGAAACCGGCTCAAGCAATATCAGTAACCGCTCCACTGGCTCCTCGGCCACTTATGTGACCGAAGGGGCAGATGGCGAGTTCGATGCCAACGACGCGGTCCACGAGGTGGATGTCACCACAATTGTTTCCGAGGCAATGTCCAGCGGTGACTGGGAATCTAACGGTAGCCTGGTGCTGACGGTAACCGCGGACAAAGATGTTCGGCTCGGGGCCGTGGAGTCCGGGCAGGCCAATGGCGCCAGCCTTGTAATGACCGCCTTAAGTGCAGACTTGGGTAACTATGGCGAGCGGGTTCGCGATGAGTTGAAGCGCTTGGTAAACAATATTTCTCCTAATGGCGGCACGCCATTAATGGAGGCTTACACTGAAATGGCCAAGTACATGATGGGGCAAAAGGCGGTCTTTGCCCGTGGTGAACCCGACGCTGTTGGTTTTGATCAGAGCTGGGTCTATAACACGCCGCTTGACGGCGATGTCGGTCAGTGTAGCTCCAATCATATTATTCTAATGACTGATGGTAAGCCCACTTCCGATACCACCTATGGTCAGGTGGGATCTACCACTGGCCAGCCCGGTGACTGTAAGGGAGGGGTCAGCGGTAATACGCCGGAGGCTAGCTTTGCCTGCATGAAGCAGCTTGCGACGTGGCTTTATGATGGTACCGAAAATACTCAGAAAAGCGCGGTGCAAACTCATACAGTAGGTTTCCATCTGGATGAAACTACCTCGGCTCAATTGGCTGAGGTGGCGGATGCGGGTCAGGGTTCGGCGTTGACCGCGGCGTCCGCTGCAGAGCTGGAGAGTGCACTACGAAAGATCATTAATTCTGTCTCGGATATAAACAGCACCGTGGCCGCCCCGGGTGTTGCGGTAAACCAGCTGAATCGTATGCAGCATCTGGACCAGTTGTACTATGCGATATTTGGTCCGGAGCTGGATTCTAGGTGGAAAGGTAACCTCAAACGTTACAGGCTGGCGCTGGGCGGTAGTGCGCCGGAGCTGGTGGACAAGAATGGCAATTCAGCAGTTGATCCCAATACTGGTTTCTTTGCTGAAAACGCTCACAGCTTCTGGTCTCCGCAGGTTGATGGCCCGGAAGTGACAAAAGGCGGGGCTCGCAGTCAACTGGGTAATCAGAAGCGCAGGCTGTTTGTGGCAGGTTCTGGTAACGGTGACAACCTGGGCAGTGCCAAGGGCACTTCAGCTACTTCTGCGGCCATTTCTCAAGTACAGATGCCTGAAGACCTGGGTAAGAGCGGTTACGGCCTTGATGCAAGCGCCAGCGATGAAGAGCGCAACTTGCTATTCGCCAAATTGATGACAGCCTGGGGTGATCCGCTACACAGCGAGCCGAGACTGGTTAATTACGGTTATCTCGGTGATCTGGACGAGGCTCGTAATGACTCAGACAAGCAAGATAACGTGCTTTTTGTCAGTACCAATGACGGTATGCTGCACGCTCTGGATGCCAAGTCAGGTGAAGAATACTTTACTTTCATGCCTGGCGAGCAGGCGGCGATGGCCTCCAAGCGTTACAGTCAACCGCCACTGGATGCAGACAATAATCGAACTACGTATGGTCTGGACGGGTCCTGGACCGTATGGCGGCAGCCTGATCCCGACAACCTGACGGATGTAGACAAAGTGTATCTCTACGGAGGCATGCGCCGGGGTGGTCGTAACTATTACGCTCTTGATGTCAGCAATAAGAATAAACCTCGCTGGTTGTGGCGTATCCGTGGGGGCAGTGGTGACTTTGTTGAATTGGGGCAGACCTGGTCCGCGCCAACACTGGGGCAGGTCATGATTGATGGTGACCCGATTCCGGTCCTTATCTTCGGTGGCGGCTACAGCCCGTTTGATCATGATGTTGAAGGGCAGTTCAGCAATAGTGGCGACCTTATGGGTAATGCTATCTACATGGTTAATGCCTATACAGGTGGATTGGTCTGGAAAGCGACATCCGGGGGAAGTAGCGGTGGTCTGGCGAGAGACTCTCATGGAGACATGAAATGGAGCATTCCTGGCAAAATCTCTGCGGTGGATCTGAATTTTGATGGGTTCACGGATTATCTCTACGCGGCTGACCTAGCTGGCCAGGTATTCCGGGTGGACCTGGATAACCATAATGAAGGGGCCTCGGATCTGGTCAAGCGGGTGGCCACTTTGGCTCAGCTGGGCGATGGCAGTGGTGGTGATGCTGGGCGCCGCCGCTTTTATGAAGCACCGGCAATCACTCTTGGGCAGCGTAATGACAACTGGTTGCTGAGGGTGGCTCTGGGTTCGGGTTACCGTGCGCATCCACTGGACACTCAGGCGGATGAGCACTTTTTTGTAATCGAAGATACTTCTGTCCTGATGGATCAGGCTCCTTCTGAGGTGATTACCGATAGTGATCTGCTTGATGTTACTTCTGATGCCAGCCCGGATGAGGCTGACCTTAAGAGCAAATCGGGTTGGATGATTGAGCTGAAGGGCGAAGGCGAGAAAATGCTTTCTAGTCCGACCATCATTCAGAATACGATCTATTTCACGACATATTTGCCCGACACCGGTTTGCTCAACCAGACTTGCACGGTGCAAAGCAAGTCAAGATTGTACGGTGTTTCGGCAATTAATGGTGCACCACAGGGCCTGGATGGCAACAATGATGGTGCCGTCGAGGACCGTTATACCGAAAGCACAACTGAAGGGTTGCCTTCAACGCCCCAGGTGTTGATTTTGCCGCCACCGCCCGGTGGTGATGGTGATGGTGGCGGAGGAGGAGGCGGAAGCGGCTCTGACAGCAGTTGTGGTGGTGGCAGCTCGTTGGTGGTCCTGTCTGGAACCAGTGTGCATGATGGCGGTGAGCTTGAGGGCTGCCCGCTCCAGAAAACCCGTTGGTACGAGCTGGATCAATCGGGAGGCAAGGATCTATTTGGCGGGCCCTGATGCCGGATCTCGTCATATGTCACAAACTGTCCGTTCACGTATCAAGGAGGGGGGCCTAATCGGGTCCCCCTTTTTTCGTTTTGTATTACAGCAAGGCTTAATTGCATCTGGGGCAGGGGGCTTTGCCGAAGAAATCGGCTGTAGATGCTTCCGCGACTTCAATGCATTGAGGGAAGGGCAATGAATTTATTGCGTATTGTGGTGCTCGTTGATCTTTGACTGTATTCGGTTCTATCTGTTTAGCGGCAGGCGGGGCGTCTCTATTGGTGTCTTGGCGGTGATAGCTTTTATTGATTGCATTTGTCGGCCAATGTCCAGTTAGGACTCTTGCTGCCCATTGGGTCTAAATCTAGCATTAGGGCCTGTTGAGCGTTGTTATCGTGTTTTTGCTGCGACCGGGCTACTCTTTATGGTGTGGTGATGGTTCTCTGGAAGGCGGTATAGGTTATGAGCCTCAAGGCGTGCGCCACAGGGGGCTATAACGATATCCTTATATAGTTCTCACTGGGGCGGCTCCGACAGATCAGACTCGCCCTGGTCTGAATTGGAGGTTTTCGACCTTCAGAGGCATAAAAGAGACTTCGGTGGTAGGAGTTCAGCCTTTCGGTCCTACGTGAAAGGCATTGATTCGAAAAGAGAACTGCTCAAGAAACCACCGTATATGGGCCTTTTCGGTGGTTTTTTGCCCGTGATGCCTAAAAGGTGACCGTTTGATAAAAAAGTGATGAAAAAAGTGTTGACGGTCCCCGGGAAATCTCTAGAATGCGCCTCCACAGACACGGCGGACACGGCAACACGCCAAGGACGCAGTGAAGGAAGCCAAGGCTTCCAAGCTCTTTAACAATCAGGCAAGCAAACGTGTGGGACCTGTTCGGGACGATGTCTTTACAGATAATCAGTTCTGAACGAGTCAACAAAGTTTTTGTTAATTCAGATGATGAACTGAGCATGGTTTAAGT
>UEXM01000528.1_pt1 | contig 39927 bp, 53 predicted proteins | sample 1796661 | NCBI WGS metagenome assembly UEXM01 (sample SAMEA4772469, study PRJEB27181) | metagenome | reverse complement strand
AAAACTGATCCTACAAAAAAATCTAATATAAAAAAACGTATGACGGGATTTGATAAAGCTAAAAAAGAAAAAACTCTTTCAAAGTCTCCTGATGTTTATAAGTCTAAAGGCGGTGGTAAAGTAATGAAATATAAAAAGGGTGGCATTATTTATAAGAAAGGCGGCGGCGTTATTAAAGCTAATAGCGGTGGTCAAGGTATTGTTGACTCAGGCTATACTAAAGTATAATGGCTACAAGTCGCGCCAGTATTAGACAGCAGGTTACTAAAGGCAGTCGAAAGAAAAAGAAAAAGAAACCGCCACTTGGTTCTGGTAAACGATTTAAACAAACAGTTTCTAAACTAAAAAAACGTGGGGCTAAAAACCCTAAAGCTTTAGCAGCATACATTGGAAGAAAAAAGTACGGTGCTAAGAAATTTGCTGCGATGGCTGCAAAAGGAAGAAGGAGAAAAGCATGAGAAATAATTATCTAAGAGGACCACATACTCTATTGAAGTATCCTCCTGACCTTGATGCAATCAATGGTAAGCCTACTGGTCAGGGATATGGCGCTGCACGTAAAGGTCCAGATGTTAAGGGTCCACCTCAAAATGTAGTAGTTGACTATTCAATAGATGAAAAAGTTATCTATACTGAAAAAGCAGGAGAGTAGTTATGGCTATTGCAGGAAGACTTGCTAAAGGTGCTTTAGATGCTCTTGGTGGTAAAAAGTATACTGGCAAAAAAACTACAGGTCAAAGAGCAAAAGATATTACAAATGTAGCGGTTACAGGCGGTACTCAAGGAAGAAGAACTGGTAAAGCCGTAAGAAATCGTCAAACTGGTAAATTAAGTGGTTTAAGTGCTGCTGATACTAAAGCTGCTATGAGAGCAAGAACAGGCGCTTTAGGAACTGCTGCAATTGCAGGTGGTGCTGCTGTTCTTTCAAGTAAAGGTGACAAAGAAGCTGAAGCTAAAACAACAAAAAAGCCTACAACAAAAAAACAAGGACAGACTGCTTTTGAAAAAGCTTTTCGTAGAGCTAGGCGTGAAGGTAAAAAAACTTTTATGTTTGAAGGCAAAAAGTATACTACTGATCTTAGAAAACCTAGACAACCCTCTCCTCGGTCTAAACCTAAAGCACCTACTCAAAAAGCATACGGCGGTAAAGTTATGAAGCGTATGGGTGGTGGAAATACAATGTATCGTAAATATGGCGGTAGTGTTGGTGAGCAGATAGTTGCTGCTTGTTATAAAGATAAGGGAGTATCTTAAAATGGCTAGAAAACCAGGAAGTGCTAAAGCAACAAGAGATAGAAAAATTACAGAAAGAAAAGAATTACTAGAAAGCCTTAACAAAGCTAATAGAAAAATAAAAAGTGGTAATCTTTCAGGTCGAAACTTAGTTTCTCAACAAAAGCTTAAGGAACGTCTAGAAAGACAAATTCAAGATATGGATAAAAAGTCTGCTGGTATGTTAGCTGCTACACGATCTTCTCCTGTTGTAAAAGCTGTAAACCAAGCAGAACGTATTGCAGCATCAAATCGTGCTTCAGCAGGGTTAAGTGACCGAGACAAAGCTAAAGCAAGAATTGTAACAGGTAGAAACAACAGAGATACTCTAAGTCAAAATCCTGATGTTTTTCCAGAAACAGGTAATCAACGAACAGCTAGAATGGGACAGCCTAAGACAAACAATCGTACATTTAATGCAAGAACAACTACACCTTCACAAAAATTTTCAGGACTAATGGCTGGTTCGCCTCCTTTACCTAATACTCCGCGTGGTTCAGATACACCATTACGCGCTACAAAACTTAATCAAACTGTTGATGAGTATGCAGAAGCATTTGCATCTCCTGATGCTAGTAAAATGTACGATCTTTCTGAAAAAAACAGACGTAAAGATATGAATATGTTAGAACGTGGTTTAGATTCTATTTTTCAAGCAGGAGAACGAGCATCTGCTGAAAGACGAAAACAAGGCAAAAGTGATTTTGATATGAATGAAGATGTTTATGGTATGAAAAGGGGTGGTCGTTTAAGTAGTTCTAAAAAGAATAAAACTAAAGGACGTAAACGTGCGGCACGTAGAGGGTTTGGTGTAGAAACTCGTGGAAGCTGATATAGACAATATTCCTGATGAAGTAGGAATAAACTGGGATATAGAACGTCCAGTAAAAACTGATTATAAAAATTGGGACGAGTACTGGTCAGCACTTTCTAACTATATGCTAGAAAAATATAAGAATACTTATTGTAGGAAAAAATAATGTCTTTAACTGATTCAGAAAAAAATAAACTAAAACGCTATAAGTTAAGTGGATTAAATAAACCAAAGCGTACACCACAGCATCCTACTAAAAAAGCTGTAGTTGCTGTGCGTGATAAAGGTCGTATTAAAATTATTCGTTTTGGCGATCAGAAAATGGGACATAATTATTCTCCCGAAGCACGTAAATCTTTTAAGGCTAGACATGGTAAGAATATTGCCAAGGGAAAAACAAGTGGAGCTTTTTGGGCTAATAAAGTTTTTTGGGCTGGACCCAGTGGTTCTAAAAAAAGACCACCTAAGTCTCAGAAGTATGTTCGTGGTATAAAGAAAAGAGGTTGATATGAAAAAGGCAGTAGATGCTCCTAAAGGTTTTCACTGGATGAAGTCTGGTAAAGGTTTTAAGCTTATGAAAAATCCTCGTGGTGGATACGCTCCTCATAAAGGTGCTTCCAAAAAAGCAAGCTTTGAAGTTCAAAAAGTACATAAAGCTTAGAGTTACTGATGGCAGTAAAACGTAAAGGCGGTACAGCTACCAAGCGTGACCCTGCTAAGTGGGCTAGAGCAAAGGCTAGGGCTAAAGCCAAGATGGGTGGTAAACACTCTGCTAGAGCTATGCAGCTTGCTGTTAAATACTATAAAGATTCTGGTGGCAGTTACAAAGGTAAAAAGAAAAAAAGCAATAAACTTTCAAAGTGGAGTAAGCAAAAATGGCGCACGAAATCAGGGAAACCAAGCAAGAAGACGGGAGAAAGATACCTTCCAGAGAAAGCAATCAAAGCCCTGTCGTCAAAAGAATATGCTGCGACCACGAGAGCAAAGAGAAAAGCGACTGCTGCGGGAAAGCAATATTCAAAACAACCGAAGCGAATTGCGCGTAAGGTTAAAAGATATAGGAAAACATAATGGCTGTATCGGGTACATATAATTTTAATCTTGACATTGACGAGGTTATTCAGGAAGCAATGGAAATGATTGGGGGTGAAGATACTCTCGGTCACGAGCCAGCATCTGCGCGTCGTTCTATAAATATTATGTTGAAGGATTGGCAAAACCGTGGTATACTATTATGGAGTACTGGTGTATCTTCTTTAACTGTAACGGCTTCTACTACTGCTTATGATCTTTCTTCTACAACTATTGATGCTCTTGAAGTAGTGTTAAATAGAGATAGCACAGACTTACAGTTACAGCGCGTTTCTCCTGAAGAGTATTTACTAATACCTAATAAAACACAGACAGGCCGACCATCACAGTATTCTATTCGTAGAGGTCGTGATAATCCTACATTATCTCTTTGGCCTATTCCAGATAATTCTACAGACATTCTTAAAATAGAAACAATTAGCGAACTGCAAGACGTTAATAAGTCAGCAGAGCAAAACGCTGATTTACCTAAAAGATTTTTTCCTTGCCTAACAGCAGGGCTATCTTACTATATGTCCATGAAGCGACCTTTAGTTCCTTCTGAACGTATTAATATGTTAAAGGTTAATTATGAAGAAACATTAGCTAGAGCTATGCGAGAGGACCGCGAACGATCTAGTATGTTTGTTCGACCCAAACTTGGTTATGTTTAATTATGGAACATATAATACAAGCATGGCCTGTATTTTTAGGAATAATTACTTTAATTATTATACTAGCTAAAATGCACGGTGATATAGAAATTATAAAAGAAAAAGTAAAGACCTTGTTTGATCTTTGGAATAAAAGTAATGGCAAGTAATAAAAACGCACTAGCTATGTGCGACATCTGTGGGTTTGTATATCCTCACAGAATTATGCAAGAAAATAGTTATGGACTTATTGTTTGTCCAACAGATTTTGAGGGTAACTTTGATTTAAAAAATCACCCACAAAATCACATTCCTGATGTTCGGGACAACCCTGCGATACGTAATCCTAGACCTGACACAGGTGGCAGAAATTTAACATGGGATCAAGTAGCAACCACTTGGGATTCAACAGATGAGTATTGGCAACTAATATGACAGACTTAACAGGAAAACTAATTTCAGGAACATATAAGCAGTTATTGCTTATTAATAGTAGCACCACAAACGAGGGTGTTAGTACTTCTTCTGTGTATGTTCAAACAGGCGATGGAACTAATACTGCGCTAAAGGTTGCTACGAATAAAGTTATTGCTCAGACTGCGTTTCTTGTAGATGGTACAGCAACAGTTAAAAATAATTTAATTGTTGGTAACAATGTATGTGCCTCTGCTTACTATGGTGATGGTTCTAATCTTACAGGACTAACAGCTAGTGTTGGTGGAGACATTTGTGTTAGTTCAATTACGGTAGCTGGTGGGGCTAATGTTGGTGGTAGCCTAGTTGTAAAGGGTGACACATCTGTAAGCGGTGATCTAAACATTGGTACAAATGCTTCTATTGGTGGCACACTGGTACAGACAGGTGTGGCTACGTTTGCTACGCATGTAACGATTGCTGGTAATGCTATTATCGAAGGCAACGTATCTGTTAGCGGCCAGCTTGATGTAAATGAAAATGTATCAGTAGGTGGCACTCTTGCAGTTACTGGCACGGCTGCTTTTACAAGTAAGTCTACATTTAGTAATGATGTATCAGTTAGTGGTAGAATAGATACTGCTTCTTCAGTATCAGTTGGTTCAGTGCTTGATGTAACAGGTGTTGCTAACTTTGCAACTAATGTTAGTATTAGTGGTAATGCTAATGTTGTAGGGAATGTAACGGCAGCAGCTTTTTATGGAGACGGTGCTAACTTAACTAATGTAGAAGCAGAACTAGGTGTAACAACTAATATCTCTGTATCAGGATTTATTAATGCTGGCGGTAATGTATCTATTGGTGGCACATTAGTTGTTAATGATGCTGTATCTATTAGTGCTAATGCTGTTATTAATGGAACTCTTACAGTTGCGGGAGCAGTTAGTCTTGCATCTACATTAAGTGTAGGTAGCAATGCAACTTTCTTAGCTGATAGCACGTTTAAAACAAACGTATCAGTTAGCGGTAATACTAATCTTGGTGGTACAGTAACTGTTGGTGGAGCAGTTAGTCTTGCATCTACATTAAGTGTAGGTGGTGTAGCTAACTTTGCAGACACTGTTACTATTGCTGGTGCAGTTAGTCTAGCTTCAACGCTTAGTGTTGGTGGTGCAGTTAATCTTGCATCGACAGTTACAGTTGTAGGGGCAGCAACATTTAAGGACGATGTATCAGTTAGTGGTAACACTAATCTTGGTGGTACTGTTACAGTTGGTGGTGCAGTTAGCCTAGCCTCTAGTCTTAGTGTAGGCGGTGTAGCTAACTTTGCAGACACGGTAACTATAGCAGGGGCTGTAAGCCTAGCTTCTACACTTAGCGTAGGGGGCGCTACTAACTTTGCAACAACGGTTACAGTTGTAGGAACTGGTACATTTAAAAGCCATGTATCTGTAAGCGGTAATCTAGATGTTGCTGGTAATGTATCAGTTGGCGGCACGGTATTTGCTACTGGAGGAATTACATTTGATGGTGACATTTCTGTTAGTGGTGATTTAAATGTTGGTGGTACGCTTACAGTAGCAGGAGCTACAAGCCTTAATAGTACACTTAGTGTTGGTGGAGCAACTAATCTACTAAGCACACTAACTGTTGCAGGAGCAACAAGTTTAAATAGTACACTTAGTGTAGGTGGGGCAACCAATCTACTAAGTACAGTTACGGTTGCTGGCAATGCTGGTTTCTTAGGCAGTGTGCGCGTAAGTGGTGCAACATCTGTAAGCAATGCAAATGTAGGCGGTACTCTTACAGTTGCGGGAGCAGTTAGTTTAGCCTCAACTCTCAGTGTAGGTGGGGCAACCAATCTTCTTAGTACAGTTACAGTTTCTGGTGCTACAGGTTTCTTAGGCACTGTAAGAGTTAGTGGTGCAGCTACAATGGCTAGTACATTAGACGTAGCAGGTAATACATCTGTTGGTGGAACACTATTTGTTACAGGTGCAGGTACATTTGATGGAGACATTTCAGTAAGTGGCAATGTAAATATTGGCGGCAATCTCGGTATTGGGACGAATAGTCCTGCATATGCACTTGATGTTGTAGGTGCCTCTGACACGACCATCCGTGTTCGTGCTACTGGGGCAGGTTCGGGCGATGATTCACTTCTTCGCATGTCTGTGGGAAATGCGGACGCTAGTAACTACATCCAGTTTGGAGATAACTCAGACAGCGATGCGGGGTATATCCGCTACCAACACGCAAATGACAGCCTTCAAATTGGCGTAAATGCCACCGAAGCAATGCGTATCAACTCCAGCGGTAATGTATCGCTTGAAGGGCAGCTACAACTTACAAAGTCGACGGCGGCTGCTGTTGAAACAACGGCAATTAATGGCATTACTTCTGTATCTCTTAACTTTGGTACTGCACAAAACTTCTTTACTTCTGTTACTGCTGCACACACTCTTGCTAGACCTACCAATGCTAGAGTAGGACAAGTTGGCAGTATCTTTTTGCATCAGCAAGGAGGTAGTGGAACAGTGTCGTACAATGCTTGTTGGAACTTTATTGGTGGTACAGCACCTACGTTCTCAACTACTGACGATGCTGTAGATAGACTAGACTATATTATTCTTTCTGTATCAAGTGATGGCACTGCTGAAAATATTCAAGCTGTTATGACACAAGCTTATAGTTAAAGGACTATTAAATGGTTTTTCAAAACATAATGATGGGTGCAAGTGGGCAATCAACTGGCTATAACATTGGTCAATCAATTAGATTTACAATGGGAGATAGTGCCTATTTAACTAGAACACCTAGCAGTGCGTCTAATCGCCGTACATGGACATTTAGTTTTTGGTGGAAAGTAAACACCTTTGCTAGTGGTACTAGCGGTGGATACAGAATACTGCAAGCTGGTAGCACAGAGTTTGGGTGGTCTGATAGTAATGATAAATTATACTTTATTGATGGTAGTACATTAAGAGCAACTACTCAAGTTTTTCGTGATCCTACAGCATGGCAGCACATTGTTTTGGCTGTTGATACTACAGATACTACGGCAGGAGACCGTGTTAAAATTTACATTAATGGTGTACAAGTTACCAGTTTTTCTACTTCAAGTGATCCAAGTGAAAACTTTGAATTTGATGTTAATGCTGCTGTAGCGCAAAATATTGGTAAAGAAGGTAGTAATTATATTGATGCTTATATAGCTGAAATGTATTTAATTGACGGAACACAAGCAGCCCCAACAGCTTTTGGAGAGTTTGATGATAATGGAGTATGGAAACCAATAGCATACTCAGGCAGTTTTGGAACAAATGGTTTTTATATTGATGGCCGTGATAGTTCTGATTTAGGAGACGACGAATCAGGTAATGGTAACGATTTTACATCATCAGGATTAGCAGCGGCAGATCAAGTTAGTGATAGTCCAACATTAAATTATCCAACACTAAACAGAGTTGACTTTCAAACAGGAAGTAATGTTACATTAACAGATGGTAATTTAAACATTGCAAATGCAAATAGTGGTTCATCTAATGATATTAGAGCTACTTTTGGTGTTAGTAGTGGTAAATGGTATTGGGAAGTAGAGGCCGATTCTCTTGGACAGTCAGGAGTTAATCGTGAGTTTATTGGAATTGTTGGAACTGAGTTTGATATAACTGCTGGATCAGCAGGAGAAAACTTCTCTGCTGATAGTACAGGATACGCTTTTGCAACAACAGGTCAAAAAATTAATAATAATAGTGCTGCTTCTTATGGTAGTGCTTTTACAGCAGGACAGTATATTGGTGTTGCTCTTGATTTGGATAATGGTAAAATTTACTGGAGCATTAATGGAACTTTCCAAAACTCTGGCGATCCTGCGGGAGGAACTGGCGAAGCATACTCTAGTATTTCAGGAACATTTGCCCCTGCTGTTGCGGTTGACTATGGTACAGGAACAAGCAGATTAATTGCTAACTTTGGTCAGTCAGCTTTTCAAAATAATCCGCCATCAGGATTTAAAGCAATAAACTCTGCTAATTTACCTGCTCCTGATATTATTGATGGAACAGCACATTTTAATGCAACAGCCTATACAGGTAATGGATCAAGTGGTCACTCAATTATTAATGATGCAAACTCTGGTAATTTTCAACCTGATATGTTGCTTATCGGTCCTAGATCAAATGGCGACAATCATGTAATGTGGGATGTAGCTAGAGGAGTAACTCAGCGCCTTAAAGCTAATGAAAATGCTGCGGAAGATACGGATGGCACCGCGCAACTCACGTTTGAAACTGACGGCTTTGATCTTGATACCACCGATCCAAACTTTAATGGATCAGGTAGAACGTATGTCGCGTGGCAGTGGAAAACTCAAGGCGGTGCAGGATCATCTAATACAGACGGATCAATTAATACTACTACTACATCATTAAACTCTACATCTAAATTTTCTGTATCAACTTATACAGGAACAGGCTCTAATGCTACTATTGGACATGGGTTAGGAACTGCCCCAACAGTTGTTTGGATTAAACGTAGAGACGATGCGGCTGATTGGGCTGTATATCATTCAGGTTTGGCTAGTACATCTAAATATTTAGTGCTTAATAATACTAATGCAGAAGCTTCTTCATCTAGTTATTGGAATACTACAGCACCTACGTCCAGTGTTATTAGTATTGGAACAGACAATGCTGTTAATGCTTCAAGTGGAACTTATGTTGCATATGCTTTTGCAGAAGTTGAGGGATATAGTAAATTTTCAAAGTTTACAGGTAATGGTAGTACTGATGGTGCTTTTATTTATACTGGTTTTAAACCAGCTTGTGTTATTATAAAAAGATTTAATAGCACTGGTGATTGGGTTATTATTGATAACCAACGAGTAGGATATAATCCTGATAATAATGATCTTGATATAAATAATAATGACAGTGAAGGTACAAATGATTACATAGATATTTTAGCTAATGGGTTTAAATGTCGTAGTAGTGATTCAAATGTAAACGCAGACGGTAGTACTTATGTTGTCATGGCTTTTGCTGAAATGCCTTTTGGTGGTGCAGATATATCTGTAGCAACAGCCCGATAAGGAGAATAAACTATGTGGGTATATAATAATAGCAAAGTAATTAAAGAAGGTCAAGCATGGACTGATGATAATGGTGTTCAGCATCCTAGTAATTGGATGGTCTGGTCTTCTGATGAAAAAACTGCTATGAGTTTGTCTAAAGTTATGGTGCAAGAAAAACCTGATGAAAAATTTTATAGAGTTAGTGGTCCTAACTTAAATGGAGAATGGACTGTAGTAGAACGTCCTATAAATGATACACCTTTTACTGATAGTGATGGTAACGAAAGAATTGAACTAGGTCTTAAAACAGAGTATATTGCTGATACAAAAAAAATACAGGGTAGTTTTTTATCACAAACTGATTGGGCATATGTTCGTAAAGCAGATAATGGTACAGCTATACCATCTGATATACAGACCTATAGAAATGCTGTTCGTTCAGCAGCAGAAACTATTGAAACAAAAATTACAAACTGTTCTACAATGGATGAGTTTCAAGCATTGTTTGTAGCACCTGTAGATAGTAATGGAACTCCTACTGGTAATGCTCCAATATATGATTGGCCTGAGAGTATTTAGATGAAATTTATACTAACATATATTCTAATAACTTTGTGGTTTGTATTTCCAGTATCAGCGCAAGTCTTTTGTTTTAATGAAGATGCTAAAGATATTGAAAAAGGTATACTAGAACATAATGAAGAATTTGTTATGTCAGGAATAACTACGGCAGGAACTCCCATTACTGTTTATAAAGGTAAGGATACTTTTACAATTCTTTTTTTCACCATTGACGGAAAAATTTGTACTGGAGTTAATCATACAGGAACTATAATTCCAAAATTAAAACTTAACAACGGAAAAGGTACGTAATATGGCCTCAACTTATACAACAAACATTAGGCTGACAAAACAAGGTGATGGTGATAATCCTAATACTTGGGGTCAAGTTCTTAATGACGGTGTTATCAGTCTTGTTGATGATGCTATCGCTGGCTATACGACAGTAAGTTTGGGCAGTGCAGCAACCGTTACACTTTCAGAAAACCAAGGAACAGGAGATCAGTCTAGGTCTGCGATCATACAGTTTTCTGGATCAATAGGAACTGCTCACACATCTATCTTTGTTTTAATTCCTAACAATTCAAAAACCTATGCAATTAGAAACGCAGTATCAACTAACGCTTCAAGCAATGCAGTTATTCTAAGAGTTGCTGGTAATACTGGAGTAACTGTTCCTAATAGTGGTAATGGTTATTTCTTTACTAATGGCACATCTGTTTTTCAACTAGACTCTACTGGTTTAGGACTAGGAACTGCTGCTGTACGTAATGTTGGTGTGTGTACTACAGATGTTCCTGATACATCTCTTGCAGATATTCGTTATGTAAAGGTATCTGCTACGGATACTATTACTGCTGCTAAAACATTTAATGCAACTGTAGCCTATGGCGACTCTGCAATGATTAAAGTATCTAGTGCTGTAAAGTCCTTTATTACAACTTTAACTGATGCAGCGTCTATTGTTTCAGATGCTAATGATGGTAATATTTTCTTGGTAACTCTTGGTGGTAATAGAACCTTGGCTGCTCCGAGTAACATGGGCGCTGGTCAAACAGGACACTATTATTTAATTCAAGATGCTACTGGTGGCAGAACAGTTAGCTTTAACTCTGTGTTTAAATTTTCTGGTGGCACAGTTCCTACTGCAACTTCTGCTTCTGGTTCTTGTGATATTCTTTTTTATACCGCAAGAAGTGCTACTACAATTGATGCAGTAATGCTTAAAAATATGACTCGCTAATGACAAGTAAGCTTGCAAAGTTTGAGTTTCAGCAAGGGTTTCATAGAGAAACCACACAGTTTGCTGAAGGTGACAAATGGTTTGATGGGAACCGTGTACGTTTTCGTGCGCGTAAACCTGAAAATATGCGAGGTTATGAAACTAGAGTAAGCACAGCCTTTGATGGTTCTGCTAGAGATTTAAGGGCTTACCGTGATTCAGATAGAATTGCTCGTGCAGTTTTTGGCACACCTGAAAAACTTTATGAAATGAATGGAGATCAGATATATGATATTACTCCTATTACTTCTACTGTAACTTTAGCTGGTGTTTTTGGAACAAGTGCGGGACAAACAAGAGTATGTGTATCTGACACAGCACATGGAAGAACGGCAGGTGACTATGTATACTTTACTTCTGCTTCTGTTTTTGGTGGCAATGTTAGTTTAACAGGTAACGTCTATCCAATTGCTTCTGTTGCTAGTGCTAATGTTTATACATTTAATGTAACAGCGGCAGCGGGTGCTACGTCTGCTGCAACTGGAGATGCAACATTTAACTACTACATTCCTACGGGTGCTTCAGTGGCTACCAAAGGTCTTGGTTACTCGGCTGCTATATATAATGCAACTGCACCAACTTCAGTAGGAATCAGTAAGATTACAACAACTGGTAGTAATGCACTTGTTACAGTTTCAACTGATGCAGCGCATGGCGGTTCGGCTGGAGACTTTGTAGTTTTTCGGCCAGCCAATACTAGCGTTACTCCTGCTACAGTAGGAGGTAACTTAATACTGTCTAAGCCGTTTATTGTAAATGGTGCTGGAACTACAGTAAGTGTTGGCGGTCCTCAGTTTCCAATTGTATCTGTAGCAAGTACGCAGATTATTGTAAGTGTGCAAACAGCAGCTAGTGCAAGTGGAGATGTAACAACTGATATTAATATGACTGCTTTGATTTATCAACAGAGCAGTGGCAGAGGTTGGAATGTTGCATCTTCTGTTGATGCTAGTGATATTAACTTAACTTTAGCTAACTGGAGTATTGATAACTGGGGTGAGGATATTGTTGCAAATAGAAAAGGTAGTAATATTTTTTATTTTGACAGTGATGCAAGTACAACACCTGAACGAGCAACAACTGTTACAACATCACCTATTAGTGTAAACTCTATTATTGTGTCTCCTAATGATAGACACTTAGTTGCTCTGGGATGTAACTCATATGTAGCAACTGCAACTATTAGCGGTCCCTTTGATCCTATGTTGGTGCGCTGGTCAGATCAAGATGACAGAACAAACTGGGTTCCGTCTCTTACTACAACTGCTGGCGAAGTTGTTCTAACAGATGGCACAGAAATTGTAGGTGCAGTAAGATCAAAAAATGCTATTAACATTTGGACTGATAACTCACTATGGACAATGAGCTTTGCAGGGCCACCTTTTACTTTTAACTTTGAGCAAGTAGGTTCTAACTGTGGGTTGGTTGGGCAACATGCGTGTATAGATTATAATGGTGTCACATACTGGATGGGAAGTGATAATTTTTATTCCTTTGCTGGTCAGGTAGAAACATTAGACTGTACTGTAAGAAGATTTATTTTTGATAGGTTAAATCAAAGCTATACCGATAAAGTATTTGCTGGAATTAATTCTGAGTTTAAAGAAATTATTTGGTTATATGCTTCTAAGGATAGTACTGAGTGTGATAGCTATGTTATCTTTTCTCCTGATGAAGGGTACTGGGTTTATGGGGATATGATCTTTACTACCTTTGCAGATAGAGAAGTATTTGGTAATACAATTACAACTGGTGCTACGGTTGGTGGTAACTTGGTATACAACAATGAACCAACTGATGTCTTTACCGCAAATGGTGAAACACTAACATCCTTTGTTGAGTCAGGTGATTTTGATATTGATGATGGTAATGCTCTGATGTATATGAGCAGACTTATTCCTGACTTTGATTTAAGTGGTGGTAAAATTAAATTAAAACTTATTACCAAACAATTTCCAGAGAGTAGTGAAAAAACTACAAAAGAATTTGACGTAACAGAAACAACTGAAAAAGTTGACTTGAGATCACGAGGAAGGCAAGGGGTGGTTAGGGTATCTTGTAATTCAAACAATGCTAGTTGGAGATGGGGATCAATTAGACTAGCTGTCCAAGGAGATGGGGGAAGATAATGGCAAGATACCCTACTTTATTTAAACGTCGCTATTTTACAGACGTTAATGAAATGTATAATGGTATTCAGAAATGGGGATCAGTTTTAATACAAGAGTTAAATACAAGAGACCTACAAGAAAATAGTAAACCATCTACAAATATTTATACTGTTGTTACAGTAACAGAAATTGGTAGACCAAGAAAAGGTGACATAGCATATTCAGCAAGCTCTGGTAAGTTTAAAGGATATGTTAGTTTAGGAGCAGAGACATCATGGCAAAATCTGAATTAGATAAGCATTTCAATTTAGTTAATGCTAGTACGTATTTTGGAAACCTTAATACAGGTCAATTTATTGATCTTACTCGGCACCACCTAAATGAAAAAAACCAGACATTTGGGAATATAAAGAAAGTACAGTATAATAGTAATAATTATTTAGGTTCTCCTGAATCAGATTATGGACAAAACAAATGAACATGCCAGTAGATCAAGCTATGAAGTTTAGAAATATGGCTAATGCACAGCCTATGGAAGCCATGAGAGTAGCGCAAGGTGTGCCTAACCCTATGACAGGTATGCCCAATCCAGTGGCTCCTGTGCAAGCTCCTATGGCTCCTCAAGCACCGTCTGGACTAGCTGCTGCACCCATGAATACACAGGCTCCTATTCCTGTACCTGTTCCTATGTCTACTGATATGCCTATACAAAAAATAGATGTAAAGCAAAATGTAAATGAAATTCTTACTGCTACTTTGCCTGATGGGGATTCTTTAGCCGCTAAAGCTTTAGAAAAATTAACTGAAAATGCAGGAGTAGATTTAACTGAAGCAGTAGAAACACAATATAGTTTAGCCAACACCGAAGCTGCACAACCATTTATGCAAATGGCAGCAATGGAAGATACTGATCCTATGCAATTTAATGCTAGGTATGGTGGTGGTATTATGGGACTGAAAGCTGGAGGAGAGTTTTCTGGTCGAGTTCCTGGAGATGGTGGGGGTATGGAAGATAATATATTTATGCCTATTATTGAACGTGCTATGGGTGATAAAGTAGGAACACTTAACAATCCTAAACAAGTAGGAACATTGGCGGTTAGCCCGTCTGAGTATGTAATTGATAGTCATACAATGGCAGCATTAGGAAATGGTAATGCAGCGGAGGGAGCAGACATCATGGACAATGTTGTAAAAGATATTCGTAAAGATGCTTATGGAAATACTAAACAGCCTAATGAAATTGATGGCTTGGCTTCCTTGACATCTGCAATAAATGAGAGGACATAACAATGGGTTTTTTATCTTCACTGTTTGGTAGTAAACGAAGTGAGCCAGTACAAACTACAACTCAGGTAGCATCAAAATTACCTTCTGAAATTGCTCCTCAAGTTGAAGAGATTGCAAAAGAAGCAAAACGTCTTTATGATGAGCGCATAGCTGAAGGTTATGTTCCTTATGAAGGTGCAACTATTGCTCCGTTTACTCAACAAGAATTAGATGCTCAAGCTGGTCTTCAGGCTCTTGTAGGAACGTCTGCGCCTCTTCAAGAAGAAGCACTTGGAATTACTCGTCAAATGGGTGAAAAGTTTACGGCTGATACTGCACAAGAATATATGAATCCATATCAGCAAGCAGTTATTGATATTGAAAAACGTAAAGCACAGGAAGATTTTGAAAGTAAAATCTTACCTCAGTTTGAAAAGCAAGCGGTACGTGCTGGTGGTATGAGTGGCCTTGGTTCTCGCGCTGGAGTACAGGCTGCACTACTTGGTGAAGCACAGGCAGAGCGTCTTGGAGATATTCAAGCTAAAGGTTTACAGTCTGCATATGATAGAGCGCGTCAAGAATTTAATGCTCAAAAAGCTAGAGAAGCTGGTCAAGCTGGACAACTTGCAAAAGCAGGTCCAGCTATGTTTGCCTCTGGTTTAGCAGAACAAGGAGCATTAGCACAGGTTGGTGAAGATCGCAGAGGACTAGCACAAGAAGCTTTAGATGAAGCTTACTTTAGATTTCTTGAAGAACGTGGTGAACCTCAAGCTGCTTTGGCAGAGTATTCTGGAACTGTTTATGCTAATCCTCTTAGTGGTATGCCGTCAACAACTCGTACAGGTATAACACCTGGAGCAGCACAGCCTAGCACTGGACAACAGTTGTTAGGTCTTGGTCTATCAGCAGCTAACATTTATGGTATGGGTGGTGGTTCTGCTTTTGGTGGTCCAGGTTTTAGCACTAAAAATCTTTTTGGATTTAAAAGGGGTGGTGGTTTGTCTGATCTTGTATATCGACAGCAAGGTGGTGATATGGGTGGTTATACTGAAGAACAGGCAGATATTAGAAATATGTTGGATGAAGCAATTGAACAGCAGAAAGTTACACAGCCTGTAACAGATGATCCTAGATATACTGTTAAACCTATAGCTAGTAGATTAACTGCTCTTGGGATGCCAACGGCTGCAAGTCTTATTTCAGAAGCTCCTACAGGTTCACGAACTACGCCTGAAAGTATTCTTGAAAGAGAAAGAGCTACACAACAAAGACAAGAAAAAGCTTTACAGGCAAACCTTGATTCTCGTAGAGAATTAACAGAAGGAAGAATAGAAAGTAAAGAAAGGTTTGCCAGAGAACAAGCAGATAAATCTAGAGAAGCTTTGAAAGGCTACGATCCTTCTATCCTATCTAATCTTGCTGCTGCCTTAGTTAATCCAGACTATGCTGAATCAGGGCTACTAGGTGCTGCTACCGCTGGTCTTGGTATGGGCATTGAGGCAAGACAAAAAACTATCAAAGAAAATAAAAAACAACTAAGAAAAATTGATTCTGATTTAGCTGTTGCTTTAGATGCTAATGAAGATATGTTGTTTGAAACAGCTATATCAGGATTAGATAAGAAAACTGCACAGTCTATGGAGTTTATTAGAGGCGATGCAGAAGCACTTGAACGAGCTATAGAACTTCCTAATAAACAAAGAAAAGAGTATTTAGAAAATCTTCAATTAGGTCTTAAAATTGAAGAGGCATATGCAAAAGCAAAGGGTACAACAAAACTTAAAAGAAATGAGTTTAGAAACTATATGAGGGATGCTATAAGTACAACGACCCTTGCAGATGCTGGTCCAGACGGAGCGTTATTATTTAGTAGCGAAGTTCTTGGTGAAGAGGGAGGTGCTAAAATTAATGCAATTACAGCAGCAGCCTTAAAAAATTATGAAATAACTGGAAATTTTGCAGATTCTGTCAAACTGTTTAATGATTCTTTAGCTGACTATTTAGGACAGATAGAGAAAAAATAGGTATAAATTATGTCTTCAACACAACCTTTTCAAGAACGGCAACCTATGCAAGATGAAATGGATGCTATTTTAGGTAGGACTGTTCCTAGTAAAACTGACATGCCTGTAGATAATATAGTTAAATCAGAACCACTAATACAGCAACCTTTTCAAGAACGGCAACCTATGCAAGATGAAATGGATGCTATTTTAGGAAAGACTGCAACAGGTCAAACTACTGACCAACCTGTTACTCAACCTGTTGCTGCTCCTTCCGATCAGCCTACATATACTATGGATGATCTTGATACTAATCGAGAATGGATTAAAAATGCTAAAACTTTTCATCAGCATTTAGAAGGTGAAGATTGGAAAGGTTCTGATAAAAGCCTTGCCGAATGGTTTAAGCGCCGACATGCTCAACTTAATAATGATATTGTTAATATGGGAGCAACCGCTCTTTCTGTAAAAGACATGGATGATGTTACTAAAAAAGCTTTAGTAGATTCTATGGATATGTACGATGATACAGATAGTGATTGGGGTTCTTTTTGGAGATCGTTACGATACGTAGCAACTGATCCTACTACACTAGCTACTATTCCTTTTGCAATTGCTACAGGCGGTACGGCTACTGCTGCAAAGATAGCAGGTCAACGAGGTGTACAAGTAGCTGCTAGATTTGCATTGAAAGATCAAATTAAAAAACAATTAATTGAAAAAGGTATAGGAAAAGAAGCGGCTGAAGAAATAATTAAAACAGGTGCGTCTAAAGAAATTTCTAAAGAACTTATAGAGCAGGTAGTTAAAGACTCAGCTAAAAAGGTAGCTCTTACTACAAGTGGTACTGGTTTTGCAGGTGGTGGTGCTTATGGCGCAGCTTTTGACCTTGCAGATCAATCTTTAGATTTAAACCTTGGTAGAGTGTATGATAATGATGTATATGAAAGATATCTTGAAGAAGGTATGTCTTCTGAAGAAGCGCGTGAGCTATCAAAAGTAGGAGACATAGATTATAAAAGATTAGCTATAGTAACAGGAATAAGTGGTCTTACAGGCGGTGCCGCTAACTTTGGAATGTCTAAGTGGGCCGCTAGACGTATGAGTAAAAAAGTTGGTAATGCTGCTGTACGTGCAGAAAGACTTGCTGAAGCTGAAGCTCTTGATCAATTAGCACCATCAACAACTGTTGTTATAAGTAAGGTGCCAAAGCGGATAGGCGACGAGATTACTGTAGCCTCACAAAAGGTAGAGGTTGATGGAGATGTAATTGTAGATGTTCCAATAGAAGAGGGCTTTGGAGGGGTAAAAGCAGCGGAGCGAATAAATAAAGCAAAGGCAGCAAACGACGCTGTAAAAGCAGCGGTCAAAGCTAGAGTAGAAGCTAAAGAGCGACTAAATGATCTGGGCATCGATCAAAAAAATACTCCAGCGTTTAAAGCTGTTATGGATGAGATTGATGATCTAGGCGTCAAGGTCGACAAAGCTAGAGAAGAGTATGACGCAGTCCTAGATGCAAATAAAGCTGCCGAAGCAGCAGCAAAAAAAAGATTAGAAAAAGCTAGAAAGAATAAACTTAAAGAAATTAGAAAGGGTATAAAAAATAACCCAAATGTAAAAGACACTGTTGAAGAAGTTTTGCCTGATGGAAGTGTACGTTTTACAAGTAAGAAAAAAGCAACAGCAGAACTTGCTGAAGCAGAATTAAATATTGAGGGAAGAACTTTTGTTCAGCGTGTTTTAGCATCTTCTAAACGTGCTTTAGGTTCTGGTGCTGGTCTAGGACAAGCTCAAAAAAGAAGACGAGAGCGTTTAGATGCTACTCGTACCCTTGCTGAAAGACAAGTTGCACAAAGTCTTAATAGGCTACAAACTGCTGTTAAAAAAGATTTTAATACAAAAGCAGAAAATTTAGATAAAGAAACGCTTACTTTAATAGACAACGGTTTTCGTGGTAATGCTGATGCTCTTTCAAGCCTAGCTTCTCGTGCGCCTAATGTTCTAGAAGAAGTTACTTTAATGCAAAATAATATTAAAGATTTACAAAAGCAACTTCTAGAGACGGGAGCAATAAAAGAAGGCTCAGAACTTGAGACAAGAATTATAAAATCAAAGGACGGTGACAGTGAACTGTATGTTACTACAAGTTATGAAAAGTTTGACAATCCTAATTTTTCTGAGCAGTTTATTAGAACAGACGAAGGAAAGAAAGCAGTTAAAGATGCTAAAGAACTTTTTAGCGTCCAGTATAGAGATATAGATAATAACTATAAATCTGCTAAAGAAGCTCAAGATTTAAAAAGAATTTTAAGTCAGGAACAAAAAGACATAATTAATCTAGTTGAAAATGAACCTGAAGGTTATGTAAACCAACAATTTGAAAAAATATTAGCTGTTCACGATGAAGGGGAATTTCTAACAGCCTTTGGACAAATAGATACGCCTCAAGCTGCTACAAAAATTTTGTCTAAAAAGGAAGAAATACCTGAAGTTATTCGTACGCTTATGGGAGAAAATAAAAACCCATTTCAAAACTATGCTAATACTTTGTCAAAGCTTATGCAGACTGTTGAAACAATTAACTATGAACAGGCAGTAGCAAAAGCTGTTAAAGAAGGAGAAATTGAAGGAGCGGCAACAAGAATTATTGCTGCTCAAGATATTACAAAACCACTAACATCGCGTATTCCAAGTCGAGCAGATATTACCCGTCCTTTACAAGAAACAACTCAGGATATAACAAGTCCTCTAGAAGGCTTGTTTGCTACCCCTCAAACTCAAGCTGCAATTGATCTTGGTAATGAGTTTATTGCTACTTGGGGAAAAGCTGGACAAACATACATGCTTTTACAGGGTTATACTCGTGCAGCAAAAACTGTTTATAGTACAACGGCTATTATGCGTAACTTTATTGGCGGTGGTTATATGGCTTTTGGTGCAGGATATTTAAACCGTAAAAATTTTAAAGCTATGAAAGATACTGCTAGGGGCATGGGGCTTTTTCCTGACGAGCAACTTCGAGCAGAATATGAAAAAGGTGTTGCTTTAGGATATTATCAAGCAGGTATTGATTTAGGAACATTTAGAGGTGCTTTACAAGATGCAGGTAAAGAGGGTTTTTGGGATTTAACTGATCCAGTTTATAAGGGTAAAGGTTTTCTAAAAAAATCTAGACAATTTGCTGGAACTTCTAACAGAAAAGCTATTACTCTTTATCAGTCTATGGATGATATGTGGAAAGGTTTTGCTAATTCTGCTGAAAAAAGTAATCAACGTCAAGTTTTAATAGATAAGGGAATTAATCCTGACGAAGTTATAAGAACACTAAGATCAAGCGACGGTATTCCCATTAAAATTACTAGGCTAGATGAAGTTGCTGCTGGAGAAGTAAATAAACATATGCAGAACTACAACGGTGTTCCACAACTTCTTAGAAAAGCTAGACAACTTCCCCTTGCTGATTTTATATCGTTTAAGTATGAAATGCTTAGAACTCAGGGTAATATACTTAAATCATCTTTTAAAGATTTAAGAGAGGGCAGTGAGCAAATGAAGCTTGGTGTTAGAAATCCTGACGGTACTTTGCAGGGAGAAGCACAAAGAAATCTAGGAAGAAAAAGACTAGGCTATATTATTGCTGCTCAAGCTTCTGCTCCCGCACTTGCTTTAACAAGCGCCTCACTATTAGGTCTAGAAAAAAAACACGAGCCTGATAAAAAAAATGCTCCTGAAAACGTGTATACTATAAGACAGGGAATAGAATATTTTCTTCCTGATTTTGCTAAAGGATCAGGGTATTTATATTCAAAATATGATCCTGAAACAGGCAAAGGAATTAGAACAAGTTTAAGTTACATTAATCCTTGGGCAGCATCTCCACAAAACGATCCTTTAAAAGCAGCATTAAGAGCTTTAGATCAAGGTGAGTATGTAGATGGAGCAGTTGATGATGCTCTATACAGAGGAATACTACAGCCTATTGTTGATTCTGCAAGTCCTAGTATGTTTTTTGAATCTATGAGAGCTTTAGCTACTGGTGAAGATGAATATGGACGACCACTAAGCAGTTCTCCTTTATGGAACGATCAGGCTATAGCCAGATTAAAACAGGCAGCTAAAGGGTTTGAGCTTGGAATTATTAAAAGTGGTAGAGATATTTATCAAGGTTATAAAGTTGGACGTACAAAATCTGGTCGAGAAATAAGGGGAGATTTTGCATTAGCTGCCGCAGCTACTGGCATTAAACCAGAACTTTTTGATATTAACAGAGAAGTAGGCTTTAAACTTAGCGGTTTAGTAAGAGATATGGGTAGCTACAATAATATATTTAATGAGGTTGTTCGTGACAGAACGCCTCGTGATACTTCAGAGTTTGTTGATGCTTATAAAAAAGTTTTAGACCTTCAGTACGCTAGGTCAACAGAAATATTTGATGCTATATCTCATGCAAGGTCTGCTGGTTTAGATAATAAAGATATTTTTAGAGCTATTACTGATGACGGTCTATTTAAAAATAGGTTTGATAAACAAATTTTACAGAACATGATTAGAACAGGAAAGTTTATACCAAAGAAACCAAATATGAGAGATGTTTCAAAGTGGGGGCAATCAATTAAAAAATCAACAGGCTATGCTCCTCCAACTAGAGAAGTTCTACAAGAAATTATGAATTTATACGGCCAATATGCTGGCACCACAACAGGAGTACGATAATGCCTAACGATCCCACTATGATTTGGAACGCGATATTAAGTATCGCATGTGGCTCATTTGTATGGTGGGTGCGCGGCATCAGCCAACAGGTACAAGATACCAAGCGACGTATCGCTGACACACGAGAAGAAGCAGCTAAGACCTACGCTACTAAGAAAGAAGTAGATCAAGACCTAAATAAAATTATGAATAGGTTTGATAGGCTTGAGGCTAAGCTGGATTCTTTTTTACTAAAGGTTAAATAATGCTAGACAATCCATTTTTTAGTGCTAAAGAACTAGCCTGTAAAGGCACCGACCTATCCGACATGAGTGATGTCTTTATGGAAAAGCTTATAGCAGTCCGTAAAAAGTTTAACACTCCCATGATTATCACCTCTGGATACAGACACCCCGCTCACAACTCAGCTATCAATGGCGCACCTAACTCACCCCATGTGTATGGTCGTGCTGTAGATGTATCCATATACGGTAAGGATGCTTTCCGACTGATACGTATTGCTATGGAGTTGGGTATGACAGGGATAGGAGTATCCCAAAGAGGGGCGATTGAAAAGAGATTTATACATTTAGACGACATGCCTAACGGGGAACACCCAAGGCCGTGGGTCTGGAGTTACAAATAAAGTTAAATCTACGCTATGGGGGTAGAGAGCGCCGTACAGAGCATGTAGCTTATTTCGGTAGGGTTGCCTACCCAACAGCCTCCAACGGCTCTCCTGACGCATCCTCGGCAGCGTTTTCTTCCGTTTCAAAGAACAAATCTGCATAATCTGTCTTAGACAGTAGGTCAATGACTTTTTCTTGGCCTAATGTATTAAGGCATCCTACAATCGCAGTCTCTAGTGACTCCTGATCTTTCGGTACACCAGTATCTGCATTAGCTCCCCTAACACGCCCCAATAATTCAAGTGCTTTAATGGCACTGTTAGTATGTCCATTGGTAGCAGCGTAGCTATACTGTTTTTCAATCTCTTCAATAACATTTACATTAGTTTCTAGTTCGTTCTCTAATGTGTGAACTCGTTCTACTACTTCGTCTATCTGTAGTAATCTATAGCCTTGGTTATATGCTGACTTATCTGAGTACCCTGCTGCCTTTGCAGCTTCAGTAGCATTGCGGTGCAGCACATATGCCTGTGCAAACTTTTCTTGTTTTTCATTTAGTGGCATTGTTATTTCTTCATGTTGTTACGAGCAACGCCCTTCCACTTCTCTGCTGTACGCATACCGCCAAGGCCAAGCAGCGAGAGCAGGAGCGTCATCAAAGCTTGTGTGTCTAGAGTAGGAAGAGTAACTACTGGATACCAGATAGCCAATCCCCAACTTGCAATGGGTGCAAAGATAAACTGCCATGCCAGTGCAAAGCAACATACCCACATGATAGCTGGTCTGGCTCCGCTTACGAACACAGAAGGGTGTTTGGCTTGTTCAATGTTAGCCTGTGCTTGCGCCATATCTAACGCAATAATCTGACTTTTAAGTTCAGACTCTAGCTTAACACGTAGGTCTTTGTCTTCAACAAACTTATCAAGAACCTTGCCAGCTACTCCGACAACTGAATCTACAATTCCAATCATGCTATTGTTCCATCCTTCTTTTTAAGACTTGTTACTTGAGGGTACATTTCAACTCTGTATCCTTCAACAATAAGATTATCTTCTTCGTCAGGTGTGTCAAAGAAAAGATATATTTTTATATCAGGATACTTACGTGACATATCAGCAAAAAAGTTTAGCCATGCCCTTGGTTTAAAAACAGAAATGTGAACATTCGTACCATCTGCAAACTTTTTTAGTGCGGGTACACAGGCAATGTTAAAGAACACCATCTTACCAGCATAAGAAAGAATCTCTTCTAACACCCAGAACAAGTCGGTTTCTGGTACATGCTCCATAACATCAGTACATATTACAGCATCAAAGGTTCCCTTCTGCCACTCGTCAGGAAGAACTGAATAAGGCTTGTAACCTGGATCGTAAAGGTGAAAAGAGTCAAGATTCCAAAGCTCTCCGAGAGGCTTGTCAATTTCATTTGTTAGCTTTGTGTATTTGTCTGTGTATAGTATACCCTTTCCTGCACCATAGTCTAGCAAATTAATGCAGTCATTTTTTTCTAGGTAACTTCCAATAATATCTACATATTTGAGAAGGCTTTTGCCATTAAACATTCCTTCAGCAGACTCGTGCATAACTTTATACTCAGACAAAAGTTCTTGATATTTTTCTGATGCGTTATGTTTATTATACTTAGTAGTATACTCTATTTCTCGGTCAGGAACATGGCCCCACTGAGAAATTTTTGTATCTACCCAATCATCATCAGTCATTAGATCAGTCATTATAGTAATCCTTAAATTTAGGGCGGTCATCCCGCTTCTGATTTATCTTCCAGAGATCGCCTACCATTGTGTTCTCTCCATGAAACTCTAGCACACCATCCATACCTTGATCTGAGAAAACTTTCTCACAGTCTTGTGCCATAGCTAGTAGTTCGCCTGTAGTCCAGTATGTTTTTTCTTCGACATTAACTTCAATGTACTTAGGCTTGGGTACTTCGCCGCCTTCTACATCACCTGTTGTCTCGGTTTGCTCTTCGGCTGTTGGTTTATCTCTGCAACAGTCAAAGCCCCAGAGGTGTATATTCCTAAAGCCCATTGTGTGAAACACTCCAATGGCACGCATGGCTGCACAAGTACCACCAGTAATTAGTGTAGCGCCTTGTGGTATACCAAGGTTATCCTCTACCTTAACTTGCTGGTTGATAATCTCTTTACCCTGCTCATGTTGCTGCCTGAGTGAGTCAGTATAGGCATGCCATCCATATATAGAAGCTTTCTTTTCTAGAAGAAACTCAGTTACAGATGGATCAGTCATAGAAGCTACAAAAAACTTTGTGCTAGTATCAAGATTTTCAAACAAGGTCTGTCGAATAATGTTGTGTGTACTCTTACCTGTAATAGGTCTAGGGTCCAGCACTACACAGCCCCACGGCTTAATGCCATTAGCCAGCAGATGCGGGTAGGCATGTTTAACTGTTAGAACCTTGGCTTTTGGATTCTTTTTCAAAAACTTTTTAAGCGCAGCATAGTCTATGTAGGGACCAGCCGAGACAATCACTCCCATTTCTTTATGGGCAGGGTGCTTACTGACCCATTGATTGTCTCCAATAAGCTTCATGTTAGTCTGGATATTATTAGTAATGTATTCTCGTGGCACAGAGTCCCGTGGATTTACAATGATAGGCACACGTTTAAGCGTGTCTGGTACATCTCCTAGATTTTCGTCATTAAGAATAACAGCTAGATGTGTATGCCCACCGTCAGCTACTCTGTCGCCAGAAGGAAGCACATACTTTCTAACTACACTCCGATCATCGAATGTGGTCCAACCGCCTTCAATCTCAGGAGTTTTCTCCATCTTCTTAGTAGCCACGCCATCAAAAATCTTCTTAACGCCCTGCGCTTTTTCATCTGGTATTTTGTCATCGTCGTCCTTTGTAAAGTAATGATCCATAACAACTACTGGAACATCTTGTAGATACCAATACTCAGTCTCTACTGTTTCTTTGCTGTTGCCGCTGCCAATCAGAGCAAGGTCAATTTTTTCTCTATCAGTTGACGCAGTTTCAAAGTACATAGATAAAGTATCTCGTACATTTCCTTTAATTAAATCAAACGAAAAGTCTTTGCCTTCGTTCTTCTGCATATGCTCTCTAAACTCATTGAGCCTATTCTCAACTGCCGACATTTTATTATGTGGCTTGGCATTGAACTCTACCTCATCTGTCTCAGACGTAGCATCTTCAAACAAATCAAAGCCAACATAATGCACACTGTCTGTATTCTCAAACGCTGCAAGCGCCATCTCAATAGCACGACCACCGTTCCAAGTACCTGTTTCAAGAATAGTAGAAGGCTTATAAAATCTAATTAAGTCTGCAAGTTGTCGATACCTGTTGGGAAGAATATCTGGAGATGTCTCGGTATCAGATAGCTGAAGTATTCTGTTACCATCCTTGTCTCTAAGAGCAGCACTTTTTTTATCTCTAAGACAAGCAAACAAAGCATTGATGTAAGACTTTTCATTAGAAAGTTCTTCGTATCGCATACCATGTGCAACATAAATAGTACGCAGTCTATTAAGAATAAATGTATCGTGCCACTCTCTGTAGTTTAGAAACTCACCTGAGATAAACGCGCCTCTAAAATCTCCTAACAAGTCTACCGATGTCTGCCTAGATAAATTAAAGGCCATTAGATATTCTGTATCTTCAAGACAAAGCATATCAACTTTATTTTCTTCGTCTGGGAACAGCTTGTCTAGTTCCTTGGCAGTAATTTTTTTCTTAGCTATAACATCAGGATCAATCCAAACCATCCATGCGTCCGCATTATTAAACGCACACTCAGTCAGCGCAAGAACGCGAGGCAAGAACTTATGTGGGTTTAGGATATCCTGATAAGGAATTTGTCCACCTTCAGTGCCATCATGTTCCTTATACTCTTCTAAGAATTTTGAATAATCTTCTAGAGTTTCTAGGTTATGATAGAAAATGTTTGGTGCTTGTGGCAGGGAGTACTTACTAATATCTATCTGATAATAATAGCAATGAAATTCAAAGCTTGGTTCCCAAATTTCTTTGAATTGATTTAATACTGTATTGGCTGTTTGATTTAAAATGTCTTCATTAAAACAAGTTACAATTTTATATTTCATCAGTAAGTCCATGTAAGAGTAAGTAAGAGTAATCCATATTCCACTCGGCAGCGTACTGACCATCTATGGATCGACGGCATTGCCAATCCTTAAACCAAGGACCACCAGTAGTAAAGTGTACGTTACGTGCCTCAAGGTCTTCAGGAGAGTGGTTGTCTAGCCAATTCCAATCCTCAGTAATCTTACCAATATCTGAAGCTTTGTCTGATAACCAGCCAAACTTATGTAGCCATGAGCCTGAGTTAGAATTAATTTCGTTTACTGTTAGCTTCTGATGTGCAGGATGTCCACAGTTCCATAGCACAAAGCTTGACCAGTTTTTTCTAAAGTAATTTTCTTGTAGCTTACCATCCATCTTGTGTGTATCTTTAGGCGCATAGTCATGCTGCACACAGAAGAGAGGGTAGAAGTCTGAATACTCTTGTGTTGTATAGTCCTCGAACAGTTCGATAATATCTGTTCTCATATACATATCACTATCCATATACAAAGCCCATCCCTCGTACATGTTAAGTGCTGGAACCAAGAACCGAGTGAAGCTAAAGTCTGTAGAGAATGGTCGCCCATCCTTGCTGTCAATAAACTGATCGTCTACAATATCAAACTGCCTATAGTATAGACCCATGCGTTCCATTGTAGGTCTCTTGATAGGTAGGATTCTGATAGGCTCTGATGCTGTTCGCTCTATAGAAAACTTACATACATCATAAGCTGTCTGTTCGCGTGGATCGTATCCTATGTATACAGTAAATGGTAATTTTTTAGCCATATAAATAGTTGCAGAGAGGAAGCTACAACCCCCTCTCTACATCCTTTCCTTAGTTAATTTTAATAGTCTTGGGTTGCTTTTCTTTTGGAACTTCTCTTTGAAGAGACAAAGTTAAAATACCATTCATAAGTTTAGAATCAACAACTTCCATATGCTCACTCATCTTAAACCTTTTATAGAAATCTCTTTCTGCAATACCGTTGTATAAGTTTTCAGTTTTATTTTTTGTATCTCTGCTACCTTTGATAGAAACTAAACCATCTTCAAAGGTAATTGATAATTCTTCTTTAGTAAATCCTGCTACAGCAAGACTTAATTTAAAATTATTGTCGTCAATCTTGGTAATGTTATGTGGTGGATAGTTACTACTAAACTGATCTTTGATATTTTCCAGTTCCTGAAATAAAGAATCAAACCCAATTGCATAGTTACTTAATACTGTTCTTGTAATATTTGGCATAATATTTTTCTCCTTTGGCGAGTTAGTGAAGCCCCACAATGGCAGCTTCTTATATATTATATATTATTTTTTTACAATATGCAAGTCTTTTTTTATACTCCGCACACTCCACCACTACCACTAATGTCGCAGATGTCATGTGTCTGTACGTTGTCCTCAAACTCTTCGCCTAGTTTTTCTACAGCTTCAGCATAGGGGACAACAGTAAGAGGCTGACCACCACGGCATCCATCGGGGAAGCAAGTGAAGCCACGTAGTCTGTGAGCATACTTAGCCAACGTCTGTGCAAAGTCCTCTACACCGTCTTCGTTGTTGCCCTCTGTACCCCATGCAGGAAGGTTAATAGTACTAGAGATAGACATATCTACATACTCCTGCACGTTAGCCTGAAAGCTTAGACGCCGTTCATAGTCAGTAGCAAGATCAATAGCAGACTCAATCTTATCTGGCTTGGCTCCATACAAGTCGATCATCTCCTGTGCTGCGCTGTCTACTACATACTGGTAGTGCCACTTCTTAGACTTGAGGTAGCGTCGTTTGTACGAGACTGCAAATATAGGCTCAACACCTGTGGAAGTTCCAGCCAGAATACCGATTGTTCCAGTAGGCGCGATAGCTCTAACTGCTGCTGGTCGTGAAACTGATAGTACCTTTGAAAAGTCTCTTGCAACCTTGTCGGATTCTGCCTCATAAACTTTAAGCCAGCGGTGCATTTCTGGAGTAGTTTCATATCGGTGTCCTCTCTGTATAAGCCATTCGTGAAGCCCCATGAGTCCAAGCCCCAGCCGCCTGTTCTTTTCTCTAACAAGATTAATCTTATCATAAGGTAGTTGTGCGCGTAAGGTTCCGCACAAGAGAAACTTGGTTGCGAGTTGGACAACATCTTTGAGTTGGCCGAGGTCATCAATCCTAGCAAAATTAAGACTGCCAAGATTACAAACATCACTATCATCTTCAGACGTAACTTCCGTACAGGCATTACGCAACGTCTCATTTTCTTTCTCGAAGAAGTTGAAGCTAAACCCTGGTTCCGCAGTTCTAAGAGCCTGACGTACATTATACCTAAAGACATCTCCTATATCTCCTGTCTCCCAATAGTTAAGTAACCAATCAGTATCATAATTAACACTGATGTTTGTCATATCAAGAGGACAGGGAAAGTCAAAGTCGTCTTGCTTAACATCAAAGTAAGTTTGGCCTGTCTTACCAACAGGCATGTCTGCCCAGTTCTTTGCATTAAGAAAAGGCATAATATCAGCGTGCTGATGATTAAGAGATGCGTAGATAGCACTACGTCTGCTACCACCCTGCATAACCCTGCGACCGATCTCGTTAATCATTTGCATCTTGGGTATAGGTCCGCTGGCTGTGCCGCCTGTACCTTTTAGTGACGCACCCTCGCCACGATACACAGAATAATCAATGCCAATGCCACCACCTGTCATCAGGCAGGACTCAGACTTCCATGATAAGTCAGCCCAATCTTCTCTGGTATCCTCTTCAGCGCGTAGCAGATAGCAGTTATTAAAAAACTTTTTCTCTCTACCAGCATAATATAGATATCTACCACCTGGAAGAAAGCGAAGATTAGACATATGGTCTATCAGTTCGTCCTTCTCATCACGAGTAAGATAGCTCTGACACACATCCTCAACCAGAGTACATGCCAGTTCGTGCATAGTCTCCGCTCCTGTGTGTGAGTACTTAGTATTAAAAATGTCCTCGCTGAACTTAGACCTGAACTGTGGGTTTCGATTTGATTTAAACATAGACATACACTTCCCCTTTTACTTCTACTTGTTATAATATAATTCTAAGATTAACTCTGCATAGTGTATAGCTTTTCTGATGTCTTTTTCTCCCTCTCCTTTAGCACGATGGCGAGTGATATACTTTACCACGTTACCCTCAAAGTAGTCAAGGCTATTGGCATGAATATATTCTACTGGCTGGATGCCACAATCTTTGTAATGATTTCCCCCAACCTGCTTGGTTAGGGTATTGGTTTCTTCTCTACTTTTTCTTTGTTTTCTAAACTGTCTTAGATAGTAATCGTCTGGTCCTTCGTTAGAGGAGTAAGCTGATTCTTCTTCTGACATTTTCTTGATCTCCTGTGTCCATAACTTTTAAAGCAAAGCTTCGTACCTTGCTTGGCTCAAGTCCTGCATAGGTACAGACAGTATCAAAGTCGTCGGCTGTAACACCAATAGAAGCAAAGAACCAAGCCCGTGCTTGATCCCTTTCCAAGGTAATACTGCTTGCCTCTTCTTCTCGTTCAACCTTGAGCAAGTCTAGCAACGCCTGTAAGATAACAGATATATATAAAACTTTATGTGGGTTCTTATTTACTTGATCGTATAAAGATTCAATAAGCTCTTCATTCATCTTCATTAAAGTCCTGTACTGGTCTGTAGAACTTACCGCCTATCCAGTTGTTATAGTAGGCTGGCTCGTCCGTTCCTTCTAGTTTTGCAGTAAGGACATGTCGTATAACTTGGTGGTAACACTCATAATACTTTAAGCTTCGTTTGTTTTTAAACTGTCCTAAGATTTTAAATTTAAAAGTATCCTTACCAAACTTATCTATGTCTTCTTTAAGATGTTTGCTAGAACCAGCATAGACTTTCCAGTTAGATTCTTTTTTCTTTTTACCTTTACGATAAGTCCAGTACTGCTTGCACCCTATGTAAGCCTTCTTAGTTTTTGTGTTGGTGATGCAGTATACAAAACCAAAATACTTTTCTATGTCTAGCTTCCTATCGTAGTCCCAGTGCATTTAGTACGGGATTTCCTCTACGTCTGGCGTCTTCGCCACCTTAACCAGATGTCTTTTACCCGACGCATATTTAAATGTACGTAAGCCTTTGCCCTCATTTGAATCACTCCAACACTCTCTATTATGGCGACAATACACACAACCAATATGAAGACGCATGTTACCAGACTTACCATCAGGAACAGCAGGATAGCACCTATCAGGGATTGCGGCTTCCTTCGCAACCATTTGCTTGAGTTTCTTAATTCTTTCTTTGGCATTTATCATCTCCATTGAGTGTACTTTAGACAGACAAATTTCTCCTGTTGATTTATCTATCACAAGAAAGCCAGCATTATCTAATCCATTGGCCTGTGCATACGCAGAGATTTGTGCAATGTAACCAAAGGGATCATCGTTTACTAAATCATTACGCTTAAACTTATCAAAGCTTCTACCTGATGCACTCTTACAATCAATAAGCACACCATCAATCAATGAGTCCTGATGTCCCTTAACACCTTCAAGGGTAAGTTCTTTCTGCTGATCTGTAACCTTGTGTCCAGATATAGACGCACACAACAGCAGCAGTTCCTCTAAAATATATCCATACAAAAACTTAATTCGTGTGCTTGGCTTTAAATAATCTTCAGTTGTTTCTACTCTTGAGTCATACCATAGCTGTCTATCTGGTTTGCCAATAGCTGAGAGGCGTAGTGCTGTACGATCTTTAGGAGACTCATACATAAATGTTTTGATATGTACCTTCAGCATCTCACCAAAAGTATCAATATGTTTGTCTACTTCTGCCTCATCCATATCAATAGGATCAAAGGTAAATAAATTATAAATATCTTCGACTAATGTATCTATTGTTTTTGTCATAAAAATTAGAGGGGTACCTAAATTAATAGATACCCCTCTTCTCCTTTCAAACTACGAAGCGAGGGGGAAGTCTACCGCTTCTTTATTCGTGTATCCATCAGGGACCACATCAAAGTCAGGACCGCTGCTTGTATACTCAACAAGTTCACGAACCTGTAGGGAGTCAAGATATCCTTTGACGCCTTCCTTACCACCAAAGGTCCATGCTTTAGGATATGCTTTAGCGCATACCTTAGAACCATTGCCAATTAGTGTATTAGCAGGGAAAGGATTACGTTGTGCATCCACTACTCGAATACTTCTGGGATCACCGTTAAAGGTTGTAGTGAATTGCTTGAGTGTAACAAAATTACCACGCTTATCATCTGGCTTTTCTGCTGATACATTCTTAACAGTCAGCCCGACATCCTGTGCAATCTTTAAATTATCAGGATCAAGATTACAAATATCAATAGTGTACTCAGGCTTCTCTGGGTTGATCGTGTTAGGCTCAAACACCTTTGCCCAGTAAGCTTCACCAGTGATAAAGATAGGGTCTACGTAATTTTCGTTAGCCATTTTATTTTCTCCTTGAGTTTCTAAATTTAGTTTCTATCTTGTCTACTACACAAGAACACACATTATAACATGTGGTATCTTATAAGTCAACAATCTTTGTCAATTAATTTGTACTCTACTTCTTTCATCAAGTCATTAACTGATACTTGAGTTAGTAGGTCGTCTCTTCCTCTTCGGCTGTAGAATTTATACTTAGCATCTGAGGCTCGTTCTACGTCTATATTCTCTACTTTTTTAAACGCAAATTCTTTTAACCTTTCTCTATTAATCATAAGAAAATCTGTGTTTCTTTCAAAGGCAATCTCGTCTGCCTCTCCATGTAACCACCCAAAAGCGCCACGGACATTTACAAACTCAATCCATAGCCACTCGTTATTTACTTTATTATCTGAGCGGTTAGTTTTCTTCTGAGCTTTAACATCAACAGAGAAAAATTTATTTTCTTTACTACTTACTAGATGAAAGTCTATGTGCTTCTTAATGTTCTCCTCTTTCGTTGCATCATAAACGTGCCATCCTAAATCTTCCATTGATTGTTTAAATAAATCTTCTGCTTTCTTGCCTACGGAATACTCTCGGGCGTAAGACATTACGCTACTAGACGATAGCGAGTGTACGCATCACCGTCTGGGGTCATTGCCTTGACTGCTTCAATAACATATCCCTTCTGACGTAGGCGAGAGATAGCGGCGGTAAGGTTCTCACACCAGCCTCTTTCAATAGCCGTCTTACGGGTTACTCTCATACCCTTCTTCAAGGCACGAAGGATTTTGTTATCTACTGATTTTGTCATGTTATTCTCCATTGTGTTTGATTTATGTATGATACTACAAGTAAGCAAAGATGTCAATAAGTTTAATGCGTCTCTGCCCATGTCTTGCCTACTTTATACTGAGCGTCGAGTGGACACACAACAGCTAGGTTACGAGACGTATCTAAGATAGCCTCTTTAGTTATTCTACAGAAATTAAGAGTATCTTTTATACTAACTTCAAACTGATACTCATCGTGAATAGATGCAACAAGTTTAGCATCTACTCCTCTTTCATTTATTATCCTAGTTATTTGAACTAACCATTCCTTACAAATGATTGCTCCTGCACCTTGCAGTAAAGTATTTAGTGCAGCATGTTCTGATCTAATTTTTAGATGTCTACCATCCAAACCTAAGATAGAACCTGTTGTTGCAGCCTCAGTAACTTGGTTGCGTAGTCTTTTAAGGGCTGGCATATTACCTAAGAACCTTTCTATAAGTTCTCTTCCCTGTGCAGACCCGCCACCAACAACCTTACCAATCTTGGCAGCACCAGCACCATATAAAAATGCGTAGATAAATGTCTTTGCTTGGTCTCTATTGGTTAGCCCTGCCATCTTCATGTTGGCTGTATGTACGTCACCATTTACTACTTCATTAATGTATGCTTTGTCTTGCATGTAATGTGCAAGGCAGCGTAGCTCTAATCCAGAAGCATCTGTACCTATTAAGTTGTACTTTTCTGGATCAGATACAGTCCACAGCGATCTAAACTCTTTGCCGTAGGGACTGTAAGATGCAGGAACTTGAGCCATGTTAGGACTGTTGTGAGCCATACGGCCCGTCACAGTTTTGAGCGTCATCACCCTGCCTCTAACCTTCTCGTCGTCGTGGCACTCTTTGATCCACGACTTTAACATTCCTGTACGCTTCTGTAGCAAAAAGAACCTACTAAACATCTGAGCTTCGGGCATTTTGATATGGCTCAATGTTTCTTCATTGACAATAACATTGCCCTTGTCTGTGTGATGTTTAGGTTCCCAACCTTTCTCCATCAGTCTTTCTGCAATCTGTTTACGTGAAGCTATGTTAAATGGAATGTACTTTACTTTTGTTTTTAGTTGTAACTCTTTTGGTGGAAACATCTCAGTAGCTTTGGCAACCAAGCTGTCTTCTTCCTCTTGCAACTCAGATAGTAAAAGCATGGCACCACGAAGGTTAAGTGTGAAGCCATTCTTCTCCTGCTGATCTACGATTGCACGTACACAGTTTTCTAGTCTTTTGCTTTTACTAGAAAACTTAGCACCTTCTTTATCAAGATGCTGTGCAACCTTATGTGTAAGCCTAACGTCCTGCTTACAGTACTCTAGCATTTCAGGTGTGTAGTATTCAAACTCCTGAAACTCTATCTTTGCAAACTCCAGTTGCTCACCCCATGCTTTGAGGGAGTGACCGCCTTCTCTGATTGGGTTATACAACTGTGATTCAATGAGGGTGTCACGGATTTGACGTAGCTGTATTGTAGAACCTGTTAGTCTGTTCAAGACAGGTGCATCAAAGCTAATGCCATTGTGCATTATAAATTGTTCTACATTCTTAGACCACGCTGCAAACTCGCGACACTCCTCACCTACCCATGACCACTCAGTACCGTTGTCATAGTCTCTGGCTACGATGCAGTGGATAACTGTAGCATCAATAGCATCTGTTTCAATATCTACAATAGCTTTCATATCTAGAAAGGAATATCCTGATTGTCTTCATTTTCAACAAAAGGATTATCAATCTGTGTCATGCGACCTGTTTGATTATCATAATGAAGATGCGTAGCTATTCCTGTGTCTCCTGTATATCTGTTCTTTAGAATACGTAGTGTAGTTGTGTTGGCTTCTACTGGATCATCAGCCTGTTGATTGCGCTCCAAGGCTATCACACTATCACTTAGATGAGCGATAGATGCTGACCCACGTAGATGCGATAGGCTCACCTCACGGCCATCCTCATGCCCCTTGTCACCTGATGGGCGACGTAGGTGACTGACCAGCAGCAAGCCAATGCCTGTCTCTTCAACAAGAGAGCGTAGCTTGGTCATAAGAATATCAATAGACTTACGCTCATCTCCATTGTCCTCTTGCCCAGAGACAAGGATAGATAGATGGTCGAGGAACACCCACTTGCAGTCCAAAGCCTTTGCCATGTACCGTACACGATCCAGTATCTCGTCGTTAGAGATAGAACCAAAGTGATCGAAGGCAAAGAACCTACCCGTTCCTACCGTCTTTTCCTGCCAATCATTTAGTTGTTCCTGTGTAAACTGATCTCTGATCTCCTTGATATATAGTCGAGCATTAGCTTCAACAGACATGATGTTAAAGGCAGTGCTTCGGATACTCTCTTCCAAAGCTAGTACACCAATGTTCGCTTTAGTGTTGCCCATAATGTAGTGCATCAGTTCTCTGATGATGCTGCTCTTACCCATGCCAGCACCGCTAGTGAACGTGACTAACTCACCTGTACGCATACCGTACGTCTTCTCATTAAGCTTGGACCAAGGGTAGGCTACAGTCTCGAAGTACGCTTCGTCGTACAGCGAAGAACCAAGATCACTAAGATTAATAATTCCTGCTGGTGTATAAGATTTAGCAGCCCACCATGTATCTACAAACTTCTGTCGTTGATTTGTTTTTAGATACTCATTGGCATCCTTCATATCAAGGGTGGCAATCTTACACTTGTTAGGCTCGAACAGTTGGGCAACTTTAGTAGCTGCTTCTCTACCTTCTTTGTCATTATCAAAACATAATACAACGCTGTCATACATATTAAGAAAGTCAAACTGTTCCTTACAGTTTTTAACTGCTGCCCCTGCACCATTCTTTAGTGAGACTACAGGCCACTTTGATCCGAGCAGTTCATACGCAGACATAGCATCTAGTTCACCCTCGCATACGGTAACGTACTTTGCTTTGCGAGTAAACAAATGCTGCCCAAACAATCCTGCACCTGACAGGTTGCCTTCAGACCAGAACTTCTTGTCGGCGGTAGACCTAATCTTTCGACCTATCACCTCGCCATCTGACCCACGGTAGTCATATAAATGATGTGTGATGTTTGCATTATCTTTAACGACCGACGCCCCAAAAAGTTTGGCAGTTTCGGCTGTAATCTTTCGATCACCAAGGTCAGATATAACTGCATTGTCATAGCTGTTCATTGGTTTCTTTTTATCTATTGCTACTACTGTATTTGTTTGCATACTTATTTCCTCATCGGCTGGTATAAATGCTTCGCATTTGTGACAGTATTGATGGCCGTCTGAATACAATGAGTTGGCATCAGAAGACCCACACGCTTCACATGGAAGGTGCCTTACAAAAGTTCCTGTATCTGACATGGGTTACTCGCTATTGGAAAACGATTGAGTAAAGATTTTTACTATCTATTTTAAGAGCATAACATAATGTGTTACGAAAGTCAAGAGCCTCTATTGCATCTCCTTTTGTATCGCAGGTGTCTACTATAGTTTTTGTTTTTGTATTCTGTACTGTCCATTTCTTATTCATTATAAAGACCTCTGGTGATTTTGCCACGCATCGCTGAGAAGTTGTTTACGATAGTCTGCTAATTCTTTTTCAATTTCCACAAGCATTTCTATTTGATCTAAGATGTTCCTTTTTTTAAAATCTTCTTGCGGTGAAAAGATTAAACCTTTTGAGTATCTAATTACAAATAACTGCTCCATTTCTAAACCTCTTGTTGGTTAATTAAAGCGTTCCACGAAATAGGAAACTGTTTCTTTAGTAACGAGTTCATTTCCTGCGCTATGATTCTAGTTTCCAGTTGGGTATCTTCTGCAAGACGCAGCTTACATACCCTAGCAAAGGCAGCTATACTGCCGCTCCAGTACCACTCAGTCATGGTAGACTGTGGCAACACTGCCCTAGCCTGTTCCTCACATACCTTTAAATCTAGTAAGGATTTATATACTTGAAAACATTCCCATATTGCATCTTTATACTTGCCGCCTACAAGCTGCTGCGACATAACTAACTCATCTGAAGAGCCTTGCTTCTTATCCTCTGAAGCTTTGCGCCACTCTTCAGGAACCCACATCTCTGGATCGTCAGACACATAGCGACGGCTCACCTCGTTCCACACTAAGCCTACCTGATGCTTGCCTAACTGTCTAGCTACAAAGATAGGAGCCTTCATGTGGAACTGTGCGGAGCAGTGGCCGAACGGTGTCCAGTGATTGTGCTTGGCAAGATAGTTAATTAACTTAATATCTTTGTCAGAGATTGGTTTGCTTTTGGGTGATCGTTTGTTGAATGATACTCGCGCTGCGTTTGCAACAGTAATATCATTACCCATATAATCTATAAGTTTAACTGTCATTCAGTTGTCCTAACATCCATTGTGCAATTTGCATATGTTCTTTTGCTGTTGCGTTACTCTTTAATCGGTTAGCTCTAAACGATAACCAAGAAACATTTCCTTTTACATATCCTTTAGCTGGCACAAGACGATCTATTTGTGCTGAATTATCTTGTGTCTTTCCGCTATTAATATCTAATTCTAATCCAAGAACAGGACATTTTTTTGTCCAAATAGACTCCAAGTATTCTGCTGTTAAATTAAAAGGTACTTTTTTCTTAGTTGCTTGTCTTTTAACACTAACACATCTTCGATCAAAAGGTCTTTCCTTTCTAAATTTTAAGTCTCTTTTTCTGTAACATGCTATACATTCAGCCTGTAAACCATGCGATAGACGAGGATCGGGCCGATACTCAGTTAATAACTTATCTTCTTTACATTTACTACATGCTTTTGTTTTAGATGGGTCAGCGTTCATCAAAAGTTTCTTCCCATAAATTGTCTATAAAGTTTTCTTTATCCTCCATAATCTCGTTGATCTCTTCCTTGGCAAGCTTCTTAGCTTCCTTCGCTGTGTATCCTTCTTCGCTATACTGTCTAGTAAGATCACGAAACAAATGGTTACGTTCTTTTTGCCATAGATTTTTTGCCATTACTCTGCCCACTTACTCCTGTTTATTGAATGTTCTGCAAGTAACTTTTTAATTGTCTCGTCCTTATCTTGTAAGGCTTTCTTGAGTACAGTTATATACTGCTCAAGCTTTAGTATTTTCTGTGCGTCATTCATGTCCCTTCCTAACAACATAGTTCGCGTCTATAAAATACATGCTCACCTACGATAGCTAACAGAACAAAGTTATCTGCCATAGCCCATTTAGGTGATACATATACTGCATGATAATGTGTAGCACCAAGGGTATCTCGAAGTAGTACACCATCAAGTGCCATATTAACTACCTTAACAACCTCTTCTAGTGCTTTGATATTCCTCATCCTTTCAGTCTTACCATCACACCAGTAAGAGAACTGACATTTATTTTTAACTGGGTTGCCTTCCCAATACATGCCTTGCTTTACAACTTCGCAGACACTATTAGGAAAAGTTTTATCATACATCCTTTCAAGAATTACATTAGCTACAGCCAGCTTACCAGCAAAGGTTTCAGACCTAGCCTCAAAGTAAACTGCCTCAACTAAACATGTGCGCTCCTCTTCTGCTTTAGCTGGTGTTACTAACATAAGCAGTAACAAACTACTTAGAATATATTTAATCATTAGTGTATCCTTAGAACGTGTAGATCGTGTAGCTGATCCCCAAAGAAAGGTTTTAGAACATCGTCCATAAACAACTCTGCTTCTGTTTGGGTATCAAATTTTTCGATGGTATCTCCATCGTCTGCAACCAATGGGGTTGTTTCTTCTAGGTCTAGGTTGGTAGGAATTTGTACTATAATATATGACATAGCAATCTCCTTTCAAGAGATTTCATTATATCATGCCACCTACATTGTCCCTAATAATATCTGTGTGATTTAATTCTGCCCAATAAATTTCAAGGGCTTTGGTTTCCTGACAGGCCTCAAAAGAGTGTTTCTCTCCAGCAGGAACCACACACATATCTCCCATAAACAAATGGGTTTCATCTACCAAGCCATAGTCCTTATGCCGTCTAATAATTAACTCGCCTTCCAATACATAGAAAGCATTGATCTTACTTTGATGTGCGTGTGTGCTACAGAAACCACCGCTATTGATTTTAATCTGATGGATTTCAATAGCTGGTGTTTGTAACAGGGGACAAGTACTGCCCCAAACTTTTCCTTCAACATTCATTACAGTAGTTCTCCTTGTGAGTTATCTTGCTTACGCTGTGCTACACAGATCGTATCGTTGTGAGGTCCACCGTGTGAGACAAGCATTATTTCTTCTGTTATAAATCCTTCCTTACCTACTCCTGTACTATTCCACCCAAAGGATAACACAATACCATTGTCTTTCACAAGAGGCTTTATATTATCTTTTACTTTAGTATAGAACGATGCTTGTGTATCCTGCTGTGTAACCTCAAGCCCTGCTATTTTGTAGCACTCACTGACCTGTCGGACAGAATAGGGTGGATCGTACAGCACGACATCAGCCTCAACACCTTGAGTTAAAAGACAATTTAGAAAAGCTTCTGCTTTCATATGATACTGAGCATCTGTCTCTGGGTTTAGGTCGTTGGTGATTGTTCCTACTCGTGAGTCACGCGCAAACGGATCAACAATTACGTCCGCGCCGAGCGTCCATCTAGCAACAAACTCTTTGATAGGTTTAATGCTAAACGTATTATGGTTAGGCATAGCCCATGTCTTGCTAAACCGTACTCTTCCCATGTTCTGTTCTGTAGCAAAGCATGGGTTCATAACATCAAAGGTGTTCATTCTATGTCATCCTGTACAATTATGTCAAAAGCTTGATAAATAAACTCATATAAATCTTTCTTGTCATCGGGGTTATAGCCAAAAGAAAATACAAAATCTCTAACAGCATCCCACGGGACCGTCACTCGCTCTGGCTCCGAGGGTCGAGAAAAGTCTACATGAATTACATTATCAGGCATCTTCAGTTAATCCACAGTAATCTATGATATACTGACGGGCTTCGTCGCGACAAGCGGCACCGATGTAGCCTTCGTGGTGCTCGTGAAAGATAGTATCAAGTATCTCACTCATTACCCATGCTTTGCGGCGAGAGGCTTTACCCTCTGCCATTAGTTCATCGACCCGCTGCGTGATAAATGTCTTTGATCCATTCTTCATAGTTTTTCTCCTATATATGTTTCTTCAATCCACTTTTCGTAGCCAGAACTCATTTCTAAATATTCGTTTTCAATCCATCCATTTAGTTCCTTTACGTTAATAATGTCACCAACTTCTGTTAAGTAGTCTTCAATGATAGGCGAAATCCAAGAATCATATTCGTTCTCAATAAAAGACATAACTTCTTCTATGTTCTTAAATTTAGTTACGGACATCTGATGCCTCCACCATCAACTCATCAACCCGCTGCGAGATAGGTTTCGTCAATCCATTGTTCATATTCATTCTCCATAATTAAAAGTTCACTTTCAACCCAGTGATTGATCTCATCAAGTTGTATGTCGCTAGATATACTACAGTACTCCTCTACAACTGGAGTTATCCAAGGATCATAAACTTCATCTAGATATTTTAATACTTCTTCCTTAGTATTAAATTTAGTTACGGACATCTGATGCCTCCACCTCTACAAACATATCGTCGTCGTGAAAAACCTTATGCTCAATTTGGTTACCTTCAATGTCAGTAACAGTTACTCTAGTAATAGTATAATTATCGTTGCGTTCAGTTTTACACACAATTTTACTAGCCTTATGGCTCGTAGTTTCAGCGTACAT
>UEXM01000373.1_pt1 | contig 39930 bp, 51 predicted proteins | sample 1796661 | NCBI WGS metagenome assembly UEXM01 (sample SAMEA4772469, study PRJEB27181) | metagenome | reverse complement strand
TGTGAGCTTATAGACATAAATAAGAGTACTTGTATAATCTGTTGCCTTAAAGTCTAACAAAACTAGGTATCTTAGCCTATCACTGACTTGTAGCCAAAAGGTAAAAAAGTCTTGGTCCTCTGTACCCAGTAAATCTAACCCATCATAGCTAGAATCTGATCTAGAAACAACCTCAAACCCATTTCGTTTCTCTACGGATTTTTCTAAGGTCACAAAACAATTATCTAAGTTCTCAGCTTCAGTTGGAAGCCTTTTACTTGGAGCTTGCCTACCCACACCCCCACTAAGAGTTCTAATCGGAAGGGTTATAGGTCGAGTTAAGCCTCTTTTTCTCTGTTTAGCCATATTAGCCTCCCATTTTACCCTGCCAGTACCTGAATCTAGTAGGATCATTACCGGAGTAAGGTCGTTTAAAGATTTGCGCTAATCCTCTGTCACCTGAAGCAAATATACTACGGCTTCTATCGTTAATATCCGCAGCTCTACCCCGAGCATTGTGCGCAAGCTCTTCATTATTAAGATAAGCGTCCATATCTCCGTCACCCTGCATCATTAACTGGTATCGTCGCATAGCAGTAGACACAACAGCCCTTTGAACAGGGGTATCCATGTCTTCCCAACGTACCTTGTGAATAATTTCAATAGTATGCTCTATCCCTGCCTCCCAAGTATCCTTTTGATCAGTAACATTCCAAAGATAAGCATCTGGTTCCCCCCTAAGGGAAGATACAATACTAAATCCATCATCATTACTATGATGTGAAACTAACTCAGCCGACAAAAGGTCTGAAGGAAGCATAATCTTAAGATCAGAATCAGGCTTAACCTTCTTTTCATACTTGTTTCCAGTAAGACCTCGCATCTGAAAGTCTTCAGTAGCCCGATCTAACATAAACTCTGCAATACCTGTATCAACACCGGAGGCCTCGTCAAGATCGGCTACCAATGATTCACCAGCTGATAAAAGCATCTGGTTGACTGCATCAATTCTAGTAATAGCACCCATAGGTAACCTCCTGTGTTAAAGAAAACACGCCCGGCCCCAATTAAGGGACCGGGGTGTAGATAATTATCACCACCTTTACAGTAGTATAATCAAATATGAAACCTAGATTAGGCTTCAGTGTACTCAGCGTCGAACGTGCCGCCGTTAGCAGCCTTCTTACGGACATAGCCGATGGAAGTCGTACCATCGTTATCATCCGAAGAAGTACCATCAACAAACAACGCAGACAACTCGGGACGAAGAACGCCCGTGCCGCCCATCATCGAAGCACAAGTGAAGGTCGAGTTACGACGGATATCATCCACCGTGTCAACCTTAAGGCCCTGAAGGCTAAGAGATGCAACAGCAGCTCTCTGCCAGCAAATAGCCTTAACACCAGCATCAGCCCACTGGAGATTGTAGCGAGAAGCCTGACCATCTCCGGTTTCGGACACAGCGCCTTCACCAATCTCAACATTACCATAGTTCTTGATGGGACAATGGTTACTCTTCATAATGATAACACCCATGTAAGTGAGAGTATCCTGAAGAGCAAACATTCCCTGCGTAAACGGAGCACCCAGACCACCAGCTTCAGCCACACCGCCGAACATTGGCTGTGCGTTAATTACGTCACTGGAGGAACGAGCCACACCAAGAGAACGAATCTCTTGGAAAGCCTTGGGGGACACTGCGCAGTAGACCTGCTCCATGGGAGCGTTGATCGTCTGGAGGTGAACCATCCAAGTCTCAATAAACTCAAGAACCTTAAGAGCTGCCGTAGTACGTTCAGCGGTAGAAATTACATTACCCGAAGAACCATCACCAGCACCTGCGTTACCGTTCTTAGCCGTCCACGTAGCACCGGTGTCAGCACCGAGAGCCTGAAGAACAGCCGAACAGTAGACCTGTCCATCATGCTTGTCCACAGCACCTTCCATACCGGCATTAGTGACGTTATCACCGTAACCTTCAGGGCCGAGAACAATGCCCGGAAGCTTAGCTTCCAGAGCAGCACGAGCAATGTATGACGCAATCTGCTTATCACGAGTAGAAGCAAGACGGAGACCAGCCTGACGGGCCAGCTCTGCACGGTACTCCCACTGAGTAACCATAAGGTCAACATTGTCTAATTCAAAGTGAGCAGCCATTGGACGGTTGTCCAAGGAAATCTTGAACTGGTTTGAAACTGCGTTCTCACCACCAAGAAGCTCTTCACCAGCACCCCACTGAGCCTTCAGGCCAACAGTACCGGTTCTGGGGAACAGCATTTCCCGACCACTAGAAATTGTCTTGTGGTCTACAAGACCTTCAAAAACATTATACGTATCGTAGGCATGGAGCACTTCGCCCGACCAAATCGGAAGCCAAAGCTTACCACCAGTTGCCATAGTTGTAGGCGTGCCATCAGTAGCCGCCGTCGTTGTTCTGTAACCTAAGCCTGCCCCTGTTGCGGCAAAGCTATCAGCGGTTGGTCCATCATAAGCCATAATAATATCCTTTCAATTAGATATATAAATTAAATAAAAGAAAGGGCAACACACTTAGGATTATTCTTTCGAGTCCTTTGTATGGGTAGTCATTCTATATTATCCTTCTGCTTAGGATCTCTCCTAAGCTCCATCATAAACTAGATATGTCGTAAGACAGCCCCCTGCGTCTTACTGGGGAAGATTGTTCCAGTCAGTCCGCATCATGCGGGCTTCAACTGCTTCCCTAAACTTTGGATCAGTCCTAAATCTAGGATTATTTCGATCCGTGTTGAATTCTCTCTGAGTACCATAGGCAGGCGTAGAGACCTGAGTCTCTGCCACTGGCTGCCTATTGGGCATAGGCGCAGGCTCGTTAGCCGTAGGCTTCTGAGCCATTGCATGGTCATACTGTGCAGACAAGCCACGCAGTACAACCTCATATCCCGGAGAAGCAAGACCAGCATTGATATTAAGTCTCTCTTCAGGAGACATAGAGCTTTCAGCCCATTTCATAATATTACCAAGCTTGTCTTGATTTCCCACAATATCTGAAGCCTTACCATAGGCTTCTCTCATCTTAGCCTTCTGTCCAGTAACATAGTCTGCAATCATTCGATCAGAGAAATTAGTCTTTCCCTTAATCTCAGCTACAGTCTCTTCAGAAAGTTGACCAGTGGTATTCATTTCGTAGCCCCACTTGTCCCAATCTGAATCACTAAACGTCGGTGCTTCGGAAGGAGCTTCTTCCTTGGGTTCATCCAAAGAAAGCCTAAGCTCTTCCGTACCTGTCGGTTCTACATTTGCCTGAGGAGTTTCCACAAGCGCTTCAGGGTTGCCCTCTTGATAACCCGGATTTACAGTACCCTGTTCTGAGTACTGTGTCTTAAGATCTGCGATCTCTTGCCGAGCTTGAGTGTATTGCCCCTGTGCATGCTTAAGGCTGTCAAACCAAGCACCCGCATCCTGAAAATTCTCAGGAATTGTTTGTCCTTGATCCTGAACATACCGTTCAAAAGCTACACGTTCTTTTGCTGCATTAACTTCTTCAGCTGTTGCAGTTACAGATTGTTCCGCAGCCTGCAAATTGTCCATGGCCGGATTGGCTTCTGGGTTTGCATACGGAGTCTGACTTTCAACTTGATTATTTTCCATAAGATTGTTCCCCTTCGGAGTCTTATTACCTAAGTGACATAATGTCATCCATAAAATTTATTACCGTAGTAATAACAAATGTAATTAGAACCGCCCCGGTATACAGCCTCGTCTGAAGCTTAGCAAACGTCACTTCGATATTGGACAATCTCTCATCGATATCGTCGAGACGGTGGCTACACCGTTCAAGCTCTTTTAAAACTAATCGTTTGTATTCGTCCCAGCCATTGTCATTCATTGTGTAACTCCTTAAGATGAATACACAGAGTCGCGCCGTGGCGGAACTGTTTTGTAAGGGTGGTCGGCTGGAAGGTTTCCTTCTATGCCCCATTTATGGGACAAGTAACCTTCAATTTTTTGTCGAATAGCATCCTGAGGAGGTACACTACCCACTGAGTGATCTATAATAATAACCTCAGCTAGTTGTCCGTGAATACTAGAATCCTGTGCGGCATTGTTGCCAATGTATAATACACCATCAGAATCAGGATCAGCAATGTAATCCCCAGCAGGAGTTCCGTTCGCTGCGCCATTAAGAAAGTGATCTACAGTATTGTCTTCTTGAATTAAACTCATTAGAAATACTGTAGAATCATTAATAGTTGTAGCGTCACCAAGTTTTCCAGAAGCAGGACTTCCTCCCATCCTCTCAAGCGAAGGTTTCCTAGTGGTAGTTCCTCTGCTTGTAGATACATTAATAAACCAAGCCCATCGAGGAAGAGCACTTGAAGCATCTTTCTTGTGAGCAAAGTATCTAACATCACCAGAAATACCCGTATCTAAAGTAGAATCATAGTCTGAGGAGGTCTTGAACACGCAGTACATCTCAAGTTTTCCAGCATTAATATCTAAATTAGCGTGGTCGGGTATAGAAAAGGAGTCGTTATCCGCAGACATGTTGGCTACGCCTAGAGAATTAATAGCTCCAGCATCAAATGTAATACCATTGTTAGCCGTCAACACGCTTGCTAACGGACCAGAGTCGGTTACAGTTGTAATAGAATCCCCACCAGATAATGTCTGGTCTAACTCATCAAACTTAGCCCATAAATATAAATCAGTTTGCTTGTCAACTAAATCATCTAAAGTCCATACAGGAGCCTGATCTTTATTCCAACTAAGTTCGTGATCAGCAGGAATTGAAAGACTTCGACTAGTAAATAACTTCTTTCGATAAGCTAAGATATATTCTTTAGATCCCCTAGCTAACATCCTTTGTTGATTAATACGTAAGGAGCAGTTACTCCCACTTCCTAGAATATCACACGTTAGCATGCAATCAGTAGGTGAAATTATAGGAGTAATAGTGTTATAATCAATTGTCATACCTGCCCTCCTGCTTGTTCAAGAGCAGGTAGAATATTCTGACCACCTGTCTGTTCTAAGTCCATCTGTGCAGCTTGCCCCATTGTATTAACAGCCTGAGATCCAGCCTGCTGTTGCAACTGCTGTTGATTAGCCATCTCACCTTGGATCTGAGCCATTTCTAACTGCTCTTGTTTAGCCTCTTCTTCGCTCTTAATCCAATTACTAGCATCAAATCCTAAGGAAGTAATTAAAGCTCTTCCATAAGAGTCCCACTTAAACAAAGCCATTGCTTCAGGAGGAAGGTTCCGCACCATCTCCCCCATTTGCATAAGCTTAGTCAAATCACTGTCTCTACTAAGGGCCAACAATCCTGTAACAATCTCAATAGATAAGAGTCCGCCCTCTTCTTCGAAGGCATTCTCTAACTTAGGATCAATCTCCTCGTTATCTAACATAAGGAGAACAGTACGTTGTACCATAGGCTTCATAAGCTGCCGAGCAATAGCGGAGAAAGCCCCACCAAGAACCTGCTCCAACTCTCGACCAATAGTTCTAATAGCCGTGGCTGTAACGCGATCACCCGTAGGCATGGTAGCAGAGTCCATAAGGAAAGCAACACCAATCTCTCGTCGCATCATTTCAATAGCTGCCTGAGCTGACTGGATCTGGTTGTTCATCTGACCTGATGGGGTAATAGTAAAGACATCTCCAGCCCGAGCGGGGACAAAGCTCCCGTTCTGAGCAAGAGCTACGTCATCAATCTCTGTTAAACCTGCCGGATCAATGCCAATCCAGAACGCAGAACCAGCAGCCATACCCTCCATGCCAGCCTCAGTATAAGACTCAAGAGCTTGAATGTCACCGATAATATCTTCACAGTGGGAGCGACCGTAGTTCTCCCCTGCTACCCCTGACCAACGCAGAGGAATGTAGGGACTAACCAAGTACTCACCGCTGTCTACTACGTTACCGTCCTCATCTTCCTTAACAACAGACCACCCTTCATCTTCCTTTGTCATACGACAAAAGATTGTATCGTATCCCTTACGAGACATATCATCAATCGAGGTGTAATAATAAGCATTAGCATCTTCATCATTAGGTTTGGTAGTGTATTCGAGATGGATAATTTCTTGAACATCGCCTTCAACATTCCTTCTGACTACGTATTGGTCTAGCCGTAAGATCCGAAAATTAAGATTATCCTCTTGGATAAGAAGACAATCTCCACATACTATTAAATGTTGTAATGCTAAGAACAAGGTCTCCCTTAAATTCTTAGAAGATAATTTGTTATAGACCTGATACGAAACAGATTCTAAAAACTCTGTAGTTTCTTGATCTGGATTCATTCCATTCCTTAATTCAAATCTAAAGAACGGAGTATCATTAAGAGGCAGCAGAGCAGAAAGAATTCTACTTGCCATAGAAGTAACACCTCTTGATGCTACGGAAGAATACGGAGTATTCAAGGACATCTCTTCAGTCCAGCCTTCAGGAGGGAGGAGGGATGGGACTGTGAGTGTAGCACAATACCTAGCTCTTTCCATCTTAGAATGTCTAAGGCTATCTAGAGTTTTAAATCTTTCTCTTATGGTAGTTTCAGCCATTGACATATATTAATCCTCCTTATTCAGGGTACTGTTCACCCTGAAGGCCTTGCTGGAGTGCTGTCATCCAGTCAATTGTAATACCTTCTTCGGTATCCACATCTTGCTCTTGATAAATAGCTTCTGCTTCTTGGGCTACATCTTCCGTATCCTCTCGAAGCAAACGCTCTGCTTCCATTTCAGATCTCTTGGTAGCTTCACGCATCTTCTCTTCATGAGCTAATCGAAGTTGTTCCATCTGCATCATACTATCCATTCGAGCTGATTCCATTGCTCGGAACCTACGCTCTTGATCCTCTGTCTGCTGTTGAAACAAAAGCATCATCTCTGCTGTGTTATCCTTTGGTGGGGTATACCCCCCTGATGAGCCAGCCATAATTAATTCCCCCTATAAAGGTCGATCAGAACTACCACTAGCCCTGAATCCAGATACTGTTCCGCCCCCGCCATAAGACGCTCGTCTACTGTAACTACGGGAAATCATACTACGAGGATCAGCAACAGATCCTGCGGCTCCTTCGGAGGCAGCAGTAGTTGGGGTGGATCCCTTACTATCAGACTGCAACCTTGCCATTCTAGCTTCTCTAGACAATGCTTCCTTACGTGCAGCAGCAGCTCTTTCTCTTTCAGCTTCTAACTGCATTTGGAGCTGTTCAAGATATTGATCTTGCTCAGCTTGTTGAGCAGCTTCAAAACTAGCAAAGTCTGCTTCTCTCTGCTCATCCCTAAGACTAACATAAGCAGTACCTTGACGACTACCGTAAGATCCTCCAGCTCCAGCATAAGAGCCGGTATAGGGAGCATCTCGATCTCTCTTAAGAGTATTCATATAGTCTTCAAAGATCTCTCTCTTCTGATTCTTATCCATAGAGTCCCAAGATTCTTGGTATTTTTCCCCATGTTTGTACGCCCCTTGTCTTTGATAAGGAGTTAAAGAATCATAGCCAGAAGTGTACTCGTTGTTTCTCATAAGATAACCATACTTGTTATATGATTCCTTAAATGCTTTAAAATCAGGGTCGTTGTTAAACGAGTAGTGCTCGTAGCCAGAGTTGTTAAGGGCCATCTTCATAACATTTGTCATTGACCCAAACCCACTCTTAAGCTCAGCAACCTTACGATCTTCAATAGATCTGTTCTGTTTATAATTAGTCATGTAAACATCGAACGCATCATAGTCTTCTTGAGTAGTCTTAAAAGCCCCACCTCTAGCCATACCAGCCATAGGCTTTTCAGCTCCCGAATAACCATAGTAACTGCCCTGACGAGCATACGTTCTACGAGAGTCACCACCGCCACCCCCTAAGAGACCCCCTAAAAAGAACTCAGGCATCCCTGTTTCAGGGTTGACTGAGTTCTCTTCATTTCCTACTGTGTATTGTCCCATTGACAACCCATTCTCTGCAAAGAATTCATCTAAGAGAGACATAAGTTCTTCGTCTTGGATATCCACAGGGATTACTATTTCGCCGGGGGTAAGGTGGCCGACAATCTGATCGCCGTTTCTGCCTTCCTCAGCAAGTTCTTCTCCCATAGGTTCCATGGGAGCTTCCCCTTCTGGTGGTGGCATCATATCCATAGGTGGCATTCCACCACCCATCATAGGATCCATTGGCATTCCTCCGGGAGGAGGTGCTCCTCCGCCCATCATAGGATCCATTGGCATTCCTTCAGGCATCATCATATCGGCCATGGTCTTACCCCTTAATCTGGCTTTCATAAATTAATCTTAGTTTACTAACAACCTCACGTTGTCCATCTCTCTTAGCAGCTTCTCTGGTAAACTGTTCACTTGTCATTTCCCCCTGATACTCCATCAGAGGATACAGACTTTCCAGTCTTTTTACTAGCTCCTCGTCTACTCTGGGCCAATTCTGCATAGAGATTCTCCAGTCTTTCTATTCGATCATTGAGCTCACCAAACATTTCCACCTGCTCTGCCTTTGTAAATTCAGCACCGAGCTGAGCTTTAACTCTCATCATTTCCATTCTATTCATTGGATTCCTCCGTTAAATCTATCAGCTCACACGATCCCCCACTGCACGCAAGCGTGGCAGAAGCTACTGTATGATCTGTCTTTTCATATTCCTGAAGCTCAGCCCAATCAATAAACTCAGGCATCTTCATTCGTAGTTGGTTGTAACCCATAGCATCCATCTTCTCAAAGGGTGCTTGATCATAACAATGATCTTGCTTAGGCAGGAAAGAGATACCTGAAATAATATCCCAGTTATCCCAGACCCACTGACCCATCTCCATAAAGTTGTCATCTGTATAGGTGACAGTCACGGACGGCTTGTGTTCACACCAGTGAAGTTGGTATTCCTTCCACAGCTCAAGGTGATCCATTGCATTGTGATCATCCTGAGTGATGGTCCCCTTAGGGGCCTTCATTGGGAAAGAAAATACCATAGTATTCTGAGGTCTCATAACACAAGGCTCATGAGGAATACCTTGGTTAATCATAAACTCACACATAGGATCCTTAGTATCCACACGGACACGCCTAATGTAGAACTCAGAGAAGCGAGGGTGAATACCTGAGGATGTGTTAGCAACACACGAGGTAGTACCACTAGGCTTACAACAAGTAATAGACTTACTTGGATTGATGCCTAACTTCTTAGACCACTCAAGGTTAGTTTCCTTAGCGATCTGCTTAAGATCCTTAAGGGTAAACCTAAGGAGACCTAAGCCATCTTGTCCTGACATAAGCTTGTTATCATAGATACCAGTGAACGATACTCCAAGGAGACGTTCCTCCTCACAGTTATCCTTCCAGTTACTACCGAGGTAGGTGAAGTTAGTAAACTTCGATTGAATAGTACCAAGAATGGTAGCCATTCGTACCTTAGCAGCAATGTCAGCATAGGTATCCTCAGGCTTAAGCACAACTTCTGTAAGGTTACAGAACTGCTGAGGCCTTAAGATAATCTCACTACAGGGATTCGTACCGAAGTTAATACCTTCGGTTTTCCGGCCCGCTTTGGCAGCAAGGGTAGCCATAGCTTCTCGGTTACAGATACCTCGTTCGCCTGAATGAGAATCATACAGACTGGACCACTCTTGCATGAAAGTGCTAAGAGTAGGGCGTGAGTCATAAACAGCGGAGTTGTTCGCAAGGCTCCGATGTCCTGAGGTTTCCCACCAAGGACCTGACTTAGCCATAGCCATCTCCCGGTCATACAGATCCGAAAGGCTAATGAGGGCTGACCTACGGACAGCACCAGCAATGACAACCTCGCCTGTCAGGCAGACGATATCATGTACTTCAAGGGATGTCAGTCTTCTACCACTAGCTTTCGTAAATGTATTCACTATGAAACGGAAGAGCCTTTCTAATGGAGCCGGTCCCGACGAGCGGCCTCCGAAAGTCTTAAGTCTTGCGCCAGCGGGCCGGATGCGCGAAGTATCCCATGTCGGGTGGACACCATCATACAGCGATTCTAAGAGCTGACGGTAGGCATTAGCCCACCCCACTCTAGAATCATCGACCACAATGTACTTGTCTTCCACTCGTGTAATCTTCTCGGGAATCATAGGAAGCTTCTCCACTTCCTTCTGTTCACAAGAGAACCCCACCCCAGTACCACAGCACAGGATGTACAAGACATCACTAAAGGCTGAGATCCTATCAATAGGGAGGTACGAACAGTTGTAAGTACAAACATCATCTACATCAGCAGCAGGACCTGCGGTCATCAAAGCTCTCATACTGGGGAAAACCTTGAGTTCCTTGACGGCAGCATTAAGCGTTACCATCTCCTCATCTTCTTTGTTTAATTCTGGAAAGCGGGTAGAGAGGTAATCAAAGTACCTATCAATACATTCATCCCACGTTTCGCGTCGGCCCTCATCATCAAGCCAGCGGCAATAGCGACTGGTCACGATAAATTGCTGAAAGTTATCCATAATATCTCCTTGATCTTCTAGTTAACCCAATTATAAATACTGGGAAAAGTCATATAGGTTAAAGGTTTTAGTTTCTAAATCATACTCACCTTCATGTAGGATGCGGATGCAACGTGCCATAGCAAGAGCAAAGTCTTCTGCTTCCATGTCCACTTCCTTACTTTCGGGGCGAGTCTCTTCACGATACCGCTCAATGATTGCGGGTTCCCACTCTTCTGGTTCAAGAGAGTCTAAGAACTTCTTAGCCTTCTTAGGCCCCACTCTCCACAGTCCGGGGAGTCCATCGATTCGATCTCCTGTCATCCATTGGATGCAGAAAAACTCATGGGCTTCCTCCTCAGTAACAAGCTCGGGAATCTTTTGTTTGTCTGGATTCCAATGCCAGCCCGGTACACCACACAGATCCTTGTCTACAGTCACAGCAATTGCGTCTCCAGACGAGGCAGCTATACCTAAGAGATCATCTGCTTCCAGTCGATCTTCCCATGTGGGGGTACAGCAGTCAATTAGAACTTCCTTAGCAATGTCTAAACATTCAGGTCGTGCTACTGAATCTCTGTTAGCTTTATATAAAGGCCAACAATCCCTTCGGTAGTTGTTACTTCTCGTATCAGAGAAAGCGACAACTACTTCAGGGTCAGTCCAATTCTTAATGGTAGGAGGAGTCCACTTACGAATGTCATCTCGCAGTCTATCCTCTAGACAATCGATACCTTCAGAGTCAGCCCAGAAAGCTGCTCTATAAATAAGAATGTCTCCATCAAGCATAATCTTATTTGGTATCTTCATCATCATCCTCCTCTAACGCTTCGATTAAAAGCCTGAGGAAGTCATCCATCACTTCATACTTAGCCGCAGGTTCCCCACTTCGTCTTGCGGTACAGATGGCGCAGCTACAATCCTCATCTGTACCTAAGTTAGGGTTTTCAATACCACACCACACAGCAAGCCATGGATCTACTGAGTCCAAGAACTCTTCTTGATCGCCTTCATTTACAATCAAGTACTGAAAGACTTCTTCATAGTTCTTTTCTTCTGCTTCCACATTATTAGCCAGTGCTTCTGATTCGTGGTTACGCCACTCTGCATGAGAGTCTATTAGTGTTCTAGTTCCAGCAGAGATAAAGATCTGGGTAGCTCCACACTCACGGCCAAAGGCTACCTCATTCATAAAGCGGACATCATCTATAATAATGACACGCTCCCAATGAGGGTGGTCTTGTTCCAATGCTTCTACTTCCTGCACACGTTGTGCATTTATCTTATCTCGAAGAACTCCAACCCAATAGTCTGGATCCTCTTCTCTCTTTTCTACTCCATACTTTTGACAAAACTCTCGGTATTCTTTTGGGTGTTCTTCTTTTGTAAGCCCTTGTTCAAGGGCAGCATCCTTGATGCCATCCGCAAGGGAGAGAAGGACAGGGAGCTGCCCCATATTAAAACTATACTCAGCAATCTTCTGTGCTAAGTAAGTCTTCCCAACTCTTGCCTTGCCGCTCAACATAATTATCTGCATTTTTGAGCTCCTTTAATAAATCATCTGGACGCATATGAGTCTTAATGTTAAACCCCATAGACTGGAGTAACTTACAACTAAACATAGAACAGCTTTGTGGTTTCCAAGGTGGGTAAATAAACCGAGTCACAAAATACCATAGGAGTATTTTCCATGGGCGAATGATGTAACTTTTCTTAAGGTCTAATACCTTACGTTGTTGCTGAGCTGTTGATCCTATGTAGTAAATACTTTGAGGTGGTTTCAATCTTAGGTAAGCCTTTCCGTCCGCTGCTTTCATAGGCTTATCAACCCTAGTCAAGTAGTAAACAGGTGAACTTCCCTGCGGTGAAACCATTATACCACAGTGATTGGTGGGGGTCTTGGTTAATCTTGTAATTAACCTAGAATACCAATCATCTTCCAAAGTATGAAAGACTACATACACATCTAATAAAATCATTGATAGTACACACCCATACCTAAAGCGGTAGCAAGTGCATGCTCCATTCGTGCGCCTTCACTCTTGGCCCAGCCTGTAAGCATATACATGCAGTCACAGTCAAAGATAAGATCTACATCTCTCTTCAAGGCACTCTTAAGCTCAAGCTTTGTCATATCGTTAGCTGGATCCACACCCTCTTCCCGATCTACCCGTGCTGGGTTGACAGGTTTCCAAATGTTTTTCTTATCTAACTCTTCTTCTGCTCTATCAAACTCATCGTGATTGTTATTTACGTACCCTCTCATAGGGCCAGCAATATAAATATTAAGTTTCATATTTCCTCCTAGTGACAATCCCACCAATTAATTCCAATCTTGTACTCACCATCCAACGGCATCTGACAACCTAGCCTAACACCGGCTTCCCTAATAGAATCAACACCAAGCTGACCGATCTCCTCAGCAATCTCGGGTTCACATTCTAGTTGCCATTCGTCGTGAACAGTAGCCATAAAGAAAGCCCTACCATTGTACTCCTTGTTAATCTTATTTGCAAGGAGACATTGGGCAACTTTCATAACAATAGCACCATCACCCTGTAGCTGTACGTTAAGTGCAGCATGCTCGCTACGGCAGGGAGCTTCCCTTTCATCAAGCAAGGTAATAGTATTCTTCTTATTACTTTGAAACTTACAAGCTTCGATAAGTTTCTTAAGAGCTGGCAGGTTGTTTAGGAACTTTTCCTTAAGTGCCTTACCAGCAGCAGCATTCTTTCCAATAATCTTACCTATCTTTGCATCACCTGCACCATAGATAAAACCATAGAAGAATGTCTTTACGTTGTCGCGTTCAGTGATTCCAGTAGCATCCATATTTGTCTGATGAATGTCACCTTCCAACACAACTTTACTATAGGCTCCGTTGTCCCAACGGTGCATGCGACTAGCCAGCATCCTAGCCTCCAGACCAGAGGCGTCAATGCCTACCTGCTTCCACCCCTCACGGGGTACAAACAAGCTGCGTACTCTACGGTCAGAGGTTACCTGCTGTAGGTTAGGCTGACTGCATGTCATACGACCTGTGACTGTACCCTGTGGGTTGACATTGCCATGAAGCCTGCCATCCCTAGAGTTCTCGGCACGGGTAATCCAATCCTTAAGAAACCCCATAGTCTTAATGATGTCGAAGTACTTAACGAGTTCCTTTGCTTCAGGAAACTCAAGCTTCTTCACCACCTCAGCATCTACCTTAGGGTTACCCTTGTCAGTACGAGGGGCTTTCCACCCGTACTTAGTGTTAAGACGTTGTGCAATCTGCTGTCGGCTTGATGGGTTGAACACCGTAACCTTATCCTTGAGCCGCTTGCCTGTCTTCTCAGACCAACGTTCCTCCACGATGGGAGGGAAGATACTTCTCATCTCGTCCTCAATCTCGGACTTGTCATAGAGAAGTTCCTGCTCAAGGTCCAATGCCTTGTTCACATCAAACCCAAACCCATTGCATCCTTGATCTGAGATGATCTCGGACACCATGTGCTCAAGCCTAACAATCTTCTTATGGGATTCAACAAACGCTTTCTGCTTGTTAAAGATTTCCACAGTTACCTTAGTATCTTGGATGCAGTAGGTCATCATCTCATCTGAGAAGACATCCCATCCACCCTGATAGTCCATCTTAAGACAACCTAGATGCTCACCCCAGCACTGAAGGCTGTTGCCTCCTAGAGGGTGTTCCTTCTTGTCTGGATACATGAGCCTAGAGACAACAAGGGAATCATAAGCGGGTGTGTTAATAGGACCGAACAACCTGCGTAACACAGGAAGATCGTAAGCAATAATATTGTGGCCAACGAGAAGATCAGCATTCCGCAGACAATCAACGCCATCCTTAATATGATCTGGACCAAAAGATTTAACTTCACCAGTGTCGATATCAACAACAGCAATGCACCATACAGTATCCGCTTCATATATTACTTCACCTTTTCTATTAAGAACTAATTCATTCAGGCCATTGGCCTCGATATCAAAAGCGATCCGGTTCATGAGGATCTTTCCTTTCTATCAGTCGTTAGGGTCAACAAGAATAGAGCCAGAATCATCAAGAGCAAAGTCAATCTCTCTTGTCCGACCTGTCTCGTGATCGTAGAACAGACACGCAGCTACACCAGCCTTGCCAGTCAAACGATTCTTAAGTACCCGAACTGAGGTAGTGTTAGCCAGCTTAGGATCAGGGTTCTGTCGGTCACGTTCAAGAGCAACCACGACATTGGGTACACTAGACAGTGAGCCAGAGCCACGGAGATCCTGAAGAGTGATACGGTCACCCTCTTCATAAGCCTTCTGCGTCTTCTTAAGTTGTGAGATCACATCGATACGTACACCCGTGCGAGACACGAGGCTACGCATTTCCTTCATGATGTTATCAATGACCAGACGTTCAGAGTTATTCCCGTTATAGGAATCATCCTGACTGCCCAGCAATCCAGCAGCAGCAGCGGTAATGTGGTCAAGTACGATCACATCTACCTCAAGAGATACAGCCATGAACTCCATGCGAGCAAGGAGGTTAGTCAAGGCAGAGTTACCAAGGTGGTCGTAGATATACAGACCGGTATTACCAAGGGCCTTCTTTGCCTCTGCATACTCTTCGTCAGTGAACTCATTGATGATGTCGATATCAGGATCACCCTTGCCCATCTTCTGGCGCAGGTCATTCATGATACGCATAGCCTTCTGAGCACGTACCGGTTTGTTAATCATGAGGGAGATCATGTCATCCATAGTTTCCTGTGGTGACTCTTCCAACATGATAGCACCAACGGAACGGCCTGAGGTAAGGTGGTCACTGATCAACTCTCTGATGATCGTAGACTTACCTGACCCAGTACCTGAGCACCACAAGGTAATCTCTCCGCTTCGCTGACCGATAAGGAAGTCGGTCATCTTAGGGAAGGGGAAGGGATACACCCTAGTCTCTGAGGTGTCCATGCTCTCTGAGATTTGTGAGACATGGAGGATCTCGTCTGGGCTATAGGCCCGAGCTTCCCAGATAGAACTAATGACAGCCTTACCCTTACCCTTGACCAGACACTCATTGGCGTCCTTGAAAGGAAGGGATGCAATCTTAGCCTTGCCGGGAGGCAGAAGCTCAGCAACCTTAACGGCAGCTTCCTGTCCGGGCTCATCCATATCAAACATAATCACAACTTCATCGTAACTACTGAGCCACTCAAGGTTATCCTTGACTGCTCGTACTGCACTCTGTGCTCCATTAGGCACGCTAACCACAGGCCAGCGGTTCTCTTGGAGCTGGGAGACCGTCATGCAATCGTACTCGCCTTCGGTCACAACGACACGACGGCCTCCCGTCTTCCACTTATCCTGTCCCCACAAGGGCAGACGGTGTGTATCACCAGTCCACGTAAACTTCTTGCCGGGGCATCGCACATGCTGTGCTACAGTTCTGCCATCCTTGACAAAGGAAGCAACCTCAGCTGTTTCCCCATTGACCTGAGCAGTCTCATAGCCAAACTTCCGAACGGTGTCCTCGTAGATCATACGCTCGGGGATACCCTTCAATGCACCTTTATAAATCTTATAGTTTCCGTTACGCTCAACGGGATTAGCTTTCATAGTCTTATCTCCTGTACCGTGTATGTAATGACCACAAGAAAAACAATACTTGTGACCGTCATCGTAGACGGCCATGTTATCTCCTGATCTGTCCCGTCCCATAGATGCACAAGCAGGGCATCGTTCCTTGCCTATTGCGTTTCCACTCTCCATGTCAAACATTTAGTTCTCCTTAGCCCTTTACAAAGGGCATCTTCTTGCCAAGCCAGCTAAACATAGGCCGACCCATCCAAGCACCAGCAATGAAGCATAAGCTCCAAGCACATACGGTAGAAACAATACTGTTAAAAATCATTTGGTTCTCCTTATAAAGATACCATCTTTCTTTCCTTTAACTATACTCGTAACTGTTCTCCAGCCCCATGCTAAACTGATAGCACCGGTGACAATAAGTACTGGAATGAACAGCCAATCCGCATACAAAGCTATGAGGTAATTAACCGTGATCATTATAACACCACCGATCACTGGTCTCCACCCCATAGTTCCCCTCGAAATAACTAACAGGGCCATCCCTGCTAGTAAACACAACCCTCCAATGGCACTAAGAATACTAAGATTCTCTAAGCCATGCACCTGCTCAATGGTTGTTGTTTCAGTAGGTGGAATATAATCAGAGAGGGAAACCTTTGGGGGCTTCCCTACTGACTTACATCCTCCTAGTGCCATCAAGCCTAGTCCTATACCTGCTTTATCAATCATCATTTCCCCCTTCGTAAAACCAAATCTTACACACAATAAAGAATATTATATATGTAAAGATTATACTAATAAATATATCGTATATCATAATACCCTCAATGGGACTCGAACCCATACTCCTGTAAAAGGAAACAGATTTTAAGTCTGTCGCGTCTGCCAATTCCGCCACAAGGGCATAGCACTCCGAGTAGGATTCGAACCTACGACCCACGGCTTAGAAGGCCGTTGCTCTATCCCCTGAGCTACCGGAGTATAAGAGTATGTCCCCCAGCACTAGGGCTTTCGCCGTCGCAGCAGTTCGCATACTCTTATAGTAGGCCAGCCCGGATTCGAACCGGGGACTAAGCGATTATGAGCCGCCTGCTCTAACCGCTGAGCTACTGGCCTAGAGTTTCTAACCCTAGAGTAAAGTAACCTTCTTCTCCTTTAGGAGCCCATTGCTTTGAAGCGTAAACTTCTACAACTTGCACATCATCTACCCATAATCTCTTGTTCATTGAATCAAATATCGCTTTAATAAAATTATCTACGTCTGCCTTAGGTCTTGATAGCTTAGTCTTCTTGGGTTGTTTAATGTATAGTTCTAGGTCTACCTTAACGGGATCTTTGATTGGCTCAAAGTCAGGCCCAAGAACAGAGCAGATGACATCATCACACTCTTCTCGGAACCGTTTGTATGGACCGGCAAAGTAAGCCCCGTATCGTGTGACACGAGGCCTACTTGCGGCCACCGGGCTGATGGGGAATACCCATTCATTGCCCATGATTAGAACGGCATACCGTCAGCGTCGGTGTCAGCTTCCTTGACCTCGACGTTGCCGGTGAATCCTTCTGTCTTACTAAAGCCACTGCTGTTAGAGTAGCCTTCACCCTTCTCAATGATCTGACAACCATTGAGGTACAGGGACATGGATCCATCCCGAGTCAGGATTGCTGGCTTCAGACGAAGCCGAACCTTATCACCGCCGAACGGGATAGCATTCGTCTCGTCATCAGAAGCATCACGGCAAGGGAATGCCTCGATGTTGTCCTTAACAAAGAGCTTGGTCTTCACCTTGAGAAGAGTAACACCATCGTCGTTAGTACGAAGGCCGTTAATCTTATCGCTGCCATGCTCTTGCTTCAGGTCCTCAAGCTTCATCTGAAGCTCGTCGTCTACAACGACAGTAATGTTGTGGTTTGCTGCATCCGCTCCGAACTTATCGTCGGGACGGTGAAGGTGGGACCACTGCACATTGAGGGTTTCAGTATTAAATGGATTGATTTTCGTCATCACTATTGTTCTCCTTTGTTTCATTACCTGCGGAAATTACATTTACGATTGTCTGGTTAATGTCGTTGGCGATGCTAGACAAAGCACCCGACAAGTCACCTAAGTATTTTAGCACAGTATCTGTCTTAATACCAGCCGGAAGTTGCATATCTTCCATATTTTCTTCCATAACTTCTGTGTTCATTTCTTCCATATGAACTCTCCTTACATCAGTTCCAGATAGGGATGCCCATCAATGACAACCCCAGCAGAAATAATAGGCTTCTTAAGGAACACGTTTCCATAAGCCATGCCCGTATGATTAATATCTATACCCGACCCAACGTTCATGCCGAACACCTTGTTGGTAGGGCCAGCCATCCAGTTGATGCTGGCGACTGAGTGAGTGTGTCCGCTTACCACATTACATCCTCTTGTCCTTGCGGCATTGAAGGATGGATACTGATTGTTCTGACCAGTACCATGATAGTAGAACACACCATCTTCTACGAAGCTGTACTCCCACTCCCACTTAGGAGTCTTATACAGTTCGCTGTACTCACGAAGGTACATCTGAGGGATGCCGCTGTCAGCAGCAAGCCTATGGATACGCTCATCGTGATTACCAATACAAACCTTGGCAACAGGGAAAGCCTTACGCCATTCCTTGAGGCCGTCCATTGCTTTGTTATACTCACCCATAGCACCATCCGATTCAGGATGCTTCTTATGGAATGAGATAGCATGGAGATCTAACACATCACCAATAAAGATTGTCTGGTTAGTCCTATACTTCTTCTTCAAAGACTTACAGAACTCCAAGTAATCTGCATGTACTGCGGGCAAATGCAAATCTCCAATAACTAATACCCTAGCCATTTGACTTTCCTCCGTATGCCTGCTTCCATTGTAGAGCAAGAGGGGGAAGGTCTGCACCCTTAGCAGGGATAGAAGCGTGCAGATCTAGGCCATGTACGATAGCCATTCGCTGAAACTTATTCAGCTTACCACCTTTAAGTAACATCAACTGTGTTACCTTAGGCTCTTTCTTCTTTGTCTTCTTGTAAAACTCAGTCAACATCTTCATACATCTCCTCATCATCAGCCATATCAATAATTATAGCATCCCAATTGTCTACTGTCAATACATTATCTATGGCTTCGTCAGAAAAATACATATCTCCTTCGAGGTCGATCACTTCATCAGACCAGTTCGTCATCAATTTCCTCCTCATCTGCCGGACATACCAGCTCAATCATTAGGTTTGGTACAAGGGGTACATCATTGTCAACATAAGAAGTGACAAGGTTTTGTACAAAGACCCTCATGAATTCATTACTAGGAAAGTAGCAGCTAAGTGTGCGTCGTTCTTTATTAAGTGCAAGTGTTGTTGCATACTTAATACTCAGCTCCATGTCTCCTTCATTATCAATCAGTAGTTTCATATCCATCCTCCATGCTTGAAAAGATTTGCATTGACAGTATCATTGTCTTAGGAATCTTTGTGATGGCCGAAGTTTCTTCCGGGCCAATCGTATCACACAAAGAGATAAAGAGATCGTCCTCATAGAGTACGTACCCTATAGTTTTCATAATAGGCGGAGGAGTGCGTAGATTTTCACACGCTTCCTCCGCAGTAAGCCATCCACTATCTCCGTAAGTTTCTGCGTCTCGCCAGCTAATCTCTCTTCGATCAGGCGAAGAAATAATCTGATTGAAGAACGCTTGACAAGTCGAATGTTCCCCGCACTGGCACATCTGGGAGCAGCACTCCGAGTTGTTCTTGCACGTCTTCTCTGAATCGTTCCAACAAGTTCCATTGGTGCATCTCATAAAATTCCTCCTTAATACAGGTACGCATAGTACTAACATATGGTGCATGACATCCAAACGAATCGTGTATCATACTAAAAGATTTAATACCTAACATAATCATCCTCATAATTGTGCAAAACATATGGCTTGCATCTAGTGAATGGATGTAGTTAGGAGGTATGCCTTGCTCGGCCAGCTTCCTATCTACCTCCCCGGTAAATGTGGTGAAGGTAAGTTCCTTGTGTTTAAACAAAGAAGCTAAGCTTCTCCTCTTCTTAACCTTTGTATACTGGTGGACTACCTTAAACCCTGAGGGTACAGTGTACTCTAAACTTTGATTTACACTGGAGGCAATGTTACATATCTCTTTAAGATACTCCTTGCCTTTATTAGGCTGCACCAACGTAGTGTCCAGACCAGTTTGGATTGCTCGGGCGAGCTCAACGATTGCTCCCCCTCTTTTCTCTGGAGCAACCCAGTCTACATGCCCTTCAATCTTAATGTATTTCTGTATACCATAGAACGTCAGGCCATAAGCATCACACATAGTGGGACGCTTGGTTACCTTACGTTCAATCTTACTATTCCAATGGTTAAGAAAGTTTTGATACCATTCATTATCTTCATTATCCTTACAAACATCTGTTACTCTATCAGCGATGTATTGATATAAATCCTGAGGCTTATCACTTGGCTTAACATTAGTAAGGGTAGCCGTAACCTCATCACCCATGATAGCTGACCAGTGTTGACTACCGTTACATGCCCCATCCATCTGCACAGGAACCTGTGTCAACCCATCTGTTCGGGTGAGATCGTATATAACAGCCAACCGTTGGAAGGATTTATTTTTCTTAGGGGCATCATCAATCCATTCTTTATTCTCATAAGGATCTTCTGATACACGAAGAAGCATATCCCAGTTATCATCTACCCACCGCACACGCTCATCAAAAGAAACTTTATCTTGATCAAACATGTTAGCGCAGTGAACCTTCAGCCAGTACAGTCCTTCTTCTGTTTGTTCCACAGCATTTGCAAACATAACTAATCCTTTGTCAAGGTCACTACCCTGACAGGATAGGAGTTCGCATGTACTGTAGGCTCTACCTCTAAAGTCTAAGGTGTACGGCATATAGAAAAACCTGTAGCTCATTAGGTTCTTAGCAAGGGCTAGACGCACTAGCATCCTGCCTCTTAACTGTTCTTGTTTATACCACTGGCCCCACATCTCTTCTTTATTCTGACACCATACTGCCTGCTCCATCTTCGTACCCTCAACAGGGTAGTCACCATTGCAGTTGTACTCACTAAAGTCATACGATGGTAGGTTAGCATACTGTGAATTGTTTTTGAATAAGGTTTCCATAACAGTAAGCACACGCTCATTGATACTCCACTCAGTTTCCATCTGAGCATTCACCCCATCCAGTACTAACTGACTGGGCATGGAATAATTCTGTGGTTTTATTACATCAGGGTTATCATAGTTAGATCTATATCTTTGTACCATTTCCTTACGTATCCAAGGGTTAAGATAACCTCCACTCCTCTCGAGGGTATGTTCTACCGGAGGGGTTACCATAGGACGATACAACACAGCCATGTTCTGTAGTATGTCATGTCTTCTATGTAGTTCCTGTAGGATATCCGCATTGATCTCAACATAAAGTCTCTTACTCTTCTTCCAACTAGCACCAGTCTTGACCACTGCTACCCTTGTAGTGATAACGTCTGACTGTTCAGCAATACGTAGCATGTGATGACCGAAGTCTTGCTTCTGCTTGACCGTCATCTTACGTACCATGCCCATCTTCTTAGCAAAGGCAGCACACCGTTGGGGTGTCCAGTTCTTAATGAACTTTGATTGTTTAGTCCAATCATCTTTGTATTCTTCTCGGGCATCCTGATAGTTAATGATAGCTAAAGCATCATTGGATATCATAGTGGCTACCTTCTGTGCAAGGGGAGGCTGAGATGTCTTCCCTTCAACCCACCACTGAGGGTTAAGCCAGCATCGTATAAGGGTTCTTAAAGTAAGGTCTGCCATCTTGGCAGCACCTATCCTCATGAGTGGATAGATCCAGTCTGGAGATCGTTTATTGCCACATACCTTATCAATCCAACTTTGGTATAGGGGTATGAGATTGAGCACCGCTGAGTCCAAGAGCTGCTGCTCAGGGATACCCTCATCAGGGGCTCTTGTGTATTCTCGCCAATAGCGGATGATACCACCCTCAAGCATGCCATGCTCAAGGATGTTCTGTTCATGTAATCTTTTAGCCTGTTGATCTACAGTCAGGCTACGCCATTGTTCCATTTGAAGTCTCCTTAAAGCCCAAGTTCTTTGAGCTTAGCATCGAATTCCTCACGGGTTATCTTCCCGAAGGCAAGATCATAATTCAAATCATACACTTCCTTAGGTACATCGCATTCTCTTGGGGCATCTCCCTTGCCTGCTCCAAACCCACGCTTAGTATTCATGTTAGTGGGCTCCCATTTCCTACCTTCACGTTTCGTTTCTTGCCATTTCTTTCGAGCCTTATTGGCCCAAGGCTTTGCATCGTTCCATGGTAAATCTTGTCTGTCAACCATAAGATCCTCCATAATAATAATCAAGGGGCGGGGCGCTTACTCGCGATTGAATCCCCGCCCCCTGATTAATTATTAGACAGCCTTCATTGCCATTTGCATGACTCTCAGGCTCTGCTTCTGTCCCTCGCCAAGCAAGTTGCGTGCTGCCTTAGAGGCATCGGTACGCTTCCGTCCCTTGGTAGGGATACGGTGTTGAATCCAATGGGTCACTGCATTAGCAGCGTTCCAAGGACCAGTACCAGCAAGGTGTCGTTCCTCGTCGAAGGTCTGAGCCCACGTATCAAGGGTGACTACTGCCTTCTTATAACTCTTCTCTTCATGCTCATCAGTTGGGTTAGGATTTACCGGACCCTCAAGGGTTTGGTATGCATCCATCCAGAACTTAGAGATCTGGTGACGATCCCAGCTATGCATGCTCAGTTGCTGCACTGTATCACGGAACATCTTGCCCGTGCTACGGTACATACTGAGGGCTTCTCGCATAGCGAAGAGCTTCTCATCGATGTTACCAGCATGAGTAACTCTGTACATCTTGCGTGACCCATGTTGAAGGGCCATGCCAAGAGTGTTAGCACAGACAATACGTACTGACGTAGGCAGTGCTGAGAAAGCAAGGGTTGTATCATGGCTGTTTAGAAGAGCCAAGTAATCCGTTACCTCATCACCACGACCAGTAGCATCAAAGGTTTCACCCTTCAAGAGGACATAGATCTGACGACCATTCCTCAGGCTACCTGCTGTCTCTACCTTCACTTCACCACCTAGTTCATAGGCAGCATCAAACAGTTCTTGATTCTGTACAACCTCATAACTGGGGCTGACAATACCAAGCACCTCATTAGTATCCTTTCGAACAGTTGCTACGTAGTCAGAGGTATAACTAATACCACCGTCCTGTCGCAGTGCTCCAAGGGAACCGGACTTCTCTACTTCCCAGTCAAGGCCGCTCAATCTGAGCGCTTCCTTAGGGGTAGGGGCATCCTCTACTACCGTACCAAGACCATGCCAAGCGGCCTGTCCTGCGTACACAGCACTATCGTTTTCATACATCTCGTGGGACATATTACTCTCCTATTGATTTAAGTTGCCATCCAGTGATTAGAAGATACATTACTAATGTATATCCTACCACTAGAAATAAGAATGTCAAGATCTTTTCTTTATTTTTCCTCATAAAGTTTAGCCTCATATACATGAGCACTATCTTTAGAGAACCATGCGGCATCCTTCTTAGCTTCTGAAGCCGTGCTATACAAAGCAACGTCTGCTTGCCAGTCACCGTTGTCATCCATCCAGTATCCTTCTGACATCCAAGTGTCACCGTTGACACGGATGGCCCATTGTTTATTAGTCATCAAGATCCTCGTGCATCATGCGTTCAGTAAGTTTATTTTCCATAATGATTTGGTCAGCCTGATCAGCAGGAATGATCTCAAGGATATCAATCTGATAATCAGACAGGACATCATGCCTACCCTTATCAGCTCGGCGGTCTGCCAAGAAGGAATAGAAGTCCATTCCGTACTCATCAAACATTGTTTGAATGATTTCATCTACTTGTTCAGTGTCTTCAGCTTCTACCCGGAACGAGTATACATCTTCGACATTGATATACACTTCAAACTTCTTCACCATTCTTCTCCTTCATACGGTTAGTCATGAACTCATCATACTCTATGCTATCAACTTCCCAGTCACGAGTCTCACTGTCATGGGTTTCCCACCCATCCCAGTCAAAGTTGTAGGGATTTTCTTCGAACATTTCCTTTGCTTCTTCCTCAGTCTCGGCTTCGACATAAGCATAGGCACTGTCCCACGTTGTACTTGTAACATTGATTCTTATTTCAAATACTTTATTCGACATCTGCATCATCCTCATCAAACCAATCAGTGTATCTCTCTATCATGTGCTCCATGAGATCGTTATCTCCATGGAAGGCAGCATACCAAAAATTTTCTGCGACATTTTTCCAATTAGGTTCAGTCGAGAGGTCCATAAGTTTTCTCCTCAAAGAACGGGGTGTATGTAGCAAGAAGTTTACGAGCATTGAAGGGACAGCAATCAGGCCCCCCACATGCGTGGTAGAAACTCTTAGCAACTGTGAACCAGTGCTCTAACTCACGTTCCAACCAGTACACTTCTTCATTATGTCCTTCCTTGTATCGATCCTCCCAATAGGGGTCATTCTCAGGAGGCACTCCCCACATAGGGGAGCCGGGGTCTGCACCCCATATGTCAGGCAAGTCCATAAAGTCAATCGTCGTAGTCATCGGATTCAATCCTATCGTTAACAAGTTTGCGTACAGCGTCACGGAACGAGTGTTCATAGGCACAGCCATGGCGGTCCATCCAATCCTGAGCCATGACTTCTACGTCACACTCGAGATCGCTTGCCATGTTGTCACTGATCTCATTCTCGAATGCTTCTTCCATCTCGTGATCAGTAGCCTCAAGCTCAACTTGAATTTCATTCCACATATTAGTACCGTTCATGTAGTCATTTACGATATACTGAATGTCATAGATCATACTCATAGTGTTTGTCCTTTGTCAAGCCATGTTTCATATGGCATCCACTCGTTGTTAGTATTCTTTACAAAGTAATTTTCTTCGTTACCGTCTTCATCCATAGCAAAGTCATGGATCTTCTTACTTAACCACAGTTCTTCTAACAGATCGGCTATAGTTTTCATCAGTCATCCCATTCTAAGTCATCGGTAGATTGTATCTTACCTTCGTTTAACTTTTGTTTAAGACTCTTTCTATCAGGTTTCTTTGGGTTACGTCCCCAAGCTTTTCGCTTGGTCGAATTGTCCTCATCTTTTCTGTAGGACTTTCGTTTACTTTTCTTTCGTTGCATAGGTCTGTCTCATCGTACACCTCCTCGCATTGTATCTCACATGCAAAGGATTCCCAATAAGTATTAGAGTGCAGGCTCTCGCTCACGGAGTTGCTCCATAATTTCAGTAACTTTTTCTTCAGTAATGTAAGGGTACAGTTCATCATGATGGATAGTCCAATCATTATCACTACGTCCTACAATCACAGCCAGTTCATAAGTATTATCTTCTGGATCTGAGTACACCTGAAGCGGATTAGTATCACTAATAGATTTGATAACTGATACGCCCCACTTGTTGGGGAAGAAGTGCCGTGCAATCACAGCCTTCAGCTCAGGTCTTTCTTCTTTAAACTTTAGATCATTAAAGGTCATGTCCATCCTCCCATTCTTCTACGTAATCTGATACATCAATTCCCCAACCACTGAGGAAGTTGTCTGCGTCTTGTCCATCAAGACGGATAGTCAGAGAGTGAACCTCTCCTTCAGCATCTACCCACCCAACGTCACCCCATACAGAGGTGCTGTCATAGTCTACTTCATACTCTACAGATCCGGGCGTGTCTCTATCACCACGATCCCAGTCACACACAGCGTAGACTGAGCCGTCCATCTCCATAAATCCATCACCCTTCTCACAGTAAGTGGAGAAGGATCCTTCTGTTTCAAATCGTCCATGCCAGTAACTCATTAGTCTAGTTCCTTACTAAAGATAACGTTAAACAAGAAGTGTTCTTCTTCATCAGTCAACCACATGTCTTCTTCCGTAGCAGTTTGCACAATAGTTGTAGCCATTCGCACAGCAGAGGGCCAATCCTCTGCATCTACCAGCCGTGCTACCATGTTCAATGACACAGTAATCAGGGCTGCATTCCAAGGTCCCATAGTTCTCTCCTTATAGTAACCATATTATTATTACTCTTGGTGTGGTCATCACCTCATCTAGCCTCTTCACCGTCTCTGCGGTCTAGCTCGCCTAAGGATTCTTTAAGTGTAGTAGCAACAACCCTTAGTAATCTTCACTACACTACAACAATACCATTGTACCACAGTACTCAGGCATTGTCAAGGGGGAATCACCAAACTTCAAACCCACCACATTCTCTAAGGAATCCAACGAACTCAAGAAGGTCGCCCTTACTTGTACCGTAGTAGTTAGATCCGTCTTCGTTCTTAAAGATATCTGGTGAGTATGTATCTTCTACATTATCATTGGTCCAGTCTTCTAGTTTGTCTGCCAGTTCATGACAGGCTACTTCATTACGTAGACCAGCACCGTCATTGAATCCCATCCTGCACAGTAGGTTATCACTTAGAAGTTCACCTTGATCTGCTGCCCAGATAGCCTCAACGATAGGTCGCCAGCCCCAACAGTTAGCACGAAAGTAAGTGCCTTCGTTAGCACCATACACATCCATACCCATGATCAGTCTCCAATCATTTCAATAGTTACATTAGCAGAACCGTAGTTCCTGACCAGTTCATTATACCTTGAGTACGCCTTCGAACGTACCTCTGTTTCCATAAGATCCCCATAAATATTATTTCTTTGACAGGGAGGAAAGATCTCTCGGACAATCCCAAGGTTGTCACCGTTAGGATCAATAGCAGGGTACTCAAACCAGCAGTAGGATTCATAACGATCCTCATTGTTGTCCGGTACATCATGCTGAAAGCCATGTGTCTTTGTCATATCTATTCTCCTGTTAGTTAATAAGAAACTCGTGTGTGTTGTCATGCTTACACCACCCATAGACCTCACGTTATTTCGCAGTCAGGGGAGGATACGATCCTCAGCTCACAAGCCCGAGCCGTTTTGTGTCGAACTCAAGACCTAAAATTTAGGGGCCGGGATTCGAACCCGATGCGATATAAGTATAGTGACATGTGGCTCCTGAACCACCATCAAAAACCTCAGGAAATCACAGAGCATTCCTAGGTCCCCCTATTGATTGGAGTAGTTTTGTTCTGCTTACTCAGGCAGGCTGTACAGCGCCACGCCTTGATCCCCTAAGGGTACGCGACATTTAGATTGGGGATGTTGTTCACGCAGTTGCATCCCATCTGCGAATTGTTTCAGCATTCAAGCAGGTACAATCAACCTATTCTCGTGCGCCCAGCACAGCGAGGGCAGCATCCTTCTTCTCTTCTGAAGTAGAGGACATGCTTGCCACGTTGTGCAAGACATGATCCTCATAGTTAGTGTAGTCAGGAGCCGATGGCTCAAGAGATACACCCCGCTCTTCACACTGCTGGACGGCAACAGTTTGTGCCTCTCCAGCTCTGCTGTTAAGAGCAATGCTTCTCAAATCACGATCATTATACATAGTCATAGTAACCTCGCCACTCATGTGACCCTTATAATTAAAACCAAGAACGCGGACGGATCACACAGTGTCCGTCAGCGAAGACCCCGTCCTGCTGGTGACTGCGCATACCGCAGTATCACCCCAGTCATCCCAGCAGGGACGGGACGCTTCACCGAAGCGGACGGATCATCCCGAAGGGTGTCCGTCCGCCGGACAAGAGAGGATTTAGAATACCATTTGTGCGTTGAAGCAATCCTCCAGCCTCAGGCTGCCCATCTCAAGGGGCTTGCCTCCGCTCTGCTTCAACGTCTCGTTGAGCCAGTGGTTCGCATGAACCACGAGCATGGCTCGGGTATACGCACGGCGAGCCCACCGTGCGTGGCAGATGTGCGTACCCACTGAGTCGTGGATAGGAGCAAGGCTCACGCCATGCGCCTTAGCATCCAACGCCATGTAGTGGATGATGGCTGCATCGAACGAGTGTACGTAGCAGGGCGGAGCCTGCGAGGCACACGCATCCTCCACCATAGTCAGCAGCCTCTTGCGATGCCGCTGCCCATCGATGGTGGTACACACCTCATGGGTCTCGTTGTTACGGTTGACCCTGTAGCCAAGGAGAGAGATCTCCATGTCCAGAGGAGTCTTCCACGAGAAGGTCTCCTTCCCCCCGGACTTGGCGTAGATCGAAGTGGCTCTGCCACGCATCGCCTTGATGAACGCCTTGATGGAGGGAGCGATGGAGAACAGGGTATCCTGCATCTCCGTTGCAATCTCCAGTGCAGTCTCAAGGATCTCTGACTGGCTCTTGCCAGCCATAATCTCCTTGAGACAGGAGATGGGCTGGAGTGCAACCTCCTCACCCATCTTCACTAGGGTCATGACCTCATCGTACTGCATGGACTCGGTGCTCTGCACCAGCCCAGCAAACTTGAGGGCAAGGGCCTTGGAACCTGAGCCGTAGCCTGTCAGAATGACAGTCTTCTTGCCCAGTTCCTTACGAAGAATCTTGAAGGGAATCTTCTTGATGTCTTCGACCCATGCCTTGGGGTTGTCTCGCAGAAGGCGACGGACAACCATCTTGTAGAGGTCTCGCCTCTTGCCTCGTGATCCCATCACGTTGACAAGTTTGCCGAGGTTCTTGTCTCGAAGAAGGAACGCCATGTGCTGGAAGCCTGAGCACGAGGCATCCTGCTGCACGATGTACCGGCTCTTGCCGGTCTCCACCGCCTCGACATAGGCGAGGGCAGCAGCACAGGTACAACAGGGTTTGGAGTCCTCGTTGTTATCGAGGTACGCCTCGGGATCGGCAGCGATCTCCCAGATCCTCTCGAGGGTGAGGTCGTACTCATCCTCGATGATCTCAAGGAAGATCATGAGGTCGAAGATCGAGACATCGCAGGCCGTAGCCATCTCAACCATTGACCTCGACGCATCGTCACCTTGCGGTGACAGGATGCCACGAGAGTCTTCGTAGACACGACCTCGCCAGTCGAGGAATGCCTCCAGCCAGAACGCACCAGTACCGATACGATCCACCTCTGCCCACAGGGCAGGCCGATCCATGCGAGACCGAAGCAGTCTCGCCATCCTCTGGTTCACCCCATAGGGTGTACCAGAGAGGTACTGCATAGCCTCATGGATAGCCTGAGGTACACCCATGCCAGCCCTATGGGATATCCTTGGGTTTACAAGGGTAGGCTCCTCAAGGGTAACCATAGTGTCCCTAAGGACTCCCTTGTAATCATACCTCTTGAGGTATGCCCATAGGGCATTCTCAGCATACTCAGGGGTACACCCATGGGCAATGACCACAGGGATCCTAAGGGAACCAAGGATCTGAGTGTCAGACCTCTGGTTGTACTTGAGTCTTGCGATCTCGGCGTCGAGTTTGTCGAGGCCGAACGATTCCAGCGTCTGCTGGTGACATTTACGGATGGCTGTCATATTACACCTGCCTTTCGAGATCAGAGATGAGGATACCACGACGGGCTGCCTTCGCAACCTTGTGGTGGTAGTCCTCGCAGAACGTGACCACCACGTCCTGAGGGTTGATGCCCGGACATGCCTCGGCCACAGCATGAGCCGCCTCAGTGAGGCAGTCGAAGCAGTCGAGGATCTCACCGTCAAGGTAGACGGCGACGGTCCAAGGGGCGAGCATTTCGATAACGATCTTCTGGGTCATTGGTATGACCTCCTTGAAAGAGAAAGAAACAGTTCAGTCGATGATTGTGCCAGCAGGGTAGAAACCACCCTGCTTCTTGACCTTCCAGAACATCTCGATGATGTCCTGAGGTACGACGGGATCAGGATCCCAGACATCCTCAGTCTGGTCCTGAAGCAGGTGACAGGTCAGGGTCTCCGTGTTGTAGGCGATCCAGACCAGACCCTCCTCGTCGTGGATGATCTTCCAGACAACAGGCTTGATCATGGACATGCCGATGATCTTACGATCAGGAGCACCGATAGACGTAGCCGTCTTGCAGTACTTGTCAGCCACCTCATGGCTGTCGAAGTAGCCCTTGACCTCCCACTTCTTGGTGTCGTTGTAGAAGAACGAGACTTGGTAAACTTTGCGTGACATGGATTTCTCCTTGGTTGGGGGACTCAGCAAGTCCCGATAACGTAGCGGTCGTAGAGACGATCAGCGACCGCCTTCTCCTCTGCCTCGATCTCAGCCTCACTGAGATCATAATCGTTCTCGTCGTACTCCCTCAGCCACTTGGACTGGGCAACGCAGACCTTCTCCCAGAACTCTCCCTCCGGGTCCTCCTTCACGAGGACCTCCACCTCCCTTGCAAACTCAGTGATGTTCACCATGCCCGGACGGAAGCCAACCCTGTCCTTGAACATGTCGCTGAACATACCGTCCCTTGCGATCAAGAGAGCCATCGTTTCGAGAGTCATCATGGTAGTTTCTCCTTGGTTTGGAAAAAAGCAGATGCCCCCGGACACACAGCGTGCCGTGAGAGGGCGTAGGAATCCCCCTGAGAGCCTTTCGGCCACTCAGGTGGGAGGTTGGGTAGGTTGGAGGCGAAAGTCTCTTAGACGAGACCTCCGGGCCTCTCAAGAAGAGCCCGCCTCAGGGCGACGAGACCGCCGCTGGTCGGAACTGCTAGGTCTCTGCGGCTCTGCCGCTGGAGGCTTGGGCGAGACCGGCTTGGTCGCTGGCCTCGCAGCGTGGCCTGACTCAGGCCATTGCCATCGATGCCTTGGCGATCGATGCAGCCTCCTTCCACTGCTGAGGGTAGCGTGCCTTGATGAGCTCACCCTTGTAGTGGAGCATGCCACCCCAGCGTGCCTTCCACGCCTGATTGAGGTCGTAGAGCTCCTTGCCAGTGGGAGGAGTACCGATGAAGTCCTCAGGGTGATCCGCCCTCTGCACCAAGGTGACGTAAGGCAGCCCAGTAGTCACGCAGCACCACTCCTGCCTGACGATGTTCTCCCCAATGGTGAGCCACCGCTCCAGCTCCACATGATGGGAGCTCTGGTTGATCCACTCCGTTGGGGTCCCGTTTGCCACGGCACTCTGGCAGGCCATGAACAGGCAGCTACCGTCCCGAGTGTGACGCTCCCCGGCAAAGGTCTTGCCGGTATCCCGCATGGCAAATCCCCTGATGTACTTCCCGGTCCACGACACCACGACCTTCTCCCCCGGCTTGAAGAGGAGGTCCCGCTGCTCGGCGGCTTCCTTACTCCCGAGGACTCGCCACGGAACGTTGAGGCGCTGGACGAATCCAGCAGTGGAGGGCGTGAGCTTGAGGACGATGGACTTGGATCTGGTCTTCATGATGAAGATCCTTTCAGTAAGAACCATTGACGGGTGGTTCATCCCGTTGTAGCCAGAGGGCTACCGTGTCCGGCCCCAACCAAAAGGAAGGGGCCGGTGACGGTATCCGTCAGGGATCAGCCGAAGAGAAGGCTGTTACGCTCTGCGTTGTTGAGCAGCTCGTCCTGCATTTCGTGGACAAGCTTATCGTACTCGCCCTTAGCAAGGTAATGGTCCCAACGCTTGGAGACAGCCTTCTGCCACGCACGGTACTGCTGCATGTCCACCACACAGCGGCCCCGCACCCCCATGTCATCACAGGAGGGCTCAAGCATCTCCTGCTCCTCGTGGAAGTCAGCCACCCTCTCCTCATTGGAGAGCCGGTCACCCTCCTCGAGGATACGGGTCTGAGTAGCGGGCGAGGACAGTACGAACTCAAGGGAGAAAACATTGCACTTCATGGTAGGCATCCTTTCGGTTAGCCACATTAAAACAGGAGTACACACCGTACTCCATAAAACCATTGACGCCCGTCAAGGCATCAATGATTCAAATCCTTTGATGACTGGGTTAGTCCCAGCTCTTCTCAAGGTACTCGTCCAGTCTACGCTGAAGCATGTGAATGCAGCCAGTGTGGTACTTGTATTCTGTCCCTGACTTACTATGCTTCCTACTCTCGATGAATGCCCTAATTTCAGCACGCAACTCATCCTCATAGGATACGTTACTGAAATCCGTGATAGGCTCCTCGTTGTCATCGAGGTACGCATTGGCATCAAACCTTGGATCGCCATCTGCCCACGAAGGGATTCTTACGACATCCTGCGGCACACCCTTAGACATCAAGGGCAGAAGAGTAGCGACCATGCCTACACCAATCAACCCAGTCAGAGTGAAGATGATGGTGATGACATCCCAGCTTCCGGTGAAACCAAGATAGGCAAAGAATCCACCGACGATGACAGAAGTCAGGGCGAGGATCAGGTACACAGTAGCCTTTGCGTAGAAAGCAAAGGTGGTCAAAAGCGTAGACATGTTAATGCCTTTCTGCGGCACTCAGGCCGCGTGGGGGTACGGGGGGAACTCAACGTCGAGTTACCCTATATACCCCCTCGTAAATCCGCGACCCCTAGTCGATTTTAGGGACTCGTCAGATCTGGTGTATCTGGAGCTTCAATGAAGTCCTTCTTCTGGTCCATCCCCGCAGGCATAGCTATCGCACCCCCAGCTGTCCTTGAGGGGGCCGGAGGCTGCGTCTGAGGAGGTTTCGGAGTACGCTTGGGCTTCCCCCTCAGTTCGTTTGCAAAAGCCTGTCTACGGGAGTTCTCTGAGTCCCGCCTTGCTCTTTGGAACTGAGGTGAGGTTTCGGGTACATGCTGAGCATCCATCATCCCAGCAGCCCCCAGAAGAGAAGCACCATTGTTGTACATGCTATTTCCTCGACCACCTCTTCTATTCATTTGTTGTTCTCCCATTGCCAGCCCCATAGACATTGCGATAACAGGGCGAAGCGGGATAGGAATTGCCTTAGCCGTTGTAAAGTATCGACTGCTGTTTACATCCTTACCCATTAGGAGATCCGTAGGTATGCTTATTAATCCTGAGACACCACGGAACATGGTATTCAAACTCGTCTCCAATCCACTGACACCGAAGGGTGATCCTCCTCCGCCTCGCAGATCGCGGTAGCCAATGGGTAAGCCCTCGAAGCTGCCTAAATATTTTCGCATCTGATCAATAACACCAGAGAACACAAACGAGGAGAACCCCATTACAGGAAGGCGTCCCGCAGCACTAATTAAACTTCCCACAGGATCCTCAGTGTACTCTTTTTGGATTTCTTCCCAGCTACGTCCACTGGCAAGGTCCATCAGCTTTGCATACAATTGCTCCATCATCATATAGCCCATAAACATTCCAGCTATTGCAGCCGGTGCAGCAGTGTGCAAGTTCCTTCGGAATACCTGTTGATAGAACATGGTAGTGTAAGAAGTAAGACGGGACATAGTAGCGGTAAGCTTATCTTCCACAGCCACAGGAGCATCGCCCACTCTCATTTCAAGGTTTGTCTTGGTTGCTGCATTGTGTAGGTAGTTTTGAATGATACGTAAAGTCTGTTCTTTCTTTGCATACCCATCTTTATCAGCGGTTCTCATAGTATCTTGAACCATTGGATCGAGATCTATGACATCCTCAATAAGCATCTGGGGGTCTATCCATGTTTCCATTTGCTCAATAACACCATCTTCTAACATCCCTAAACGGAAGTACTCATCAACCCCCTCATACCTTAAGCTACCAAAGCCAGCATCTCGAACTGCCTTTCGGAATGCCTTCTTAGCTGCCCTGTCCGACAGCCCCTTCCAATCGCCTCTTCGTTCATTAACAATGTCCCGAAGTTTACGAAGGCGGGGGAAGTCTCCTTGCAGTCTTTGTTGAGCAGGAAGAATCTCCATTGCTCTCATTCCTAACTGGCTTTTACCAAATCCCATCGTTGCTAGGTTAAGAGCCTTACCTGTTAACCGGCCCTTATCGTCTATCATACTCTTTCCACGAATGATGTCCCAAAGCTTTGCAACACCTTCACTATCAGCAGTAGCATACTGAGCACTACTCAGGCCACCGGTTCTATGGTAGTGAGCAGTAATTGCTAAGTTCTTAAGAACCTCTCTTCGTTTCTTTTCAGACATCCCGTCAAGAAGACCAGCCAATAAGTTCTCGTCTGAGTTAGTTAACGTACTGCGGGCAAGGCGTCGAGCAAATCCCATAGGAAGCTCAACTAATAAAGATGCTGGAAGGAAGTTAGGTCCATTAACAATCATCACTGCCTTAACTCCAGCATCATGAATCCAGTTAACCATCTTAGACTTATGGTCTGAGATTCCCCTCATGTTACGACCAGCAAACTCGTATCTTCGTTCTGCAAGATGGAGTGCCGTTTTAATCTGCTCGCGTTGAACATCGGTAATCTCAATCTCTTCCATAATACCTTCAGAGTTTCGGACACGAACACGTTGCTTCTTACTAAGCATACGATCAGCAGCTCTAAGCATTTGCATATAACCGAATCCCTTGATGCCAGTAAACTCTTGCATCGTTCTAGTAGAGTAGGCATCCCACCCCACTCCCTTTTGCATTCCCGCAGAAATAGACCCAAGGTTAGTTTCGATATGCTCACGTAATTCAGGAGTATTCCAAATGTCCTTTGAACTAAGGTATCGGTCTCCAGTAAACATAAAGGCTGAGCTACCAATAAGATTCATTGTCTTAAAGGTTTGCCACCCAGAGCCAGACATCATTTCAATTTGTTCTTCAGGAGATCCGGCTGTATTCCTAGAGTTCCCATAAAGGTTAGGATGCTTGGCTCTGTATTCCTTTGTTACTAAAGCAAAGCCCTTACTATTAACACTGTCAGGATTAGTAATAGCCATTTCATAACGTGCTCGAATTGGTTCACTAAAGACACTCTTTCGAAGAGCACCAATGTTAGCTTGAGCATGCGCCCAGCTAAAGATAGACTTAAAGTCTTCAACACTATTAGCTTCAAAACTCTTTAGTCTAACGTTTTGTTCAGCGTAGCCCTTAGTAAGATTAGCTCTTGTTTCATCATCAAGATCATCCCAAGCCTTAGACACCTCTGCATCTGTTGCTCTATCTCTCGCGGGGTTAGGAATTAACATTGTATCCTTTCCATTTACTCCCGCTGCCATGGTAAGAATGTCAGGGTCTATAGTATCCTTACCAAGCATTTCCTCTGCGTACTTGGTTTCAAAAGCTCGGGTGGCAGTTTCTCGTCCTCCCGTGTAAAACTCTTCACGCATACGTATAGGGAGAGATCTTCCTTCCAACATACTCTGACGTTGAGCAGGAGAAATCTTTCCGCTTACCTCCATGTCTTCAAGAAGTTTACGGTAAAGATCATCAAACCTTCCCATAAACTCTAAGGTAAAGAGACGGTCCTTCTCATCCATAGACTCAAGAATAGCACTACGTCCCGCACTGTCGGCCATATGGTATTCACTAAGTTGTTCCATGTAGTCTTTTAGTTCTTCAATTGTTTTAAACCTATCGGATCTTTCTTCAATATGTCCAGCAAGGCTTTCAATAAGAGTATCCCACTTACCGTTATGAGAGATGCTCATCTGTTGAAGAGTAGGCATGCCTTGAGCGTTTGCGTAGTTAGCTCCTATGTATAAGTTCTGTTCGTCTCCCATTGCTCCAAAGAATCTAAGAACGTCAAAGTCACTATACTCAATTGCACCTCGTCCACTAAAGGGAGAAGAAACATTAGCCAGAAATTTCTTAAATCCAGATGTTTTTGTCTGGGGAGCCATAGATCCAACAGAGTCTTCAAATACAAAATCAATAGGAGCACCGTTGTAGTCAAAGACAGCGTTAGTCAATACGTGCTGATGCACTGTATTTCTTTCGTTAAAGGGAAGATCACTAAGGTCAACAAGCCCTGAGTCAGGATCTGCGTTGTCTTGAATAATTCTTTCCACATCATTAGAATTCATGTTAACTTCTAAAGGTCGATCACTTACGTTTTCTAATTGCGCCTCTAACTCAGTCTTCCTACGTTCAAGATTATTTCTTCGGTTTTCACCAATTCTTTTTTCAAGCTCTTCTCGAATCTCTCCTAACTCTATTTCTATTCTTTCCTTAGGACCAACGTCTACCGGAGAGTTTCTTGTAACCTCCTTAGTAAACCTCCCTGAAACTTCAGAGGATCGAAGAGGACGATGGAGATAGTTACGATCAATCATACGAAGAACCTGACTAAGGGGTCCGTCATTATCTCGAATCTTTGTTAAGATTGCGGACACTTCAAGAAGATGGTTATGAGACTCGGCGGCAAACATTTCATTAACTGTGTTAACACCGTCAGCTCTTCCACTGGTTGCTGTAAGCTTCTGCCAGTTAAGAGAGTCCATTGACTTACTGATAATAGAGAATGAGAAGAGCTGAGCAAAGAGTTCGCTAAGTCCCTCTTCAATGTTATCCTCTCCCCGCCCATAGATATGCTTATACATTTGCTGGGCTCGATCAGGGTTGTTCTTGTGCAGTGCGTTGAGTAACATCATCACACCTTCACGACTTGACTCATCTCTAAAAGCAGCCAAGGTTAAGTGGTAGTCTTCAGACTTAGGACCGGACCAGAGCTTATGCTCAACCACATGCCCAATCTCGTGCATCACAATATCAATAGCCGACAAGTCTACACCGTCAGCATCCTTTACCATATCAGCAACTAAGTTAATACTTCTAATAAAGTCCTTAGCTTCGGGATCATATTTACCAGTAAAGCGGCCTGAGTAATCTCCGTTGCTTCGGTTCTCTACCTTAAAGATAACGTCATGAAGAAGATCTGTTCCTTCCCACGTAGAAAGAATCTGTCTAAGAAGCTTTGCTTCGCTCTTAGATAAGAAAGTTCTACCTGCTTCATCAGGAGTAGACAAGACATTAACAATATTATTGATACGCTTCTTAGGAGTACTACGGGTAGCAAAGACATCTTCCTTACCCCAGTAATCCATACCCTTGTTACGTCTCTTGTCTCGTTTAATTTCTTCTATCTGCTTAGCGGTATTGATAACATTTCTTTTCTGCTCACGGTTAAGGGATTCGATTGTTCCCTTCTGTCCGCCCTTATCTTCAGCAGTAACTCTTGTGCCTTCTGCCAAGTCATCACGGGTAGAGAAGATAAACATACGATTTTCATTATTTCTTAAATCCTCAAGCTTAAGGATAAGATCTTCCTTCTTTCTCTTCATTAGAAACTTTTCATAAGGATGCACAGATTTTTTCTTAGGCGTCCAATCATCCTCTGGGAGAATTTCATCTAGATATTTGTCTGCGGCTTCCTCTCCTTCTTCAAGTGCAATTCTGTCGTATTCAACCTCTTGTTCGGGAGTCATTCTAAGATTCCCTTCTTCATCAATATCGGCCAACGTATCAGACCTGCTTACATCAGCATCCTTCTTTGGTTGAATAGTTTCTAACTCCTCAGCTTCTATAGTACTTAATCGAGACTCAATCTCATCAAGTTCTTGTTGTAACCTAGCTTCTTCTCCTATTTCATTTACTGACTCAAGATCTCCAGCTTCTACCTTACCAACTACAGTAACATCTTCAGCTCTACCTATAAAATCGTTAGATCCATCAGGGAACTCAAGCTCCTTGTCAACCTTAACCTCATAGATGTTACGACTACTTAAGTTAATCCCGTTGTCAGCAGCAGGCCCCTTGATAGGATCATCCATCCGCTGAAGCATTCCTTCTGCTGTAGAGAAGAAGAGACCGTACTTATTACTAACAGGCTTGTCCCACCCCTGATAAATCTTAGGGGCATCTCTGGTAGTTACAGGAGCGTCTACATTTATTTCTTTGTTAAGACGTTCTGATACCAGTGTGGTTAATTTATCCATCTCTATAGGTTGAGCTACCTTTAATCCATCCCTAGTAACTATTGGAAGAACAGCAATAGCCTCAACTTCAACACCTAAGTTCTTACGTGCCATCATGGCGTAAGCAGACATCTGGTATCGGTACTGTTCTCTTTTGGTAAACTTAACCTTCTTGTCAACCTTAACCTCAAGATCTAACTTAGTCATAGTCTTAACATCGTAAATTCTAATCCTCTTCTTATCTTTAGTTAAAACCATAATGTCAGTCTTACCCTGCATTTTATTATCAGAATCATAGAGTTGAATCTCATTAGTAATAATAGTTTCCCCTTCTCCTACGATTTGCTTCTTAAGCACTAACAAATCTTCCTTAAGGGTTTCCATCTCTTGATCTGAATTAAACAAAGGTCCTCTATTGTTCTCTGCATCACTAAGTTCTCTTGACTCAGCGTTCTTAACATAGTCACCTCTTGCTCCAACCTCATCAGCAAAGACATCTCTAGTAAACCTATCTACTGCATTGCCCTTTGCAAGAGCTTCAACTAAACCTTCCTTAATGTTCCCGTCTTCATCTTTAACTGTAATGTCAGTCCTAGCAGGGTCTTGATGTTTACCCGGACCATAAGAATACTTCCTATCTTGTATATCCTTCCTTATTGCTTGTAGGTTTGCTTGATGAACTTCATCAAACCGTTCAGCAGTTAAGGTTACGTTACCTTCTTCCGCATCTTGAATCTTTTGTTCTAAGTTAAAATTATCTTCATCAAGCGTTGTACGAACAGCATTAACTTCATCAGCTACATTAGTAAGGTCCTTTGGATCTGGAATACTATTTAAACGAACCTTCTCGTGGTATATCTTATGAGCCATATCCTGAGCCAATCCAATAGGCCACCAGTTTTTATTTTGATCTTGTAGCTTCTGTAAGATTGTATCTGGGGAAATGATGTTAACCTGTGAATTAGGATCGCTGTTAATAAGATCTTCAACAACCTCTCTAAACAACTCTTCACTAGCTGCCAATTTAGCCTTACGTCTAATTTGGTTTAACACCTTAACTCGAGCCATCACTGAAGTTCTCATTTCGTTGTGAGCTTCTGTAAGCGTTTCCTTTTCTTTACTTGATCTTTCACCAACGTCAATTTTAGTAGGATGCACAACTTCATATTGAGATTCTCTTGTTACCCCAGCAGAAAACATTTGGAGAACAAGTTTAGATTCTTTTGTGTTTGAAGTTAAAAGCTCGTTAATAACCTTAGTCGCATTAACATTTTCAATAGTTATCTCTCGATCTTGAACCCCTTCAAGAATATCCTCAAGTTCTACCCGAGCTAACTCAGTATCAATATCCTCAACATTATATCCCTTTTCATTAGAATTCCAATTAACAAAAGCAGGATAAGTCTTTTCCTTACTGCCGGGATATTTTACTTTCTTCATATTTGTTTCTGGAGTAACCTTAAGTTTTTTGTCTCCAACTAATTTAATTAAAGCCGCAGCTTCAAATGCTGCTTCATCTCTAAACTCATCAATCGTCTTAGTCATTCCTGAGCTATCGTTCTTACTACCAAGAGCAGTTGCTCGACTCATGTTAACAGGCATACGAGTAGCATTGATAATCTTAGCCAGTTCCATAGCATCCGTTATTTCTTTATTTTCAGGAGACATAAGGGAGCTTACCTTATCGTTAAATGTAAGAGCAACTCTTGCTCCTCCCCGAACTTTATTAACTAATGATGTAGACTCTCCCCAAACATTTATATAAGTACGGACTGCCCATGGATCAACACCATTAGCTTCTCGAATAGCATCAACCACATCATGACCTGCAATGGAATCAATACTTCCTATAGTATCATCGACTGAACTGTCAAGAAGTCTTGGATCAATATTACCTCGATCAAGGTGAAGAAGAATATCAATCTGCCCCATAGCACTATCGCTTAGGTCTTCTACATCTTTTGTCAATACCTTAACTACTGCTCTATTAAACTCTTCGGGAGATGCAGGACTTTTTTGCATTTCTTCTTCAATAAACTTTTTATATTCGTCTACCGAAACCTCTCCCTTTTCGGGGTGTCTTTCACGGTAAAGAGCCTTGACCCCAAACTCCCATTCAGAATGACTTAGAATTAAATAAGTGCTGTCGTTTGTTTGAATGATTCTAGCGGTCTGCCCTGTCTCAGCTCTAGTACCCGGTCTGCCTCTATTTCCTGTATTAGAAATTAC
>UEXM01000527.1_pt1 | contig 39944 bp, 48 predicted proteins | sample 1796661 | NCBI WGS metagenome assembly UEXM01 (sample SAMEA4772469, study PRJEB27181) | metagenome | reverse complement strand
CCCACGCACCTACTTCCATCCACTCGTGTTCTCTCACACTAACAGTAACACTAGGCTTGTGCTCACAGTAATACCTCTGATATGTAAGCCACAACTCTAGCTGTTCGATAGCACTCCTCTCGTTCCTAGTTACTGCACCCTTAGGAGCTTTCATAGGGAAGGAGAATACCTTAACACTGTTAGGTTTCATAACATCAGCTTCCGCAGGTATACCTTGGTCTTCCATAAGCTGAGCGATAGGGTCTTTAGCGTCTGCTCTAACTCTACGGATATAGTAATCACTATGTCTAGTGTGTATACCACTGGCACTATCTACTAGCTGACTGACTGTACCACTAGGTTTAATAGCAGTAGTAGCAGTAGCTTGTTGAATACCTAGTAGCTCTGACCAGTGAGCATTAGTCTTAACTGATTCTTTTTTAAGGTCTACTAAGAAATCAGCTAAGCTCTTCTTACCATAGTAACCTCTGCTGTCATCATTACTACCATTCATAAATGCGTTGTCCATAATACCTGTAAGAGATACACCTAGTAGTGCTTCCTCTTCTGTATTGTGTACCCACTTAGGACGTAAGCGTTTGATGTTAGTCAGTGATGCTTGGAATGTACCTAGTATACTGGCTAGTCTAACCTTACGGAGTATATCCTTCTGCGTGTCTTCCGCTCTGATTACAACCTCAGTCAAGTTACAGAACTGTCCGTCCCTTAGAATGATTTCACTACAAGGATTACAACCAAAGTCGTGGTCTATGTCACGTCTGCCTATAGACTCTACCTGTTTAATCGCGGCTTCTCTGTTAAAGATACCACGCTCACCTGACTTAGACTCGTACAGTGATGTCCATTCTTTCATAAAGATACCAATGTCAGGCTTCTCTGTGTAGCATACGCTGTTGTTACTCAGTGCCATCTCTGGTGTATCTGACCACCATTGACCACTCTTAGCATTACGCATACGCTCATCAGTTAGATTAGATAGAGAGATAAGTGCTGACCTACGAACACCACCTACAACTACAACCTCTGCAATCTTACACATCATACGGTGACACTCGTAGCTAGTCAGCTTACGCCCACCTGCTTCTTTAAATATGTTAGTAGAGAAGTTAAACAAATCAAGTAGAGGCTCAGGACCACTGGCTCTACCACCAAAGGTAGCAAGCCTAGCACCCTTAGGTCTAACCTTAGAGAAGTCCCACTTAGGCATCTCACCATCATACAAGTAAGTGATAAGTTTACGGAACGCAGACTGCCATCCCTCTTTACTATCTTGTACGACAATCACATCCTCTACATCTACCATAGTTTCAGGTACATCAGGTAGCTTGCTTATGTGTTGTCTCTCAACACTAAACCCTACACCAGTACCGTGCATCAATATAAATAGACACTCATCAAATGCTTTAGGATGGTCTACACTAAGGTAGGCACAGTTGTACCCTGCTATATTATTCTTAGCAAGAGCCGGACCTGCGGTCATCAATGCTCTCATACTAGGCATAACTTCTAAGTTACATACTGCTTCCTCAAGTATTTTCCTAGTCTTAGGTACTAACTCTTGGTTTGTATTTTCTTTTAGATGCTCCTCCATAAAGTCAAAGTATCTAGCTACAGTTTCTTTCCAAGTCTCTCTGCGTTTCTTCTCAGGTAGCCATCGTGCGTACCTGCTAAGTGCAATGAAGTTTTGGTAATCGTTTGGTAATTGATTCATTCATCCTCCAGTGGGTCGATTTCGATGTTTACCATTTTCTTTCCATCGTCATCTAAGTAAGTGTTATATTTAAGTCTTCCGTTCCTGTGCATAAGTATCGCATCAGTTATCCCTCTGTCATAACATCTAGCTCCGTGTCTCCATATCATTACTGACCCCAGTGCTAAGATTGCTACCATCATTAGGATAAAGTTCTCAGTCGTTATCATCAACATCTTCAAACTCCTTTCTCTTGTCCATTAATTTATCCTCGAACTCGTGTAAGATATCTTCTGTTGTTATATCCAATACCTCACACAGAGTACAAGGGTCTAGTCCTACATTAACAATACGCTCTTTTAATTCATTTAAAGTTAGAGCCATACTGTCCTCCCTCGTGTTCTATAAGTTTATCTAAGAACCATCGAGCTTTCTTTAAGTCCTCTATGCCATTCTTGAATCGCCATCGGCAGATATATTTAGTTATAGAGGCGGTTAGGTAATCCATATCTTGGTCTAAGATAAAGTCTATGACCTCAATATTACCCTGCTTATAATGGTTAGGATTTATTTTATCTTCGTCCACTTCTTAAGCTCCTTAATTTCTTTAGTTGAAAATATTTTAATATTATACTTATCACACCACTGTCGATAAGTAATCTTATTACCCTTGGCTACTTTGGAATCGGGTCGTGGCATCAAGAAGATTAAATCTTTACCTTCAAAACTTAACTGCTCAGCAATTGATTTATACTTCTGTCTGTCACCACTCCTAAAGAACCCTTTGACTTCTATATGATACTTACCCTTAACAAAGTCAGGGGTGTAGTTCTTTCGTATCGTATAGGCAATCCTACAAGGCTCATACTTCCACTCTCTGCCCAGTGCTTCCGCACATTCTTTCTCTAGCTTACTGCGAAACTTTGTTGCCATCTTTATCTACCTCTATTACATTAGGTAAGTTCTCAACTTCAACTAAGTACCTCGGTCCATTAGCATATACAAATGTCCTGAGTCCATCCCAACAATCATACTTGTAAGCACAATAACTACAGCCTACAGGTAACTTCATATTACCTGACTTACCGTCCGGGATAGGTTCGTAGCATCTCTTGGGTGGTTTGCTTAGCTTAACTATATTCTTAATAGCTTTGATTCTATCTACTATCGAGAAGAAGTTTAACTTAGTCCAGTACCATTGAGATTCATCAGCCATATCATACTTAAGATACGTTAGGTGTCCGTTGGTCTTGTCCATAACTAACCAACCTACATCTGTTGTGCCCTCAGCGTGAGCATAGCCTTTGATTTGGTCTACATATCCAAAGGGGTCATCATTAATTAGAGAACCATCCTTGAATTTCTTGAAACCATATGGTGATGATGACTTAACATCAGTCAATACACCATCAATCTTACAGTCCATAGAACCTTTGATACCCTCTACTGAAACTTGCTTCTGTTCGTGTGTTACATCGTGACCGGCAAGTTTAGTAAGTGCTAGTACCATCTCTTCAATTAAATGACCATAAAGAAACTTGATTCTAGTGTGTGGCATAAGCTCCTCACCCTTGTATCCGTTGTAAGAATACCACAACTGTCTATCTTTCTTGCCTATGTTAGACATACGGAGCTTGCGTTTATCGAACTTGCTCTCTGTGATATTGTTTCTAAGTATCTGTTTGACATTCTCACCGAAGTCATTGATTACTTGTTCTATAGGTACACCATCAGGAATTTCTTTGGTGTCTATCATACGATATATATCGTCTACTAGTGTGTCTGTTGCCACGTTCTACCTACCTTATATTCACCGTCCAATGGACAGTTTAAGTTAAAAGATTTACCTGCTTTGATGATAGCTCCTACCGCTAGACCACCGAAGAAATCAGCTTGGTCATCTCTGACCTCACACTGAAACTCATCGTGCACATTGAGTACAAACTTATAATCTATCTTGTACTGCTTTGCATATTCGTCTAGTAGCACCAACGCTTTCTTCATAACAACTGCACCTGCACTCTGCAATAGAGTATTAAGTGCTGAATGTTCTGAGCGTATGTGTAGCTTTCTACCATCTAGTCCTGTCACCCACCCCTTCTTACTGGAGTCTGCAACCTTACTACGCAAGTGTTTTAATGCGGGAGTATTATCAAGAAAGTTCTTCTTAAGTATACGACCACGCTTCGGACCACCTCCTGCTACCTCACCAATCTTACCATCTCCTGCTCCGTATAGGAACGCATAGATAAAAGTCTTGGCTTGGTCTCTAGTCTGTAGTCCTGCTGACTTCTGATTAGCACTGTGTATATCACCGTTGAGTATCTCATTGGTGTACTTATCATCATTCATATAGTGTGCTAACATTCTAAGTTCTAGACCACTAGCATCACAACCTACTAACTTGTACCCTTTAGGTACAGTCCATAGATTACGACAGTCAGCTCCATAGCCACCCTCAAAACCCCATAGTATTTTACCATCTTTACCGTGCTTAGTCGCAGGGACTTGAGCACAATTAGGTTTAGAGTGTGTCATCCTACCAGTCACAGCACCGCAAGGGTTTACCCTACCGTGTACTCGACCAGTATGCTCATTGATAGCTTCTACCCAACTCTTTACCATAGCTATACGCTTGGTCAGAGTGAGGTAATCTACAATCAACTGAGCTTCGGGTATCTTAACAGTCTTAAGTACCTTCTCATCTACAATAGGGTTGCCCTTCTCAGTAAATGATTTAGGCTTCCAACCGAAGTGCTGTAGATACTTAGCTATCTGTTGTCGAGACCCAAGATTGAACTCTGGGTACTCATAGTATCCCCACTTATCATCTTCATAGTGAGCACCTTTGTCTAGCTGAGCTTGATACCTTTTAGATATACTCCCATCCTTGTTGTGAGTCTTATCACCGGGATGTGGCAAGTCTACCCACACAGGCAGAGGTTTAAATCTCTCGTGCACCTCGTCCTCTATGTCTAGTACCTTCTCCTTCATCTCAGCGAGCAGTTCATAAGCACGCTCCTCATTGAGTATCATACCGTTGTCGGTCTGCTCTCTTATGATGTCAGCAGTCTTATGTTCTATTTCTACTGCGGGAGAATCTTTGTCACTGGTGACAAGATGGTGATACAAGGCTCTAGTTACTCGTACATCTTGCTGACAATACTGTAACATCTCGTGGCTATACTCTTCCCAACCACCTTGATAGTCATCCTTGTAGTTACCTAACCTCTCACCCCAAGACCTCAGGCTGTGCCCACCATCAAGGCTAGGGTTATGTAGTCTAGAAAGTACGAGAGTGTCCCGTAAATTAAAAGACCAATCCATCCCAGTAATCCTACGCAGAACAGGAACATCAAAGTTAATAATGTTGTGTCCCACAAGAGTGTCGACATTCTCTGATGCCAACCATTTTCGAAAAAGTCCATTGGCTTCTCCTCCTATAAAATTGTAAACAGTAGACTCACCATCATCAAGCATCGCACAAATGCAATGTACTTTGGTAGCGTTGAGTCCGTCAGTTTCTATGTCAAAAAAAGCTGTGTTCATCATCTACCTCCGTCAATCTTCCGGTGTCACTATCATACTGTAGCTTACAAGCGGGACCAGTCAGACCTGAGAACCTATTCTTTATAACCCGTAGTGTTGTTTGGTTACGAATGATAGGGTCATCGTCCTGTTGATTACGCTCTAAGCCTATTACAATGTCAGACAACTGAGCAATTGCTGCGGAACCTCTAAGCTCTGATAAGCTCACCTGTCCACCTTCTTCGTGAGCCCTGCCTTGAGGTCTCCTAAGATGAGATATAAGGAATAAGCCTACGCCAGTCTCCTGTACTATCTTGCGGAGCTTAGTCATAATGGCATCAATCGCCTTACGCTCGTCAGCTATACCGTCTTGGTCACTGACTACGATAGACAAGTGGTCCAGTACAATCCACTGACAATCATAGGATTTAGCATACGTTCTAATCACATTAAGTAGTGAGTCCTCAGACATACTACCGAAGTGGTCATAGAAGAATACGTTCTTGTCACCTACTGACTTCTGCCACAGTGCTTTCTTGTCCGTATCACTCAGCTCTCTTTCGTACTGAGGTATGTGGATAGGAGCATTGGCTTCGATAGACATCAGACCCTTAACAGTACGCTCGATAGATTCTTCCAAGTGAATGATAGCTAGGTTGTCCTCAGTGTTGTTCAGTATGTAAGACTCCAGTTCCTTAACGACACTGGTCTTGCCCATACCTGAGCCACTGGTGATAGTTACTAACTCTTTCGCTCTGAATCCATAAGTCAAAGTGTTAAGACCTTGCCACGGATAGTCAACAGTAAGTAAGTTCTCATCCTTAAGCAGATGTTCCCAAGTATCCTTACCTCTGATGATACCTGCAGGAGTATAAGACTCAGCAGACCACCAAGCATTGGTAAACTCCTTGACCTTTCCGTTCACTAGCATATCACTAGCGTCCTTCATAGGTAGCTTACAAACCTTGAGCTTGCCGACAGATATAATATCTTGACAGGCTTTGACCGCATCGAACCCGGCTTGGTCTTGGTCGAAACAAAGCACTACATTATCGAAAGACTCTATGTATTCTAGATTGTCTTTGATATCTCGTGACGCAGAAGACGCCCCATTCTTGAGGGAGACCACCTGCCACTTCCCATCGAACATTTCTGAAATCGAGAGGGCGTCAATTTCGCCTTCACAGATAGTCAGATACTTACCACCGGAGCGGTTAGCATTCTGTCCGAATAGTCCTGAGCCTTTGTTCGTTCCAATAATCTGAAACTCTTTAGTTGCGACAGTTCTCTCTTTATATCCGAGGAGCCTATTGCTCTCGTTAGAGTCGTAGTATGGATAGTAATGTTTCTCTATCTGACCGGTCTTGTCGTAACTAACAGTGACACCAAACTTAGATGTTATGTTAGATGATATGCGTCTGTCCTTAATTGACGCATTAGCCACACCTCTCGGTGTTATTGTTTGCATAAATGTTTCCTCCTCATAATGTTTGTCACCGGTGACACTTTTTTGATAGTGACCACAGGCATTACAATAACCGTGACCATCAGAATAGATAGCTAGGTTATCACCTGCTCTGTCCCCACCTGTATCTCTACAGGCAGGGCAGGGCTTGTGTTCTACAAACGTAGAGGAGTTATGCGAAGAACTCACTAGTCTCAGCATCCTGTGATTTGTACCCTTCGGTACGCTTCAATACTTTAACTGCAGTGAGGTAGGTTGCGACCCCGTGTTGAGGGTGTTCGTTTCCTGCTTTCCAAAGTACCTGTACTTCTGATTCAGCTCCAAAATCGTGTCCGATTGATTCGCCATCCTCAGCCATCTTCACCATATCAAAAGACAATGGATACTTAGTGGAGAACTTGCGTGCCTTGTAAGACCCTCCGTCCTCTGTCTGAATAGTGCGGACCTTAACACCTGCTGACTCTAGTGCTTTGGCTTCTTTGTCATTAACAGCGACAGTAAGTGTGTACTTACCGGTATCCTCACCATTAAATTTCTCTGTACTGTCTAGATAGACATACTTTGCTATACCTTTAGTTATCATAGTTTGTTTCCTCGGAGCCCTGAAAAAAAAGACTGCTGTGACGGACTCGAAATCACAACAGCCATATAAAAGTGATTAGATGATACAGGAAGGACTTGAACCCACGACGACGCCATTAAGAATTTGTCTAGAACAGACTTAATGACCGCTCCTTATATAGTAACAGGTTGGTTAATTACGCCTTCCCCACTATCTGAGCTACTGTATCTCTAATCACTCTTACTTAAGACTCAACCAAAGTGATAATCATTATGGTTATCTCTTTAATTGAATCTATAGTAATATTTTAATCTATTTGTCAACCGATGTCAACATTAATATCTTCTTTTTTTATCACCTCGTCATCGTCTAAGAAAGAATAAGGATTGGAATGGTATCTACAGACAGAGCACAAGTCTAAATATTTTGTTCTTTCTGCAGGGTCCTTTGCCTTAGATTCCCACTCATTGAGCAAGGCATCACAACATTTACATCTCATTACATACCTCCGTATGTGGAGAAGTCATCTTCACTGAGCTCATCCTTGTTCTCATAAGTGATAGCAGTGCCATCGTCATTATAAAAAGGTAAGTCCTCGTTGGGCTGATAGTTTGTCACCGGTGACACATCGTGTCTACCGATAGACCAGCCATTCTTCATAGCATATATCTGTGCGTCTACTTGTGTCACTCTGTCTAACATACAGTTACCTTCGCCATCAGTCACAAAGTACAATAATTTACTGTCTTCATATGCTTGTGCTAATCTACTCATCAGTGGTTTTTTGTGCATTCTTACTCCTTATATTATTTATCATATCTTGTAGTCTTCCAACAACTCTATCGTCTTCATCATTTAAGACGTTAAAATAGTTTGATAGGAAGTCATCTAACTCATCCACAATCTGACTTAGAGCATCGTTCTCACGTTTGAGTTCTCTGTTGATTTCTAATGCCCGTTTGTAGACATTCATATTATAGTTAGGATTCATTAATTTAACCCCCTGTCTGGAACATCCCACCCGTGGTCATCATAACCAGAGGACCAACCAGATTTTTTCTTGAGTTGCTCGACAATCTGCCTGAGCTCATCAATTTGTTGTTGTTGGTCAATCAGTACAGCCATATATGTCTCAGGTTCAACACAATACTCATAATTTTCTAGGCTAACTTTACCTCTATCATCAAAAATATTGGCACTAAACTGGTGTCTGATGTCAAAAAATGACTCTACTTGCTCGTCAAAGTCCCTAACGTCGCTTGAATATACGCTTATTTCCATAATATCTCCTAATCAATTAAGTCCATATAGGCTTCGATATTGTTCTCAATGAACCAATTCTTGCCCTTGTTGAAGTCTTTATACAATTTCCTAGCTTCTACTAAGTCTCCCATCGTACCAAGCTCTATATGGTCGTGATAAGACGCCATTGTGTGGTCATAAATAGCCAGTTCTACCGGATTCATTTCGACAATGACCCCAGAATATGGGTTCTGCCTTGTGTTTTTCTCCGGTTCAAGCCACATATGGGCTCCGAATGGTAGCTTATCTATGTCATATCCCCAGGATTTATACAAATCCTCACGTTTTACAGTTAATTCTTCCTGTGTCATAAGACCTCCTAGTCTTTTGGTTTATTTTGTCTCTCGTAAAGTATATCAAACTTCCGAGTAGCTAGATTATCTATCATTTTCTTGATTCTGTCAAGGTATTTCGTCATAGAATCTAGTTCTTCATAGTCAACTAATAGATATAGTTGGTGATGGTCCTGAAATTTCTTCTGAAATTCCTCGAGAGTGACGTCTATTTCACCGTCACCCCAAGATTTTTGTACTGATACTGTTTTTGTCATTAGTCTGAACCTCCTACAACGTCACCAATATAGGTAGTATCAACTAACTTTGTATGTGAAAAAATTGCAGTACCTCCCCAAGTATCCTCATAGGCTATACGCTCTGCAATTTTGATAGCTTCTTCTTCGGTTTCAGCTTCAACCTCTGTATGTAACGTATTGTATACGTCTAGTGTTACTTCAAATACTTTCATTCAATCTTCTCCATAATAATACATTTTAATTTTAACATCTTCTTTATGTGTATCTAAGATGTCATCATCTTTCTCTATCTTTTCAAGGAGTAGTCTTTTAGCTACTTCCTGTGAATCGACTCCCTCAAGATATACCCATTTTCTCACTGGTATATCATATGCAACGTGCATTCCCATACTCATTAGACCTCCTAGTCTTTTGATTAAAATTATGTCACCGGTGACAAACTATTTTATACGCTTCCAAGTCTGCCACGTTATAGACTGGAGGTGCAACGGGTCCAGTCCTAATGTTTCAGCAGTCATTATATAACACTTTTCTATGAATTCATAGGCTTTAGGTGTTAAAGACTGCTCTTTATCTGTTGCGGTCCGACCGATAGCAATCGCAATAGCGTGTCTATCGACTGTAACCCCGGTTCCATCCGGATACATCATATTCATATAAAATCTTGATGTCTTCGGACCGCTTAGAATCTCCAGTATTTTGTCATCGACATATGATAAATCTAGGTGATGTCCTTCGCATTCACATACATCTATATCTATATCTAAAATCTGTCTAGCTTTACGCTTGTTGGCTCCCATATGTCCGCAGTCACCAGTTAAGATAAAGTCAACTGCAATCTCCTTGTTTTTCTCCCACTCTTTAAGCGGAGACAAGGCACTCACAATCCCTAGAACTTGATTTACGCTGATATTATAATTGCGGAATGCCTTAAGGAAGGTTGAGACCTCAACGCCAAAATTATGGGCTTCTCTGTACCAGTCGTTCCGCTCATAATCTGCAGATACTTTGTACACCTTAAGAATATTATTCTTTATCACTGTCCTAGAATATTCCTTTTCTCCTACTCTTACTTTTTTCATAAGACCTCCGGGTCTGTTGTTGATTTGTGCCAATAATAATTTATTGATTTGGTATTGTCAACAGCTAACCAATAATCTGTCACTGGTGACAAACTCTGGACCAAAAAAAACCCGGGATTAACCCGGGCTCTTTAGGTTGCTTAGTCTTAAGCGGCTTTCTTCTTAGGCTTCATATTGACAGTCTCTATAAGTATCTGTGCTTTCAAGTCTAGCATTTGTCTCTCGTATTCCTCTGTTGACATATCGGAATTCTCACCCAATACCTTTTCTTGCCAGTCTCCTACAATCTCACTGATTGTCTTTTCTCTCTTAGACTCAGGCTCCGGCTTGACTAAGCAGAATTCTCTCAATTTACCCCTGTCTGCTTCCTTGTGAGTACCCCTTTCGGTGATGTCCTTGTCATTGACTAGGCGTATAGTGTAGTGATGAGTATCAGGCTCCGCATTATCTCTAGCAGTCAAGATAGATTCTTGAGTCTTCTTCTTAGCGATGAGCTTCTGCATTTTGTGTACACGTCCTTTAAACTCCTTGAGTTCTTCGTTCTCTAGTGTAGTGAGTTGCTTATTCATTTCCTTAAGAAACACACCCTTAAACTTAGTGTTAGTTGCTACAGCTTTCAGGGTCTCAGTGACTTGTCCTTCTGCCTTGCGGATGTTACCTAAAGTATCAATAAAGCTCGCTATTTGTTGTTGGTCTGTCATTTTATTTTTCATAATATTTCCTATAAGTTATTGTAATTCCTAGATATTTTGTCTATCTAGGCTCCTAAGCAATCCCGCTTAAGATGAGTTCATTATACATAAGTGCACGCCTTGTAAACAGAATCGTACAAAAATAATTTCTAGACTCTGTCACCGGTGACAAACACTGGAGCTCTAAAGATTCACACTCGAGCTCTCTTTTATCTCACATTTGTGCACAATCGGACAGCTCCACACGTGCTCCAAAGTGCCACCCCGGGGACCCAATAGGACCGTGCGTGTATTATATATAGGCTCACTCGCAGATTGGAGAGGATTCGAGTAAAATCTGTTGTTTACTAGAGAATTTCTACAGATGACTTGTGCGGGGAGGGACTTAAGTGACTTTATTTACTACAGAACCTTGACTTCCATTGAAAAGTATGCTATACTATTACTATAGATTAAAAAAAAGATTCACCTAAAAAGGCTTCTTTTAGAAACAACCTTTTATTATCATTCTAATTTACCATTTTAGTTGAAACTGTAGTACACTAAGGAGTTAGGATGTCTAAAAAAAATAAAGGTTCGCCCAACTTATACAAGGGTATGAAGAGTTTAAACCCTAACGGGAGACCTAAGGGCAGTGTCAACAAGTATACAGCCCTGAGTAGAGAGTTGATGTCTAATAGAGGACCAGAGATTGTACAAAAGGTCATAGACTTAGCACTCGAAGGTGATAGGACCTGTCTTAAGATGTGTATGGATAGAATTATACCTACAACTAAGTCAGTAGAGTTTAGGTCCGGAGAAGATAAAGGTAACGTAATTATTAATGTTGGTGGTCTTGAGGCTAAGAAAGTAGAAATAGAAGAAAAAGACCAGAAAGAACTAACATATGAAGACGGTGTAATAATAGAAGAAGCTGATATTGACAAAACAATTGTGAGTATCGGTAATGGCTAAAGAGTTAGATGTACAACTACATCCTGCACAGCTAGAAATCTTCAATAGCACTGCCCGATTTAAAGTAGTAAGTGCGGGTAGGCGATTTGGAAAGTCCAGACTAGCAGCGTGGATACTAATCATCAAGGCTCTACAGTCAGAAAGTAAGGATGTCTTTTATATAGGTCCTACATTCCAACAAGCTAAAGATATTATGTGGAATATGCTCAAGGAACTTCTTCACGGGACAGACCTTATAGAGACTACCCACGAGAATACAGCTACTATGAAGTTAGTTAATGGTAGAAGAATTAGCTTAAAGGGAAGTGACCGACCAGATACTCTAAGGGGCGTGGGGCTTGCTTATGTCGTGCTTGATGAATATGCTTCTATGAAGGTAGAAGTCTGGGAGCAGATTATAAGACCGACACTTTCAGATGTAAAAGGTGGTGCACTCTTTATTGGGACTCCTGCCGGAAAGAATCACTTCTATGATTTGTTTTTAGAGGCAGAAAAAGACGAGGACTGGGAAGCATTCCAATATACGTCTACAGACAACCCTCTAATAGACCCTAAAGAGGTAGAAGTTGCTAGAAGAACAATGTCGACGCAAGCGTTCAGACAAGAATTTGAAGCATCCTTTGTAAGTTTTACTGGTGGTATATTTAAAAATGAATGGATTAAGTACGATGAGAATGAACCGGAGGAAGGCAATTACGTTATTGCGGTTGACCCTGCGGGCTTTGAAGCGGTGGAAAAGGAACGTGGTCTTAAAGGGAGTAAGTTAGATGAAACAGCTATATCAATCGTTAAAATCCACGGTGATAAGTGGTGGGTTAAAGATATACTACACGGGCGTTGGAATATCAAAGAAACTGCTTCTAAAATACTACAGGCTGCAATTGAGAATCAGGCAACTACTGTCGGAATAGAATCCGGAGCTTTAAAGAACGCCATACTTCCTTATCTGCAAGACGAGATGAGAACACAAGGTAGATGGGTAGTCATAACAGACGTAACTCACGGTGGCAAAAAGAAAGCAGATAGAATTACTTGGGCTTTGCAAGGTAGAATGGAGCACGGTAAAATTACATTTAATCGTAATTCTGATTGGAATAGCGAGTTAGAGACACAGTTAATAGAGTTTCCTAGTAAGGGAACACACGACGACATTATTGACTCTCTCGCATACATAGACCAAGTTAGTGTAGCAGACTTTATGCACACAATAGAATTAGAAGAGGAGTGGGAACCATATGATGAAGTTGCAGGATACTAATGGAAGAAAATAAATATCAAGGTTTAGCAGGTTGGTTGCACACTCGATTAGATGAGTGGAGAGACCATAGGGATTCCAACTATCAATCTAAATGGGATGAATATTATCGTCTATGGCGTGGCATATGGCAAGCATCAGACAGAACTAGAACGTCTGAAAAGTCGCAACTAATCTCGCCCGCACTACAACAAGCAGTAGAATCATCTGTTGCTGAAATCGAAGAGGCTACATTTGGCAGAGGGAAATGGTTTGATATCAAAGATGATATGTTAGACCAAGACCCTAGAGATGCTGAGTATGTTAGAAACTTACTTCAAGAAGACTTAGAATCTACAGGTTGTAAAGACGCACTGTGTGAAGTGTTTCTTAACGGTGCTATATACGGAACAGGTATTGGCAAAGTATCTGTAGCAGAAAGCACTTGGAGATATCCTGTCGAAGTTCCTATCGAAGGAACTATGGTTAGTGAAAGAATATTGCAAGAAGATAATGTAATAGATGTTAAGGTAGAAGCAATTAGTCCTAAAGAATTTCTTATAGACCCTTCCGCTGTTAATATAGATGAAGCATTAGGTGTCGCACACGAAGTAGTAAAGCCTAGACACAGCATTATAGAAGGCATAGATAATGGTACTTATCGTGATATACCTATAGAAGGTAGCTACAATCAAGAAAGATTTGATGGGTTTGACCCTGAAATGTCTAGAGCAGACGCTTCTGACCAAATAAAAATTACAGAATACTGGGGTAAAGTACCCGCAAGATTCCTATCCGAAGACGAGGATATGGATGATTTTGAGTATAATGATGATGAATTAGTCGAAGCTGTAGTTACTATGGCTAATGATGAATACATATTAAGAGCTGAACGTAATCCATTTATGATGGAAGACAGACCTTTTATATACTACCAACACGATATTGTACCAAACAAATTCTGGGGTAGGGGTATTTGTGAGAAAGGATTTAACGCTCAAAAGGCTTTAGATGCAGAAATGAGAGCACGAATTGACTCGTTAGCTCTGACTACTACACCAATGATGGCTGCCGACGCGACTCGACTACCGCGTGGAGTCAGACTAGAGGTCAGACCGGGTAAGACTGTACTTACTAATGGCGACCCAAGGCAAGCAATAATGCCATTATCTTTAGGCAGCACCGACCAAAACACTTATACACAAGTAGCAAGCCTACAGAATATGATACAGATGGGTACTGGCAGTGCTGATACACAAGGAAGTGCTGAGCGTGCTACGTCTGCAGGTATGTCTATGCAGCAATCTTCTGCAATTAAAAGACAGAAACGCACCTTAATGAATTTCCAAAACACATTCCTTATTCCTATGGTTAATAAGGCTTTGTGGAGAAAGATACAGTTTGATGTAGATAGGTATCCTATTGTAGATTATAAATTTGTACCATACTCTACTATGGGTATTATGGCTAAGGAACTAGAAGCACAACAAATGGTTAGTTTATTGCAAGCTATACCTAAAGATTCTCCTGCTTTTAATATTATACTAACATCTGTATTCCAGAATTCTAGTATGCACAACAGAGACCAAATTGTTCAAGCTCTTGTTCAGGGTATGCAACCTGACCCACAAGAAGAAGAAATGAAACAAATGAATATGGCTCTACAAGTACAGCAAATGCAAGCTGATATTGCTAAAACTCAAGCAGAAGCTCAAGAAGAAGCTACTAAAGCTATGAAGAATGCAGCAGAAGCCGGAGCAGCACAACCTGATGAGCTTAAGATACAAGAGAAGTTTATTAAACTACAGAAAGATTTAGCTGCTATTGACAAGATGAGAGCAGATACAGAGAATGTAAATAGCGAAACTATGAGAAACATACCAGAAGTAGAGCATTTACAATCTGAAACATTATTAAACATAGCTACAGCACAAGAAAAATTACAAGGATAGTATATGGCTAAGACAGCAGCGTGGCAACGTAAAGAAGGTCAAAATCCTAAAGGCGGATTAAATGCTAAAGGTAGAGCTTCTTATAATGCACAAACAGGAGGCAATCTAAAAGCACCACAAGGAAGCGGAACAGATAGTAGACGTGTATCCTTTGCTTGTAGATTTGCCGGTATGGCAGGACCTATGATAGATGCTAAAGGTAAGCCTACCCGTAAAGCATTAGCATTAAAAAAATGGGGCTTTAGCTCCGAAGCAGCAGCTAGAAATTTTTGCAATAGACACAAAAAATCTTAATGGCAAAAGAAGACGAAGAATTTTATAGAGATAGAATCGAACTATTAGAAACTGAAGGATGGGCAGACCTTATAGAAGAATTAAAGGTTATGTCTGAATCAGTTAAACGATTAGAATCTATTGATAACGAAAAAGACCTATGGTTCGCCAGAGGTCAGTTGTCAATTCTAAGACAGATGATTGTTTTAGAAGACGCAACAAAAGCAGCGATGACAGAACTAGACAACTAGCGTCATCTTTTTACAACTTCATAACCCTAACGGGCGGAGAACAATGATATGAGCAATATAGTAGTAGACCCTGTTGACGAATCAGCAGATGTAGAAGTAGAAAACACAGTAGAACCTGAAGAAACCCTAGAGGCTGGGGAAGCAGAAACACAAGAACCTGCTTTTGAAGTTCCGGATAAATTCTCAGGTAAAAGTGTAGAGGATATAGTCAAGAGCTATCAAAACTTAGAACAAGAACTTGGACGTAAGAGTCAAGAGATTGGAGAGTTAAGAAGTTTATCAGACAGTTTTCTCAAAGCTGAAATATCTAGAAACGAACCACAGACAAGTCAAGCGACACAAAACTCAAAAAACGAAACAGAAGAAGATTTCTTTGAAGACCCCAATAAAGCGGTAAATTCTTTAATAGAAAAACATCCTAAGTTTCAAGAATTCCAACAGTTCCAAGCTCAACAACAACAAAACACGAGCAAAGCACAGTTGGAAAAGACTCATCCTGATTATGTAGACATTATACAAGATTCAGGATTTCAAGATTGGGTACAAGCTAGTAAATTTAGAACAGATTTGTTTCAAGAAGCAGACCGTTATAATTACGAAGCAGCAGATGAATTACTTACGCACTGGAAAGAGCGTTCTGTAATTGATAAAACTGCAGAAGTAAAAGAACAACAAGAAGCTACAAGAAAGAAAGCTCTAAAATCTAGTAAGACTGAATCTAGAAGTTCTGCTGAAACTACAGCAGGTAAGAAAACATATCGTAGGGCAGACCTAATACGTCTTAAAGCAACAGACCCTAATAGATATGCAGACTTAGCTGATGAAATATATAGTGCCTATGCTGAAGGTAGAGTCAAATAATTTGATTATACTATAACACAGGAGTAATATTATGGCTACAGGTGTCATCGGCACTAACCATCAAACGGTTACTACAGGTGCGAACTTCATCCCAGAAATCTGGTCAGATGAAACTATCGCAGCGTACAAATCGAACTTGGTGGTAGCTCCCCTAGTTACTCGCTTGAATCATAAAGGTAAAAAAGGTGATACTATTCACATTCCAACGCCGACTCGTGGTTCTGCGACTTCTAAGGCAGCAAATACAAAAGTAAAAATACAGGGAGATACTCACGGTACTACCAATCTTTCGATTGATAAACACTATGAATACTCTGTATTAATTGAAGATATCACAGAAGTTCAAGCATTGAGCTCTCTCAGAAAGTTCTACACTGACGATGCGGGCTATGCTCTCGCTAAGCAGGTGGACACTGACCTACTAAACCTTACTGAAGGTTTACAGGGCGGTACTGTAGGCGGTGCAGCAGCAGCTTCTTGGGAGAAAGCATACATTGGTTCAACTGGTGCAGCTTTCTACACAGGTAACTCTTCTAACGCAGCAGACATTACAGATGCAGGAATCAGAGCATTGCTACTGAAACTTGACGATGCGGATGTACCAATGGACAATCGTTCATTAATCATTCCACCAATCTGTGCTAATGATTTGCTAGGCATTAACAGATTCACTGAGCAACAGTTCATTGGTTCTGGCGATGCTATCCGTACTGGTAAGATTGGACAAATCTACGGTGTAGATGTGTACATTTCATCTAACTGCCCTACAGCAGCAGGTAACTCTGATACTGATAGAGTAGGTGTATTACTACACAAAGATGCAATTGCTCTAGCTGAACAGGTAGGCGTGCGTTCACAGACTCAATATAAACAGGAGTACCTTGGAGACTTGTTTACTTCGGACACTATTTATGGTGTTGGAGAAATGAGGAATAACGCAGGTGTTGCGTTTGTAGTTCCGGGCTCATAAGTTAATTGAGCAGTAGCCCTTTCTCACGAGAGGGTTACACTAAATTAATTAGGAGTAAGTATGCCTTTTTATGATTTTGAATGTAAGAACAAACATACTACAGAGATGTTAGTATCTTACAGTAAAAGAGAAGAGACTCAGATTTGTGAAGAATGTGGAGAACCTGCTCATTATAAATTAAGTTTTTGTACTAATTTTCAATACGGTAGCAACTATAGTTCTTTTGCTGCTGATACTCATAAATGGAATATGAGAGAACAGAAAAGAAAGTCAATGACAGAAAGTCAAAATAATCAATCTTACACAGGATAGTATGGCTACTAAAAGAAAACATTTAAGTTTATTTGAAGATTCTTCTAGTCGTCTAGAGCTAGAGGCATTTAAGAATAAAATTAAAAAGTTATACGATGAAATACTAGAGCGTACATATAAGATAGAAAATCCTGGGGCTAGTCCTGAAGAGGTTGCAGCATACGTTGAAGAGAATGGTCTAGAGTTTCCGGACGATAGTGTTGATGAAGAAACTAGTGAAGTAGATAATCTAATGGAAATGTTAGATAATATGACTGAAGAACAAGACGTACTAGAACCTGTTACAGATTTATCTATGGAAAACAAACCTAAGGAATACAAAGGCACAGAACCTTCTTCTAAGTCTCACGAAGCAGGTCTTAAAGTAGAGACAACAGAATATAAAGATAGGATGGGAGGATTGTTTAGTGTCAAGACAGACGAAAGAAAGAGAACAGCTACTAAAGCACCTCAGATTCCTACCGGCAAGAGTATTAAAAGAGATACTTCCACTGCTCACCAAATAGCTTTTGCTCCTTTAGTAGAGCAATTTAAAGTAGAGCTTAGAAGTTTATCTGAAAGACAAGCAGCAGGTGTAAGGCATTTTAGAGAAGGTTTATAATGGCTAAAAAATTTGGTTGGAAACAAAAGAAAACTATTGGGATGTACCTTAATAAAAGGCAATGGGAAAGAGAGTTTGACCCTACACAAACATCAGCAACAGAAATTACGACAGAAAATGGAATTTATTTGGCAACAGAAGCACTAATTGATGCAAATGATAATTCCTTAAATTACTATATTATAGCGGAGTAAGCAATGGCACAAATTAAGGTATCAGAACTAACAGCATTGACTAATACGGATGGTGCTGAAGAAGTCCTAATTAATGATGGAGGCACTTCTAAGAAAGTCACTATTGCTAATTTACTACACGATGACTCACTAGACAGTAAACACTATATTGATGGAAGTATTGACACCGCCCATATTGCGGACAATGCTATTACTTCAGCCAAGCTAGGAGTCGATGTAATTGTTGCAGAGGATATAGCTAACAATGCTATTACTGTAGCTGAACTTGCAGACAACGCAGTAACTACAGCTAAATTGAATGCTGATGCAGTTACAGGTGCTAAGATTGCAGACGATGCAATTGACTCAGAACATTACACAGATGGTTCAATTGACTTAGCACATTTATCTAGTGAGTCTGTAGATGAATCTAAACTTAAAGTATCTAACGCACCTACTAATGGATATGTACTATCAGCACAGTCTGGTAATACAGGTGGATTAACTTGGGCAGCAGTATCAACTGGTGCTACTTCTCTTGGAGATTTAAGTGATGCTACAACAACAGCTACTTCAAACATTGGACTAGGTGCTAACGCAGTAGACTCAATCACTACTGGAGATTGGAATGTTGGCGTAGGTGATAATGCTTTAACAGCTACTACTTCTGGTGAAAGAAATGTTGGTGTTGGTTTTAATGCTTTATTGTTAAATACAACTGGCGTTAGAAATTCAGCAGTTGGAATGGATTCCTTAGGAGCAAATACATCAGGCGATTATAACACCGCACTTGGTAACAATTCTTTAGGAGCAAATACTACAGGCAGTCAAAATACAGCAGTAGGTTACAATTCTTTATTATCTAACACTACTGGACTAAACAATACTGCTATTGGAAGGTTAACTCTTGATGCTAATACAACTGCTAATAATAACACAGCTGTAGGTGCAAGTGCTTTAGGTCAAAATACTACAGGTACTGCAAATTCAGCATTTGGTAGCGGTGCTTTAACATCTAACACTACAGCAGATTACAACACATCGGTTGGTTATAATGCTTTATATGCTAACACTACAGGTACTAAAAGTACAGCAGTTGGTGTAGAGTCTTTAAAAGCAAACACTACAGGTAATACTAATATAGGTGTAGGTTGGAGGTCGCTTTATACTAACACTACTGGTTCTCAAAATGTTGCAGTAGGTAATAGTGCTTTACAAAATAGCACTACAGCTAGTGACAATACTGCGGTTGGTTTTCAATCTTTAGTATCTAACACTACAGGTTCTTTAAACACAGCAGTTGGTGCTACTGCTTTAGACGCTAATACAACTGGTGCTGAGAATGTTGGTGTTGGTTCAAAAGCACTAGGGGCTAACACTACAGGCGGTAATAATGTTGCGGTTGGATTTCAAGCCTTAGATGCTAACACGACAGCTAATGGCAATACAGGAATCGGTGCTAATTCTTTATCTGCAAATACTACAGGTGCTACTAACTCAGCATTAGGTAGTGCTAGTTTACTTGCAAATACAACAGGTAGTGGGAATGTAGCAATGGGTTACGCAGCTTTGCTTGCTAACACTACAGGCGGTTTAAATGTTGCAGTAGGAATAGACTCTTTAAAAGCAAACACAACTGGTTCTGGAAATACTGGTATAGGTAGAGAGGCTCTCAGAGACAACACAACTGCTAATTACAATACAACAGTAGGTATCAGTTCTCTTTCGGCTAATACTACTGGGTCAGGTAACTCTGCTTTAGGACAATCGGCTTTAAAAGCTAACACTACAGGCGGTGCTAACACAGCAGTTGGTACAAGTGCTTTAACAGCTAATACTACAGCAGCCAATAACTCTGCTTTTGGTAACTATGCTATGCAAGTAAACACAACTGGAACTAACAATACTGCTATTGGTAATATTAGTATGTATTCCAATACAACAGGTGAGCAAAATTTAGCAGTTGGTGCTGGTTCTTTATTTTCTAATACTACAGCACATTACAATACAGCTATTGGTTACAATTCTTTGTATGATAACACTACAGGTGCTTCACTTACAGCTGTTGGTAGAAGCGCTTTAGCTAATAACAGTACAGGAGATAAAAACACATCTGTTGGTATGAACTCAATGTTAGATAATACTACAGGTGGTCAAAACACAGCATTGGGAGAGTCTGCTCTATCTAATAACACTACAGCTTCTTATAATACCGCAATAGGCACAGAGAGTTTATTAGCTAATACTACAGGCGCACAAAACGTAGCTGTTGGTAGACGAAGTATGCCAGTTAATACAACAGGTAGTCAAAATGTATCTGTTGGTATGGACTGTATGGAAGCAAATACAACTGGTGATAAAAATGTAGCTATAGGTAGTAACACTTTAAAAGCTAACACGACAGCAGATAATAATGTAGCAGTTGGTTACTCAGCTTTAGCAGCTAACACTACAGGAAATGAAAACACCGCAGTAGGTAAAAGTGCTTTTGAATCTAATACAACAGGTGTAAGTGGTTTAGCATTAGGCAAAAGTGCTTTATCAGTTAACACTACAGGCTCTCATAACACAGCAGTTGGACACGATTCACTTAAAGCAAATGTATCAGGTTCTTACAATACATCACTAGGAGCAAGAACATTAGAAGCTAATACAGCAGATAATAATTTAGCTGTAGGCTGGGGCGCATTGTTAAAAAATACTTCAGGTACTAAAAATACAGCCATAGGTCGAAGTACATTAGTAGAAAACACTACTGCTGATTTTAATTTAGCAGTTGGTTACGCATCTTTACTAGATAACTCAACAGGCGCACACAATACAGGACTTGGGGCAGATGCTCTTGGTAATAATACAACTGCTTCTGACAATACTGCTGTAGGTTCATCAGCTTTATATGTTAATACAACAGGAACAAACAATACTGCTGTTGGTAGACAAGCTTTAGATGCTAACACCACAGCTTCTAGTAACACAGCAGTAGGTGCGTTTTCATTAACAGCAAACACAACTGGTACTCGTAATGTAGCTTTAGGTGTAAGTGCTGTAGAAAGTAACACAACGGGTGATGACAATATAGGTATTGGTCACGATGCTTTAAAAGCAAATACTACTGCTGGTTACAACATAGCAATTGGTAAAGACTGTTTAAAGTCTAACACTACAGGTTATGGTAATGTAGCTATAGGTAAAAATGCAGGTCAACACGCTAATGCAAACACTACTGGGTATAACAATGTTTTTATTGGAAGTCTTGTTCACGGCGCACGTTATGACCGTAATCATCAAATAGTTTTAGGCTACTATGTGCAAAGTGTTGGAGAGAATCACATTACTATGGGTTCTGGTACTGGTTCAGATAGAATTTATAATCAGTTTACTTCAAATGCCTCTTGGACTCGTTCATCTGACGAAAGAATTAAAAAAGAAATTGCAACTAATACTGATTGTGGATTAAATTTTATTAATGACTTGCGAACAGTAACTTATAAGTTTAAAGCTCCTTCTGAATTAGATGCTTCTATGAGTGAATACGATGCTGATAATAGTACGCCAAGTTATGATAAGAAAATGTATGGGTTTATTGCTCAAGAAGTAAAAGCAGTTTTAGACTCACATAATATTACAGACTTTGCAGGATGGAGTCAAGTTGAAGATGGTGGTGACAATATGCAAGGTATCTCATACGAGATGTTTGTGATGCCATTGGTTAAAGCAGTACAAGAACTATCAGCAAAGAACGAGGCTTTGTTGACTAGAATTGAAGCCCTCGAAGGATAACACAGGAGTAAGTAATGGAAGATATGACAGCAGACGAAGTAGCAGCAGCTTATGTAGCTATGGGGCATTCAGTAGATGAAGTCAACAGCAGTAAAGGTGCTGACGAAACTGATGATGAATTTGCAGCAAGAGTAGCTAGGAATAAAGAACACCTAGTATTAATGAAAGCAAAAGTAAAGATAGATGGCACAACATCTATTTGGACAAGCGAGAGCTTTACAGCAATTGATGCAGCTATAGCATCTTAACTTAGGAGTAAAAAAATGTCTAAAAAACAAAAAGAAAAGACAATGATTACAGTCAACGATAAAGAATATGTTTATGAAGATATGACTGACGAGCAGAAAACTATTATTAATCATATTAATGATTTAGATAGAAAGATTGGCACAAGCCAGTTTAACCTCGACCAGCTTATGTTCGGTAAGTCAGCCTTTTTAAACGCACTAAACGAATCGCTAAAAGAAGTAGCAGCATAATGTCTGACAGACTTCGTAACAACCTTATAGCTGGGTTAATAGTTACAGCGTTTTGGATAGTGTTTGTATTGCCAGTAATGGCTGCTGATACTATAGTTACGGAGTCTACATCAACAGTTACAACAAATGGCAATCAGACAACTAAGGTAGAAAGTCCACCGCCAAGTGCAATAGCACCACAAATTAGCGGAGGCAGTAACTCAGACTTATGTACAATTAGTTCTAGTGGTTCAGTACAGACACAGATACTTGGTATCTCAATGGGAACAACGTATACAGAAGAGAACTGCTTAAGACTTAAAAAAGCACAGAAACTATATAACTTTGGTATGAAGGTCGCAGCAGTTTCAGTCCTCTGCCAAGACCCAGATATTTGGTCTGGGATGATGCAAGCCGGGACCCCCTGCCCCATAGATGGGCTCATAGGACAGCAGGCTAAAGATGCTTGGGCTGTCCATACAGAATCAATACCAATGCCAGAGGAGAAAGATGAACTCAGTGTACAAGAAAAACGTGATAAGGCTCTTAGCATTATGGGTACTGTTGCAGCAGCCTTCATATTCTTCTAGTTATATATTTGGATATACAGGCAATGCTGCTGTAGATGGTTTAATATGGAGTATGACGTCAGACACACTAGGAGTTAATGTACAAGACGGATTAGACATAAGTGGTGTTATCTATAATTATGAGGTAACAAAAGAAGCCGGAGATGAGTACATAGTTACAGTGCAGAATGAAGATGTAGATGGTGGTTATATTTTTCAAGATACACAAGACTGGACTGATGGCACAGGTATGAAAATACAAAAACTTATACCTCTACCATACACACCAGTTAGTCAGTTTGGCGAAGGTTCAATACAAACTACTGGCACAGGAGAACTAAAAGATGCAAAAGTAGTTTATATGTATAGGTTTGACAAATGTTTTGACCCACAAAATGACAAGAGTTGTCCGGGTTATGTTGAGCCAATGCCTGTTATACCTAAAATAGAAGTATACGATGCACTTGATGATGACGCAGTTATAGATGCTACTGAAGAAACCGATAGTGACTTGTATGAGAAAGAAGAAGAAGAAAGGGAAGAGAGAGAGAAAGACGAAGAAGATGAAGGCAGACTAGAAATGGCTTTGGCTGCATCTGAAAATGCTCTAACGATAGCTAACACAGTATCACAAGCTGCTTTACTACAATCAATAAATAACGCTACTAATGTAACATCTTATTACGCAGCGACAGTTCCCGGAGGAGTATACAGGGAATCTATTTCATTGGACGGAGGAGAAGTAGTTGATAACAGAAGAGCACTACAAAGTTTAGCCCAAGACAATTTAATGAATCAAATGATAGAGGAACAATACAAATGAATAAATTATTATTAACAACTTTAGTTCTTAGTCTTACTGGTTGCTCTTTGTTCGCTAGTAAGGTAGAAGCAAACGCAGATATTATAGGCTCAGTAGAGTCTAGATGTATAGTAAACACAGATACTCCCGGAGTCTACGGAAACCCTAACGCTTATACTTTAACAACAACACCTGCTAGTGGTGGTCAGAAACCTATTGTAAGGTTTGACGTATCGCTTGCTAATGCTTATTTTGCACAGGTTAGTTATCCTACTTCTTTTAGCTCTAGCCCTAGCCTAAGTGACACAGTTGCTTGGACAGGTGCAGTAGCAGTAGCACAATCATCTGGCAGTGACTTTGATGGATACCAGACAGCTAGTACAACTACTGGTGCTTTGAGACAATACGCTATGGGACACGCAGGAACTTTATGGATAGATGTTCAGTCACAAGCTACTTATGGTGGTGGACAGAACAAAGCATTTCCGGGCGGTTCTTATACAGCAGTAGTAGTTGCTGAATGTGTCGCTCAGTAATACTGTGGGCACTGCTATGTACATCTGTAGCAGCTCACGAGATGACACCGACATATCCAAAGTGGTCTGTAACTCAGTTAGAAGGAGTACACAAAACTACAATGAGTATGTTCAACAAGAGAGAAGATGTTAAATATTATGAGATTGGCGTATTTGATAAAGAGTGGAAGCCAATACCTTTTGTAACTGATTATAAAATATTAAAGTTAGATTACTTAAGCCACGTTAAATTTGATGTATATATTGGTTCAAAAAACGTAGACAGGGCAGAATATATATGTTCTTTGTCTAAGCTAAGAGGAAGCAAAGAAACTAAGACAATGATAGCATCAAGAATATGTTCGAGGTTTAAGTGAAGTGGTTAAGGTATGTGTGTTGCTACGCCTTTTTTCTTAGTACACAGGTTATAGCAGACAGTAACTCAATGACCTTTTCCTTGCCTAGTGCAGGATACAATAGTGGTACAGATAGTATTAGAGCCGGTGATTTAGATTGTAAGAATAGCATAGGTGGTACTACTAACTTTGAGTTAGGTATGACTGGAATAATAAACAACGCAGTCACACCGATTATAGGCAAAGAAGGAGAGAGACCACAGACTAAAGACATAGGTTTGTATGCTAGAATTATAATACCTTTAGATGGACCGAGTGAAAGAATTAATTGTAATACTTTATACCAACTAGAATTACAACGTAGAAGACTAGAGGTACAGAAACTTAAACAAGAAATAGAATACTTAAGGCAATTACAAGACGGTGGATTTGAAAACTAATGGCAGACCTAGAAGAATTAGTAAGCAAAGGCGAGGGCATAAAAGATAAGAAGCTCAAGCTGTTTGGTCTACGTTTAAGTGGTACAAGTATAGTAGCAGCATTTGCTTTTATTTCAACGATTATTGGTACTCTATACGGTGGCTTTCTTATGTATCAAAAAGTCGAAGGAATCGCAAATTTGGACCTTGGAGCTATAGAGTCACAAATGAAAAAAACATCTAGTGATGTAATTAGAATTGAAGAACACGCTAACGCTATTAAGATAGAATTAAAGAAAGATATGACAGACCTACGCAATAGTCAATGGTCTTTAGAATCTAAAGTAGATACTAAGTTACAATCAGTAGATACTAAACTTACTAACTATGATACAAAGTTAGATAGGTTTGAGATAAAAGTAGAGAAAACTAAAGAGGATATAAACAAACGGATACAAGAATCATTAGACAATCCACTAGCAAACTAAGGAGATATTATGGGATACGGTAACAAACCTTATAAAAAAACTAAAGGTAACGGTAAAAAGAAAAAGTAATGGCACTTACTAAAAGACAACTAGCTACTCTAGATAAGCATAAAAAACACCATAGCAAGAAACATATGGAAGAGATGAAAAGGCTTATGAGAAAAGGTTTGAGCTTTACTGAGTCACACAGAGTAGCTATGAAAAATGTGGGGAAGTAAATGGAAGACGAGCTTAGAAGAATGCAAGTACAACTAGACAAACACGCAGGTCAAATAGCAAAGTTGTTTAGTAAGATTGACGACACAAACAAATGTATAGCTAAGATAAATACCTCACTATTACAAATTAAATGGGGCGTCTATGGTGCAATTATCTTTTATGTTATTGCAAACGTAGGACTTATGGAAGCATTAGGAGTAGTATTATGATAGCACTTTTAACTAACATAGCACCAATAGCCCTTGGGTTTGTTGGTAAGTTGTTTGCACTAAAGAGTCAAGCAGCACAAGAAAATCAAAAGTTGATGATGCAACAATTTGCAGTCAGAGACAAATCAATTAATGATGCTAGGTCTGCTGCAGACAAAGAAAGTCCAATGGCTGCTCTTAATAGACGAGTAATCATATTTGTTATATTATCTTTAATTATATTTACTCAGGTAGCACCTGTATTTTTTAATGTGCCAACTGTAATTCCTACTGTAATTGAAGGAGCAAGTTTACTTGGCTTTGAACTTACACCAGACACAATAGAGTATGTTACAGTACAGGCAGGAGCAGTGCTTAAGTTTGATGAAGTGTTTGCTTGGGCTACAATGATTATAGAATTTTATTTTGGTGCACAATTAGCCAAGGGGAAATAATGACATACAAAGAACTAATAAATCAAGTATTAATAAGACTAAGAGAAGACACTATATCTACTGATTGGTCTGGGGCTATTAACGACAGCATAACTATATCTACTTATCAAAAAGTTATTGGTTCTTTAGTTAATGATGCTAAAAGAAGTATAGAGTCTTTTCACGATTGGTCAGGCTTAAGAGAAACAGTAGACATATCTACAGTTAATGGGACTAAAAATTATAATTTAAGTTCGGGTCAAGAGTTTCAAATTCTAGATGTTATTAATCAAGCCACTGGAGATATTCTGTCACCGGTGACAAAACATTATATGAATACTACTAAATATCCTACAGAAACTACAGGACAACCTGCACATTATTGTATTAATGGGGTTGATACTTCAAACAATTTAAAAGTAGATTTAACACCTGTTCCTACAAAAGCAGAAACAATATCTTTTGATATAGTTAAGTATCAAGATAATTTAACAACAGCAGCATCTACATTAAAGATACCTGCTCAACCAGTAATACTTGGAGCTTGGTCTCGTGCTTTAGCAGAGCGAGGAGAAGATGGCGGAACTCAATCATCATTAGCTGCAGAAGAAGCAGCAGCGTCGTTAAGACAAGCTATAATAATAGATGGTGGTCATAATAGATTTGAACAAGACTGGTATATAAAGTAATGGCAAAGCAATTAGTAGCACAACCTTTACCCAATTTTGGTGTTAATGGATTGAATACTCAAAGCAATCCTAACTCACTAGACCCTTCATACCTTACGTTAGCAGACAATATAGTATTAAGAGAATCGGGAAGAATATCATTTCGTAAAGGTTTAAAACAAAAAGTTGTACCTTCTGGTACATCTATTAACTCTATTGTAGAACACAATGACCAAGGTACTAATAAAATCTTTGCTAGTCACGGTACTAGCATCTACACTATTGACTTTACTACACCTAATGCTGCCTTTCCTAGTAGTGGTGCAGACGTAAAACACACAGTAGCAAATACAACAGGAGACTGGCAGTTTATAAATTTTAATAGCAGATTACATTGTTTTCATAAAGAAACTATACCACAAAGGTATGATGGTTCTTATCCATCAAATGAAAAATGGTCTAGCACTTATCATACCGATGCAATTAATTTAGCTAACGGAAGTGAAGTAACCGCACCCAATGTTGTTGCTAATAAAACATATAAAATAACAGCTTTAGGAAATACAAATTGGTCTCTTCTTAGCGGAGATACAAGCAAAGAAGCAGAAATAGGTGATATTTTTACATCTATAGATGTTGGAAGCACAGCTACAAGCACTTCAGCTACAGCACCTAATATGGTTTCAGGCAATCGTTATAAAATTATTGCATTAGGAGATACAGATTTTAATCTTAACGGTGCTGATTCTAGTCCAGCAGTAGGAGAAATTTTTACTGCTAACGATATTTTAGGAATTGGTACTGGACTTGTAGCAGAAGTAATTTCAGGTTCTACGGGTACTGTTGTAGAAATAAAAACTAATTCTACTTTAACAACTATTACAGTAGATGATACAACTAATTTTCCTAGCACTGGAAAAATTATTATTGGCGAAGAAATAATTTCTTATACTGGAAAAACTTCGACTACATTTACTGGCTGTATTAGAGGTTCAAGCAATACTACTGCTACATACCATTTAGATAATGCTGTAGTTAAAAACGATTTTTCACCTTTATCAGTAACAGAAGGAGAATTTAAACCTAGTTGTGGTACAGGAGCTTATGGTCGTATATGGGCGGGTGGTGTAGAAGAAGAAAAAGATGTCTTACATTATTCTTCTATATTAGATGGTGACGACTTTACTTTGTATTCTGGTGGTGGTTCTATAGATTTAAAAAAAGTTTGGGACAAAGATGACATTATAGCTATTGCTCCGTTCTACGGACAGCTTGCAGTATTTGGTAAGAACAACATAGCTATATATGAAAGTCCTGACGTTATTGGAAACATTAGACTTAATGAAGTAATTAAAGGAATAGGATGTGTTGCTAGAGATAGCGTTCAAGCTATAGGTGATGACTTAGTATTTTTGTCTAACACAGGTCTTAGGTCATTAGCCCGTACATCAGAAAAAGACAAAGTACCTTTAACTGACATAAGTAAAAATATTAAAGACACAATAATAAGAAACATCGGTATTAGTGATTTAACAAAAATTAAAAGCGTTTATGTAGAAAATGAAGGTATATACATATTGTCGTTTACAGACAAGAATATTAATTATGTGTTTGACTTTAAACATTTTACTCCTAATGGCGAGCCTCGAATAACTACTTGGACTTTTGACAACGATAGAGAGCCTGCAAGTATGTGTTATACAGAAACTTATGGGTATATCACAGGACAAAAAGATGGGGGAATAGCAGGGTATGAAGGTTATTTTGATACGGATATGTCTTTCTCTAGTGGTTCAGTTGTGTTATCTAATAGTGGGATTACTGCTGATGTGTCTAGCATATGGATACCTTTAAGTCAAGGAGCCATATCTTCTTTACTTAAAAGAATGATATTGGTTTTGGAGGGTGGTTCGGGCTCTACTTTAGGTTTAAAGTGGTACAAAGATTTTGGTATGACTCCTTCTGAAACAACTCAAATTTCTTTAAGACCTGCTACTACAGGAACAGTGGCTTTATATGGAGCAGTTACTTCTTTGTATGGTGCAAACACTACTTATGATTATGGTGGTGTTTCTTACTGTACTATAGGTCAACACAATACACAAGCAACTTGTGAAGCAGCAGGAGGTACTTGGACTACCATTTCTAATACAGGAGCAATAGACCAACCACCTAATGCTTCATCATCGCCTGCTAAATATTCTCCTATATATGGACTACAGGAATATTCAACACCTTTAGCAGGTAGTGCTAAAACTTTAAAACTAAATATGTCTATAGTTAGTAATGGTTATAATGCGTCAATACAAGATTTATCAATTTTACATTTACAAGGGAAAATACGATGAGTAATTATACTTTAGCAGTCAATTGGTCAGGAAAAGATGCTCTCTCAGATAGTGATGCTGCGAAAGTAATATCTGGCTCTGATTTTAATACTGAGTTTACAACAGTAAGAACAGCAGTTAATTCTAAAGCTGATACCAATGGTGATAGTGGAGAGGATTTTGCTGCAAATAACGCAACAGTAGCAGGTACTTTAACTGTAACTGGAGTTCCAACTATACCTACTGCTGCACAAGGAACAAATACAACGCAAGCAGCAAGTACAGCTTTTGTTACAACAGCAGTAAATACTTTAAATGCAGCAGCTTATCCAGTTGGTGCAATATTTACCACAACTGTAAATTACGCTAATTCAGCAGCAGTTGTTGCAGCAATAGGCGGAACAACTTGGGTAGCCTTTGGTGGAGGTAGAGTATTAGTAGGTTTGGATTCTGGTGATACAGACTTTGATACAGCAGAAGAAACTGGTGGTGCTAAAACACCAAATACAGGAAGTCACACATTAACAATAGCTGAAATGCCATCACATAATCACGCTATGGGTTCATCAGGAGTTGACACAGGTAGCACAGGACATCACGCAGGACAAACTGGTACTGGAGATTACAATGGTCAAAACTCAAATGTAATAGCTAGCACGGGTGGAGGCGGTGGACACACTCACACAGGGAACGCTGTACAACCATACATCGTAGTATATTTTTGGAAACGCACAGCATAGGAGAATAGAATGGCAAATGGACCAGTAGGATACACACAACCCGGAGGAGGTGTTTTTGTACCACAAACAAGTACAAGCTCTTCTAAAAAGAAAGGCAATCTAGACTTAGGAGGATTGTTAAGTTCTCTTATGGGTGCAGGAAGTAGACGTAAATTAGAAGGTATCTATAGAGAAAATTTAGAATATCAAAAAATGATAATGGACGAAGCATATGGTCGTTCTTTACCTAAGGGAGTTACAGGACCCGGAGGTATGGTTTCTTTTGATAAAGATACAGAAGAAATGCTAATGGAATTAGACCCTGCGGTTCAAAGAATTATGGATGCTTGGCTTAGTCAAGGAGCTAGAGCAGGAGAAGAACTTGCTGAGTTTGATATGGACGCAAGGACTATGGACCAAATCCGTATGTTTGATGAAGCTAATGAGTTTAGAGATAGGCAAGATAGGAACCGATTAGCAGAACAAAACGAAGCTAGGGGTGTTGGAGGAACACAACAGTTTTACGCTGAGATGTCTTTAGGTGAACAAGTTAATCAACGAAGACTACAAGAAGCATTACAATCTAGAGGTATGTCAATGAATGAAAGACAGATGTTGTCTGGAGAAATGATTGCTATGGGTAATGCGGGAATAGACGCACCAAGAATGTTGATGCAACAAGCAGATTTATCAAGAGCTATAGGTCAAGGTTCTCATACAGGAGTTAATGCCTCAGGTGTAGCTTTAGGTTCTTTAGCATTAGCAGATACTAAAGCAGGATTCTATAGTGGTATGCTAGGAACTGCATCACAATATGGAGGCAGTGACAATAGTGGTTCTTCTTCTGGCGGTGGTATGTTTGGAGGTTTTAATCCCTTCTCATTATTTACATAAGGATAAATTATGGCAGAAAATGATTTAATGTTTAGTAGCGTATACGATACAGCTACACAAGATAACCTAAATATTCGAGATAACGCAACTCGTGCTGCTCAAGCAGGCAGGGGTATGGTAGGAGCTCAAGCAAACGCTCTAGCGGGCGGTATGTTTGCTAAAGGCTTAGCTCGAATGGCGGGTATGAAAACTCCTGCTCAAATGAAAGCCGAGAAAATTACAGACATAATGAAACAGTCTGGTAATTTAGATAGGAATAACCCTAACAGTTACAAAAAGATAGCCCAACTGTTTATACAAAATGGTCTTCCCGGAGAAGCACAGAAGTTTTTAGATAAGGCTAGAGAGATAGAGACTAGCAATAGAACTTTTGGTTTAGAAACTAGAAAAACTGACTTACTAGAAAGACAAGTTATTAGTGAAGAATCTAAGACTAAGTCTGACATTGATGTTCAAGAAGGTCGTCTTGAATTAGATTTCGGTAAATTTGAAAATCTTAAATATCAACAAGATAGAGATTATAATTTAGCTTCAAGCGAACAAGAAAGGCTACTAGCTAAAGATGAGTATGCTAAAACACAAGATGCAATCCTTAATGAAATTAGAAATGGAGACCTTGATATAGCTAAAGCAAGACAAATGTTAGCTGAGAATGAGTTTGAATTTACTAAGATGTTTGAACAACAGAAAGTAGACATACAAAAAGACCAGTGGCAGCAGTCTTACAATCTAGAAGAACTTAATTCTAAAGCAGAAAGAGAACTTAAGTTGGCACAAACAGATAATATTGTAATTGAAACTGAAAACTATACACACAATAATGATATCAGAAATGCTAAGATAGAAGCTGATACCGAAGCTCAATTAATGGCTACTAAACTTGCAGAAAGAGGATTAGATATGCCTCCGGATGGTATGTTCTTAGTTACTAATGATGGAGACAGGGACATTATTAGTAAGTACAATGTAGAGACAGGAGAATACGATACAATTACTGACCCTAAAGAAATTGAAGCTGCGGAGTATGGATTAACCGCAGCACAAGCTAGAGTATACGATAGGATATGGGACCAATATAAACAAAGGTTCTTTGTATCCGGAGCGTTCCCGGGAGAAGGTAACTGGAAAGAAGGAACTCCTGAATTTTTATCTTGGGCTGAAAGTAATGTTACTGGTGAAGAAGGTTTAGATATTATTAGGATAGGTCAAGGCGGTACAAGAAAAACTTATAATAATAAGTTAGAAGAAAACTTTAATAATGAAAGAATTCCAGACAATAGTGCTGTTGCTGTTACGGTAGAATCTGTAGACGAAGTATCAGGAGAACTACGAGAAGATGTTGTTATTGCTAATGTAGAAGAAGACTTCTTAGAAGACAAATATAATATAAACAAAAAACAATTCGATAAGATTCCTCCTAAACTTAATGGAAAAGAAAACTCATTAACTAATGGTCAAATTATTACTTCTTTATTAAGGCAAGGAAAGGCAGGAGAAGCTGAAGAATTTGCAGCTACTCTAGCAGGAGAGTTTAAAGAGAATCTTAAAAAAGTAGAAAACACTGGTAGAGAAAAACAAATTGATGATACTAGTGAAACTAAGTGGACCAAGATAAAAATTAGTGATTCTAGATATCAGACTCAATCACAACAAGCTAGAGCTGAAGCAAAAGGAGAGATTAAAAGAATGGGTGGTGTTTGGTACACAAATAAATAAGGATAAGCTATGACTTATGAAGAAGAACTAGCTGCTTGGAAAGAAGGTAAGTCAATATCCTCAGGTAATTATATAAATAAATCTACTGCAGGTCTTAGAGGAAATATATCTCCTGAGTATAAAGAAGAAACTTATCAAGACAAACTAGCCTTTGTTGCTCGTATGGGTTTGCAAGATACTTGGCGTGGAGTCAAGCAATTACTTGGTACTGACGAAGAGCAGATGGCTGAAGACCAACGAAGGTTAAATACATATTTACAAAACGAAGAGTATGGTGGTTCTATGATGGCTGCTTATACTGCAGGTTTGTTTGGAGACCCTATCGGTTGGTTTATTCCCGGAATGAAAGCAAAGAACATTGCATCCGCAGCAAAAGCAGGAGCTATTGCCGGAGGTCTTTCTGCACCTCTAGGATATGTAGATGAAGAAGAAGGTATGACTAGGCTTAACAATACTCTTATAGGTATTGCCGGCGGTACTGCTTTGTCTCCTGCTATGTACAAGTTTAATAAGACTATGGTTCCTGCTCTTAAGAGTGGTTACTCTAACATAGGTAAAGCTATAGATGATGGAGAGTTTGCTAAAGACCTTAACATAGTACAGAGAAGCATAGCTGCTCCTATACGCCCAGCTTATTCTGCTGGTAAGAAAGCTGCTGATAGGTTCGGACAAACTAGATTTGGTAAGACTATGGGTGGTTGGATTATAGAAAACTACGGTCTTCCTGATAATTATGTTAAAGCTAAAGGTAACAGAAGAATATTAGAAAACAAATGGGCGGGTGACTTTAATGAAGTTCTTGAAAAATTTAACAAGCTAACTCCCGAACAAGATAGAGCACTATACAAACTTATGACTGACGAGAAGTTAGCTAAGTCTGAGATGGAACTTCTGACTCCTGACATTAAAGCATTAGGCAAGGAAGGTAGAAATATTGTTAATGGTCTAGGCAAACAATTAGTAGACTTAGGTTTGTTAGATAAGGATGTGTTTAAAGCCAACAAGAAAAAATACTTATATCGTTCTTACGAAAAAACTGCTGACCCTAGAAAGAAAAGAATAATTAGAGATGAAAATAATGTAGGAGTTATTGCATCAGAGTTTGTTCGTAGAGGTAGAGATAAAACATTTAGACCACGAAAAGGTCAGACATTAGCTGCTAGAATTAAAGAAGAAGAAGCTAACGGATACAGAGTAATTAAAAAAGGTAAGGGTCAAGTCCTTATGAACAAAGATTACACTCCCGAAGAAAGAGCAAAGATGGGTGAAATTATAAGTTCTACATTTGCTATGGCTAAGACTGGTAAGCTAATGACTAACGATGTAGCTACGTTTAAATTCTATGATGATATAACTAAAATGGGAAACGATGTTGTATTACCTAAGAATGTAGCACCAGAAAATGTGACAGAAGGTTTTATAAAGATGCCTGAAACTTTTGTTAAGGTAGGAAAAAAAGGAACTAGAGTTCGAGAGTTTGGAAACTTAGCAGGTAGGTATGTATCTCCAGAAGTTCATAGGGATTTAGTGTGGGCTAATAGAATGAAGAAGTATCGACAAGGTAGGTACGGAGGATTCTCTACGCTACACCACAAATCACTACAGTTTTGGAAGAGAACTAAAACATCTCTTAACCCAGTAGTACATATGAACAATGTTATGTCTAACGTAGTTCTGTATGATTTAGTTGACGGTCAATACAAACACTTAGGCTCAGCAGGTAAAGATTTCTTTAACGCGTTTACTCCTTTAGGTAACAAGACTAAGAGTGAAGACTTTAAAATGGCTGAGAAGTTAGGAGTCTTTAATGCTGATATGATGAAAAGAGAATTAACAGACTTTGAGGTGGACACCTACAAGAAATATATGAAGATAGGTGCTCAGAATGATGATAAGCTGTTAGATAATATGTGGGAGAGTACAAAGAAACACGCAGGTAAAACTCCACTAGATAAATTATACAGTGCAGAGGATGGCGTCTTTCGCCTAGCTTTATTTAAGGACCACTTAGCTAAGAATGTTAGAGAAGGTATTACACCTACTGATGACCAGTACGCAGAAGCAGCAGCTTTTGCTCGTAAGTATATGCTTGACTATGAGATTGATGCACCTGCAGTAGAACTAATGCGTGAGACTGCTATGCCATTTATCTCTTATACATATAGAGCTGCACCTATCGTAGCTGAAACAGTAATGAAGAGACCTTGGAAGATAGCTAAATGGGGTCTAATCTTAAATGCTGCTAACGATTTAGCTGCGGACGATGAGGAGTACAGGACAGAGAGAAAGAGATACGAGGAGCTAAATATGGGATTCGATGTACTAGGAATTCCTGGAGCTAATACAATGATTAAACTTCCTAATGAGAAGTATCTAGACGTATCGAGGTGGATTCCTGCGGGTGATGTGTTCAGCACAAGCCAACAAGGGTTTAGCGTACCGGGTCTTCCCGCACCTCTACAGCCATCAGGTGGTGCTATTGGTGGTATAGCCAAAGCAGTTACAGGATTTGACACATTCACACAACAGATGGAACCGGGAGTAGGTTCAGGAGTTATGGAGGATGAGTTAAAAGCTAGGGCTAACATCATAGGTAAAGAGTTTTTACCTTTCTTTCATCAAGGGTTTAGCATATATAATGCTTATCAAGCTAATGGTAAGAGGCATCCAACCAAAGATGACAAGAGTTTGAACGAAGCACTTCTCGGAGCTATCGGTATTAAGGTTAAAACTTATGACGAGCAGAAGATGAAGATGCGTGTAAACTACAAGTATCAGAATAAGATAAGCTCTCTAAACAAAAAGATAAACCGTATGGCTAGAGATAGAGCAGGCGGTAGAGTAGACAACGACAAGTATAAAGCAGAGATGACTAGACTTAAGAAAGAATTAAAGAGGATAAGTAAGGAAGCAGGACAAGCACTTAAGAGGGCAGACTAATGGGTTGGTTTAGTGACTTAATGGAGGACCTTGACAGACCTGCTAACGCAATACAAGGATACTTTGTAGGTGCTAAGAGGGACGACGAGACTCGCTTTGAGGGTCTTAAGCGTGGTTGGAATCAAGAAGAGAACTATGACTTTGAACAATTAGTATCTGAGGACCTAGCTAAACAAAAGTTTTCTGAAAGAGATACTTTAGGTAAAGCTAGTTACCTATTAACTGGAACTGCAAACTTACTGGTAGACCCTCTTAATTTAATTGGTGGCGGTATGTTTACCAAAGGTGTTAAGGGTGTTGACGATGCTATTAAAGCAGGAGCAGATGTAAACCCTGACGCTATGAAAGGCTTTACTGCAAGCTCAATACCTAATTTTATACAAGGCTACTACGGTAAAACTCAGAGAACTGTAGATGTGGTTGAAGCAATGAAGCAAGGATTGCTTACAGATTCAATGAAGTTTACAACTCCTTTTCAAAAGCAAGTTCTAATGCAAGCTGATGATGTTATACGAAGCTCTTCTAATATAAGAAGATACGAAGCAGGTAAGAAACTAACTGGGTTTATGAAGACCGGTGCTTATGGTGGTATGAATCTATTATCTAATGCTTTAAGTCCTTACTCTAGAGCTCTGTATAGAAGTGAAGGAATAAACAAAGGTTTACTTGAGGGTTCTTTCTTATCTCACAAGAACGATAAGAATATAGAGCTAGTACACAGAGCTTTAGCAAATGCTCATATATTAGAACAGTCAGGTAGAGTAGGAGGTAAGCAAATACTTTCTGACTTTAATAAATTCTTAGGTGTTCGTGGCTATCAGCCATTTAAAAAAGGTCAGTATGGTAAGCTAACAAAAGGTATGACAGCAGGTCTTGGAGGAGTTCCTACTAAACAAGAGTATAGTTTTATTGAGAAACATATAGGCTCTGTATGGAAAGATGGTAAAGGAATACCTTTTAAAGATTCTAAAGGAACTAAACTGTATATAAAACGTGGTGGTTTTGAAGACAGGGGCAGGGGTATGAACAAGAGTGGAAGGCACTATGATGATGTTCTTGGTGGTCTTGATGCTAGGTTCAATGCTATGCAAAGAACTCTTACAGATGCTAATCCAAAGAATTTAAAAGAACTTAAAAAACTTTTAGAGGGTGCAGATTACAGAGGTAACTCTAAACCTATATTTAAAATAGATAAAGAATCAGGAAACGTATGGACTAACTACGGTTTGAAAGGTTCTTCTATAACAGAAGGTGGTGTTAATGTAATTGTAGGTGTTAAACCTAACGGTAAATTTATTATGTCTGTTAGTGATGAGCATAACTTCCTAGAAAAAATACCGGGTATGTCAAAACTATTGCCTAATAGAGTGTTAGCAGTTACTCCCCCGTTTGTAGGAGACATAAGAAATCCTGTTAAGAAGCTAACTCCTCTAGCAAATACAACATTAAAGAGGAAAGTTAAGGACCAAGATAAGTTTAACTGGGCGGAACAACTTACAGAACTACAGTATGCTGTGCCCAAATCTGCTGACCTAGCCTATGAAAAAGCTAGGCAACAGGCGGGTGTAGGTGCAGGTCTTATGTCTGTACCTCAGTACCAAGGAAATAATTCTAATGATTAGTACGTTCTTCAAAAGATATTAGACAATCATCTATATGTAGATAACCAACTTCTTTGTCTATCCATTGACTCCCTCGGAACTCCGTGTTCTCAGGGAGTTTTTTTATGTGCCACTTAAAATCATATCCATCTTCGTCTGATTCTAAATTAGCAGGGTCAAAGATATATATTGTATGACTGCCGGGTTTGATAGGCATTGACACCGCGTACCAAAACTCTAGGTTGTTCTCCTCTGCAAAGTTCTTGTTCCAATCATACTTCATCTTCTCGATTAATGTGTCGGGGTAGTGTTTATTCCTACACTTAATCTCTAGCATAATCCCGTGCTCTTTATCAAAAGCATCGTACCTTGAGAACCTATCATCCATAGGTTCAAAGTTATACTTCATACTGTTAAGTGCTTTAATAACTTTATTTTCGTTCACTTACTTCCTCCAGTCAGTTCGCCAAAGTCTTGGATTAACTTTGTCACCGGTGACAGATTTCTTGTCACTCTTTAATTTGTAGTATAGCTTGGAAGTCCCATCCATACGGACGAGACCCCAAGTTTTGTTAGCCTTAGTCTTTAAGCTCATCGACTATATCTTTGTCGAGTAGTCTCCAAATAATAAGGGCTGCGATTATACCTGCCAATCCCCCATTGCCTAAGGTCCATACTATACCTAAGATAGAACCAATTACATCTCCAGTTAGGAAGGCTACCTTTGGACCAAAGATAATCTGTAATATAATTGATAAGCTAATCAGTTTAATGCCAACGTCAATCGCACCATCAGCACCGTTCTTTACTTTTTCTAACATATTGTCTCCTATATTAATGTAAAACATCGGCTATACAAGCCACCCCTTTCTAAGAGCATCTAGCCACATAGCTATATAAACTAGAGAACTCGTAGAAATTATTGTCGCTGTTATAAATACGAACTGTAGAAACATATCTAATTTTTCTTTCATAGTTTCCACCCCGCACATAGCGATTCATCTTCTGCTCTGCAAGTTAGTTGTTCATCCTTTGCCATATCAAACTTAGTTTGTAGCTCAGAGCATCCTGTTACTAAAATAAAAACAATTAATAAATACTTCATTCTATGTCCCTCTCTTCTTCAACTAAATCAACAAGCTCACATACACTACCAGTACAAGCTAGTGTCTTAGTACCCACTGTAGAATCTGTAAGTTCATACTCGCTAATCAAATCCCAGTTGACTTGCTTGGGCATAGTCTTAGCTAGTGCATCGTGTGTCTTCTTATCACACTCCTCGTATGGTGCTTGCTGATATGTATGGTCTGAGTGTGGTAGGAAACTAACACCTGATACTTCATCAAAGTGTTTGTATACCCACGCACCTACTTCCATCCACTCGTGTTCTCTCACACTAACAGTAACACTAGGCTTGTGCTCACAGTAATACCTCTGATATGTAAGCCACAACTCTAGCTGTTCGATAGCACTCCTCTCGTTCCTAGTTACTGCACCCTTAGGAGCTTTCATAGGGAAGGAGAATACCTTAACACTGTTAGGTTTCATAACATCAGCTTCCGCAGGTATACCTTGGTCTTCCATAAGCTGAGCGATAGGGTCTTTAGCGTCTGCTCTAACTCTACGGATATAGTAATCACTATGTCTAGTGTGTATACCACTGGCACTATCTACTAGCTGACTGACTGTACCACTAGGTTTAATAGCAGTAGTAGCAGTAGCTTGTTGAATACCTAGTAGCTCTGACCAGTGAGCATTAGTCTTAACTGATTCTTTTTTAAGGTCTACTAAGAAATCAGCTAAGCTCTTCTTACCATAGTAACCTCTGCTGTCATCATTACTACCATTCATAAATGCGTTGTCCATAATACCTGTAAGAGATACACCTAGTAGTGCTTCCTCTTCTGTATTGTGTACCCACTTAGGACGTAAGCGTTTGATGTTAGTCAGTGATGCTTGGAATGTACCTAGTATACTGGCTAGTCTAACCTTACGGAGTATATCCTTCTGCGTGTCTTCCGCTCTGATTACAACCTCAGTCAAGTTACAGAACTGTCCGTCCCTTAGAATGATTTCACTACAAGGATTACAACCAAAGTCGTGGTCTATGTCACGTCTGCCTATAGACTCTACCTGTTTAATCGCGGCTTCTCTGTTAAAGATACCACGCTCACCTGACTTAGACTCGTACAGTGATGTCCATTCTTTCATAAAGATACCAATGTCAGGCTTCTCTGTGTAGCATACGCTGTTGTTACTCAGTGCCATCTCTGGTGTATCTGACCACCATTGACCACTCTTAGCATTACGCATACGCTCATCAGTTAGATTAGATAGAGAGATAAGTGCTGACCTACGAACACCACCTACAACTACAACCTCTGCAATCTTACACATCATACGGTGACACTCGTAGC
>UEXM01000526.1_pt1 | contig 39958 bp, 45 predicted proteins | sample 1796661 | NCBI WGS metagenome assembly UEXM01 (sample SAMEA4772469, study PRJEB27181) | metagenome | reverse complement strand
ACCAGACTGATAATGTTCTGCTATTTCATTATCAGCACAATCTTCTTCGTCATAATCATACTCATCAAAATAGTTATCAGGTAATTCCCATATGGTTTCTACTGTTTCTATTACTTTAAGTTTCATAGTTCCTCCTTGATTTTATGGTTTACAGTTGTTCTAAAGTCATAAGCTAAATTTCCTATAAACTCCCATATTTGATTTGCTGAGTAATACTCAAAAGGTTCCCAAACATTATCTAAAAGATACTCGTCTAGTTTTTCTTCTTCCCAATTTTCAAATCCTTTTGGCAAATGATTAGTTAGATAATGGCCACTGGCCCAAAGAATAGATTCGTTTTCTGTTATTTCATTCATAGTTCCTCCTTGAACTTTTTCATTTTTGTACACCATTCTTCGTATTCTGAACGCTTTGCACGTTCCCAACCTATTTGCTTACTGGTATACATAGTGTAAGCAACGGATATGCGGACATATTTCCATTGAATATATGGTAAATCGTCAGGGTTATTGTATGTATAAGGGTGCAACGGGTTACGTTTTACATATACATGTGATGGGGGCATTTAATTACTCCTTAATTAAATTTGACAAACATCCTTTTTGTCTTTATGACTATAGATATTACCTAATAATGGGTGATAACACAAATGGAGAAATATTATGGCAACTTTTACAAGTGACATGGTAGCTGGAAATCAATCATTTAAGCCTTTCCCAAGCGGAGCTTTAGGTGTTAGATATTCTAAAATTACATTAACTGCAGCACCAAACGCAGCTGACGTATACAAAATGGTAGACGTTTTTGCTGGTGAAACAGTACATGATGTAAAAATCGTTTCTAGTGATCTTGATACTGGCACAGGTCTTGTCTGGGGTGTTGGTGATGGTGGTGATACTGATAAGTACATTGCTGCATCTACATGTGGACAAGCTGGTGGTGGCGATCAAAAAGACGCTGACATAGCTCCTGTGAACTACGCTGCAGACGATACAATTGATATCATCTGTGAAGTAGCTCCAGCAGGCGACGTTACATCTGGTACGCTAGAAATCTGGGTTTACGTATCGTAAACTAAAGACGCATAGCCCAAGACGGGACACCGAAACTTGGGCTATACTAATGCCACTCCTTGGCATGTTAGTGAACTGCTGGCGGCTCCCAATTACCTTCAGCAATAAACTCTTCCCAATTGCCGTCAAAAGCAAAGGAAAATATAATACATGACTTAACGTTGTCTTCTGTTTCTATGAACTTGCTCATAGCAGCTTTTATGCCGTTTGTTGCAGCATATTCACCAACGTCAAACATATAGTTCTTAATTGCACTCATAATCACTCCTTGGATAATATTCTTGGAATTTCATTTCAGCTTGCTCTTCAGTAAGCAACGCCTCTTGGTATTGCTTACGTTCAAAATTAGCCGCGTCTCTCCAGCTATTCATATTAGCTTCATATGAATATTCTGGGTTGTATTGCCATATTGTTTGTTCTGCTTGCATTAGTTATCCCCCAATAATGTAGATTCTAGCATAACCTCATTAAACTCTTGTTTTAAGTCAGGTGTCAATAAGTCATTAGCAGTTACTTTAGCTTTTGCCTGTTTTTTAGCAGCTGGCGCAGCCATAGCTTGTAGCTTCTCGCTTGGTACTAATGATTTACCGCCAGGAAATTCGTCTAAGAATTTTTTAAGAGTTGTTTGTGGTTCTACAAAGTCTTCAAACTTCTTAACCATGTCGCTTACTTTCTGCTTTGCCATAGGTATAGCTTCTAGTTTATCACACATAGCTGGGTCTGATATCAGAACAGCCAAAGATGCCGAAGGTGAATAATCCTCTTTTGCGTGGTAATTCTGTTCTTCGCCGCTTGTGTAATAAGGTAGATACACTGGGTTTTCACCAAAGTCATGGATAAACAAGACATCACCGTCTACATAAGTTTTTGATTCTTTTGCTTGGCTGCTGTCCCACTTGTCAGTGTAAGTAGTATGCCAACCTTGTATTGGTTTTAGGTTGTCTGAAGGCATTCGTCCTTTGTTACAAACAAGAAATAGTTTAGTAGTCTTTTTAAGAGGATTACATTCTTCTACTTTCTCGTTATAGCCTTGTTGCATATTGTTAATAGAACCATCTATATGTCTATAGCCAGAGTTCTTTTGTAAATGCTGATACTTATTAGAATGAGCTCTCATGAGCTTTTCAAAGTTTTCAGCTGTTTCTACCAACATAGCAAAATCCATTGCGTCTGAGTTTTGAATAGCCTCTACAATTTCATCTACCGTATCTTCTACGTTGAACTCCGTGTTGTAAGCAGTTTGGCACTGCTTACGATACGCGTTCGTTAGTCGAGCTTTTAGCTCTTTAGTCATTCTTACTGATGCCATAATAACCTCCGTGTTATTGCATGTGAATCACTTCGCCGTATGGAGCGTTGTGATTTTGAGTTGAAACCCACAACACTGGATAAGATGGCTGATCGCCAAAATCTCCGCATTCTAGGTCAGTTAAATATACAAGGGCAGCTGTGTTTGGGTGGTTTTGGTTTACGTAGTCTAGGACTGGTGTAAATTCTGTACCTCCTCTGCCTTTGTACGTTACTTTTAGCGGTAACGACTCGCGTGTGTATTCAGTTACATCATTAATTTCTGCATCGCATTGTATAAATTGCACACGTTCAGGTGCTAGCTCATGCAAGATGTATGATGTTTCTGTTGTGAACTGAGTTAGTTCTTCTTCGCTAATAGAGCCAGACGTATCTACTGCAATAACAATCTCTTCTAGACAAGGATTGTGTAAAGAAGGTAGATACAGGCCTCTACCGATAAATCGTCTGTTAGGTCTGACCCATGTAAAGTCAGACTTGTTGTTAGCACGTAAGAACCTAGCTAGTACCTGTTTCCAATCCACTTTAGGATCGGTAATATCAGATACTAGAGATTCTAAGTTACCAGATAGCTTGCCTTGGGCTTTGGCCGCTTCGGCAGCCTGGTGTATTGCTACAGTCAGGCCAGCCTCGATGGCGCCGGTTTTACCGGCTGTGCCATCTGTGCCAGGGTGGTCCATAACTCCACCGCATTTACCAAAATCTACTGATACATTATCCCAACCTTTGTCGGGTTCGGGTAACATATTGTAGATAGCTTCCGCAGTCATATCATTGTACTGCGCATCCACAAGACCGCCTTTTGGCAAAATAAAACCTTCTGCGACTAGATAATTGTTAATTGCATAGTCACAAGCTACGTTCCACTTGGTCGCATGTCGGTTGTCTCTACGTGTAATATGTAGAAACACGACGTGCATAACTTCGTGGGCCAAGAAGCCAATCCTTTCCATGTCCGTAAGTTTCTCGAACCACTTAGGATTGTAAAACAAATGGACACCATCCGTTGCACCTGTCTCTTCCTCGAACTCAACAGCTTTGAGTCGAAGACACAGTGTGCCAAAGAATGGATTGTCAAGGATTAGTCTTGATCTAGCTTTTACGAATAATGGATTCATTAGTCGTCTCCAAGTAATGCGTCTTCAAGCAGCACTTCTCGTAATTCAGATAGCTCGCTATCCGCTAGCTCTGCTTGTTGTGCACGACGACCAGAGCGGTCATCTACTTCGTGCATTTTTTGCAGTCTTTCTTGCGGTACAAGATCCTTCATATAAGGTGCAGCTTTAATCAGCTGGTTAAGGGTAGTAAAACGATCTAGTACTTGTCTAATGTTAGTTCTGTAACTGTATAAGTTGTCAGATAACTTAGAGTTGTACATTTCGATCTCGACACAAGCCAAGAACGTTGCGTTGTCAGGTTCTACTTGGACACGCATTGAATCACCATACCGTAACAAAGTGTTAGGTACAGGTATATCAGGTAGTGTCAAAGTATAAGACTTGTCACGTTCTTCTTCGTCGCCGTCTTCATCCACAACGTAATGAGAACTAGATATAACTAGCTCTCTTGCGTTTGTTGTGGGCATATCAAAACCCCATACGTCTTTGAAGTGTTTAATAGTCTTGTCTATCTTTAGTTGATAGCCTTCATCTATAAACAACTGCATACCGTCGCTGGGGTAGTCTTTCTTAGGGTTAGCTTTGTTAAATTTAGCTTCTGCTGCCCTTTGGATGTCATATCTTAAATTACTCGATAATCTAACTGTTTTCATAAGTCCTCCTATAGTATAACGTTAGCATTTTTAGTGATCCAGTTACGAATAGCTGGATGCTGTCTGAGCTCTTTGTCTCTTGCAAGACAGCCCTTTACTAGAACAACTTGATACTCGACAACTAGTTTAGCTGCTAGTTTCATAATGTTGTCCATTGTGTCGTTGGCAGCTCTAGCTGCAACTGCATTAGCCAAGGCATACAATAACGCTGGGTTATCGTCACGCTTGTATTTCGATGGGTCTTTGATAAGCGCATCAACATCAGGTAGTCTGCTTGCAATATCTCTAAAGGCTACAAATTCACCAGCTGGACCATCGCCAACCAACGAAGCTACGCCGTAGAACAATCGTTCTGGGTCGGTGTTCGCTCTTGATAGCTTTTTGCTAACCATTGACCACGCACGTGGTGTTGGAAAAGCGTACTCATCCGCATCAAAGTTGGACAGAAGTCCAGGTCTGTATTGGATAAACGAAATGAGATCTGTGTCGATATCATTTTGGTGAGCCCATTGAACCCAGTCGTCCAACGTTGGTTCTAGTTCGTAGTGAGCTAGTCTGTTTCTAACTGGCGATGGCATCTGATATACAGCTGCTGCGTCAGTTAGTCTATTACCAGCACATAGTATTGCCCAGCCTACTGGGAGCTCATAATCACCCAATTTACGGTTTAGCAATAATTGCAAGAACGCATTCTGCGTTGCTGGTGGTGCGGTTGGTAACTCGTCGATAAACAAGATACCTCTGTCGCCGTCGCGTTCTGCGATAGGAAACACATCGGGTACAGCCCATGACGTGTACTTGGTAGATTCTGCATTAGCTTGCGCTAAATACGGTATACCTCTGACATCTACTGGGTCAAATAAGTTTGCACGAAAATCAATAATGTTCATATTCATTTCGGCGGCTACTTGCGCGGGTATGTCAGACTTACCGATACCTGGGCCACCCCAGACCATAGCTGGATAGCCAGCTTTAACGGCGTCTTTCAATTCGCTTATAAGTGATTGTGGATTAATGGTTTGCATAATATTAACTCCTCCATTCTGGTTCTACAGTCTTCCACTTAGTTTTGACTGTAGGTATTTTAATTTGAACAGGTGTAGTCATTACAACCCGTTCGCTCTTTTCGATAGTCAGTTTCTCGTGCACCATCGTCTTTTTCATAATGAATAAGACAACAGACGCAGACAAACCGCCCATCATTGCTGCAGTCATACCGCTGAATGTGCCATAAAAGCACACCATCAATGTGACTGTGATTAGAACGTCAACAAAGATATCGTGACCGATAGCCTTCTTGCCGCCTGCTTTAAGTGCCAGGATTAACAGACCCAGCGCCGACAGTATTCCTATTAACAACATCTCTATTCCTCCAGGCTAGATAAGCCATGTAACCGAACTGTATAAGTTCTATTAATATCCAGAGCGCTGTTGTCAGCGCACTAACTACATTTGCATTCATAGTAACCTCCATAGTAAATACAATATTGAACCGATGCCGACCCCGACACCGAGTAGTATGAGTGAGTATTGAATACTCGTTGCGATACCGAAGAGTACGAACAGAACGCCCGTACCCATCAGTACCGATCTAAAATAGTCTTTAATCATAGTTCCTCCTTTACCATGAACAGTCGTACCAAACTGTTTTACCTTCGTCTATCCAAGCCAGAGCCCTGTCGCAAAACTCTAAGTCTTGCTGTTTGTACTCTTTCATTGATTCTTCTTGGAACTGATGTCCCCAAAAGAAACCATCTGGACAGAAAGGCAAGTTATCATCTTGAATCAACAGTTGTAGTTCTTCGATGTCAATTCGATCTAACACGAGTAGTTTTCCGCCATTGAATGAGTCCATCATCCCTTGTCGTTCACCCCGAGCCGGGCCGTCGTGCTTCTTGTCGTACAACTCCATCATGTACTGCTGAAGCCTAGCGTGTTTACGCCAGTAAAATTCCTGCTCTTGTCGTGCACCAATGTTGTCATTTAGTTCTACAACATTGTCGTTACGTTTTTGTGTTGGCTCTTGAAAGCCAGCATATGCGTCAAGTCCCATAGTTACCTCCTTGTGGTTATGGATTAATTAGTAGTGGCCAGCTTGTCATCTGGCCGTGGTCGTTTCGGAGACACCGACACGCACTTTAGTACGACTGCGTGCTGTCGCTGTAAGCCACATGTGACCTACAATAAACTATATGGAAGCAGCATTTTATATGCTGCAGGCTGCTGGGCCGGTTCCGTTTGGTTCCACTTGGTTCCACTACATGTGGAACGCAACCAGGGCGATAAGAATGCGGGATATAGGATATGGTTCCGTGGTTCCACGTAAAAATAACATTCATTATAAGTTATATATTCTAGGCCGGTGGTCGACTCTAATAACACAGTAGCTGAACTTGGCGGAACCGTGGAACCGCAGGCAAGTACTCGCCCCCCTTTGTGCATAGCGGCAGGCATTGTCGTGGTTCCATGAACTGGTTCCACATCGGGGCAGGTCCGTGGAACACAAGGAACCAAAGTCAAGCATGTTGTATGCACAAGGCACACTCGCATTCGCTCGTGATGATAGTAGTAGGCAGGCATGATAGTAGCTCCTTTAACGGGTGGATTCCGGGCGCGTAGCGGGCGGAGATTGTATAGAAAAGAAGAAGCCCCGAAGGGCTCCTATGATGGCTAATTTAGAAATCTAAGTTAGGATTGAATTGGTCAGATTTGACCGATGATGTTGAGGATGATTCAGACTTGAACCATTCTCTAATGAAGTAAGCGTATAGTCCAAAGATAAATGCTCTTGATAGAACTGTTAACGCTATGTAAACGATTACTGCAATTGCTGCGTAATCAATAAGTACTAATGATATATTCATTATGTTCTCCAATGTTCAACCAGAGCCCATATGGACTCTGGTAGGTAATGACTACTCATGACTGGTTCTGAACTGTTTGTGGTTCAGTGTCCATTCCTGGTAGTTCTGGTTGAACAGGTTCTTGATGAAGTTCCTGCTTTATTTCGTTATCAATGCTGTTGTCTTGCACTGCGTTCTTGTAGGACTCGTCTGTGGCGATGACAGTAGGTTGTTCTGCCATACCGCGTACGAATTCTGATGTAATAGTGGTTACTTGTTGTGTCGCCCACTTGCCAACTGGGAGAGCAGCTTTCGCTACTCCCTTAGTTATACGACCTAGAGTATATGATATTCTCATGATTACTCCTCATCCTTTGGTGTCCACTCTCTACCGAACGCCGTGATTGCTGTGCCGCCAGCTAGGTTTACATGTGGTTTAAGTTTGAACGACACAGAACCGTCTTCTTTGAGTAGGAAGAAGTCGAAGCAGTCCCTGATAGATGTCATTTTGTATGACTCAGGTGTGTTCTTCTTTGCGTCCTCATCGTAAGCTGGGTTCGCTACTTTAGCGTCCATGTTTAGGTTGCCGTTCTTGGAGACAGATAAAGCTCTGCCTTTGTTTGCTTTGACAGTGTTAGTGTCGAAAGACTTAGTTATTGTATTAGCCATGATAATCTCCTATATAGCTAGTTATAGTAGATAAACCTTTTACCTACCTTACAAGACTATTTGGAAAGACAACCTTGTGTTGTCCGTGACCATGTATTATTCGAGACAAGGTTCCAATTGATTGAAACTGGATTAGTGTTTGAAATTCGGATTCGGGGAGGGTGTGGGTCGCTGGCAGCAGGGGAGGGGAATGAGAGAGCGATATAAAACTACTTTTTCAAAAAAAATTTTTTATTATAAATTTCCCTTATAAAACGTTATAAGGTATATTTACAAACATGAGCTTAGTCGCAGACCAACCAATGGAAGTTACAGACGAAGATAGAGTCGAACTTCAATCTCATTTTCCTTATGCAGGAGTAAAACTATCCGAGCTTTCGGTCCAGGAAGAAAGATTAGTATTGTTTCACCTAAGAGGATTGAACAAAGCAGCTGCTGGTCGTGCCGCAGGGTACCGCAACATGGATCACGTGTACGAGGTTTTTAAAAAACCAAAAATTAATCAAGCCATAGAATACTTACGCGAGGAAATGCGCGAAGAGGTGAAGTTTGATAGAAACACAGCCACTACCATGTATTTAGAAGCCCACCGAAAATCGGCCACCGCCACAGAAGAAAAAAACGTCGTCGACTCCCTATGTAAACTACATGGGTTATTCGCTCCTGAACAAGCAACGCAAGTTAATATTAATGTAGATAAAATCCAGCAACTAGAACGACTGCCGGATTCCGAGCTATTAAGACTAGCCGGAGTAGATACACAGTACTTAGAACCTAGAGGAGAAACCAATGACTAAATATCACCAACAAGCAAAAGTTACTAAAAAGAAACGTAAAGTTTATAAAGCAAAAGCAAACTATGGCCCTACCCCAAGGACTACAAGAAATGAGCCAAGGGGCGCAGGTTTTCATAAAAACAAAACTAAGCCAGGAGCCGCAGGGCGAATAGAGGCAGATAATGCTATAGGTAATTCAAACCCAAAGATGAATGAGAAAAGAAAAAAGCAAGCAAACTCAAACCCCCAGGCAAAAAAACTTGGGATGGCAGGCAACAGGCCTAAGAAAAAATATCCTATAGAGCCCGGCAGGATGAACCCACAAAGAGGTGACGCTGCAAAAGCGAAGAAACTTGTACTAGATAGTATGAAAAAGAAGAAAAAGAAGAAAGGAGGAAGGGGATAGAAGAAGTGATTGTTGCAGTCACTGGAGCCAATGGCTATATAGGCACCGAAGTAGTTAAATTACTTTCTGCTAAAAAAGGCATAACTGTATTGCCTCTCGATATAGAAGATTGGGATATCCGACGTCCGGCCACGGACATAGATCCTGATGTAGATGTTGTAGTACATTTAGCAGCATTAGTAAAAGTAGGCGAAAGCGTCAAACGACCTACAGCATATTTTTATACAAACCTGGTCGGTACAAAAAACGTAATAGAAAAATTTCCCAACGCAAAATTTCTTTTAGCATCTACAGGTGCGGCGTACGATCCGACGTCTCCTTATGCGCTATCTAAATTAGCGGCAGAACAAATAGTCCAGGAGCTTTGTCCGGATTACACAATATTTAGGTTTTTCAATGTCGGTGGTCGAGAACCCACGAACCCAGAAGGATTATATAAAGCAACTATAGAAGCTTCGATTCGCGGAACTTTTACTATTTTCGGAAATGATTATGATACGGACGATGGTACATGTGTCAGAGATTATGTGCACGTCGATGATCTGTGCGCCGCACTTGTAGCTGCAGTCGGGCAACCAGGCACAAAAGATATCGAACCAATCGGCTCGGGTAAATCATACACAGTTAAACAATATATTGACGCCTTCCTACAAGTTAATGGTAAACTATTTGATATAGAGCTCGGACCAAGGCGGTCGGGTGATAATGAAAAATCGGAAGTACCCTTCCTTTCGCGGTTTGTAGTTCCGACTAAAAATATCAATGATATTGTGAGGTTATAGCTATGGCACATTGTATAAACGCAAAACCAAAAAGTATGAAGATGAAAAAAGGGAAGAAGAGAGGTACAACTAAGAAGTCGTACAAAGGAGGCAAAAAGTAATGGCTGCTAAGAAAAAATCTAAAAGTAAGTATCACACTACTAAAGATGGCAGAAAAGCTAAAAAAGGTTTGTGGTACAACATAGCCCAGAAAAGAAAAAAAGGTAAACCTATGCGTAAAAAAGGCGCAAAAGGAGCTCCTACGGCAAAAGCAATAAAAAGATCACAGAGTAAGAGAAAATAATGCCTAGAAAAAGAGCAAAACCTATAAGAAGGACTACTGGTAAGGGTGGAAACTACCGAAAAACCAAATCTGGAGCAGGAATGACCAAAAAAGGGGTCGCTGCGTATAGAAAAGCGAACCCAGGCTCTAAATTAAAGACAGCAGTTACCGGAAAAGTCAAAAAAGGCTCAAAAGCAGCAAAAAGACGTAAATCTTATTGCGCTAGGAGTGCAGGACAGCTAAAAAGAAGCTCTGCTAAGACAAGAAACGACCCAAATTCAAGAATTAGGCAAGCAAGGAGAAGATGGAAGTGTTAGATATGTATTATGAATTGCCCGCATGGATAGAACCCGCTATAGGGGGACTTATTATTATAATTATGGGGCTTTTTGTTTATCTGTCATCACATTTGATATCTGAGCGTAAAGCAGGCAAGCAACTACCAATGTTTTGGGAAAAAATAGGAGAAAAAATGGGCTATGGAAAAGGCTACCCTAAAGGGCCAGTTAAAAAGAAAAAGAAAGCAGCTAAGAAAAAGAAAAAGTAGTGACAGAGCTTCAGAAAGTAGAATGCTACAAATGTAAGAAACTTTTAGCAGATAATCTCGTTTTACCTAAAGGTTTGTGCGTTTATTGTGCTGCAGACGAAGCAGAACAGCTACCTATGCCTAAAAAACAAGAAAAAGAGGCAAAAAAACAACAAAAAGCGCAAGTTAAAGCCGAACAAGAGCTTGCAAGGCGTATTTTATCTAGAAAACGCATGATTCCGTTCGTAGAAAAGTTTAATCCTGATTACCAAGCAGGTTGGGTACACAAAGACATCTGTAAAAGGCTAGAAAAATTTAGCCAAGACGTAGCAGATAAGAAATCCCCAAGGCTTATGCTGTTTATGCCTCCTCGTCACGGCAAATCGACCTTGGCTAGTATTGCTTTCCCTGCTTGGCATCTCGGGCGTAACCCGGGGCACGAATTTATCAGTTGTTCGTACTCTGGATCCTTAGCCATGTCTTTTTCTAGAAAAGTTAGACAGGTTTTAAGAGAGCCTAGCTATAAAACAGTATTTGAAGAAACAAAACTAGACAAAGATTCACAGTCAGTAGAATCTTGGCAAACAACACAGGGCGGAGGATATGTCGCAGCTGGTGTTGGCGGTGGTATCACAGGTAAAGGTGCACATATATTATTAATTGATGACCCAGTAAAAAACAGAGAGGATGCAGAATCCGAAAACAGCCGCGAAGCAACCTGGGACTGGTATACCTCAACCGCGTATACTCGTTTAGCGCCAGGTGGCGGTATTTTAGTTATTTTAACCAGATGGCACGATGATGATTTAGCTGGTAGGTTGTTAATGGCTAGTGAAAATGGTGCAGATGATTGGGAAGTAGTTAAATATCCAGCGATAGCCGAAGAGGATGAGGAGTTTAGAAACTTAGGCGATTCACTACACCCAGAAAGATATAATGTAGAGTCTTTAGAAAAAATACAAAAAGCTATCGGGCCTAGAGACTGGAGTGCGCTGTATCAACAAAACCCCGTATCAGATGATGGTGATTATTTTACTAGAGAGATGATTCAGTATTTTCCACCAGATGAAATAGAATATGATAGACTTCGCTATTATACTGCGTGGGATTTAGCTATAGGGCAACGAGACAGAAACGATTTTTCTGTTGGTATAACTATAGGCATTGATGAGTACGACAATATGTATGTCGTAGATGTTATTCGCGGTAGATACGACGGTTTTGAACTAGTAGAAAAAATATTAGACTTCTATGAACAGTGGAGGCCTAGTATAGTTGGTATAGAAAAAGGACACATAGAAATGGCTATCGGACCTTTTCTACAAAAACGTGTAGCAGAAAGACAATTACATTCTGCGTATTTTAAAGATTTAAAAGTAGGGCGACGTGACAAAGAAGCTAGAGCTAGGGCTATACAAGGTAGAATGCAACAGGGTAAAGTATTTTTCCCAGAAGATGCAGCTTGGACAGGGCCACTGGTTGCTGAGCTTTTGCGTTTTCCTAACGGCGTGCATGATGACCAGGTTGATGCTTTGGCCTGGGTTGGTTTAATGATGACAGAGTATGCAACTTTTTATGAAGCTCCCGAACATATACCTTCGTGGCGAGATAGGTTAAACTTAATAGCGAAAGGACCGAAAAAGAAATCGGCAATGAGTGCATAACATGGCGTATAAGAAAAAAATAAAGAAAAATCTTAACAAAGCGGAAGAGTTGTCTCTAGCAAAAAGCCAATGGGATTGCTACACCAGAGCCCGCGACAGCGGCCATGAAGAATATATAGACATGGCTAAAAAATGTGACATGTATTATAGAGGGGACCAGTGGGATGAGTTCGACATGCAACAACTCGACGACCAGGGTAGACCCGCACTAACTATAAATACAATACTTCCTACAATTAATGCCGTGCTAGGAGAACAAAGCACGAAAAAAGCAGACATACAATTTAAACCCAGGGGCGGCGGTAATCAAGATGTTGCAGACGTACTTACTAAAGTTTATCAACAAATCGCTGACAATAATAAACTAGAGTGGATAGAAAACCAGGTGTTTTCTGACGGGTTAATACAGGACAGGGGATATTTTGATGTACGTATAGATTTTTCTGACCACATTATGGGGGAAGTAAAAATAGAAGCTAAAGATCCTTTAGACATTCTTATCGACCCCGATGCAAAACATTACGACCCAAGAACTTGGAACGAAATATTTGAAAGTAAGTGGATGAGTATAGATGAAGTAGAAGAAGTGTATGGCCAAGACAAAGCAGATAAATTAAGAATGCTAGCTGAAACGGGTACTACTTTAGGCGCTGACTCCATGGAATACGAAGAAGAAAGATATGGAGACACAGACGAACACAATTACGGACAACAGTTCCCTGGAGATCCAGAGAACGCACGAATGCTTAGGGCTATAAGAGTAATAGAACGACAGTATTATAGATTAAAAGAATGTATGTTTTATTTAGATCCCGTTACTGGTGACATGCGCGACGTCCCATATAATTGGACTAAGAAAAAAAGAGAACAGTTCGCGGACCAGTTCGGCTTAGATATAATGACTAAGACAGTTAGAAAAGTAAGGTGGACTGTAACTGCAGATACTGTAGTTCTTTTTGATGATTGGTCCCCGTATAAAAATTTTACCATCGTTCCGTACTTTCCATACTTTCGTAGAGGAAAACCGTTCGGCATGGTGCGCAACTTGTTGTCACCGCAAGAACAGCTAAACAAAATAACATCACAAGAACTACACATAGTAAATACAACTGCAAACAGTGGTTGGATTGTAGAGAACGGTTCACTTGCGGGCATGACTGCAGACGATCTAGAAGAACACGGAGCAGAAACTGGTCTAGTGTTAGAATTTAATAGAGGCTCTACCCCACCAGCAAAGATACCACCTAACCAAATACCTACTGGACTAGATAGACTAGGACAAAAAGCAGCAGCTAATATTAAACAGATTAGTGGTATTACAGATGCAATGTTAGGTATGGATAGCGCAGAGGTTTCTGGTGTTGCAATACAAGCAAAACAAAATAGAGGCTCTACTATGTTACAAGTGCCTTTAACTAATCTAGCAAAAACTAGACAATATTTAGCAGAATCTATTTTACAACTAGTACAAAGTTACTATACAGAAGAAAGAATTATACAGATAACCGATGAGACAGACCCTTATAAACCTAGAACAGCTCTACGCGTTAATGAAATGACTCCAGAAGGAGAAGTTATAAATGATTTACAGCTAGGCGAATATGACGTAATTGTATCAAGCGCACCTGCTAGAGATAACTTTGATGAGATGCAGTTTGCTGAAGCTATTTCTTTACGACAGGTTGGAGTGCCAATACCAGACGATATGATAGTAGAGTACTCGCATTTATCACGTAAAGCAGATGTTGCAGATAGGATTAGAAAAATGCAAGGTACTGCACCACCAACAGAAGAGCAAATACAGCTACAACAATTCCAAATGGAGTCACAAATCAGAAGTACGCAGCTTGAAATTGCTAAACTAGAAGCAGAAGTAACTAACTTACAGACACAAGCGGCAGTAAATGTTGCTAAAGTAGACCAGATAGAAAATGAACCACAGTTGAAGATTGCTGAATTACAAAGTAAAATTCAAGGTAAACGTGAAGAGCTCGATTTACGTGAGAGATTGTCGCAATTGACAAACGATATGCGTAAGGAACAGAGTGATACAGCAGCGGCAGCTAAGATGGCTACCGAAGCAATGAAAAACTTAGACAAAACAGGAGGTACCGATAATGGCTAAGAACAACCAAGAAGCAGAAGTAGATGTCGTGTTAGAGGGCATGCCCGGAGCAGACCCAAAGACCGAAGAAGACAATGAAGTCTTTGAAGTCGATATGAATTTTGAAACCCCAGACGACGAAGAAACTCAGGAGGAGGAAAGCGATGAAGATGTCGAAGTTGAAGAAGAATCACCTGAAGAGCCTGAAGAGGAAACAGAAGAGGAAGACTCTGAAGTTACAGACGGAGACGAAGAAGATTCAGGAGAAGAAGAATTACTGGCAGAAGATGAGGGAGATACACAGCAATCTGAGGGATCAGATGAGGCAGGACTTGCTCAAAAAGAACCAATGATTCCTAAGTCTAGGTTTGATGAAGTATTAGCAAAACAAAAAGCTTTACAGAAAAAACTAGACGAAGCGTTAGCGCCTAAAGTAGAAGACGTAAAAGAAGCTCCAGAGTTTGATTTTGATACTAAAGAAGTAGAATACCAAACTTTAGTTATGGAAGGTGAGACTGAAAAAGCTACTCAACTACGAAGCCAAATTAGACAAGCAGAGAAACAACAAATGATGTTTGAGATGCAAGCTAAGATGGGACAAACAGTGGCTCAATCTACTGAACAACAACAATTACAAACAAAAGCGTTAGAGCTAGAAGCTGCATACCCAGAACTAAACCAGGCTAACCCAGAGTTTAACCAAGATAAAACTAATGAAGTTTTAGAGTTAAGAGATGCTTATATGGTACAAGGCTTTACAGGAGCAGATGCTTTAGAAAAGTCGGTTAAAATTCTTATGGGTAATCAAACAGTAGAAAAACCCGTACAGAATACTACTAATAAAAAAATTGTAGAAAAGAAAAAAATAGCTAACACTAATAAAAAAGTAGAAGCAGCTGAAAAACAACCACCTGCTATGAAAGGCAAAAACAAAACAGACAAAAAAGTAGATATAGATAATTTATCTATAGATGAGTTTGATGCTTTGCCTGCTGAAACTTTGCGCAGAATGCGTGGAGATTTCGGATAAATTGTGTTATCTTAAAAATAAGTTCGCACGTAAGAGCGATATCTTACCAGGGTCGTTCCTGTAAAACATACGCTTTCGCCAGCGCAGGGCGTTAAACTGGCCGGATTCGTACCCGTAACTTACGAGAGCGTTGCCCCAACGACAAAGGGTACACGGATAAAAGTCGCTCCAATAAGTCGACTGGTTATTAAACTTTAATGATAAGGAGAAATTATCATGGCAAATACAAACTTTGCTTCTCTAACCAGTGAACAATTAACGATCTGGTCAAGAGACTTCTGGCGAGTAGCTAGAAATATGTCCTTCATTAACCAATTCGCAGGTAGCGGATCCAATGCTATGGTTCAGAGAATATCTGAGCTTACTCAATCAGAAAAGGGAGCAAGAGCTGTTTTAACACTTTTAGCTGACATGACTGGTGATGGTATCGTTGGTGACAATACTTTAGAAGGTAATGAAGAGGCTTTAAGAGCGTTCGACATAGTCGTAACGATTGACCAACTAAGATTTGCTAACAGACTATCTGGTAGAATGAACGACCAGAAATCTGTTGTAAACTTTAGGGAACATTCAAGAGATGCACTTGCTTACGCAATGGCTGACAGAATGGACCAATTAGCATTCCTTACTTTAAGTGGTGTTGGATATAACTTGAAAAACAATGGTGGTTTAAGACCGTCAATGAATTCAGGCCAAAACCTAAACGACTTAGAGTTCTCTAGCGATGTAACAGCACCAACTTCTAATAGACATAGAAGATTTGATGCTACTAATGGTATCGTGGCTGGTGATGTTACTGCAACTGTTGCAGCTGACAAACTAAGCTATGGCGCTATTGTTGATCTAAAAGCTTATGCTAAAGACCAATACATCAGAGGCCTAAGAGGTGCAGGAAACGAAGAGATGTTCCATCTATTTGTTACTCCACAGGTAATGGCTGACCTAAAACTTGATTCAGACTTCCTTGCTAACGTAAGACAGGCTGGAGTAAGAGGACCAGGTTCAAGCTTATTCTCAGGTTCTTCAAGCTTAATGGTTGACGGAGTTATGATCCATGAGTTCAGACATGTGTTTAACACAAACGGAGCTACAAGTGGAGCATCATCTAATGCCGGAGCAGCCGGGTACAAATGGGGCGCTAACGCTGACGTTAACGGTTCTGCATGTATCTTTGCAGGTGCACAAGCACTAGCAATGGCTGATATTGGTATTCCAGAAATAGTTGAAGACACATTTGACTATGGAAACCAAAACGGTATTTCAATTGGTAAAATATTCGGTCTTAAAAAGCCTAAGTATCATTCAGACCACACAGGTCAGTCTGAAGACTTTGGTGTAATAAGATTAGATGTAGCTTATTAATTGTGGTATATTTTATAGGTGGCTGTTATGGCCACCTATATTTAAGGAGTAAAAATTATGTGGATAGTATCAAACGAAGATAAAGCCGTAGCCTCTACTTGGGGTGCAAGTGTATATTTAAAAGCTGGCGAACCAAAACAAGTAGGAAACGACCTAGGGTTGTTATGTTTACAAGCAGGATGCACAGAAGTAAAAGACGGAGGTAAACCTGCTAAGGCAGAACCCGTCATAGAAGAAGCTGTAGAAATTTTAGACAAAGTAATAGAAAAAACTACACCTTCAATAAATTTAGAGGACATGACTAAAGTGCAACTAGAAGAATACGGTCGTACAATTGGGATCGAACTTGATAGGCGCAAGAAAAAAACAGATTTAATTGCAGAACTAGAAGCTGCACAATAGAGGATGAATTATGGCCGGGACACTTACAGGTAGTAATATATTAAGCAGGATTAAAGATATCCTACAAGACACCACCAGCGTTAGGTGGCCTGAAGCTGAATTAATCAGGTATATAAACGATGGACAAAGAGAGATTGTAAACTTTAGACCCGAGTCTTCAGCCACTACAGCCAATGTACAACTCGTAACTGGCACAAAACAAACTTTGCCTAGCGCAGGACTAAGATTAATTAAAGTAGTAAGAAATATGTCCGCAGCTAGCGGAAGTGCTACTGGTAAGAGATCAGTTAGGATTGTTAATGTTGATATATTAAATACACAAGAACCCGACTGGCATGACCCAACTGTTGGTGGGGATGCAGCTCATACTACAATAGTTAAACATTACATCTTCGATGAAGATGACCCAAGAAATTACTATGTATATCCAGGTGTAGCAGGTAACGCATTTGTAGAAGTTGTTTATTCAGCTTCTCCGACAGACCTAGCTAACGGCAGTGCAACTATTTCAGTAGATGATATTTATGCAAACGGCATAATAGATTATGTTTTATTTAGAGCTTATCAAAAAGATTCTGAATACGCAGGTAATGCACAAAGAGCCCAGTCTCATTACCAACTGTTTTTAAATTGTGTCGGACAAGGTTCACAAGCCCAGGAGCTACTAAGCCCGAACAACGACAGAACTAGTAATATAGGAGCAGCTCCAAACTTACCGCCCGTAGCAGCACCAAGACAAGGAGGCTAGAATGGCAAGTTACTCTTCTTTAGTAAAAGAAGTTTTACCTTATGTTCCTTTTTGTCCCGACAGCCTAGTTGAGGCTAATTTACGTTCAGCTACTATAGAGTTTTGCGAACGTTCTAAAGCCTATATCTTAGATATGGACGCATTTAACACCATTTCAGGTGTTTACGAATACGATTTTGATATACCTACTGGCACAGAAGTGCATCAAGTACTATTAATGACGTACAACGGTAGAGACATGGATCCGATAAGCCCACGTAGTTTAGATTTAAACTACCCTGACTGGAGAGAGCGCACTGGACAGCCGCACGTATACTTACAAAAAACACCAAGCACGTTTTGGTTAGTACCAGTACCAAGTGGTTCCGAACCAGTTTTAGCTAGCGTAGCTTTAAAACCATCTAGAACTTCAAATAACATTGATACTACAATATCTAATCAATATAGAGATGCTTTAATATACGGCACTTTATACAGACTACTTCGCATGCCAAACAGAGAATGGACCGACGTGGGTGCAGCTAGAGAATATTTAGCACAGTTTAATATGGAAATTACGCAAGCAGAGCTACGTGCAAGAGGCGGAGATCTGGGCGTAAAACGAACAGTAAAATACAAAGGAATAGGTAAGCCAAGGAGGCGCTATGGAAGATACGGAAAGGAGATCGACTACTAATGTCTTTGTTGAACCGGTGCTTACTGACATACGTTCCACGTGGAACATTGTAAAACCAGGTTTAGAAAGTATATTAGCAGACAATCCCAGTCTAACCTTTATCCCAGAAGATGTTTATAGTGAGTGCGTAAATGAAAGAGCGTTTTTATTTACCTCTCCAGTAGGGTTTTTAGTACTTACTACCGAAATTGATAGGTACACAAAAGACAAGACATTGTATATGTGGATAGCGTATACTTACAGTAAAGGTAGTGGACAATGGCTAGACCACGAAGATTGGATTACTAAGCTAGCTAAGGGATCTGAGTGTAAGTATATAGAAGCCCAGTCACACGTACCAGAGTTGGAACCTTACGCGATAAGTAGGGGTTGGAATTTAGATACAAGAGTTTATAGGAGAAAAGTAGAATGAGTAAACCAAAAAGCTCAGATTACAAAGAAAGTGAAGTAGATAAAGTCAATGCTGCTGTAGCAATGGCGGATAAAAAATACTTTAGAGAAAACTATCTACCAAAACAAAAAGAATTTATAGAAAGGTCTTTTAAAGAAGAGTCTGGGTTAATGAGTATGGCCGAAGGTAGAGCTCAGGCTGATACCATGCAAGCTCTTACCCAAAACCCAAATCGAAGAGCAGTAGGTGCTGTAGATGCACAAGCTGATTTGGCTTCGGCTGCTTCTGCTCAACAACTACAAGGTACAGCCCAAGGACTAATGGGAGCAAGAAGTGACCAAGTTACAGGAATAAAAAGCGCAAACCAAATGGCGTCCCAAACAGCAGCTGGTTTATCGCAAGCTTCTAAAATTGCTACTACTGATACTCTTAATAAAGCAAAAGCAAAACAAACAAGAAACTCAGCTTTAATAGGGGCAGCTACAAAACTAGGTGTACAAGCAGGTAAAAACTACAGTCAATATAGAGCAGCTGAAAGTATAAACACGCAAGAAACTAAAAAGAACACAGACGCAACCGGGAATGTGACGGGCGGTGATTACATACCTATGACTGAAGGTGCTGGGCTATTTAAAATTGTTACAGGAAGAGGACTAGGGTAATGAGCTTATCAAATATGTTTAAATCAACTTATGATAGTATGAGATCGGAACAAGACTATGCTGGCGGGTTACAGAATGTACAAGATCCAGATAAGGCCTTTGCAGGAATGCTTAGGCAAGACTATAACGACTACATAGCTAATTTTAGACAGTATGAAGATAAGCTACTTGGTATGACTGACGACACTACACTTATTGATAGGTCTAGAGAAAACGCTGAAAAACAAGCAGAAATAGCAGCGGGCGTACAATCAAGAAACTTAGAAAGATATGGTGGCGGCGGGTTATCTGGCGCACAACTCCAGGAACAACAAAGGTCCGCACAAAGAGGTAATCAATTATCTTTAGCAGGCACGGTAAATAACGCAAGAGTACAACAAAGAGAAATGAACCAAGCTTTATTACAAGAACTAATAGGAATTGGCCAGGGCGTAAACGCTAGGTCTTTAGAAGGGTTAGGCACTGCGGCCCAGGGTGCAGTAGCAAGAAGAGGGGCGTATAAACAAGCAAAAGCAAATTATTCCTCTCAAATGACTAATATGGGAGCTTCCATATTAGCAGCATTCTTAATTTAATATGGCAAGTTTAGCAGATTTACGAACAGCCGGCGCTATTCAGCAGCAGGTAAGAACTAGAAACCTACAAAATGCTAGTGAATTAGTAGAAAGTGTTTCGCCTTACCTTACTCTAACTGAACTAGAAAGTGAAAAATATGGCTCTATAGATAAAGATAACTTTACAAAGTTATACGAAAAAGAACCTGACAAAATATTAAATATTTTAAACTCTAGCCCAACAGCTACTACTTATACAGATATAAATACTGGGGAAAAAGCTAAAGGCAAAATAGTAAATATAAGAGAACAAGACGGCAAAATTACTTTTGATATACAGGGCAAACAAGGAATAGTACCAAAAACATTAGGGTTTAGTAATGACCCGCAAGATATAGTTATGGCTACTGATAGAGAGGGTTTACGTACTATGGTAAACGCTATCGTGCAGGGCTCTGGTAATAGACTTACTTCTGCTAGACAAGGATATGGTAGTAGAACTCAGGGCATTCTTACTAACACAGCTACTAGACAAAATATAGCAAACGACCGCAGAAAAACTTTAGAAGAAGCAGAAAGTGCCCCAGAAGCTATAGGCATTTTAGAAGATTCAGTAGAAAGCGGTGAAATGGACCCTAGAGAAGCATTTGCTATGATTACACAAATAGCAACTGACTTTAACGATGGGTTAGACGAATATAGAAAAGGACTAGGAAAAGATCTTACTGATACTAACCAAGACATACTTAGACTTAGAGATGAAAGTAAAACTAAGTATGAAAATAAAATAATGCCTGGAGATAAAGTACCTATTCGTGTTGAAAGCGAAGACCAGTCTGGCCCAGAGCAAGCAAGGTTAGATTTAGAAGCAGCAGAAAAAAACAAACAAGACATACTAACTCGTATAGGACAAAGCGGTGTAGCTATGCCTATATATGGTTCTCCAGACCAAATATTTTCTTTTATAGAACAAAATTCTGACATGTTAGAAAAAGTTGGGGTAGACCAAGAAAATGTAGATAAAGCTAGAGCTGCTATTAAAAAGTATAATGTGCAAACTCCAGAAGATTTAAAAACTTTACCTGAGTATGACTCAGAACTAGATATAAACAAAGTTGAATTAGCTTCTGCATTAGCAGTTGCAGCAGGTGGAGATTTTAATAAAGAGTTTCAAGAAAGCCTAAACTTATTAGAGACAGGCAATGTGGGTGTAAATAGAATGAACGTGCAGACGTTTAATCAAAATACTATGAGGTACAACGAAGGCCTTAAACTACAAAGCCAGAAAAACAAGACTGAAGCAAGAAAAGCAGCCGCTGAAGCTGGTAATAAACTTATAGAAGACGCCTACAACGCGTTTGACAAAGATTTAATAGCCTTTAATACAGCTCTAAATAAAGGATCGGTAGATGGTAGCATTGGAAATGTAGCTGATGGTAATACAAGTTTTTATTTCAAACGTATGATAGACAAGTTTAAATTAGCACAAAAAGACGGGACTATATCTGTGCCTATGGTAGATGGTATGAGAACTGGTATAGGACAGGCTCTATATAGCGTTATGATGAATAGAGGCAACGATACAAGACGTATTTTTGCAAAATTGTTTAGCAACAGAGATAATCTAGATCAGACTTTAGGGGATATAGTTAATACAGCTCGTGGTAAATACGAAGAAAAACCAGGTGGGGGTTTACAGTTAAAAGAAATAATTTTTGTAGACTCTAGCGGTTTGCAGGTTGGACAAAGTATTTCAGGCAAAGAGTTTACAGATACCTTTAACGATTTAGCTACAAATGTAGAAGTAACTCAGTTTATAAAACCATATCGTGGAGATTAATACATGGCAATTGACATCAATACAATTGCTAAGCTTAAACAGACACCAGACGCTGATAAAACTAGTGCCGTAGAATCTATGGGTAGGTTCGCTACCCCAGACGCACAATATACTGAAAAAATTGACACTATGGGCGAAGCTTTTAGTGCTGGTATTCAGTCAGGTGTTGGGAACATACAAGCACAAAACCAAAACTTTTTAGCTGCAATAGACACGCTAAGAGGAAAAGATACATCTGCAGCAAACAGACTAAGAGAAGGTGATTTTTTAGAAGATCAATCTAGTATACCTCTAGCGGGACTAGAACAAGACTTTGCTTCTTCTTTAGAACAAAAAGACGTACATGGTTTCTTTTTAAATTTTGCATCCGCTACGGGACAGTTTATACCTTCTTTAGCAGCTAGTTTAGCTGAAGCTGCTATAGTAGGTGGACTTGTTGCGGGAGGTACTGTTTTATCTGGAGGTACTGCAACCCCTGGGCTAGTAGCGGCAGCTGCTGTTGGAACAGCCGCAAGAAGAAAAGGAGTAGAAGGCGGAGTAAGAGCGCTAAATAATTCAAGGCTTCTTACTAGCGGAAGAAGACCCGGCATAGACAAAATGGAAGTAGAAGACCTCCTGCATAGGGCGTACCAAAACCAAACAAGGGTAAATGCTGGTAAAAGACCTTTGCATAAATTTAAACCCGGCGAGTTAGATGATTTATCTGACATATACGGAGTTCTCAAATCAAACATGCGAGGCAAAAGGTTTGCACAAGGTGCAGTATTAGGAGCTTTTAACCAAGAACTAAGAATGGGAACTGGTATAGCTTTTAGTGACTATGCTGACCAAGGCATGGACACTAAACAAAATGCTATAAACTCTTTACTACAAGGTGCTGTATTTGGTGCAGTAGGGGTTGGATCAGAACTGGCAACTGTAGGCGTAACTATGAGAGCCTTTAAAAGACCAGGCAGAGTTAAAAAAAGCGGAGTCGCAGACCCATTTAAGTTTGATCCTATACCTAAAGGAAGTATGTTTAAGGACTTTACTTCTATAGCTGCTGTTAGTTCTTTATCAGAAGGAATAGCCGAATCTTTACAAGAAGAACTGTCCGTACAACAAAAATTTAGAATAGACGCAGATTACACGAAAGCACAGGCAAAAACAGATAGGGTAAACGCTTTATTTGCAGGACTCATGGGAGGCCTAGGTGTAGGTGGAGGTTTAGGTTCTGGTACAGCTGTAATGAATAAAGTTAGAAACCTTTCACAAAGAAATGTAGCTGAAACAAACATGGCACGTATTTTTGGAAGCAAAGAAAACGCAGCGGCGCTAGGCGCAGTAATGGGGGAACGTGCAGGAGCTTTAGAAACACAGTTTGATTTTATGAAGAATGAAAACTCTGGGACTAACAGTGTATTTGTACCTATAGAAGCAAAAGCAGAATTTGCAAAAGTGCAATCAAATATAGAAAACATGTTTGGCCCAGATGAATTAATTACTGTTTCAACACCTATAGGAGCTTTGTTTACCACAGACCAACGTGTTGCTGGGAGGTTAGCCAACCTAATGGATAGTGGCTATAAGTATGATACCGGAGTAATAGACAACTTTTTAGCACAGGCTCTTGGGTATAGTAGAACTAGAGATTCTAAAGATGACATAGTAGTTGGGGTTTTTGACAACGAAAAAAACGAATTTGTTAAATATCAATCTGCTAGTGAAAATATAGAAGGGGATTTTGAAGCAGCTGAAAACGCTATGAAGATGATAAGAGCTTCTATGGACCCTAAACGATACACTATAGAAGTCCAAAGTTTAGCCCAACACAGAAGATTTAGACAAGAAGGATTGCCTAAAGATGCAGATGTACTAAAAGCACAAAAACAAGCCTTCCAAACAGAAGACCAGTCTGAACTAGGCACTAGCGATGATGATACTGCAGTAGAAGGAGATAGGGGGCAAGTAAATTTAGATGTAACTGCAGCAAATATTGACGTTAGAAAAGGCAATGTTACTTCTAACCAAAGACAACAAATCGATACGTATATTCGTGAAGAGTACGGACTACCTATAAATTTTAATGATCTTGTACTTTTTGTAAATGAAACACCTAACGTTGTAAGGGGCGGGTTTAAAGCATTAGGGAAAAAAGGTGAAGGCACTAAAAGAACTAGATATGCACAAATATTAAACGACCTACAAAAAGCAGAAGAACTTGGTACTTTTACAGGGGCCCAAAGAGCTTATCTACAAAGAATAAATAAAGATGGCCTTGTAAGTTTAGGTGAAGAGATGCAAGGTCTGCTAGACGAGATAGTAGAAGAAGGTACGCAAATGCAACAATCAGATTCTATTTCTAGCAGCATTGCTAGAGATGAGTTTGGTAGTAAAAGTTTAGATAATGTACCTCTTGTAGGTGTTAGTGAAGTTTTAAATAGGACTAATGTAACAGGTACTAAAGAAGACCAAAAAACCGCAAGAGCACCCATCAAAGAACAAGATCCTATTGTTATGTCAAAAAAAGGTTCTGGTACTGCGCAAAACCCTTTTGTAAATCCAAAAACGGATAAAGGCTTTCAAATAAGCAAAGATGATAAAAAAGCAGACGGCCGTTCTATTAATGGGTTAAACACTTATATACATACAACTTTAAAGGACGAGTTTAATGAACAGAAACCTTTTTTATCACAAAGCGCTGTAAAAACTTTTAGAGACAAAGCTAAGGTAGAAAGAGAAAATACACAGGGTATTGGATTTTTAAGGTTTGTAGAAGTAAGGGACCTACAAGCTTTTCGTACAGCAACTGCAGCTAACGAATCGTTTGTAGCTCCAGCAAGAACAACTAAGACTAGAAGATACGTGATAGTAAGAATGAAACCCGACCCAGAACAATTTAGGGAAATTACTAGAGAGAATGTAGAGATTTTTAGAAACATACGTGCAGACTTACAGACTAGATTAACCCAGGCTAATAAAAGAACCCAGGGCAAAGGCTATAACACACCAATACATTTTAAACTTCAAAATTTAAACACGGAAGCAAAAAGCCAGACGCCTATAAATGTGGACATGGCCGTTCTTTTAGAAGGTATAACAACGTTATCTAAAGTACAACAAAGAAGACAGCCAGAAGAATATACAAACCAAGCTGCACAAAGATTAGCGGCTTTGCTAGACGCAGTAGATATTTTACAAGAAAATAATTTTAAATTAGTTTATTACCCAGAAGGTGTGACTGAAGAATTAGCCCTTGTAATGACGGGTCCAAAAAGAGGAAAAGCAAAAGGAAGTGATCCCATACTACTAGGGGTTGCTTTAGACCACATAACAAGTACGCCAGATGGCCCCGGCGCTAGTATTTTAAAAATAAGATTTCCTAAGAAAATAGAAGACGATTTTCAAAAACAAGTGCAGTACCTTAACCGACAATTTGGCCTTCCTCAATTATCCCGTAGCTTTTTTAGTAATGATAAGTTTGCAAAAATAAATGTCCCTCTTATAGATTTAGTGTACAACAAAAACGGTTCTTATATATCTCCTGGCATGCACAAAAAACACATCGCCCCTTTGTTACAGGACCTAGAGCTAAACGCTGACGGTAAACCTAAAAGCATAGAAGATATGAGTGTAAATGAATTAGAAACATTATTAGAAAGGGCAGAAGATGCTATATCGGTTAGGTTTGCTGCAGTAGATACGGGTTTTAAATCTAAGGCCCCCGGTGAACTTAAAGCTATCTATGGAGATATAAGAGCGCAAGACAAAACAATTTTACAGTTTATAAGTGAAGTAGGAAAAGTTGTAAATGCTATAAATAAACAAGATAGAAAAAATAACCCTGGGCAAAGGGATGATTCTGGTATGACAACTATACCTGGCACCATGGGCGGTACTATAAATAGAGACGCAGAAATTGGCACTTATATAAATGATATTGCAGCTATTGATATGGAAAACCAAACACCTTCTTTAGATGAAACAGGGTTGTATATGACGGACGACGGTGTTATGGGCCAGCCAATAGATAACACGAACACTAAAGGTGATACACAAGACGCTAATGTATTTGAAAATTATCAAGTACAACAGGGTAAAGAGAATAGAGGCCGAGATAGATACGCTGATATGTCTAGAGGTATAGCTCCTAAATTTAAAGACAATACAAAATATCAAAATGTAACTACAGTATCTTTTGAAGAAAAGATGTTAGAAAAATCACAAAAATTAAAAGGTAAAGAATATACCGCCCGAAACAAAAGAAGACAAAACTTACCTTTCAGAAAACAAATAGTAAGCAATATGATAGCTGGTGCCAGGCGTGTAGGACTAACTACTAATTTGCATGTTATAGCCGCAGAGTCAGACTTTAGTGACTCTAATTTAAAAACAAGAATAAAAAATAGTATCGATCAAAAACAGTTTGAAAAGATACGAAACGACTTGATGAGCAAACCAGATAAATTAGCTACAACATTACAGTATGCTGATTTTGATATTATATTAATGAAAACAAATGCAACTGTAGCAGAAGGACAATACTACAGTGCTTTCTTAAAAGAACTAGGTAACTCTTTAACTTTCCAAGAGTTAGAAAAAAGTTTAAAAGTTCCAGCTACTAGAAAAAAATTACTAGAAGCTTACGAGAAAATACTAAAAGGTAAAGATGTACCTCCTACTTATGTAAACGATGAGACAGGGTTTGAGAATTTTGTTGCGGATCAGTTTGGTGTAGCTATAAGAAAAGAACTAGGTATAGATGTAGATGGCACAGTATTTGATAAGATGAATGCTCCTACCCAAGCTTGGTTTAAACGTCTAGTTAAAAACCAAAAGAAAATGTATGACCAATCAAAAACCTATAGAAAAAGAACAGAAGTAGATGAGTCATTCCAAGAGTATTCAGCTGAGCTACAAGAAAAATTACTTAACGCAGAAAATCAACAAGTACCTTATAAAACAAAAGCTGGCATAGAAACTATGATAGAAAGCGTGTTAGGGCCAGAAACAGCTACAGACAAGCAACTTAGAAAACTAGTAGAGCAGTCAGAAAAACTATTTAAAAGTAAAAAACTACCTACTTGGATGCAGAAAGTACTTTTAACTTCAGATACTAGACTTAGAAACTACGGGCCTATAGGAGTTGAGATAGCAGATTTCTTTAACTTAGACCCTAGGACTGTGTCTAAATCTGGCAGAGCAGGTATATTTACTTTAAAAACTAGAAGAGCAAATGCTTTACATAATAAAGCTGCTAAGATATTAGGGGTAGAAGATGGTTGGATCTATTCTAGTTTATCAGCTGAGCAAAAGGCTATAGTTAATGAAGCTGCAGATGATACAAAAGATACTAGTACTCTGTCTCCAAAAGCACAAGAAATACGAAAATTCCTACAAGAAGTTTATACAGATTTAAATTTAAACTCCTATGGTGTAGACGAAAGAAATAACTTCTTCCCTCGTGTGGTCGCAGTTGCAGAAATAGCAGGCAATGAAAGTTTACAAATAATAGCTAGACAGGTTTTAAAACAAGCTAACCCACAAGCAACAGAAGCTGATGTAAGTAACGCAGTTAATAATATTGTAAAACAAGGTAGTGGGGAGTTAGACTTTAATCCGCAAGATGAAATAGACATAGGTATGATGAAACAAAGGAAAGAGCTATGGTCTAACGTAACTAATAAACAATTAATTGATTCTGGACTAGCTTTACCTGCAGAAGTAGGCTTACAACAATACTTAGATAAAGTAGCTTTAAAGTTTGAGTTTGAGCAGTCAGGCGGAACTAAAAGGCTAAGTGATTTAACCGGTAAATTAACCCCTGAGCAACAAGTAGATGCTAAAAACATAATAGACTCTATGTTTGGTAAAACACCACCTATAGATAAAGGATGGTTAAAAACAGCAAACAATGTGTTATTACCTGTAAACGTTATTACTTTATTAGCCTTTACTGTATTGGCTTCTTTACAAGACACAGCAGGGCCAGTACTTAGATCTAGGGGTACAGCTAAAATAAGTGATATAGCTAACGTAATAAAAACTATGGTTAAAGACCCCCAAGAGGCTGCTGAATTAGCAAGAGAAGTAGGAGTTATAGGCGTAGATGCTATGTCTAGCTTCTTTATTTTTGCAGGCGAACAAAACTTTATGAACCAGACAGCTAAAGGTGTTTCCGACACTTGGTTTAGAGTAACCTTATTAGAAGCCTACACTAAGTTTACTAGAGTTTTTGCTACGGGCATGGGCACTAGATTTTTACAAGACAGCGCACGAAAAGCTAAAAAGGGAGATGCCCAAGCTCAGTTGTATTTAAATGAACTAAACGTAACAGCAGATCAAGTGCTATCTTGGGAAAAAGGTAAAGCAGATAAAGCTACTAGAGAAAAAGTTAATGAGGCTTTAGCTCAGTTTGTAGATGAATCTATTGTTAGACCTAATCCAGCACAAAGGCCTACATATGCTAATAACCCTAGGTATGCACTTATATGGCAGCTTAAATCTTTCTTTTATGCTTACGGAAAAACAATTGTTTATCCTACATTAAAAGAATCTCATAGAAATTTTGTAAGCCAAGGCGCCGGTGCAGGAGTTATGCCTTTGTTAATGATGGCTGGAATACTATTGCCTATAACTATGCTAGGCCTAGAGATTAGAGAACTTACTAAGTATTTACTTGCAGAAGCATTGCCAGGTATAGACGGAGACGACCCTGGAGTAAATTACTTTAAAACTAACAGTATGAGCACTGGTCAATATATGACAGAAATAATAGACAGAAGTGGTATGTTAGGGCCGCTTGCTTTAGCGTTACCTATATTTTCTGCAAGACACAGGTATGGTCAGCCTTTCTGGGTACCACCTTTAGGACCAGCGGCAGAGAAAATATATGATGGAGTAACTTGGGATTGGAGAGCGGCTGATTACATACCTGGGTATAGTCAGCTAGACACTAGGAATTTAGGAAGGTAAAATTAATTATGGCATATTCAGACACAATAAAATTTGTAGTGGGAGACACACTACCGGTTTTAGAAACAACATTAAAAGATAGTAATACAGCCGCAAGCGGACAAACACTAGATACAGAAAATTCAAATACTTGGGCAGCTTTAAATCTAGCAAGCGGTTCTGTAAAACTAAGAATAAGGGAAGTTGGACAAACTACATTAATACAAACAATTACTGGGATAATAGCAGACGCTGCTAATGGCAGAGTAAACTTTACTATACCAAGTGGAACTTGGACTACAGCAGGAACGTTTGAGGGCGAAATAGAATTTACTTCTTCAGGAGGAGGAATACATACTGTTCAGGACTTAATTAAGTTTAAAGTCCGTAATGACTTTGACTAATGTCCAAGCTTAAAAGTGTTACTTCTTTTGTAGACCTAAAAGGTAGCATTGCTCACGTTGACCTAAAAGGACAAGTAACCCACGTTAATCTACAGCTTACTGATCTATACCTAAATCCAGATAGCCTAGATAGAATCTTTAGCGATACTTTTAGTTATACAGATGTATTTAGCTATGACATAGATAAACGTGCAGATGACGCTGCATACATATCAGAGTTCCACGCATTTGATTTATCTAAACCACTTACAGACTCTGTAGGTTTTACTGAAAACGTAGATATATTAAGAACGTTTGGTAGAAGCTTTACAGATACGCCTACTATGTCTGATGCAGCTGTCGTGTCATTCTCTGGGGCACATGACGATACCGTGTCCGTAGCAGAAATATTAAATTACGCTATGGGCAAACCTTTATCTGATACAACTACTATGTCAGATAGTTCAGTCCTAGAGCCAAACTTAGGTAAAGCAGATAGCGTTAGCATGGCAGAAGTATTTTCTAAGGTAGTTAGTTTTCAACGTTCATTTAACGATACCATATCCTTAGATGATAGAACTTCTTTATCAGACCCATTGGCTACAGATGTGTCAGGTAATAAAATTAATGTAGTATCTGTAGCAGATGTACTTACGTACGATTGGGCTAAATCTAGAACTGACACGTTTGGTATAGTAGAAACTCATGCTATAGACTTTACTCCAGGGGGTTTTACAGACTCATTTAGTTTTGCTGATAGCGAAGCAGTAGACACAAATTTAGGTAAGTCTGATAGTTTTAGTTTTGCTGATAGCGAAACCGTAGATACCAGTTTAGATAAGTCAGATAGCTTTAGTTTTACAGATAGCGAGACGCTGTCTACCACTTTAGGTAAGTCTGATAGTGTTTCTACTAGTGATGTAGAGATATTAGCCGTAAATTTAGGCAAATCAGATACCACAACCATTTCCGAAACTCATTTATTTAGTTTTGGTAAATCAGCACAAGATAGTGCTACAATAACTGAGTCGATCAGTATTCTAAATGCAAATAGACAAAGTGCATTAAATGCTTCGGCTTTAAATAGTAATACACTTAACTAGGAGAAATTATGTTAAATGATGACTTAAAATTAACAGGTAAATTAACCATTGCCATCAATGATGAGATCGTCCAAGAAGTTCCTAACTTAGTTGTTACTGCAGGAAAGGGCTATGTAGCTAGTAGAATGAAGGATACTTCAGCTACTGCTATGTCCCATATGGCAATCGGATCTGGAACAACAGCCGCAGCTGCTTCTCAAACTGCTTTAGTCAGTGAGCTAGCTAGAACTGGGCTAACTTCCACAACTGTATCAGGTGCTGACATTGTTTATGTTGACACTTTTGCAGCTGGAACAGGTACTGGTGCTGTAACAGAAGCGGCTATTTTAAATGCTTCTTCTGGTGGAACTATGTTATGTAGAACCGTTTTCTCAGTAGTTAACAAAGGTGCTTCAGACGCAATGACAATTACCTGGACGGTAACTGTTTCTTAATATAGAGGAGATGTAAGTTGGCTATTGTTTTTAAAAACAATGCGACTACAACCCTATCGGGTAATATAAACTCGTCTGTTACTTCTATAGCGGTAGCTGACGGTAGTGTTTTCCCATCTTTAAATAGCGGAGAGTCGTTTTTTGTTACGTTTGATGACGGAACAAATAAAGAAGTTGTAAAGGTAACTGCCAGAAGTGGTAATACCCTTACTGTTACCCGTGCTCAGGACGGGACTTCCGCACGTGCATTCTCCCAAAATGATGCTGTAGATTTACGTCTTACAGCAGCAGTTCTAGAAGCCTTCCCACAACTTAACGGAAACTCCCAAACAGGAGTACTTGATGTAACTGGTGTAAAAATTGCTGGTTCTGAAGTAATCGATAGTTCTGGAGAATGGCAAGGACCCGCAGGAGGTATAAAAGGAGCAACTGGTGCCCAAGGCCCTACAGGCAGTACTGGCCCGCAAGGGGCAAAAGGCGAAGTAGGAGTTACAGGTGACAAAGGTGCAACCGGTGCCCAAGGACCAACTGGTAGTACAGGACCCACAGGTCCTACAGGCTCAGACGGCCCAACTGGTCCTACAGGTCCTACAGGTCCAGGCGGAGCAAAAGGTGCAACTGGGGCAGGCGGTTCAGATGGTTCAGATGGAGCGAAAGGTGCTACAGGCGCAACAGGTCCAACCGGCCCACAAGGTACAACTGGAGATAAAGGCGCAACAGGTTCTAAAGGTGAAGTAGGAGTTACAGGTTCAACAGGAGATAAAGGTGCAACAGGTGCAGGCGGAGCTACAGGACCTACCGGCCCAACAGGTGATAAAGGTGCGACAGGAGCTGCTGGCAATAATGGTAACGATGGTAGCGACGGCGCTAAAGGAGCAACAGGTGGCACAGGCCCAACCGGTCCTACAGGTGCTAAAGGCCAAAAAGGTGAAATAGGAGCGACAGGCCCAGGAGGCCCAGCAGGAAGTAACGGCTCAGATGGTAGTGATGGAGCAAAAGGAGCGACTGGAGCTACAGGCCCAACTGGGGCTAAAGGACAAAAAGGTGAAATAGGAGCTACAGGACCTGGTGGTTCTACTGGTTCTACAGGTCCAACTGGGCCAACAGGTGATAAAGGAGCTACTGGAGCTGCAGGTTCTAACGGAAGTAATGGAGACAAAGGTGCTACTGGCGCAACCGGACCAACGGGTCCAACTGGGGATAAAGGAGCAACTGGTTCTACTGGTTCTACTGGTTCAGCAGGTGCAAAAGGAGCGACTGGAGCAGGTGGTTCTACTGGTGCAGCAGGGGCAAAAGGAGCCACAGGAGCAGGTGGTTCTACTGGTTCGGCAGGTGCAAAAGGTCAAAAAGGAGAAGTAGGAGCGACTGGAGGAACTGGACCTACAGGTCCACAAGGTGCTAAAGGTGCAACAGGCTCACAAGGACCAACAGGTAGTACGGGTACTGGTATTACTATGGAAGGGCAAGTTGCTCAAACAAGCAATCTACCTTCTTCAGGCAACACAAAAGGTGATGCTTATATAGTACAAGCAGATGATAGTTTACATATTTGGGACGGTTCAGCATGGGTAAGTGGTGGATCTATTCAAGGACCTACGGGTAATACTGGCTCACAAGGGGCCAAAGGCGCAACTGGCGCAACTGGTGGCACAGGTCCTACTGGTCCAACAGGCCCACAAGGAGATAAAGGAGCAACAGGTGCAGGTGGCTCAACAGGTTCTGCAGGTGCAAAAGGAGCGACTGGCGCAACCGGTCCGACAGGTCCTACAGGAGACAAAGGAGCGACTGGAGCAGGCGGATCAACAGGTTCTGCAGGTGCTAAAGGAGCAACAGGAGCAACAGGACCGGCAGGTAGTAATGGCTCTAACGGAGCAAAAGGACAAAAAGGTGAAGTAGGAGCAACAGGTGGTACAGGTCCAACAGGACCTACAGGCCCAGGTGGCGCAAAAGGCGCTACTGGAGCAGGCGGTGGAACTGGACCTACAGGACAAAAAGGTGCTACAGGTGCAGGCGGGTCAACTGGCTCAGCTGGTGCAAAAGGAGCTACAGGTGCAACAGGACCTACCGGATCAACTGGATCAACAGGACCAGCAGGTAGTAATGGTTCAAATGGGGCTAAAGGACAAAAAGGTGAAGTAGGAGCTACAGGTTCTGCAGGTGCTAAAGGAGCAACAGGACCTACAGGCCCAGGCGGAAGTGCTGGAGCGAAAGGTGCAACTGGAGCAGGCGGTGGAACTGGGCCAACTGGCTCAGCTGGTGCAAAAGGAGCTACAGGCGCTACAGGGCCAACTGGTAGTGCAGGAGCGAAAGGTGCTACTGGACCAACAGGTTCTACAGGTTCTACAGGTTCTACTGGGTCAGCAGGAGCTAAAGGTCAAAAAGGAGCTACAGGTGGAACAGGCCCAACTGGATCAGCAGGTGGCACAGGACCAACAGGACCTGCAGGTGCAAAAGGTGCAACAGGTTCTACTGGACCAACAGGTGCAGGCGGATCAACAGGTGGCACAGGACCAACTGGATCTAAAGGACAAAAAGGAGCGGCAGGTTCTAATGGTTCTAATGGATCAACTGGACCAACTGGAGCAAAAGGAGCAACAGGTGGAGGTGGATCAACTGGGGCTAAAGGACAAAAAGGAGCTACAGGTTCAACAGGTGGTACAGGACCAACTGGACCAAAAGGAGCAACAGGTGCAGGTGGTGGCACAGGACCAACTGGACCTGCAGGTGCAAAAGGCGCAACTGGAGCAGGCGGATCTGCAGGTGGTACAGGACCAACTGGACCAACAGGACCGGCCGGAGCCAAAGGCGCAACTGGAGCAACAGGATCAGGCGGTAGCACAGGATCGGCCGGAGCAAAAGGAGCAACAGGTGCTACTGGACCTACCGGATCAACAGGTGGAACAGGTGGAACAGGACCTACAGGATCAAAAGGCCAAAAAGGAGCTGCAGGTTCAACAGGTGGAACTGGTGGAACAGGACCAACTGGGCCAACAGGACCAGCAGGCACAGGTATAAGTTCAAGTTCAAATACACAGTTAAATTCAATAGGTGTAGGTACAGGAGCATCCGGAACTACTGGTGAAATTAGAGCAACTAATAACATTACTGCTTACTACTCAGATGAAAGATTAAAAGACTTTGAAGGCAAGATAGATAATGCTTTAGATAAAGTATTAGCATTAAGTGGTTATTACTATAAAGATAACGAACTAGCTAAAGAGCTAGGTTATGACAATGACAAACGTCAAGTAGGGTTAAGTGCACAAGAAGTTAAAAAAATACTACCAGAAGTTGTAACCGAAGCTCCAATCGACGATCAGTATTTAACTATATGGTATGATAAACTTATACCGCTAATCATTGAGGCAATAAAGGAGTTAGCTGACAAGAAGTAAACACAGGAGGTGTTATGAATGCAATTTGGCAAATGTGGGAAAGAGGCATAACGCCTACTACTTGCAACAAAATAATAGAAGAATGTGAAAAGCTACAGCCCATGGAAGCTAATGTAGGTCTTACAGATTCTAATGTAAATACAAGTATACGAAGATCTGAAGTAAGATGGGCAGGACAAGTAGAGTGGATAAACAAACTTGTTTATGGCTTTGCTACTAGAGCTAATAGACAAGCTTTTGGTTTTGACATTTCTTATCTAGAAGATATCCAATACACTATATATAACGGTACAGATGAAGGCTACTATGACTGGCACCATGATACTTTTTGGGCAGGTAATACTTCTTTTGATAGAAAAATAAGCGTAACAATACAACTTAGCGACCCTACAGAATATGCAGGGGGACGATTTCTTTTAGATCCTATGTATGAACAACCCGACCCTATTGCGTTAGTACAACGCGGTACAGTATTTTGTTTTCCTTCTCCAATACGACATACAGTGGAGCCCGTAACTAGCGGCGTACGTAAATCTTTAGTAGCCTGGATAGAAGGACCGAAGTTTAAATGATTATAGTAATAGATAAAGTTTTTTATCCTGCAACTTTAGAGACTATAAACAGCCAAAACAAACACGCTTATTTTAAAAAAGAAGAAGAACATGACAACGGTATAGTTGCTAGACGTTTAACCCAGACAGCCGCTAATTATTTTAACTTTGATAATCAAGTAGGCTATGACATATGGTTTCATAGAAATGGCATGCCAGATTGGCATCAGGATAGAGATGAGCAGACTTTTTTTAAAACAGGACAAAGCCATTTTCCTATATGTTCTATAGTTTTTTACCCGCATGTAAAAGATTTAGTAGGCGGCGAACTTATATTTAAAAACAACATGCGTATAACACCAGTGTCAAATAGACTTGTCATGTTTGGTCCTGGGCTAGAACATAAAGTAACACCTATACAAAGTGGCGAAAGAATATCTATGAACATAAACGCTTGGAATTACGACGTTGAGGTAGCCACAGACTTTAATTAATGAAAAAATTTGTAATTAACCTAGAGAGTAGGCCTGAACGTAAACAACACTTTATAGATAAAAATCCAACATTAGAAGATTATACTTTTATAGAAGCTGTAGATGGTTTAAGCCAAGACTTATCTGAATATAAAACTAGACCCGGTTGGATAGACCCATTTCAAAACAGAGGTATAGTTCCTACAGAAGTAGCTTGTTTTTTATCTCATAGAAAAATGTGGCAAAAGTGCGTAGAGTTAGATGAACCTATATACGTAATAGAAGATGATGCAATTATAAATGTAGAAAAGTGGGATGAAGAATTTTATGACCATACTATAAAATATTGGGATTTGCTGTATTTACAGCGTAACGAAAATGAACCAGAAAACACTATAAAGGTAAGTGAAAGACTAGAAAGGCCTTGGTACCCATACAATACAACAGCGTATGTTATATCACCTAAAGGCGCACGAAAGCTTTTAAATACTAATATAATGCAAGAAGGTATAATACCCGTAGATGAGTACATACCAGAACAAATTAGGGAAGGCAGTCTTATGGCGTTGGCTTTACAAGAAGATGCTTGTAACCAAGCCCGCACTGATATACTACCTTCTGACATACGTAACGATAGGAGAGATATGACAATACATGTAGTAACGATAGGTACTGATATACAAAAAATGAGTAAATTGTATGACTCAGCAGCTGTACGGGATATAAACATAAACAACTGGGGTGAGGGTGTTGAGTGGAGGGGCTCAGATATGACAGGCCCTGGCGGCGGGCAAAAAGTAAACATACTAAAACAAAACATAGAAAACCTTCCGGACACAGATATTTTACTCTTCACAGATGCGTACGACGTTTTTTACGCAGATAACTTAGATACGATTAGAGAAAGATACTTGGATATGGGTCATAAGGTACTTTTTTCTGCAGAAGAAGTATGTTGGCCCGATCCTAGTTTAGGTAATCAGTTTCCTTCCGTACATACCAGATATAGATACCTTAACTCTGGTACGTTTATAGGTGAAGTAGGAGAAATAAAAAAAATACTAACTCACGGTTCTATAACAGATCGCCAAGACGACCAGTTGTTTTATCAACAAGCATACTTAGAAGGTATTTATGATATAGGTTTAGATGTAGAAGCTTATATATTTCAGTGTCACGAGCCTAATATAACTATGTTAGGTAAACAACTACATAACCAGGAAACTACATGTTGCCCTTGTATATACCACGGCAATGGTGATGACTCTGCAAAAGATAACTTTGAACGTATCTATAAAGAAATGTACCCGCATTACAACTTGTTTCATACCCCTACCCATGACTATGAAGTCATAGATAAAGACATGATACTGATAGATTTTATGTCAGAACATCAATGCCAAAGACTTATAGAACTAGCAGAGCAAAATGCAGAGTGGAAAAGCTTGCCTAACGATACTTACCCTGCACAAGAGATAAGACTAAAAGAACTTAACCTATATCAAGAATTAGAAGAACATTGGCAAAAACATGTCAAACCTATAATAGAACCTTATTGGAATCCTATGGTTGTAGAGGGTGTAAGAGATGCGTTTATGTTGAAGTATTCTACTAATTCACAAACAAAACTAGCGCTACACCATGACTCTTCGCACGTAACTGGCTCAGTAAAATTAAATAAAAACTACAAAGGTGGCGAGTTATTTTTTCCTAGACAAGGCATAAGCAATGCTGATATACCTGTAGGTAAACTGCTTCTGTTTCCAGGGCAAGTTACGCACCCGCACGAATGCGTAGAACTAACAGAAGGCACTAAGTACAGCCTAACTATATGGTCACAAAGGTACAAAGGCGATATACTGTAAAGTATGGAATTTGAAGATAAAATACTTACTACAGATGATATAACCGAACTGTTTGTTACTGGGGTTATAAAAGATTTATACTTAAACTCAGTAGGTTTTTTTAATAAAGGTACCTATAACTATCCAGGCTCAGCCTTTACAAAAGAAGAAATACAAGCTGCAGATCCTAACCTCCACGCAATGTACTGGACAGATCTTTGTATGTATTACGCTTCAGGACAGAACGGTGGTGTTGTATTCTCTATGCACGTAAACGGTTATCTTGTAAATATTAGTTTAGGGTACATACAAGATGGCGCATATCATTTGTGTAATACTTTAATTAGACCCGACAAAGACGGCACTAGGGGTTTTATGCGTAATCCCGAATATCATAATAATAGAGCTACGACTGAAAAAAGTTTAGGCGCAACTATTGCTTATAGCTATTGCGATGTAGGATCTCCTATAAACGATACTTTTATGGCTTATAAAAACCATTTTGGTCCTATAGAAGAATGTAATATAAGAAACTGGAACACTTTAGAGCATTTAGGTCAGGTCACACAAAACTACAGCACTGGCGGACAGGATTGGGTTGGGGTAAAATCTGAATATAATGTAGTGTTTGAAAAATATTCTATGGAGTATTATTAATGTCTGGTTTTATAGATAAAACAAGCAATATTGATGCAGCTGAAATAGCAGCAGAATACCGTACACCAGATCAAGGTGTCAGTGCTAAGTCTAACAGTAATGTTGCATGGAACGATTATAGAAGAATGACGCCTAGGGCTAACCAGGCTAGTAACACTATTACCACAGCTGGTTCACAAACTTTACAAGCCCGAGATTTTGGTGGGACAGCCGGTATGGTAAGCGCTAATCAGGCAGTAACCACGGGGTCTAGTAAGGGCGCAAATACAACTACATATACTGGAGTTAGCTCTTCTACCGGGTCCGGCGCAGCTTATATATCAGGAGGTTTTGGTAATTTTGGTTTAGGTTCTAGTGGCGGTACTGGTGGACTCAGCATGACTGGCGTAGGTAGTTTTCCTAGTGGTAGTAATCTTCATGCTCTATATATGGCAGCAGGTGGTTTTGGAAGCGGCACAAGCTACATTGAAGTTTCGTCTAGTAATTCTAATTCTGGGTGGACTACCATGTATCTAAGGAGCTTATACCCAAGCGGTAATTTTACAAGTGGTGGCAATACGTTTTATAACGCTACTTTTACATTTAGCAGGAGTCAGTTTCTCTATGCTTATAGCTCCGGCAAAAGAGTATGGAGCGTTTATACAGGTATTGGAGCAGCAGCCGGTGCACCAACGGTTGGATTTAGCATTTTATTAAATAGACCTTTCACAGTGGAGTTCGTATGATAAATTTAAAAAACCCACCAGGGCTACCTCCTTGGTCAGAAATATCTAAAAAACGTAAAGTAGCTAGAGTATTTTTTATATTCTTGTTGCCTGTAAAGATACTACTTATGTTTATGGGGATATCATTTGGTGTTACAGCGCTTTTTGGCCTATAATCTTTCTATGACTACGGTTAAAGAAACATTAGCAAAAATCGAAGCACACGAAAGAGAGTGTAATATTCGATACACTGCTATGGAAAAACGCTTAGACAAAGGAGATGCTAAGTTTGACCGTATGGACACTAAGTTCACAACAATGATTATAGGTGTTTATATCCTTATCGTTGGGTCTAGCTTTATATAAGGAGGTACCTATGGCTAAAGCCGAAAGCAAATTACCACAGTTAATCAACTTTGATGGTAAACAATACGATATAACCCAGATGACTGACCGAGTAGCTCAGCAATTTAACATGTTAGTTAGATTACAAAGTGAATGGCAAGACGCTGATTTTAACTTACGAAAGGTAGAAGCAGCACAAAAAACAACCGTAACGGAACTGCAAGTCTTTTTAAAAGAAGACAAGATTAAGTCAGTAGACGACAGGATAATAACACCATGAATGTAGAACAACTAAAAGAAGAGATTAAAAGACATGAGGGTGAAGTCTTAGAAATTTATAAAGATAGCCTAGGCTACAAAACATTAGGTGTCGGGCATCTATGCCAACCTAATGACCCTGAGTACGATTGGGAAGTAGGTACTAAAGTATCACAAGAAGTTGTTGATTTATATTATGAAGATGATTTTGCTAAGCACGTAGATGAAGCTATCCACGTGTTTGGTACAGAAGAAGATTTTTATAAGTTACCCGAAAATATCCAACACGTCATAGTTAATATGTGCTTTAATCTAGGAGGGACTAGGCTTTCTAAGTTCCGTAACATGTTAAAAGCATGTAGAACACATGATTGGAAACAAATGGCAGCTGAAATGGAAGACAGCAGATGGTTTAACCAAGTAGGAAGAAGGAGTCGAGAACTGCAAGAATCAGTTCTGAATACTGTATAATGAAAAAATGGCATATATTAAACTTAACACCTTTGGAGGACTTGCTCCTAAAGCTTCTCCCCGTCTATTAAAAGATGAGTTAGCTACAACTGCTACCGACGTAAATCTTGAAAGTGGGCGTTTAGTACCTGTAAGAGATAATTCTGATACTCTTACCCTTTCTAATTCTTCTAGACAAACTATATTTAAATACACAGATTCTCCAGAACGTTGGCTACAATTTGACGAAGATGTTAACGTCGTGCGTAGTGCTATTCCTGGAGACACTAACGACACGTTATATTGGTCAGGTCAAACTTTCCCTAAAATGGGTAGATCTTCAGACATAATAGGTGGTTCTGTGTACCCTAATGCTGCTTACAGATTAGGTATACCTGCTCCAACAGCCGCTCCAACAGTAGCTCCAGTAGGACAAACACAGTTTGATGGCATTATTGCATTTGTAAATGAGAGTTCCACAATCACTATTACTACTTCTACAAGTGGCTCAGCTGCCGCCCATAGTGCTTCTGTAGGTGAATACATAACACTTACAGGTTTTGCTACAACGCAGGGAGT
>UEXM01000080.1_pt2 | contig 40020 bp, 42 predicted proteins | sample 1796661 | NCBI WGS metagenome assembly UEXM01 (sample SAMEA4772469, study PRJEB27181) | metagenome | reverse complement strand
TATCGAACAAAGACTGTTGAAGAGACACAAAAAATCCGGCTTCCAGTGAATGAAAGCCGGATTTTCCAAGGCCCTGCTTTAGACCGCAATGCTTAAGTGAACAGCATTACGCCTTGTGCGGGCTTTTCTATTCAGCCTCAAGACGGGGGGCCGTTGTGATTAAGCGATATTGTTTACTCGCTTGCTATCGCGGAACAGCTGGTCCAGCTCGCCTTCGTAATACGCTTCCACACGTGGGTTCATCACCTTTTTCCACAGCGGCGGGATCAATGCCAACACATACATGGTGGCGTAACCTGCCGGCAACTGCGGGCTTTCTTCATAATGGCGCAAGACCTGATAACGACGCTTGGCGTAAGCATGGTGGTCACTGTGGCGCTGCAGTTGAAACAGAGCCAGGTTAGTCAACAAGAAGTTGGAGTTCCAGCTATGTGCAGGTGTCACCCGCTCGAAACGCCCCTTGTCATTCACACGGCGATGCAAACCGTAGTGTTCAATGTAGTTAATGATTTCCAGGGCTAGGGCGGCAAAGAAACTCTGCCCCAGAAAGAACACCACCCCCTGCCAACCCCAAAGCAGTCCGAAGGTGGCCGCGAACAACGCAGAAATGCTGTACCACCAGATAAGTTCGTTATGGACACTAATATTGTTCTTGCCTTTACGCTCCAGGTATTTCTTTTCCAGGTTCCAAGCATTCTTGAAATTACGTACAAAAGCCTTGGGCAGAAATTGGTATAAGCTCTGATTATAACGGCTGGACGATGCATCATCCGGGGTAGATACGTGGACGTGATGACCTCGCACATGCTCCACCTTGAAACCCGCATAGGTCACGCTAGACAGCAACAAACCACCCATCCAATTTTCCACTTTGGGATCTTTGTGAATCAACTCATGCCCCAAATTGATGGCGATAATGCCACCTACGGTGCCAATAGAAACAATCCAACCGATCTTGCCCAGCAGACCGTAGCCATTGCTCATGAAAATATGGCCAGCGTAGAACAATACCGCGATCCATACAAAGCCCATGACGATGGCAGAGATCCGGTAAAAAACTTCTTCGCTCATAGTGGGAACCTGCACGTCTTCACTGGGATTGGTCGGGTCTTTACCCACCAAATAATCCAGTACCGGGATAACCCCGAAGATGAAGGCATACATAAACCAGGCCCAGTAATCCTGCGTGCCACTTTCCACCCCCACGAAGGCAGAAAAAGGAACAAGCGGCACCATAATTGCCCAAAAAGCCAGGTAGCCATATTTTTTCATTTTTAGCATTACATCAGGGTTCGTATTCTCGAACACGGCTCACACCTCGCTAGTTCAAGCCAAACAGTAACAGTCATCAATGTCACGGCGAGACTACCCGTGAGCTCCTGAATTGTCAAACAACTCAATTAATGAGATATTAGAATCATGACGGATAATGACCGGAATTAGACAAGGCCCCAGTAAGGACCCCACCATGTCGCTACAAGCCGTGAGCCTCAGTGAACAAATCGCCCGACATCTAGGCGAACAGATCATTACTGGCGAACTCGCCCCCGGCAGCCGGCTGCCGGAAAATGATCTTGCCAAGCAACTGGATGTGAGCACCAACTCACTACGGGAAGCCTTTCGGCTCTTGGAAAAGCAGCACATAATTGAGCTTCAACCACGCAAAGGCGCACGTGTTTGTGAGGTCACCGACAAGCAGGTACGCGACCTTTACGATTTCCTGTTTATGCTACTGTCAGGGCTGGCCGGGCAGGCCGCCGCCCGTTGGCAACCCGGCGATATCGAAGATTTAGTGGACATGCTGCCACAGCTTGAGCAGCACTTTATGAATAACGATATGCGCTCTGCACATAAGCTGGCTTTCCATTTTGTGGAAATCGCCACCGTGCGCTTCGCCCATAACCGCTATTTGGCCAGCAACATTCTGAACCTCATCCCCCTCCTTAAACGCTATTCCTTTATCGCTCTGCAGGAAGATATCTCGGAATTCGATGTATCACTCCAGATTTTCAAGCGTCTGCAAGTCAATGTCGTCAGCCGCAACGTGGCCGATGCTGAAGCGGATATCCGCGAATACGGCGAGAATCAGTGTCAGATCGTCTTGCGAGCCATTGCCGAACGCAGCGCGGCGGGTAAAGGAAGAGTTGCGAGTTAAAGTTCAAAGGGGCAGCAAGGCGTCATTATAGGCAGACCTGCCAGTAGCCTTGCAGTGTGAATACTACTGTAATCCTCCCATTTTCATCCTTGCCCGGAAGGCGCCGCTCCCATAGCGGTATCGGGCCGTTCATTATTGTATTGCCAGCCACTGGGAAAGGCCCTACCACCGTTCCGGTCGGCACACTGAATAAGAACAGCTTACCGATATGCCAACCGCCCCGATAAATCAAGGCTGCCGCTGCAAGGGAGGCGTCGCGACGAATAGGCGCTTTTGTGGTCGGGCGTAATCAAGCCAACTCGGTTAGCCCAAGGTGCCCTCTCTTGATCTGTCCAGCCAGAACATAAGCCCCCGTATTTGCTCGGTGGGCGGAATTCGCGAGCGCCCACATCACCGCGTGAATAGAAAAATCATCGTAAATTACCCCCTCTAGCTAGCCGCCTGAGGCGATTTAGCTGTACACGGAAAGATAATCCCGGTATCTTTGGTCCCAGCTAAAAGATCGTACTTGAATCACGCACTTCATTTCGTTGTTTTCTCTGTATAACTCGTCCTGCAGTTCCGAAGTCCAAGTCCCCGTTTTTCAGCTACTTACGCCCTTGAGGCGAAACTTCATTTTTTCAGGAATAGTGTTATGTCTACAGTTAAAGGCACCGTTAAGTGGTTCAACGAAGCAAAAGGTTTTGGTTTCCTAGAGCAGGAAAACGGCCCGGACGTTTTCGCCCACTTTAGCGCCATCACCGGTTCCGGTTTCAAAACCCTGGCTGAAGGCCAAGCGGTTGAGTTCACCGTAACCCAAGGCCCTAAAGGCCCGCAGGCTGAGAACATCGTCGCTCTATAAGCGATTGTTCCAGTTAAAGGCGGCCTCGTGGCCGCTGCTGCCCTACTGCTGGCAGCCTAAAAAAAAGCGAACCTGTTTAGGGTTCGCTTTTTTTGTGTCAGTCCGGCATTGAATGAAGGATGTTCGAAGGCTGCAATCAAACGAATTTGATTATCGCGCGCAAATACTTTCCTGGACAGCCAACCTAACGGCAAGAGAACCTTCATGCCCAGCCAGATTTGGCTGAGAACAGCATTGTTATGGGGAAGCAAAATTCACGCCCCCACCGTGGCATTCTCATCTCCCTGATCCAGGCCGACAGACTCAGACATATGGGTGCCGTGATTCAGCCCCACGTTCAGCTTTACGCTGGGGGGATCAGAACGGTGAGCCGCCTGGGCTACAACTTGAACGCCCCGTCGATGGCGCTGGCACCCAGCGGCTGTCTCCTGCACTGATAGCACCACTTGTACAGACACTATAAAGCTCTGCGAACTGGTCCTGGTTGGGGCAGCCAAGGGGGCGGGTAAGTAATGGGCTTGGCACCAAGGTGATAGAGCTTGTGCTTGAGACTTTCCAGTCTCGACTGAATATCGCGCAGGCGTTGTCTGCCCGCATATCTGCTTATCCGCATGTCGATGAACAGATCCCCGCGACTTCCGCCTAAGCATCTGCCTCGAATGGTGATCTCGGGCAAGGCACTACACATCATGTTTTGAGAGGGGCTTGAGCAGCGGGTGGCACGTAGGGTGACGATGGAAAAACCTGAACCTTCCTGATTACAACATTTCTTCGCAGAATGGTTGTAACCTGCTCAGTTCAGGCTTTCTCATTTGCCCCTAAGCTACGGGGCAGCCGTGTTCTTATCGGCGTTTTCTTATTGCTTCAACTTCTCTTCAATTTCATCGATGCTGATGTGGCGCACATCCTTGCCTTTTACCAGATAGATAACCTGCTCGCCGATATTACGGGCATGGTCACCAATCCGTTCCAGGGCACGCAGAGACCAAATGATGTTGAGTACCCGGGTGATAGAGCGAGGATCTTCCATCATGAACGTCACTAGAGAACGCATGGCACTGGCGTACTCCATGTCCACTTCATTATCTTCCGCCGCCACGGTAAGAGCTTTATGGGCGTCAAAGCGGGCAAAGGCATCCAGGGCATCGCGCAACATATTGCGCACATGGTTACCGATATGCCGCACTTCCACGTAGCCGCGAGGCGACTCCCCCTCTTCAGCCAGCTGTAGCCCCATACGGGCAATTTTGGCCGACTCGTCACCAATACGCTCCAGATCAGACACTGCTTTGGACACGGCAATGATTAAACGCAGATCCGAGGCCGCCGGCTGACGCAAAGCCAGCACCTTGGTGCATTCCTCGTCGATGAGGATTTCCAGCTTATCGACCTTGTTTTCGGTTTCTATGACTTTTTCCGCCAGGCCCGAGTCTGCCTGCAACAATGCTTGCAGCGCATCCACCACCTGCTTTTCCACCAACCCCCCCATTTCCATCAGGTGGTTACGGATAGATTCCAGCGCGGCGTTAAACTGGGTCGAGCTATGCTCGCCAAAATGCATACGGTCCATTCTCTTGTTCTCCTTACCCGCACGTTAACCGAAGCGGCCAGTGATATAAGCTTCCGTCAGATCGTGCTCGGGCTTGGTGAACACGGTCTCGGTATCATTCATTTCCACCAGACGCCCTAAATGGAAATAGGCGGTACGGCTGGAGACCCGCGCGGCCTGCTGCATGGAGTGAGTCACGATAGCGATGGTGTAAGATTCACTCAGCTCGCTGATCAACTCTTCGATTTTGGCGGTGGCAATTGGATCCAGTGCTGAACAGGGCTCATCCATCAGCACCACTTCCGGGCTCACGGCAATGGTGCGGGCAATACACAGACGTTGCTGCTGACCACCAGACAAACCCGTGCCCGGTGCGTGCAAACGATCTTTCACTTCCTCCCACAGCCCGGCTTTGCGCAGGCTGGTTTCCACAATTTCATCCAGGTCATATTTCTTGTTAGCCAGGCCGTGTATGCGCGGGCCATAGGCCACGTTGTCATAGATGGACTTAGGGAACGGGTTAGGCTTTTGGAACACCATACCCACCCGAGCGCGCAACTCCACCACATCCAGTTTAGGATCATAAAGATCCTGACTTTCCAGATGCAGGCTGCCTTTCACCTTACAAATATCGATGGTGTCGTTCATGCGATTCAGGCAACGCAGAAAGGTAGATTTGCCACAGCCGGAAGGGCCAATCAGCGACACCACTTCATTCTTTCCGATATCCAGGCTAACACCGTGAATCGCCTGGTTATCATCGTAGAATACCTCCACATCGCGCAGGCGCATTTTCGGATCATCCACAAAAGGATTACCCACGGTCTGATCTGGATAGGGGGTGTCTTGTGTCATCGTTACCTGCTCATTAATGGCCTTGTCTCTGGCCGCATCATTGGTGTCCAGAGCCGGTTTGTCCAGTTGCTGTGCGGTTTCCATTACTCGGTTCCTCTTTATCCGTCTGTTACCAGCGCCGCTCAAGGCGCTTGCGCAGAATCACCGCCAAGGTGTTCATGGTAATCAGGAAAGCCAGTAGCACCATGATGGCGGCGGACGCCAGGGCTTCGAAAGATTGTTCCGGGCTGTCTGCCCAAAGGTAAATTTGCACCGGCAATACTGTTGCGGCATCCAACGGGTCAGCGGGCAGATCTACGATAAAGGCCACCATGCCAATCATCAGCAGCGGTGCTGTTTCACCCAGTGCCTGCGCCATGCCGATGATGGCGCCGGTAAGCATGCCGGGGAGCGCTAGCGGCAACACATGGTGCAACACCACCTGCATCTTCGACGCGCCCAGCCCCATGGCGGCCTGACGAATACTGGGCGGCACCGCCTTGATCGCCGCACGGCTGGAAATGATCACCGTGGGCAGCGTCATCAGGGTTAATACGATGCCCCCTACCAACGGCACTGACCGGGGTAAGCCAAACAAGCCTATTATCACCGCCAAGCCCAACAGGCCGAAGATGATCGACGGCACGGCGGCCAGGTTGTTGATATTCACTTCAATGAAATCAGTGAAGCGGTTCTTTGGCGCAAACTCTTCCAAATAGACAGCTGCCGCGACACCAATGGGAAAACTCAGCAGCACCGTCACAATCATGGTAAACAAGGAACCCAGAATGGCGCCCAAAATACCGGCTTGCTCCGGTTCACGGGAGTCGCCGTAACTGAAAAGCGACCGGTTGAAGACCATACGGGTTTCGCCGGACGCTTCCAGCTCCGCTACCCATGCCTGCTGCTTGTCATTAAGACGGCTGTCTTCGCGTTGCTCTTCGTTCGCCTTGAGAAACAAATCCACATCATCGTCGGCCAATAGCCATAGGGTTCGTGTCTCTCCCAACAGGGCCGGCTCTTCGCGAAGCATATCGCGCAGAGCATAACCAGCCCCGGTGCTCATCAGCTGGTTAAGTGAGCGAACGTCCAAGCGTGACTCCACGCCAGGGAACCGCTCTGCCAGAGCGTCACGAATGACCCCTTGGTAATTACCGTAGTTAAGCTGCTCCGCATCACGGGGGTCACTGACATCCAGCACCTCCGCATCGAAGGTAATCGGCAACTGAATTTCATATTCAACGAAGGCACTGTGGCCCTTGCCGATGATGTCAGTGAACAACAGCAGCAAGGCCATCAAACCAATGCCGATGGAGGCCATGCCATAGGCTTTGAAGCGTTTCTCTGCCCGGTAGCGTCGGGCCAGCGTCTTACGCACTTTTTCTGTGGTTTTGCTCATAACTTTTCTCCCGACGCTAGTCGTACTGCTCGCGGTATTTCTTCACGATGTGCAGCGCAAAGATATTCATAACCAGGGTTGTGATGAACAACATCAGGCCTAGGGCAAACGCCGCCAGGGTTTTGGCACTGTCGAACTCCTGGTCACCCGTCAGCAACGTAACGATCTGCACGGTAATAGTAGTGACCGCTTCCAGTGGGTTGGCAGTAAGGTTAGCGGCCAAGCCGGCGGCCATGACCACAATCATGGTTTCACCAATCGCCCGGGACGCGGCTAGCAAAATGCCCCCCATAATCCCCGGTAATGCTGCCGGAAAAATCACTTTCTTGATGGTTTCGCTTTTGGTTGCACCCAAGCCCAAGGAGCCATCGCGCATGGACTGGGGCACCGCAGTAATCACGTCATCGGCAAGCGATGAGACAAACGGAATAATCATCACGCCCATCACCAAGCCTGCGGCCAGGGCCGACTCTGACGCCACATCCAACCCCACGGCCTCGCCCATGCCGCGAATAAATGGAGCCACTGTCAGCGCAGCAAAAAAACCGTAAACCACCGTGGGCACCCCGGCCAGCACCTCCAGTGCCGGCTTGGCCACCGTGCGCACTCGCTTGCTGGCGTACTCCGATAGGTAAATAGCGGACATCAACCCCACTGGAACCGCCACCAATAAGGCAATCGCAGAGATCAACATGGTGCCCATGAACAAGGGCACCGCACCAAAAGCGCCGCCAGAGGCAACCTGGTCAGCCCGCAGGGCAGTCTGTGGACTCCACTGCAAGCCGAACAAGAAATCGGTCACCGGCACCTTCCCGAAGAATCGGATCGATTCGAACAGCACCGACATAACGATGCCCACGGTGGTAAGGATCGCTACCGTGGCACACAGCATGAACAGCGTCTGCAGTACGCGCTCCACCTGCTGACGGGCGCGCAATTGCGGCGATACTTTCAGCCAGGCCCAGGTGCCGCCCAACATACACAGCACAATAATCACCACGGTCAGCGCCATGGCGCTGGTCTGGCGTAATGACTGCAGATGCTCCGCCGCTGCAGCAATCGGCGGCTCCACGAAATTAGTCGGTAGCGCACCGCTGGCCACATTCTGAATTTTGCTAAGCGTCAGGTTATAGCTGGAGGCATCCGTCGGTTGCAGCTCCACCGGCAAGCTGCCCAACACTTGCTGGCGGATGATGCTGTCATCAAAGGCCAGCCACAGCCCCAGCACGATTAAGGCGGGAAGCGCGCACCACATAGCCGAACGCATGGCGAAGTAAAACGGCAATGAGTGCAGGTGGCGAATGCCGCCCAGCGGGCGGGCCAGCGCAAAGGAGCGGCGAAGCCCCAAGTAGTAAGCGCCGGCCACCATCACTACCAGCAGCAACAGCAGGTTTCCGGTTTGCATGTATCACTCCGATCGGATTTGCTCAACCAAGATCACCGCGGCAATCTTGGTGGAACAAACACACCTTTTCAGGGGCGAAAAAGCCCGGCGGCAAACACCACCGGGCCAAAAGCATCCATGCTTTCTTATTATTTCCTTGCTTACAGCTCGTTGCCGGTCATGGGCTTCAGGCTACGCGCCTGTTTGGCCATGGACTTGCGCAGATCATCAGCCAGCGGAATCAGGCCTTTCTCGCCCAGGTATCCCTGGTCACCCCAGGCTTTCTCGCTGGTGAACTCTCTCACGTAACCCTCGATACCCGGCACCACACCCACGTGCGCTTTCTTCACGTAGAAGTACAAGGAGCGAGATACCGGGTATTCGCCGGAACCGATCGCTTCGAAAGTGGGCTCAACACCGCCGATATTGGCTGCCTGCACCACACCACGGTTCTGATCCAGGAAGGAGTAACCGAACACACCGAAGGCATCCGGATTCTTTTCCAACTTCTGCACGATCAGGTTGTCGTTTTCACCGGCTTCAACATAGACACCGTCCTCACGCACACTGCGGCAAATCGCCTTGTACTTGGACTTATCTTCACCCTTAATGGCTTTTAGCCATGGGAAGGTTTTACAGCCGCCTTCGATGGCCAGTTCGTTGAACGCATCACGAGTACCGGAAGTCGGCGGCGGGCCTAGCACTTCGATCTTCACGTTCGGCAGAGCTGGGTTAATCTCTTTCCAGGTTTTGTAAGGGTTAGCAACCAGCTCTTCACCCCCTTTCGGGTTCGGCACATCCTTGGCCAGGGCCAGGAAAACGTCACGCAGGGACAGATCAATGTGCTTACCTTTCACCGAGTTGGCAATCACGATGCCGTCATAACCTACCTTCACCTCGGTGATGTCTTTCACGCCGTTGCTCTGGCACAGCTCAAACTCGGATTTCTTCATCCGACGAGAAGCATTGGTGATGTCCGGATGCTGAGTACCGACGCCCTGGCAGAACAGCTTCATGCCGCCGCCGGAACCGGTGGATTCAATTTTTGGGGTGGCGTTGCCGGTACGCCCAAAACGTTCGGCCACTACGGTGGCGAACGGGTATACCGTGGAAGAGCCCACGATGGAAATGGTGTCACGAGCCATCGCGGTGCCCGGCGCGCAGGCCATGGCCAGAGTTGCAGCGGCACCTGCCAGTGTTGCTTTCATTTTAACGTTCACAATAAGCCTCCTAGTTTTGGCACCGGCGCTTGCTGGACGTATCCACCCCGGTTTGTTTTGCGCGTGTTGCAAGCCAGTTCATGTTTCAGCACAGCGCATGCTAGAGAGAGTTTGTGACAGCCACATTACACTGAGATCAGATTCAGGCTACAGATGCCCTTGCCTAATCCGCACCCCGAATGCGTGCTGCCTGTGGCGTTTTCCGTATAATGTCCGTTTTCAGCTATCCTCTGACAATAATGACAAAACAGAGCCTACAGAACGTCCAGCAATGGCTGGCCGCTTTTACCACCGCCATCGGCCGTGGCAGCGCTTGGCTGGCGTTGCTGCTGGTGCTGGGCATGGTATTGGTCGTCGTTCTGCGCTATGGATTCGAAATCGGCAACATTGCCCTGCAGGAATCCCTGACCTATCTGCACGGCAGCCTTTTTATGCTAGCCATCGCCTACACCTTGGCTGAAGACGAACATGTCCGGGTGGATGTGCTCTACCAGCGTTTTAGCCCCCGCGGGCGGGCTTGGGTGAACCTGCTAGGCACCCTGTTTCTGCTACTCCCCCTATGCGTAGCGATTTTCTGGTTATCTCTGGATTATGTAGCCAACAGCTGGCGCGAACAGGAGGGGTCCGCCAACGGCGGCCTACCCTTTGTCTATCTGCTCAAAAGCCTGTTGCTAGTGCTGCCCGCATTGCTGAGTGTGCAGGCATTGGCTGAACTACTACGCCATGGGCTAACGCTGCTTGGCGCCCCCCTCCCCCCGCGCACTGCCGAACATGAAGAACACCCGGAGGAGGGCCTGTGATGGAATGGCTTCCCTTATCCATGTTCGTGGCCGTCTGCCTGGTATTGCTTACCGGCTACCCGGTGGCTTTTGCCCTGGGCGGCACCGCGCTGCTGTTTGCCGCCGGCGGCATCCTTACCGGCACCTTTTCTCCTTCCGACCTGAGTTTTGTGCCCAACCGACTGTTCGGGGTCATCGAAAACAGCACCCTGATGGCGGTACCCCTCTTCGTATTCATGGGCGTGATGCTGGAGAAATCCCGGGTGGCGGAAAAGTTGCTATCCAGCATGGGCCAACTATTCGGCCCACTCCCTGGCGGCATGGGGCTGGCGATTATCCTGGTGGGCGCCCTGCTCGCCGCCAGCACCGGCATTGTCGGCGCCACCGTGGTCACCATGGGCCTGCTCTCGCTGCCCACCATGCTTCGTCAGGGCTATCAACCACAGTTATCTACCGGGCTGATCTGCGCCACCGGCACCCTCGGGCAGATTATCCCCCCCTCCATAGCCCTGGTATTACTGGGTGATGTGCTGGCTAACGCCTATCAGGACACCCAGCTCAAGCAGGGCCTGTGGTCGCTGGATACCGTGTCGGTGGGCGATTTATTTGTCGGCGCCCTGATTCCCGGGCTGATTTTAGTAGGGCTGTACCTGTTCTATGTGGTGGCAATCAGCCTGTTAAAACCCCAATGGGCTCCCGCCTTTGCGCCCGCCGACGGTGAACGCCGTAGCTGGCGGGCCCTGCTTGGCGGCCTGATCCCGCCGCTACTGTTGATCGCCGCGGTGCTGGGCTCCATTCTCACCGGCAAGGCCACCCCCACGGAAGCCGCCGGCGTCGGCGCCTTTGGTGCCCTGCTGCTGGGGGCAGCCAATCGACACCTGAACAGAACCATCCTTGGCGAGGTGGTCCGTGCCACCAGCCGAGTCACCGCCATGGTGTTCATGATCCTGATCGGTGCCAGCCTGTTTTCACTGGTGTTCCGGGGCTTTGGCGGCGAGGAAGCGGTGCATAATCTGTTTGCCGCCATGCCCGGTGGAGTGATCGGTGCCACCGTCATGGTGATGCTGCTGATTTTCCTGCTCGGCTTCATTCTCGACTTTATCGAGATCACCTTTGTGGTAGTGCCGATTGTCGCCCCGGTGCTACTGGGCATGGGCCTGGACCCCATCTGGCTTGGCGTAATGATTGCATTGAACTTGCAAACTTCGTTTCTGACCCCACCCTTCGGATTCGCGCTGTTTTATCTACGCGGGGTGGCGCCGGCAGAGGTTAAAACCACGCACATTTATCAGGGCGTGATACCCTTTATCTTTATACAATTAATCATGCTGGGCATTCTGGCGCTGTTCCCTGAACTCGCCACCTGGCTGCCTCATGCGCTCTACGGATAATAAAATGACAGACCACACTGACGACATGCCCCAGCCAATTGGCACCCTTGCCATCCAAACCATTGCCATGCCACAAAGCGCCAACTGGAATGGGGATATTTTCGGCGGCTGGCTGGTCTCCCAGATGGACCTGGCCGGTGCCGTCACCGCCCGCAAAAAAGCCCGTGGCCGTGTGGCCACCGTAGCCATTGATTCCATGGCGTTCCTGCGACCGGTCCCCGTGGGCGCCGTTGTCAGCTGCTACACCCAGCTGCAGGACATCGGCCGCAGCTCCATGCAGATTTTGGTGGAAGTATGGATTCGCGAAGATTCCGGCACCTTGTCGAAAGTTACTGAAGGGCACTTCACCTTCGTGGCCATCGATGACACCGGCCGCACCCGCGTGGTACCGCAAAACTAATCTGGATTCCTGCCTCAAGCCTCAAGCGACGCTGCTGCGCAAAAACAGTGCAGCAACTGCCCCCTGGAGCGTAACGACGAAGCGCGGGCCGATGAATGGGTCTGTCGTGATATTGGTCTGGTTTACAGCGGCGCCAGCGCGGGCGTCATGGCCGCCATTGCCAATACAATAATGCCTCAGGGTAGCAAGGTCCTCGGGATAATCCCCCAAATACTGATACGCGGGGTGGCCGACAATGATCGCCCCGCCAAGTACAGATCGTCGATTTCATGCACCATGCACAAACGCAAAGTGGCCAGGGGGAGGCTTTATCGTTCTTCCCGGCGACATGAGCGCCCTGGAAGAAATTTTTTAAATTCTCATTTGGGCCCAACAGGGCTTTCATTAAACGCCTTGCGCCCTGCTTAACGTGACTGCCTATTACGACGTCCTTCAACGTTTTCTGCAACACAGTGTGACGGAAGCTTTCTTGAAAACGGACCACCACCAGCGCCTGCAAATCCATAGCAATACGGCCATGCTGTTGGATCGTTTAATGATGCCTCACCCACGCCTGCGGATAAGTGGCTTGACCGAGAACCCCAGCGGTGACAATGGAATGTGAAAGAAGATCAAATAGTCGAGTGGTTCCAATCCATTTCAAAGCCGAGTACGTTATGGTGCGTCAGTAAAGTAACACTACACATCAACCATGGATGAGGTATCAATTATGCTCGGATGGGCTCTGACATTTCTTGTCGTGGCAATTATTGCCGGCGTACTCGGTTTTGGCGGTATCGCCTCCGGCGCGGCATCCATTGCCAAAATTATTTTCTTTATTTTTCTGGCGCTGCTGGTCATTAGTTTGGTGGTCAATGCACTGAAAGGGCGCGGACCAAAAGTGTGACGACGCCATGCCCGAAGGCAGCGGCCTTGCCGCTCCCTTGGGGCCCTGAACTGAAGCGTTCAGCCAAACCGTTTAACGACCTTCTAAAGACACCCCAGCTTGTACGGAACGTTTCGATCATACAGGCACGGTTACGATAAACGCTGATGCCACTGCTGGAGCGCGACAAGCTGTTTCGCTACCCTCTCGCGAGACGCCTGATCTACCAAATCACCCTGCTCATCACACTTTCATGGGCAGCGGATAAAAACACTTCCGGCTTATTCAAGGGATGCATATCCAGAAACACCAGCACCTGGCGCAAGTGATACTGGCTGCGGCGGGTCTCCATGCCGCCCATGGAAGCTCCCATGATCGCCACCGGCTTGCGCGAGAAAATACTGCCGGGCACACGAGACAACCACTCGGCAGCGTTTTTCAACACACCGGGAAGGGAATCGTTGTATTCAGGCGCCGCCAATAACAAAGCATCTGCTTGGGTAATGTGTTCCGCCAGCGCGCCCACAACCACTGGCCGGCAATCGCCAGAACGTTCATGCTGTATTCCTTTCTCTGTATCCACGGTTGAAATTAAACAGAATCTACTACGTGGTTACTATCCATATTTCTCTCCAGTGACAGGGAGGTGAAGGGGTAGAGGGCGGTCGAGTTTGCGCGCCCTTAAAGCACAACAGTTATAATAAAGACGGTTCCGCTGTCAGGGTTCCATCGCGATAATCCCGCAGAGCCTGGTTAATTTCGTCCTGAGTGTTCATCACAAAGGGGCCATATTGCGCTATTGGCTCCCCCAGCGGCTTACCCGCCAGCAACAGCAAACGTGCTCCCCTTTTCTGCGCTACCAGCGTCACCCTGTCACCGTCGGTGAAGGTTGCCAGGTGGTGGGTGTCCACGGCATCTCCAGCCACCTCAACACGGCCTTCGAAAAGATACAGGAAAGCGTTATGGCCTTGCGTCAATGGCACCGCCAGGGTCTCGCCGGGACGCAGCACCACATCCAGATATAACGGATCCGCCTGGCCACCTTTGACCGGAGCAGAAAGCCTCTGCCCTGCAATAGTCACTTCACCGGCAAGCGCTTTGACCTGCCCACCACTGGCCAGATCCAACCGCGGCATCTCGGTATCGGCAATATCGCGATACTTTGCCGGCTTCATTTTTTCCGCCGCCGGCAGGTTGATCCACAGTTGAAAACCGCGCAGCGAACCGTTTTTCTGTTGCGGCATTTCTTCATGAATAATGCCGCGGCCGGCGGTCATCCACTGCACGCCACCTTGCTTGAGATCACCTTCGTTACCCAGGTGGTCTCGGTGACGCATATGGCCTTCCACCAGATAGGTCACTGTTTCAAAACCCCGATGCGGGTGCGGTGGAAAGCCGGCGATATAATCGTCGGGATTGTCGGAAGAAAACGCATCCAGCATCAGGAACGGATCCAGACGCACGGAAGGGTTATAACCCAGCGCCCGCTTCAACCGAACGCCGGCACCATCGGATGTATCCATTGCACGAAGCGTATTGAGGATGGTGCGTTCCATAACAACCTCCTTTGAGAAACAGCCATGAGCCACTAATCTCTAGCTGCCATGTTAAGAGAAGACCTTCTTGATTTTTACAAGCCGTACCTCACGGCTAGTCGCTGATCTTTCTTTCACCTAACCGCTCGCGGCCATGTGGTGAGTTCCAATCCAGTTGCGGGCCGATGGCGATAATTGCGTGGGGATTCACGGTCGGGTGGCTGCAAAAATAGTGGTGCCGGATATGTTCCATGTTCACCGTTTCAGCCACTGCCGGGAGCTGATAAATCTCTTTCAGAAAACCCTGTAGATTCAGGTAATCGCTGATCCGTTGCCGGTCGCACTTGAAGTGCGTGACATACACCGGATCAAAGCGAACCAATGTGGTCCATAGACGGATATCCGCTTCCGTTAAGGTATTGCCCACCAGGTAACGCTGTTTGCCCAACCGTTCTTCCAATACATCGAGTCGCTTAAACAAAGTCACCACGGCATCGTCATAGGCTTCCTGGCTGGTGGCGAAACCGGCCTTGTACACGCCATTGTTAACGTCGTCATAGACGCTATCGTTAATCGTATCGATATCTGCCTGCAACGCTTCAGGATAGTAATTGCCCGGTGTTGCGCCCAGCTCATCAAAGCCGCTGTTAAGTATGCGGATAATGTCGGCGGATTCATTGTTAACGATGGTTTCGTGTTTCGTATCCCAGAGCACCGGCACCGTCACCCGGCCGCTGTAGTTATCATCGGCCTTCAGGTACAACTCATACAACTTACTAAAACCATACAGTGGATCACCGGTGGCACCGTTAAAATCATCGCGCAGTTCCCAACCGTTCTCTAGCATGTGCGGATGTACTACCGACACCCCGATATGATCCTGCAAACCTTTCAGGGCACGCATAAGCAGAGCACGATGGGCCCACGGGCAGGCATAGGAAACATAAAGATGGTAGCGACCGCTTTGTGCCTGAAAACCACCGTCGCCACTGGGGCCGGCACGGCCATCGGCTGTGACCCAATTACGAAACTGACTCTGCGAACGCTTGAAACGCCCACCCGTATTTTTCGTGTCGTACCATTTATCTTGCCATTTACCGTCTACTAACAGTCCCATGATCGTCTCTCCTTACGGATATTCGTCTTACTTCAATCGCTTGCCTGCAACTCAGAAAGCGCTGCATCCAACGCTTTCTCTTTGACGTCGTCGCCCATGTTCAGCCCTTCCGCGAATATAAACTCCACCTCGGTGATGCCGATAAAACCAAAGAACAACTTGATATACGGCGTCACCGTATCGTTGTTGGTCCCGGCATAAATACCGCCTCGGGCGGCCAGCACCGTTACTGGCTTGTTCTCCAGCAAGCCCTGCGGGCCATGTTCGGTATAACGAAAGGAGATGCCGGCACGGGCTACGTGATCAATCCAGCTTTTCAACTGGCTGGGGATGCCGAAGTTGTACATGGGCAGGCCCAGCACAATGTGATCTGCCGCCTTGATTTCATCAATCAAGGCCAGGGAAAAGGCGTCCACCGCTTGCTGCTCGACGCTGCGCTGCTCCGCCGGAGTGAAAAAAGCGCCCACGCGCTCACCGTCCAGATGAGGAATGGGATCCGTAGACAGATCCCGCACCACCACCGTGGCCTGCGGGTGCTCCGCTTTCAATGCATCCACTTGCGCATTGACCAGCGCGGAGGAGTTACCGTTATCACCAAAGACGCTGCTTTTAATCACTAAAATGTTCATAACCCCAACTCCTTTTATTGTGCTGTCGACCCCGGCGGGCGACAGGATTATTTCGATGAACCTATCGTGCCCTCAATAAATACGATATAAAACGGGATCAAGCTGCACACTTAGTTCAGGAATTTAGATATGTCAGCCAAAATTACACTGGATCAGTGGCAAGCACTGCTCGCCGTTGTGGATGAAGGAGGCTATGCCAACGCCGCCGAGGCCCTGGACAAGAGCCAGTCGGCGATCAGTTATGCGGTGCAGAAAATAGAAACCGAGCTGGGAGTGCGTGCCTTCACTCTGGAAGGGCGACGCGCCAAGCTCACTGAAACCGGGCAAATGCTGTACCGCCAGGCCAAAGTGCTGGTGGAGGAAGCTAATCGCCTGGAAAGCGCTGCCATCCAGCTTAGTCAGGGTTGGGAGCCGCTGGTACGGGTGGCGGCCGATGGCCTCTTTCCCCAGCATTGCATGCTCTCCGCGCTGGACACTTTTGCTCAGCACAGCCCGCTGACTCGGGTGGAATACAGTGAGACCATTCTGTCCGGGTCTGATGAAGCACTGCTGCGCAAGGAAGCCGACGTGGTCGTGGGCGGGCGCGTACCACCGGGCTTTTTCGGCGACCCCTTGATGCGGGTACGTTTTCTGGCAGTGGCCGCTGCCGATCATCCATTGGCCCAGGCCAAGCAGCTGACCCACGAAGATCTTCGCCACCACCGCCAGATCGTGGTTCGTGATTCCGGCAGCCGGCGTATTGATTCCGGTTGGCTCGGCGCAGAACAACGCTGGACCGTGTCGCACGCCTCCACTCGCATTGCGGCAATTCGTCGTGGCTTGGGCTTTGCCTGGGTGCCAGAGGCCGAAATCGGCGACGGCCTGGAGACTGGCGTCCTGAAGATCCTCGCCCTGGACGAAGGGATAGAGCGCATGATGGAACTGTACCTAATTTATGCCGATGGCCAATATGCCGGGCAGGCGGCCCGCTATCTGGGGGAACGGATTCGCGATGCCGCTGCCATACCTTGTCCGGGGGTGACCGTTTAGGCTCGCTCACCCACTAATGACGCGCAAAGCGTAGAATAGTGCCCCCCCAACGTGAGGAAATTGCCATGCGACGTCTACCGATACCGGGATTCCTGGTGCTGGCCTCGGCCCTGTTGCTCAGTGCCTGCGTCAGCCCGGTTGTGATCGACAGCCAGCCTGACGCAAATCTTGCCCAATACCGCACCTACACCTTTGTGTCCCAAGATGAAGACAAACCCCGTGAACTGGATGATCAGCGCGCCCAAGCTGCGCTGGAAAAAGCACTGACGGCCGAGGGAATGACGGTGGCAGCCGCAACAGACCAGCCGGATGTGCAAGTAAAGCACTTCTTCAAACGTGAGCAGCGCTTCGATGGCTCCACCGTCCAGTTCGGGTTCGGCTTTACCCGTAACCACGTAGGCCTGGGGGCCTCCACCCCTACAGAGGGCGAGATCAGCGAAGAGTACAAGCTGGTAGTGCAGTTGATTGACCCGCAAAGTCGCGATGTAGTGTGGCAGGCAACCAGCCGCGACGAGCTACACGACGAAATGAGCAGCGAACGTCGCAATGCGCATATCCAACAAGCCGTGGAGGACATGTTCAAGCGGTATCCGTAAGCGGCCAACTCAAACTCGCGCAAAGTCCTCCACCAGCGCGGTTCTCCAGGGTAAGCTGCCCACCACTGCGGGCCATCACGGTGGCAGCAATAGCCAACCCCAGGCCAGTTTGGCCCCGGTCCCCCCGGTGGCCCCGCGCGCAAAGGTCCGCTGGATTGTCGGTTATTCCCGGGCCCTGGTCCTCCACATGGATATGCAGATCACTCGCATCCGTCACCACACGGATCCATACCTTCTTGCCCTCCGGCGTATAACGCAACGCATTCTCCAGCAGATTGCGTAATGCCAAGGTGGCCAGAGACGCCGCTGCCAATGTCATTCCGGCACACGCTTGGTCATCACGCTGCACGGCTAACCGCTGAGGGTGCCCGGCCAGCTGGGCCACACTCTCATCAATCACTTGTCTCACCGGGCGCGGCCGACTCTGTGGTAGTCCGTCCAGGCGGGCCAGTGACAGCAACTGCTGCAGGTTATCCGCCATCCTCGAGCTGGCATTTTCCGCCGCCGTTAACGCTGCCATGGCGGGCTCTTCCGGACCCAGTTTCAAGCGGGCCACTTGCAGCTGGGTTTTTAGTGCCGCCAGAGGCGTACGCAACTCATGGGCAAGATCATCCGTCAACCGGCGCTCACGCAACAACGCCTGCCGGGCCTGGTCGGCCCAACCATCCAGCGCCGCCACCAACGGCACCAGCTCGGTTATCCCGGCCGCACTGCGGGCCCCGGATTCCGCTTGTACCGGGCGTGCCTCAAACTCCTTCCGCACGGCATCCAGAGGCGCCAAACCTCGGCTCACGGCCCAGCGCACCGCCAACCAGGCACCCAACAGTGCCAACAACAAGCCCACCAGCAACGCCCAGGCCAGGGTCGACAACAGCGATTCACGCACCGCCATGGGCTCCGCTGTCGCCACCCGTATTTGCCCTTCGCTGACGGTATACACACGCCAGCGTTCCCCCTCCAGGGATCGTTCCTTAAAGCCGTCCTCAGCACTGGCAAGGTGCGCCGTTGGGGCTCCACCGGAGCGTGCCAGAATCTCGCCCCGCACATTCATCACTTGGCAAAACAACCCGCTATTCACCGCGGCCTGCAGCCCTAGGTTACCGGATAACACCGGAGCACTGGCATTGGCATTGGCCATGGAGGCGACCATACGTGCCGACGCTGCCAGACGCTGATCCAGCGCCGTCCCCAAGTGCTGCTTGACGGTATTGTGTAACCACAATGCCAACAGCAACCAGACACTCAACAAGCTGAGCGCCACCAGCCACAGCACCCGGGAACGCAGTGAACGCGCCATCACAATGGCGCGCCTAACCGGTAACCGCCACCGCGTACAGTTTCCACAATGCTGCTGCCCAATTTGCGGCGCAGGTTATGGATATGCACCGCCAAAGCATTGCTTTCCACGCCGTCCACCCAGCCGTAAACCCGATCTGCCAACTGGTCCGCCGTGAGTAACCGGCCCCGGCTTTGCAGCAAGGCAAGCAACAACGCCATTTCCCGTCGTTGCAGTTCCACTGGCTGATCCGCCAGCCAAACCTGTTGCCGGAACGGATCTACCCGTACCCGGCCATGTTCAATCAATGGATTGGCCTGGCCCCGGCTACGCCGCAACAGGACTTGCAAGCGCGCCGCCAGCTCGCCCAAATCAAACGGCTTAATCAAATAATCATCGGCACCGCGCTGCAAACCCTCAATGCGGTCTTGCACGGCGTCCCGGGCGGTGAGGATCAATACCGGCGCCGTCAGCCCAGCCTCGCGCCACTGGCAAAGGGCCTCACCACCCTCTTGATCCGGCAGTCCCAGATCCAGCACCAACGCATCAAAATCCACACTTTTCCAGGCGGCCAGGCCATCCCGCGCAAGCGTCACCCAGGCTACGGTAAACCCCATCGCCTGCAGACCGGCCTGAATACCGTCGCCCAATAAAGCATCATCTTCGATCAACAAAATATGCATGCCGCTCTGACCCGGTTAGGCTGCTCAAGTTGCAAACCAGTGTACGTTTTTCCAGTTAACCCACGGTTAATGGGGCCGGGGCACACTGGTGACTTCCTCATTGGAGATACCGTGGACACAGTCATTATTGGCCCACTGGCCCTACCGGCAGGCACCTTCGTGGTCCTGAGCGGATTCCTCGCCGCCACTTTGGCCAGCCTGTGGTGGCAACGACGCGGCCAACACATCGAAGCAACACTTTGGCTGATTGCGGTTACCGCCGTGTTTGGCGCCCGCCTGGCATTTGTATTGCGCTATCACAACCAATATGAATCCTGGCTGGCTATGCTCGATATCCGTGACGGAGGCTGGTGGTGGCCCGGTGCACTACTGGCCCTGCCGGTGCTGGCCGTTAGCCTGTTCCAGCACACCCGCGTTCGGGCTGCGCTGTTATCCACCTGTACAGCCGCCCTACTCACCATGACGTTGACGCTTGCTGCTCTGCAGGCGCTGTCGCCAACACCCAGCCCGCTACCTGACGTCACGCTGTATAACCTGCAGGGGGAGACCGCCACACTAAAATCGGCAGCTAACGGGGTAACTCTGGTAAATCTGTGGGCGACCTGGTGCCCACCGTGCCGACGGGAGATGCCGGTGCTTGCGGCTGCACAACAACGTTACCCAAATGTCCGCTTCATTCTCGTCAATCAGGGAGAGAATCCGACTCAGGTGCGCCAGTATCTCACCGAAGAGCAGCTGCATTTTGAATACCTGCTACTGGACCCGCATACCGATTTGGGCCGCTATGCAGGCAACCGTGGACTACCACTGACCCTGCTGTTCGACAATAAGGGACAAGAAGTGGCGCGCCATTTTGGCCCCCTGTCCGACGCCAGCCTGCACCACTTTCTCAGCCATAACCTATCCGGAGACGCCCCATGAGCAAAACCATTGTCCTGCTGCTAACCTTGCTGGCTCCTCTCATTAGCCAAGCCGAAGCGACTTCTATGGACAGCCTGATGGCCAAGCTGGAGGCCAGCAGCTGGGTGGCGGAAGGTGCGCAGGAGCCACAGCGGGTCGCCTATCTATTCACGGATATGGCCTGCCCCTACTGCGCTCGATTATGGGAAAACATGCAGCCGATGATTAACGACGCCGATAATGTGCTGCAGGTCCGTCATATCATCGTCGGGCTGATCAACCCTAAACGCAGCTTCACGCAAGGCGCTGCAGTGCTGGCGGCTCCAGATCCGAGCGCCGCATTGGCAGAACACGAAGAGTATTACGACGACGGCGGCATTCGACCGCTGGCGCGAGTACCTGATGTCATTCGCAGCCAGATTCAAAGCAACACAGGGCTGATGATCGGGCTCGGCCTGCAAGGCACACCGGCACTGATTTTCCAAGACAAGGAAGGGCGCTGGCGCGTGGCGCCAGGGGTGATCGGCGAAGCCGACCTAAGGCAGGAAGTGTTTCAGCTACATTAAATTAAAAGCGAAACGTTCAACGTTGAAACGCGAACAAGGCGCAAAACGAGAGGCAAGGCTCCCGCTCGCGCTTTTTTAACGTTCAATTTTGAACGGGCAGCTCAATCCGATAACCAGCTTACTTTGCCCTGACATACCGTCAACTTCACGGTGCCCTTGAGCTGAGCATAGCGCCAAGGAGAATTGTTGCCGGCGGATAACCAATCTTCGCGGAGATCTTTTGCCGCCGTGGGGTCGAGAACACATAGGCTCGCCGGGCGGCCGGCTTCCAGCTGGCCGGCCTGAATACCCAGGCAGCGAGCGGGAGCGGCGGTGACGGCATCCAGCGCGCGCAACAAGTCCAGCTTGCCCTCATCCACCAGTTGCAGCACCAACGACAGCAGCACATCCAACCCGGCCATACCCGGCTTGGTGGCTGGGAAGGGGGCTGCCTTGCTGGAGGAACCAATGGGTGTGTGCTGAGAGCAGATAGCATCGATGGTGCCATCGGCCACCGCTTCCAGCAGTGCTTGCCGGTCCTCGGCACTGCGCAGCGGCGGGATCACGTGACAATGGCTGTTGAAACCTTCCAGCGCCGATTCATCCAGCAACAAGTGCTGAATACTCACATCTGCGGTCACCGGCAGGCCTCGTCGTTTGGCGGCCCTCAGCAGGCGCAAAGAGTCGCGACTGGAGATCTGCTGGAAATGTGCCCGCACTCCGGTGGCCTCCACCAACAACAGGTCGCGTGACAGGTCCACGCTTTCCGCCACGGCGGGAATGCCGGGAAGGCCGAGGCGGGTGGCCACCGGCCCTTCGTGTGCACAACCGCCGGCGCTGAGCGCCGAATCCTGCGGCCGGAACATCACTGGCAAATCAAAGGTCGCCGCGTATTCCAAACTGCGCTTGAGTACCAGCGCATTGGCCACCTTGCCACCGGCATTGCCCACTGCAATACAGCCGGCCCGGGCCAAGGTAGACATTTCTGCCAGTTGCTCGCCCAGCAGGCCCTGAGTCATGGCGGCGATGGGCATGATACGGGCAAACCCGGCCTGCCCGGCCTGTTCGCGGATCAATCGAACCACGGCGGTGGAATCCACCGGCCCACAATCAGGCTGGGCGGCCAAATGGGTAATGCCCCCCGCCGCCGCGGCACGGGTTTCACTGGCAATATCGCCGGTGCGACCACTGCCGGGCAGAGACAAATGCACGCAGGCATCCACTAGCCCCGGCAATACCCAGAGGCCATCGGCCTGGATAATATCGGCACCTGGTGCATCCAGGCTGGCACCGATGCGGGTCAAGCGACCGTTTTCGATCAGCAGGTCGGCCACGTCGTCGCGGCCACTGGCCGGATCAATCACCCGGCCTTTGCGGATCAGGATGTGGGCGCGTTTACGGTTAGCGCTGGCCATGGGCACCTCCCGCTGCGGACATGTCGCTATCCTGACCACTGATGGCCATGGACATGACCGCCATACGCACGGCGATGCCGAACGTGACCTGGTTGAGAATCACTGATCGAGGGCCATCCGCCACTTCCGACGCGATTTCCACGCCCCGGTTAATAGGCCCGGGGTGCATCACGATGGCGTCCTCTTTAGCAAATAGCAGCTTGTCGTTGTTAAGCCCGTAGAGCCGAAAAAACTCAGCTTCACTGGGCAGCAAGGCGGAATCCATACGCTCTTTTTGCAGACGCAGCATGATTACCACATCCACGTCTTTTAGGCCCTGAGCCATGTCGGTGAACACGGTTGCGCCGAGGGCTTCTGCATCTACCGGAAGTAATGTCTTCGGGCCGATCAGGCGTACTTCATCGGCGCCAAGAATATTCAATGCATGGACCTGGGAGCGGGCCACACGGGAATGGAGAATGTCACCAACGATGGCCACTTTCAGGCCCTCGAAGCCGCCCTTGTAGTGGCGAATGGTATACATGTCGAGCATCGCCTGAGTGGGGTGCGCATGGCGTCCGTCACCGGCATTGATCACCGCTACGTTGGGGGTTACTTCATTGGCGATGAAGAAAGGCGCTCCGGAATCCTGATGGCGCACCACGAACATGTCCGCCGCCATGGCTTCCAAATTACGCAGGGTATCGAGCAGGGTTTCGCCCTTGCTGGTGGCCGATTTGGCGATGTCCAGGTTGAGCACGTCTGCACTCAGCCGCTGGGCCGCCAGCTCAAAAGTGCTGCGAGTGCGGGTACTGGATTCGAAGAACAGGTTCACCACGGTTTTGCCGCGTAACAGGGGGACCTTCTTGATCGCCCGGCCGCCCACATCCACAAAGCTTGCCGCAGTATCGAGAATATCTTCCAACAGGGAACGAGGCAGATGTTCAGTGGTGAGAAAATGACGGAGCTTACCGCTGTCGGTAAGTTGTACTCGGGAGGATGGCGCAAGCGTTGGCGTCATTCTTATGACCTTGTCTCAGTATCGTCCTCAACCACCAGATTGCGAATCTCGGCAATCAACGGAGAGGGGCCGTGTAATTCTATCCGCTGATGAGGGGGTAATGCCAAAGTTTCCCCACAAATATCAGCGCCAATCGGTAGTTCCCGACGGCCGATGTCGAACAATACCACCAGGGTGATGGACGCCGGGCGGCCAAAATCGAATAACTCGTTCATGGCCGCACGGATGGTGCGTCCGGTCATTAGCACATCATCCACCAGCAAAATGTGCTGGCCGTCCACATCGAACGGCAGCTTGGAGGGCGTTACCTTGGGCTTAAGACCGCGGGTATCAAAGTCGTCCCGATAAAAGGCCGGGTTCAGGGAGCCCAGCGGTAACGCTGTCGGCAAACGCGCATTCAGCGCCTGAGCCACCCAAGCGCCGCCGGACTCAATACCCACCAGCAACGGCGACTTGTCGCCAAAGCGCTCATTGACGGCCCCCGCCATGGCATCCAGGTGTGTCTGCAATTTTTGCTCATCCCAGCTCAAGGCCCCTCCTCCCATAATTCATAAGGCATATCCAAAGCGTAAGAGTAGCAGAAGGTCGAGGCGCTGAGGCAATCAACAGAACAGTTGATCAAATCGTTCAGTTTTTTGCTCTGTGTCCCGGCCCGCAATGACGACAAGCTAGCCGCATACACATAACGGCTGTAAGTTATGTCTATGCCAGAACCTGACGCGCTGTGCAGGTTCTGAACAAAAAGGGGTGGCTCGGCAACACCGGAAGGGAACCGTCATGAAACTGCGCAACGACTCGCAACGCTTTGGCGCTATTGCCCTGCTATTCCACTGGCTGGTGGCATTGGCGGTGATCGGCCTGTTTGCGCTGGGGTTTTATATGGTGGATTTAGGTTACTACGACCCTTGGTACCGCAAGGGGCCAGACCTGCATCGTAGCGTCGGCATTCTGCTGTTTATCATCATGACCCTTCGTCTGAGCTGGCGGTTTATCTCGCCACCGCCGGCGCCGCTTGCGTCCCACAAACCTTGGGAAAAATTCAGCGCCCACCTTACCCACTGGGCTCTCTATATTCTGCTGTTTGTAGCCATGATGAGTGGCTACCTGATCAGCAGCGCCGATGGCTCTTACGTTGCGGTCTTTAATTGGTTTTCCGTACCCTCGGTCAGCGGCCAGCAAACTGGCCTGGAGGAGACCGCCGGGCTGATTCATTACTGGGCTACGTGGGCTGTGGTCGGGCTGGCCAGTTTGCATGCGCTGGCCGCCATCAAACATCACCTTTTTGATCGCGATGATACATTGCGACGCATCATTGGCTTGGCGCCACGCGCCAACCCGCATACCCCTCCACCTCCCACACACAACCCTTTTTAATCATCCAAACGGAGCTTGATGCTTATGTTGACGTTATTAAAAAAAATCGCCGTTCCCACCTTGGCACTGCTGCTTAGCAGTATGGCGCTTGCCGATCAGCCCGGCGGCACCTACAAGTTCGATACCAAGGGCACACACCAGTTTGTCATGTTCAAGATTTCCCACCTGGGTTACAGCTGGTTGTACGGGCAATTCAATGATTTTACCGGCGAGTTCACTGCGGATGCTGAGAACCCGGAAAACAGCCAGGTAAACGCCACCATCCAGACCGCCAGTGTGGACTCCAACCACGCCGAGCGAGACAAGCACCTGCGCGGTGATGATTTCCTAGACGTGAAAAAATTTCCCACCGCCACGTTTAAAAGCACAAGCATTGAAAAAACCGGCGAGAAAACCGCCAAAATCACAGGGGACTTCACCCTGCATGGCGTAACCAAGCCTGTGACTCTCGACGCTAAAATGATCGGCTACGGCGATGATCCCTGGGGCGGCTACCGCATGGGCCTGGAAGCCAGCACCACGCTAACATTGGCAGACTTCGGCATCACCAAAAACCTGGGCCCAGCATCTGAAACCGTGGAGATTATTATTTCCGTGGAAGGGATCAAGCAGTAAGTCTGCCATCGATTTTATGGCATGGCAGAGATTGCCTTTGGCCGTCCCTGCCATGGATAATTGGATTACCGGACATTTAAATATAAGCCTTGGGAGCCTCTGAAACTCCATATGTGTTCAGCGTAAGCCTGAAGTGCCCACATAAAGAACCATAAAAAACGCGGCCATAGCCGCGTTTTTTATGGAACAAGAGGAGAAGAGATTACCGCCCGATGATATCCCGGGAGATGATTTCTTTCATGATTTCACTGGTACCGCCATAGATACGCTGGATACGGGCGTCCACGTAGTCGCGAGAGATGGGGTATTCCTGCATGTAGCCGTAGCCACCGAACAGCTGCAGACATTTGTCGGCTACCACGCCTTGCAGCTCGGTGCCGGTGAGCTTGGCAATGGAGGCATTGGTGGCGGTAAGTTCTCGGCGATCATACTGTTCGATACACTGCTCACAGTAGGCACGGTTGATCACCACCTGGGCGTGTAAGTCCGCCAGCACGAAACGGGTATTCTGCAGGCTGGAAATAGGCTTGCCAAACGCCATGCGCTCCTTGGTGTATTCGATGGTACGCTCAATCATGCCTTCACAGGCGGCGATAGCCCCCAGCGCCAAAATCAGGCGCTCGCGGGGTAGCTCGTTCATCAGGTTGGCGAAGCCTTTGCCTTCACCACCGAGAATCTGGTCCGCGCCGACTTTCACGTTTTCGAAAAACAGCTCAGAGGTGTCCGCCGCGTGGAGGCCCATTTTCTCCAGGTTGCGGCCACGGGCAAAGCCGTCCAGAGTGCAATCCACGGTGAACAACGTCATGCCTTTGGAGCCAGCGTTGGGGTCGGTCTTTGTGGCAAGCACGATCACGTCGCAATGCTGACCGTTGGTAATAAAGGTTTTTTGGCCATTGATGCTATAGCCATCGCCATCCTTGTCGGCACGGGCTTTCAAGCCTTGCAGGTCGGAACCGGCGCCGGGCTCGGTCATGCCGATGGCCCCCACGGCTTCACCGGTAACCATTTTCGGCAACCAGGTTTTTTTCTGCTCTTCATTGCCCAGGTGCAGAATGTAGGGAGCGACGATGTCGGAATGCACAGAAATGTTGGAGGCCAAGGAACTGAAGCCAGCGCGAGAGGCTTCCTCTACGATCACCGCTGACAGGCGGAAGTTGGCGCCAAAGCCGCCGTATTCCTCCGGTACGTCCACACACAATAAGCCGTTTTCGCCCATTTTATTCCACAGTTCACGTGGGAATATCTCGGCTTTTTCCCACTGGCTGTAATGAGGGGCCACTTCGTTTTCGAGGAATTTTTTTACGTTATCGCGAAACAGTTCGATTTCGTTCTTATCAAGCATGTTGGCTAGTCCTTGGAAACCTGTTTTGGGGTCTATTCACAACCGCACCGGCGTCAATTTTTGGTTAGCCCACGGGGGGCGATTGTGCGGTGTCGTTATTCTACATGATCAGGCGCGATTGCGAGCTGACGGAAAAAAGACCAGGGGAACCGTTGAAAAGCCCCTTTCTGGCGGGCTCGGACTCTATACCCCATTCGGCCAGCATAGGGGCCACCTGAGCCAGAAAAACCCAAAGGGCAGGTTTAGCTGCCGGCATTGGCACTTCAGATCGCGCTCAGGGGGCGCTCCTACAGAACCTCTCAGATTTTAACTTGGCCAGCTAAACCGGCTCTATGCGTACATCGGCACTCAATGAGTTGGCCACAAAGCAGTTACGATGGGCGCTCTCGTGGAGCTTTTCTAGGGCTGGGCCATCAGGCTCTTGCCCATCAAAAACCACCCGAGGCCGCAGCACGATCCGGGTGATCGCCATGCGCCCTTCCCCGTTCTTGTCCACCGTTCCCAAGGGCTGGTCGATATAACTGAGTACGGTGAGGCCACGCTTCGCGGCGATAGACAGAAAGGTAAGCATGTGGCAGCTGGCGGTGGCAGCAATGACCGCTTCGTCCGGATTGACCCGATTGGCGCAGCCGTAAAATTCCGGAGACCCGGAAGCGGATACCACTTCACCGCCTGCGAAGGTCCATTCGTGATCCCGGTTGAAGTGTTCATAATCAAAGCTGGTACCACGCTGCAGATGCCAAGCCACTGTTGCGCCATATTCACTCATGATCAAATTCCCTCTCTCATTTTTTATATTCACCATGATCCGGGAAGAGAGGAAAGGCAACCATGCTGCAGATCAATATTTACTCCGCCGCCTTGCTTGGGGTCAAAAGACAACGCTCCACTTGATCCATAACCCGGCTACTGTAGAGCAACGCGCAGTGCCCCAGATAAGGAACATGGATATTGTCTTCCGCACCGTGCAACACCGCCGCAGACACCGGCAGCACAAAATTATCCATGTTGGAGAAGATGGAGAAGTACCGCGCGCCACCCGGGCAGGTTGTCTCGGTGGCCAGCTCTCGGATGAAAGGGCTCTGGTAGCGCAGCTGGGCGGCGGCCCCCAATGGCGGAAACAAGCCGGCTACTCGCGTCCCATAATGCGGGCTACCCAAGGTAATCACCCGGTCTACCTTGCCAGCCAGCCCCAAGTTCTTAAGCGCATAGCGGGTTAACGGACCGCCCATGGAGTGGCAAACCAGATGGGCTTTTTCCGCGCCTGTGGTTGCCAGGATACCCTCCACATGATCAACCACCTGCTGGGATAGTTTGCGGGCATTGATATGCGGTGGGGTATAACTCACCGAATACACATTGGACCAGCCGCGCCATTTCAGGCGCCACTGCATAAATAAAAAGTTGGCACTGTTGCCGCCGTAACCATGGACCAGAATCACCGGGGGCTCGCCGTGATGGCGGCTGCGTATCGGAGAAGAATCGTGGATCAGACGCAACGGGTAACTAAGCACCAGCACCGTCAGGGCTGCGGCTTCCTTGGCCATGCCAAGTAGCGTCGGCAATAGCCGTAAAGGGTGTTCGCCGGGCAGCTCAGATTGCTGGGGAAAGCTGCGCCGATCGTAGTACCAGCACAGATAAAATGCCAGCGTCAGAGTTACCGTGCTCATCACTAGCAGCGCCAGCAGAAAAATGATCAGATCCATCTCTTCATTGCTCCGTTGTTATTGTGCCAACGCTAGGGCAGCGTGACCGAAGATACCATGTCGCTAGTATGACTGTCGGACAACGCGTGTCGAAAAGACACGCTCGACTGGCCGTTTGTTCTGCTAGAACCCTCTAAGGTGCACATCCACTGCGCTGATGGCACACTTGCAGCCCTTTTTCGGCACGACGGCATTTACCATGACAGACCAGGCAATCATCAACGAGGTGGGGCTGCGCGACGGCCTACAAAATCAACCGGTAACCGTAGACACCGCCACCAAGGCAAAGCTGGCTCAGTTACTGGTCGATGCGGGCATGCGCTATTTGGAGCCAGTGAGCTTTGTCAGCCCCAAGGCGATCCCACAGATGGCCGACGCCGCCGCGTTAACTCCGCTGCTGCCACAAGGTAACGATCTACATTACACTGCCCTGATACCCAACTTAAAAGGTTATCAGCTGGCCCGCGATGCGGGTTACCCCACCGTGGGGCTGGTGCTATCCACTACCGACTCCTTCAACGAACGCAACCTGCGCATGAGCCTGGAGCAGGCAGCGCAAAGCTGTGAAGCGATTATTGCAGCCGCCAAAGCTGACGGCATCGCCACCCGCACCTATATTTCTGGCGCCTTTGCCTGCCCCTACGACGGCCCGGTGCCAGTAACCCTGCCCCAGAAACTCAGCGAGCGCATGTTTGCTGCCGGTTCCGACGAGGTGGCCATTGCCGATACCATTGGTGCAGGCAACCCACAGCAGATGAAAGACATCATGGCGCCTTTGATACAAGAGTTCGGCGCCGAAAAATTCTATGTCCACCTGCACGACACTCGCGGGCTAGCCGCCGCCATGGCCTGGGCGGCGGCAGACCTAGGGGTAAGGCGGTTTGACGCTTCCCTGGGCGGGCTGGGCGGCTGCCCATTTGCACCCGGCGCTACCGGTAACATGGCCACGGAAGATCTGGTGTACCTGCTGGAAAGCGCCGGACTGAAAACCGGCATTGATGTGCAGGGCCTGCGCGAAGCGGTGGCCCTGGCCGCCGAAGCGACCCAACAACCATTAGGCGGGCGCATTCTGGGATGGATGGAATCCCAGGAGAAGCAGGGCAAAACACCCCGCATAGGGTAAAGACAAGCGAATCCTGTTGTAGCGTGCTCTAGGCTGTTCTCCCTCTACCTGAGGAGGTGACCTGTGAGCATTAAGCATTAAAGCTGTGCGGTATGAACGCGGTTGCGGCCGGCCTCCTTGGCTGCATAAAGTGCTTGATCCGCCGCGCTTAAAAGCGCTTCTGGGCTCTTCGCTTCATCGGCCTCGCCGCAGAGCTTGAGTGTGGCCACGCCCACACTCAAGCTCACCGACCTATTGAGCGAAGTAATCCCCGCCACGGCACGGCGACAACGTTCTGCCACCCTTTCAGCATCTTGCGAATTAGCGGTGGGCAGCAAGGCAACAAACTCTTCGCCACCGTAACGCGCCAACACATCGGTATCACGAATAACCGGACGCAGAGCCTCGGCCACTGCCTGCAGGGCCGCATCCCCTTCTACGTGCCCGTAGCTATCGTTGTACTGCTTGAAATGATCCACATCCATGAAAATTACCGACATAGGCTCGCCACGGCGCTCACAGCGACTGAACTCTTGGCGCAAACCTTCCATCAACACCAATCGGTTATAGAGCCCGGTGAGCGGGTCAGTACGAGCCATGCTCGCCAGCTCTTGGTTGAGCTGCTCCAGCTCGCCCTGTTTTTCGCGTAGGGTCAATTCCGCCGTTACTTGAGCGGTGATATCTTCGATTTGGGATAAAAAATAACGGGGCGAACCATCCCCATTACGGACAAGAGAGACGGCCAACAACACCCAGACAATATGGCCATTCTTATGGATATAGCGTTTCTTCATCCAGTAACTGCTACGTTTGCCTGTCAGCATCTCTTCCACATGATGCAAGTCGGTTTCCAGGTCATCCGGGTGCGTTATGGTCTGGAAGTCACTGGCCAGCAGCGCCTCTTCGTCATAACCCAGAATGCTGCACAGCGCTTGATTCACCCGCATCCAGCCGCCTTGCGGCGACACAATCGCCATGCCGATGGCTGCGTGGCGAAAAGCCCCTTCGAACAGGGCCATGTTCTCTTCCATTTTACTAACGGCCGCTTGCTGTTGTTGACTCAGCCGGTCCTGCTCTAGGGTCTGGCTGAGAGACTTCCCCATCAATTCCAGAAACTCCATTTCCTCGATGCTGAAAGCTTCACGACGCGGTGACGGATCACTGAAATTAAGGGTGCCGAAAATCTCACCCTGCACATACAACGGCACAGCCATATAGGATTCTAACTGCATCCCCACATACACTGGGTGCGAACGCATCTCTTCCAGTTCACCCACATGGTGCAACGCTACCGAGCCTTGCTTGCTCATTACGGTGGAGCAGTAAGTATCACCCAGAGGGAAATGATCACCGGGGCTGATACCACCATCGCCCGGTTGCACCGCTAGCACTTCGTAGTCACCGTCTTTAATGCAACTAACAATGCCAATAGAAAGCTCCAGCAGGCTGCGCCCCACCTCTAGGTAGGCCGCATAAAGTGCATTAAAGTCCCCGCTAGGCAGCAATGAGAGCTGGTGTAATTCTCTCAGGCCGGTAAGGCTGAAATCACCCCGATCTTGCATATTTTTCCCCGTGCTTGGCGCCCGTCCTATCACGACACCGTTTTTACTCTTACGTTGTAACCAAAGGTTCAGAACAAGTAAAAACCCTTGCACTTATTTGCACTACTTTCGGCAGCGATTTTACCTGCCACTTAAACGAAAAAAGGCGCCGTTCGGCGCCTTTTTCGTTCCTAGCTTTATTCAAAGGCCCCTTATCCAATGGCCTCTTGCCGGTTAGTGCAGCTTGAACAAAATCTGCAACAGCTGAACGCCCAGCAGCACAATCAGTGGGCTCAGATCAAATCCACCCATCGGGGGCAACATCTTGCGAACCGGCGCCATTATCGGTTCGGTGACCTGAACAATCACCCGCACCATAGGATTGTAAGGGTCTGGCGCCACCCAACTGAGAATAACCCGGATCAGCACCGCCCAGAACACATAGTTCAGGATCAAGCTGACCAGTTCCTGCAGGGTGTAAATCACCAACTGCCCACCGATCCCCGACGGAAAACCGCCCACTTGGATGCTCAGAATCAGCACCGCCTTGAGCATGATGAGCACGATAACCAATACCAACGAGGCCACATCCAGCCCACCGTAACCGGGAATGATCCGGCGCAGAGGCTTGAGCAACGGGTTAGTGGCCTTGAGCACAAATTGGGAAATCGGGTTATAAAAATCCGCCCGCGCCAGCTGCAGCACGAAACGAGTCAGTACAATGAAAATGTAAGCGCTGAACGCAAAATCCAGCAGAAAAACCAGGGCACCCTGCGGGTTCATGAATCACTCCGTTGCGATGTCTCGACCGGCCTTGGCCGGAAACTGGGATAGAGTTTGGGGCAAAAGAAGGGAAAATCAAGCGACAAGCTTCTAGCTGCAACACAGCGAAAGCCCTCTTTTAAAGTAGACCGTACCCGCGCTCAAGCCTAATTGCGTGGGCACCGCATCTCAAAACCTTCTAATCATCCCCGCATCTTACTGCTTGCCACGTGTTGCTGCTTTACCCTGCCAGCTCTTCCGACCGCTCACGCGCGGCAGCAACGGCGGCTTGCACCTGTTCGCGAAAACCGGCTTCCTCAAACACACCCAATGCTGCGGCGGTAGTGCCACCGGGGCTGGTGACTTGCTGGCGCAGCACATCCGGGCCCACTTCACTGGTAATTGCCAGCTGGGCTGCGCCCCAGGCCGTTTGCAGCACCATCTGCCGAGCAGTGCCCGCATCCAGCCCCTGGGCCTTGGCCGCTTCGATCAGCGATTCCATCAGCAGGAAAAAGTACGCCGGGCCGGAGCCGGAAACGGCGGTGACCGCATCCAGTTCTTTTTCTTCGTCAAACCAGAACGCGATACCCACGGAACCAAGAATTTCCTTGGCCATGGCTTTTTGCTCATCGCTCACATCATCGGCGGCATACAGGCCAGTGGCGCCGGCCTGTACCAGCGACGGCGTATTGGGCATGCAGCGCACAATCGGAGTACTACCCAGCCAGCGACGCAGGTTGCCCACGGTCACACCGGCGGCAATGGAGATCACCAGGGGCTGACGCTCCGCGATCAGGTCACGCAGGTCGGTACACACCTGCTCCATCATCTGTGGCTTCACCGCCAGCACCAGCACGTCGACCCGCCCCGCCACATCACGGTTTTCGGTACTCACATGCACCCGTTGCAGCTGGGCGACTTCGTCCAACCGGTCTTTAGAGGGGTCGCTCATCCAGATACGGGCCGGGCGAATTCCTTTCGCCACCATGCCACCGGCCAGGCTGGTTGCCATGTTGCCGGCGCCGATAAATCCGATTAGTTGTTGTGCCATAACTGCGCAGTCCTTTGTTATCAAGCCTTGGGCGGGCGCGGGCCGAACAGGGCGGTGCCCAGCCGGATCACGGTAGCACCTTCTTCAATAGCCACCGGATAGTCCGCGCTCATGCCCATGGAGAGCGTATCGAGGGCGGGCATTGTATTGCGCAATTGTGACAGTGTCATGGCGAGCTGTCGGAAGGCAGCGCGGTTGCCATCGTCGTTGTCCGCCCGGGGAATGGCCATAAGCCCCCGCAACCGGATATTGGGCAGCGCGTCCACGGCGGCAGCCAACTCGGCCACGCCCGCCAGCGCCACCCCACTCTTGCTCGCTTCATCGTCCACATTAACCTGAATACACAGATTCAACGGCGCGGATTCTGGCGGCCGCTGTTCGCTGAGGCGGCGCGCCACCTTGAGCCGGTCCACCGAGTGCACCCAATCAAAATGAGCCGCGATATCCCGCGTCTTGTTGGATTGAATTGGACCAATGAAATGCCATACCAAGCCCCGCCCCCGCAGCGCAGCAATCTTGGCCAGCGCCTCCTGCAGGTAGTTCTCACCGAAATGCCGCTGCCCTTGGTCTGCCAGTTTGGCCAGTTCGTCTGCTGTGCGGGTCTTACTGACCGCCAGAAGCTGCACACTATGGGGGTCACGGCCGACACGCTCACAGTGTGACTTTATTTGCTCATTAATGTGCAGCAGTGGTGATTTGACGTCAGTCATCATTGAACGGCTCAAAAGGTCGGGTTACTTTAAGCATGCGACGATTTTCTGAGGAACCCGGCGAAGGCTCCACAACATAATAACAAAGGGTCACCCACGGGGGCTCTTTCCAAGCCATAACAGCAAGTATAAATCATGGATATTACCGAGCTGCTCGCTTTCAGCGCCAAAAACGGCGCCTCTGACCTTCACTTGTCCGCGGGCCTGCCCCCGATGATCCGGGTGGATGGCGACGTGCGCCGCATCAATCTGCCCGCCATGGAGCACAAGGAAGTCCATTCATTGATCTATGACATCATGAATGACAAGCAGCGCAAGGATTTCGAGGAATTCTACGAGACGGACTTCTCCTTCGAGGTGCCCGGCGTAGCCCGCTTCCGGGTAAACGCCTTTAACCACAATCGTGGCGCCGGTGCGGTATTTCGAACCATTCCATCGAAAGTGCTGACCATGGAAGACTTGGGGATGGGCAAGGTTTTCCAGAAGATCTCCGAGATGCCACGGGGCATTGTACTGGTCACCGGGCCCACCGGTTCCGGCAAGTCCACGACCTTGGCCGCCATGGTCGATTACATCAACGATTCCCGTTACGAACATATCCTCACCATTGAGGACCCCATCGAATTCGTACACGAATCCAAAAAATGCCTGGTCAACCAGCGGGAAGTCCACCGCGATACCCTTGGCTTCTCCGAAGCCCTGCGCTCGGCACTGCGGGAAGATCCGGACATCATTTTGGTAGGTGAGCTGCGGGATTTGGAAACCATCCGGCTGGCACTGACCGCGGCTGAAACCGGCCACTTGGTGTTCGGTACCCTGCACACCACCTCTGCGGCCAAGACCATTGACCGGGTAATCGACGTATTCCCCGCCGAAGAAAAATCCATGATTCGCTCGATGCTGTCGGAATCATTGCAGGCGGTGGTGTCGCAAACGCTGATGAAGAAGAACGGCGGCGGCCGAGTAGCGGCCCACGAAATCATGATGGGCACCCCGGCGATCCGTAACCTGATCCGCGAAGACAAGGTAGCCCAGATGTACTCCGCCATCCAGACCGGCGGAGCATTAGGCATGCAGACGCTGGACCAGTGCCTGCAAGGGCTGGTGCAGAAAGGGCTGGTGGCCCGGGATGTGGCTCGCGAAAAAGCCAAGAGCCCGGACTCACTGTAAGCCTTATGCACGGCGAGGGTGTTTCGCAGCAGCGCCCACAAAATCAGCACAGGCAGGCCATTAAGCATGGAATTCGAAGAGCTTCTCAAATTAATGGTACAAAAAGGCGGGTCGGATCTGTTTATTACCGCCGGTGTACCCCCGAGCATGAAGATCAACGGCAAAATCCTGCCGGTGACCAAGAGCGCGCTGACCCCGGATATGACCCGCGATATTGTGTTCGGTGTCATGACCGAGCAGCAGCGCAAAGAATTCGTGGCCAACCACGAGTGCAACTTTGCCATCTCCGCCCGTGGCGTGGGCCGTTTCCGGGTCTCCGCGTTCTACCAGCGCAACCTGGTGGGCATGGTGCTGCGTCGCATCGAAACCAAGATCCCCAATGTGGACGACCTGCGCCTGCCGCCGGTGATCAAGGAACTGGCCATGACCAAGCGTGGCCTGGTGATTTTCGTGGGCGCCACCGGTACCGGTAAATCCACCTCGCTGGCATCCATGATCGGCCACCGCAACAAGAACTCCAAGGGTCACATCATCACCATTGAAGACCCCATCGAATTTATCCACCAGCACCAGGGCTGCATCGTCACCCAGCGTGAAGTGGGCATTGATACCGAATCCTTCGACGTGGCCCTGAAGAACACCCTGCGCCAGGCCCCGGATGTGATTCTGATTGGTGAGATCCGTACCCCAGACACCATGGACAAGGCCATTGCTTTCGCCGAAACCGGGCACCTGTGTCTGGCCACGCTGCACGCCAACAACGCCAACCAGGCGCTGGACCGGATCATTCACTTCTTCCCGGCGGATCGTCACGGCCAGCTGTGGATGGATCTATCCCTGAACCTGAAAGGCATCGTCGCCCAGCAGCTGATCCCCACCCCGGACGGCAAGGGCCGCCGCGCGGCCATCGAAGTGCTGCTGGGCACACCACTGGTACAAGACCATATCCGCAAGGGCGAAGTGCATCAGATCAAGCAGCTGATGAGCAAATCCCGGGAGCAGGGTATGCAGACCTTCGATCAAGCCCTTTACGACCTGTACTCCGCCGGCGAAATCACCTATGAAGACGCCATGCTCCATGCGGACTCGCCCAACGACCTGCGCCTGATGATCAAACTCGGCAACGAAACCGACGCCTCCAGTTTAGACGTGGCCACGCGGGGCCTGAGCATCGAGGATACGGAGTAACAGACGGCTGCAAGTTTCACGCAGCAGCGCCAATAACTTCACCTGTATTGTGCAAACAAAGAGGCCGCGCCCAAGGCATGGGCGCGGCCTCTTTCGTGCTGGCTTCTAGAAGGATGACTTACTTCAAAAATCATGCGAGCCGGACCGAATAGCCACTGTTTTCTCACCCCTGGCAGCGCGTTGCTCGCCACGGCCTCAGTAATGCGGAGGCGGTGCGTCCTCAACCTGAGTGGCCTCAAACGCCTCAGATAGATCCATCAGCCGGTTGGCCATTTTTCGGCAGGTTTTTTCCAGCGTATCAATCTGCCGTTGCTGGTCACTGACCACTTTGTTCAACGACTCCACCAAGTCCTCTTGGTAGGCCAGCTTGGTTTCAACATCAAGAAAACGTTCTTCACTCATGAGAATCTCTTCCTCATTTGAACTGGAATCTAGGGTAACAACATGCACCAGCGAGAGGCGACGTTCCTGCCTTTGCGCCACGCACACACTCCTCACCGGCAGAGTAGCGAAAGGACAGTTCAGCATCTGCCGCGCCTTGCAGCTAATACCCCATTGTACTGGCCCTTAACCCATATTTCCGCTATGGTTTTCGCCGTCTTGGGGGAGTAGTCGCTCGATCGCTTTCACGCAAAGCCCCTTGGCGGTCATCAACATGATTGCGCCTCATGCGCATGGTGGCTGCGTCCGCATCCTTACGGATTGACGAGACCTGAGACATTGCAGGCATTCCGCAGGGGCGGGATTAGCCGGTGATGTCTCTGTGTCGCATAATCCCGCCCCGCTGGAAATATTCATGGAAGCCCTGTTCAGCGCCTTTGTGCTAGTTGCCCTTGGGGAAATTGGCGACAAGACACAGCTGTTATCTCTGGCCCTGATTCTCAAATTCCGCAAACCGTGGCCTATCCTCGCCGGCGTGGTGGTGGCGACCCTGCTCAACCATGGCGCCTGCGTCTGGTTTGGCGACTGGCTGGCCAGCGCCATCCCCCTGGAGTGGCTGCGCTGGACTCTTGGCCTCAGCTTTATCGGCCTGGGCTTGTGGATGCTAATCCCGGACGACGATGAAGAAGTGGAAGACAACCCTCGCTTCGGCCCTTTCCTTACCGCACTGGTGTTGTTCTTCATTGCTGAAATCGGCGACAAGACCCAGCTGGCCACCATCGCCCTGGCGATACAGTTCAAAGATCAGTTCTGGCCAGTACTAAGCGGCTCCACCTTGGGCATGATCGCCGCCAACCTGCCGGTCATCTGGCTGGCCCACCAATTCGGCAGCCAACAATTCGAAACCTGGGCCCATCGCATCAGCGCAGCGTTGTTCGTGGGTTTCGGGATAGTTGCGCTTCTCGGCTGACGCAACCTCGTATGGGAGGGCTCGTTCGACCGCGCCCACACAAAGCGACTGTTGCGCCCGCCGTACACACTCCAACCTGATACAATCAGCCCCTTTTGCGTGCATGCCTGTTGCGTGCTGCCTGTTTGCGAGTCCTCTGCCATGGCCCTCACCGCCACCATCTACAAAGCTGAACTCACCGTTTCCGATATGGACCGAGATTATTACGCCACCCATAATCTGACAGTAGCCTTGCACCCCTCGGAAACCGAATCACGAATGATGTTGCGGCTACTGGCCTTTGCTCTCAACGCCCATGAAGATCTGGCCTTCTCTCGAGGCCTGTCCAACCCGGAAGAACCAGACCTGTGGCAACGCCATCCCAACGACACCCTTGCCCACTGGATCGAGTTGGGCATGCCCGATGAGAAACGCCTGCGTAAAGCGTGTGGCCTGGCGGAACAGGTTACCCTGTATTGTTATGGCCCACGGGCGCCACAGGTATGGTGGGACAGCATGAAGAACAAGGTGCGTCGCTTCGATAACCTGACCATCATCCACGTGGATGCAGACAGCGAAGCCACACTGGCCACCTGCGCTCAGCGGGCCATGCAGTTACAGGCGATGATTCAGGATGGCCAGGTCTGGTTCGGCACCACGGAACAGAGCGAAGAAATCACGCTTTCGCAATGGTACCCCTGACTCTCATTCTTGTATGACGCCCCGGCATTTGGTGGTCGCGCCTTCCGCTGTGCTACATTCACTCTCTATACGCACATCAACGCATTGCCGACACGGAGTTCGCCACATGCCCGCCACACCACCGCCACTGCTTGAACATCTTTCCCAACACTGGAAAGGCCTGCTGGTTACCGGCATCGTTTTTATTGTCCTCGGCACTCTAGGTCTTGGCGCTACGGGGTTGTTCACTTTGATCAGCGTGTTCTGGATTGGTGGACTTTTACTGCTGGCCGGCCTGATTCAAATCCTTCAGGCGTTCCGCACCCCCACGCTCTCACGCAGCTTGCCGTTTCTGATGATCGGCTTGCTCTATGCGTTACTTGGAGGCTATATGATGGCCCGCCCTGCCGTCGCCGCCGGTGGACTGACCCTGATTATCGGCGCCGCCATCGCGCTTATCTCCACTCTGCGGTTCTTGATCGCTTGGCATGTTCGCGGTAGTACCCATACCTTTTTGCTAATCATTAGTGCACTGATCGGCCTAGCCTTAGCGTGGATGATTTTTGCCCAATGGCCGCAATCTGGGCAGTGGGTGATCGGGCTATTTCTCGCCATTGAGTTGATCATGAATGGCTGGATGTTGGTGATGGTGGCCCTGAGTGCCCGCCAATATCAGCACCGGGACTTTTAGCCGCGACCTCACTCTCTACAACGTATAAAGAATCGCGCCATGAAAAAAAGCATCCTAGGGATTGGTGTATTGGCGCTGGTGGCGTTCACCGTTTGGTGGCTACGGGATGCCCCTCTTGATGACACAGCCCGACAATGGCTGGACACAACCCCCAATGATGACAACCCGGCTTATGCCTACCTGCTCGGGTTTGGTGTGCCCGCTACACAATCACCTGCGCAACAGGGCCATGAGCTGGCGCAGCGACAAAAAGTACACCCGGAGCTGGTGCTTCCCAATGCCAACCCTGAGCTGAACAACACACCTCTGCTCTGCCATCCTATGACGGCTGCCTGCCTACTAGAGCAGCAGGAAAAACAAGCACAAGCCAAAGCCTTGATCAGCCGCTATCAATTTCTCATAGATCGCTACCAAACCTTTCTGGATTTCTCTTATTTTTCTGACAACACGCCGCCTCGCCTGAACGCCACCTTTCCCGAGTACAACCTGTTGATTTCCGCTTCACGGCTGCAATCACTGGCTTGGGCCAACAGCGCGGCTCCCGGCCCCGCGCTGCTCACCGAGATTCAGCAGCTGCGCCAATGGCTGGCCCAAGACCACAGTCTGATCAGCAAAATGGTTGCCAATGCCATTCTTGCGGAAAAACTGCAGTTAGTGGCACTTCTCGTGCAGCAGAAGGCTATGCCGACACCGGTGCTGACACCCCTGACTTCGGCAGAAAAAAGTTTCCATTCACCAATGAAAAAAGAATTCACCCTGATGGCACATTTCTTTTTGAAAGAACAATACCGGGAAGGTAACCAGCAGGCGACGTGGACTGAAAAGCTACAATTCAAGGCGGGCCTGAAAAAGCATATCAGCGTAAACCGCATGCTCCCGTTATATCAGCACTATGCAAAACTCGCGGGGCAGCCCGCTGATGTTATTCAAGCAGATAACATTCAGCCGGCCCGCGCTACAACAGGGCAAGCCATACGCAACCCCATTGGTAATGTGCTACTGGAAACCGCCACCCCAGACTTCAAACGATACCTGTTTCGCCTGGTGCATCTAGACGCCCGCCTGGCATTGCTGAATCAGCTTGAAAATACAAAGAAAGACAGCCCCGTGAGTAACCCCTGGACCCCTGGCAAAGATGACACGCTCACCCGCCAAGACCAACAGCTATGCTTCAGGCATGCACCAGACAATGACCGCTATAGCGCCTGCTTACCT
>UEXM01000523.1_pt1 | contig 40105 bp, 63 predicted proteins | sample 1796661 | NCBI WGS metagenome assembly UEXM01 (sample SAMEA4772469, study PRJEB27181) | metagenome | reverse complement strand
ATTCTTGCAAGAAATCTCTTTTATCAGTTAAAGGTATGTCACGCCCATACTTTTCTGCACCTTTATCAAGGCGTTCTTGTATGAGCGTAGCAACCTCATTGTTTATACTATCACTCATGTCTACCTATAGCTACCCACATTGTTTCTGGGGTAAGCCTTTTTAGGTTTCCATTGTTACAGTTAACAGCCATTATTCTTACATAACGGTTTAGTTCATCTTCAACAACTTCTAAAGCACCAGCACCTAGCTGGACTTTGTAGTTCTTAAAGGTTTCTTTTATTTGCTTTTTGTTCATTGTTCCTCCTAGATTAACATTTGATATGATATTTCATCATCATCTAATAACAATACAGCTATTTCATTATCTGTTTTGTTATCTTTTAATACTACGTATGATTCATCATCTTCTAATTCTATACCCTCTGTGATATAACTATATAAATGATGAGTCATATTATGATTGTAATGCTCTCCTTGGCTTAAAGACCTAACTAATTTAGGTGTAATGCCTTTGATAGCTTTACTAAGTTCCCTATCCGTCATAATTTTCTCTTTTTTTTGGTGATGGTGGTATTGTAAGAAAGTCATTTTCTTTGCTGTAATCCTTATCTTTAAAATAAGTCCAAGGCATAAGTACCTTATTAAAGAATTTAGCAATTTTACTTCTACCTTCGTATGTTACATCATCCATACCTCTTGAATATCCATGACGATAACCTCTTCTGTACATTGTTTCCATATCATGTTGCCTAGTTAATTCCTTTGCGTTATACTTTTTAGTATTTAACTCTTCAGCTGATATTACTTTCATAATTACTCCTATTTTTTGTTATGTATTATTTTATCTAAATGTTCTTGAGCAATGCGTTTAAGTGTGCCGCTATCTGCGTTAGTTGTTAATATTTTATCGTATCCATCTATTGCTTTAGATAACATTTCTTTTAATGTTCGTTGTTCTTGGTCTGACATTTTGGACATATTTTCCTTTCCTTTCCATATGTGGGAAAGTTTTTATACCACATATATTTAGTTGAAGAGTTGTCAGGTCTAGCTTTTAGTTCCCAGCAATGGTTACATTCCTTGCAAAGCTTAATATTTGAATCAGCTTTTTTATCTAGTCCGCAACCTTTATGTCCTTTTGTTTTAGGTATTATTCTTTTCCTAGTAGTCCTTTCCAAGTAACTCTCTATTATATGAGTCATTTATATATTCCTTTACACGATTGTATTTTATTTTAAGTAGTGGAACTGCATCTTTAACGTGAGGACATGATGTAAAACTTTCCACATGGTTTAAGATACTAGTTATATCTTCTATTTCTGTTTGGATTAGTTTGTTCATTTTATTTCCTTTTGTTTTTGAGGTGGCATTAACGCCAATCAACACCACCTCGCATTCATAGTCAACCAATCATAGTAAAAAACAAACACATACAAATAGAATCCTTTCAAGTTTGTTTAAGATTAATTTGTATTTATGTTTAACTAATAATTAGTTATCTCTTCTACCCTGTTATTTTTTTTAACAGGAGTAAGAAGTCTTTGTAACGTATCGTTACTAATGGTTCTCCTCTATCTTCCTTTATGATTTGTCCGTAAACATCGTCACAAGGTTTATAAAGGTCACCAATTTTTTTACGAGCTTTAACTTGAAATTTATATGGTACAGAATCACCTTGTTTATCTATAGTCATATCTACTTCTTCGTGCCAACCAAGGGATCTTCCATCTGAACCCCACGCTCTGCGTGATTCAAAGCCAAAATCTTTAGCAAGATTAACACATTCTCGTTCTACTCGATTGCCTTTTTGTTTAGCTGCTCTACCTCCGCTCATTTGTATAATCCTCATGTTTTTTATATGGATTATTCTCATTTAATGCGTTTTTACATATATGTGCAATTATAATAGTCATTCTTGCAGATTTTTCTGAAGTATGTTCGTCTTGCTCACCTATGAAGAAACCTTTATAAGCGTTACTTACATATATTTCAGTACCAGCTTTTCGTCTGGTTACATTCCATTCGTATCTAGCCATTATTCTTCCTCCTCTGATTTTCTAATAACATCATCGTATTTAGGCATGCCTAGTAATTCAAATATAGCATCAAGTGCTTCTTGTCCATCGCTAGACATACGTTGTCTATCTGTATGTTCTAAATCACCTAATAATGCTATTAACTGCTGCATTTTAGTTGATTTTAAGTTAGGATATATTTTCATAATAACCACCTTTTTCTTATGCAGAAACTCCAAAGTAATTCAAACTTTGTAATTCCTATGTTGAAATGTATATGTTCACTTTCTTCTTGTGAGGCGTATCCTGCACCAAACAAGAACAAATTAAACAGTATTATTCTATTACTATGATAGGTATTGGTTCCGTCACTATCTACTCTTTTTGATATTTTAACTATCGGTACACCTAATATAGTGTAATGTATTGCATTTTTCATAGTACCCTTTTATTATATTATAAATAGGGAAAGCAGTTATACTTCCCCTATCTATTATTGTTTATGCATATTTTGAAAAACTAAAAGTTTTCCAGTCAAATGCTGTAACTATTTCAAAGTCTGACTCATCACGAGATGCAAGAGACTTAATTTTACGTTTCTTGCTTTGTTTATTACCTGTAAACGCTATGATTTTATCTGACTTTTGTGCTACATCGCTAGCACCTTTTGCACTATATACATCTAGCTCTTCACCTTCTTTATGTCTGTAACTTGCACTTTTTGATAAGTGATTTACTGCAAGTACAATAATGTCTTTTTCGACAGCAAGGTTTTTTAGAGCATTAATTATATATATTTGTTGTTGCAATGGTTCTTTCTTAGCAAACTTAGCTTGGACAACGTCTAGTGTATCTACAACAATAATCTTAACATCGTATTTATCTACCATGTCAGCATATTGACTTATGTCTGGTGCTGAACTAGCATCGATAATATCTAGATGTGCAAGTTTGTTTACACCTTCTTCTATTTTAGTATTGTCACCAGCAATGAACATATTTTCTATCTGTTCTTTACTTTGGCTTAATGCTATTTGATAGAAACGTCTAGCCATTAGTTTAGCTTGTACTTCTAAAGAAAAGAACAAGGTTGGTATATCAATGTTAGCAATAATATATTGCCAGAAAGCAGTCTTACCTAGTTTTGTGTCACCTGTTAGTACAACAAGCTCGCCACATTTAACTACATAGTCTTGTGTCATAAATGGAAATACATCCTTTATGTTAAAAGACCTATTAGTAAAGTCTTCTGTGTAAGACTCTAGTAATATTTGTGCCATCTGACTAGAATTAACTGCTGCTACATTATCATCCAAATCCTTGTATCTGTATAGAGTACATTTACTATCGCAATATCTTGAAAGCACTTCATCTCTACAACTATAATTGTATCCATCTTTAGTAGTAATACTTCTTAGTACAGTACTAACCTCTTCGTTAGGTAATGGTTGTGTTAATGAATTGTTCCATGTTCTAGCCATACTCATAACAGCTTCTTTAGGAAACCCAAACTTAGTTATCCATAAACTAGCAAGACGTAACAAATGCTTATGTCTATAGCCATGTACATATCCAGCATTATACATATGTTGTATACATGTAATGTGTTTTGTAGGCTTGTATTTTACATTAGTAAATATAGCTTTTGTTACTTTTTCGTTTTTCTCACTAGGTATATGAGGAACTAACTTAGGGTAAAGCTCACTTACCTCATCAGGCAACTTCTTATGGGCAAACATCTTTGAATTGGTCTTAGCAAAGTCCAATACATAAGAATATTCCCACAAATTAGTAGTTACAGCTGATAAAGGTAAGGGAACTTTATACCTGTTAGATTTTTTGTTAAGAGAATAACTAGCACGAATAAGTCTAGTATTGTCGTAGATGTTGTCTATGTATTTAGCAAAGTCACGTTGCATTGTGGCTTTAACTTGTGCAGCAATACTGCTGCTTTGTTTAAAACCATAAACATCTGGTAAATGTATGTGAAAACCTCTACCAGAAAACCATACGTTAATATGTTCATCTTTTATACCTAGTTTTCTCATGTCTTCAACAAGGTTACCAACTTTAGTTATGGTTACATCACCTTGTTTTTGACCTTCTAGGTCTACGTCAATATATAACTTATCTATTGCTTGCTTACCATTGTATCTTGCTACTGTGCCATGTTCAGCATGATGTTTTTTTATTTCATCAGGTTCATATAGAAACATACTACGATATATTTCTCTACCTTTATTTTTGTTTAAAACATCTTTGAAATCAGCAAGTGTGCAAAATTTGTTACGATTTGCAACTGTGTTGATTGCGTATTCTATTAGATAAGTGTTATTTCCCATGTGTGTTCTGCGCTCTTTGTTTTGACTCGTTTAATCTCTTTAATATCAAGACGTTGCATAAGCTCTGGAGTACGTTTAAATTCACGCCAATATCTTCCTGCAGTACCTGCATTGAACATTTTGTCATGATATATTAAACCATACTGAGTAAAGCTATTTTCAACCTCATGGCTGGCAACTCGAAAGTTACCAGCATCTATGCGAGATTTAAGCCAGTTTATCAATATTTGAATAACTGTTGGCTTACCCATTACAAATCCATATCATCACTTACGTCAGAACTATCAGCTGATGGTTCTTGAGTAGGTTCTTGAAAGATTTTAATCCAACCATCACGAACTTGCTTGTCAAATTCTGCTTTATGAGCATCTTGACCAGCCGCTGATGACATAACAATGTCAAAATCGTTCCAGAATGGTTTACCATTATCTCTAAGCCTATCACTAGGATATGTAATATAAGAGAACTCTTTACCTACTGCTTGGTCAAACCATGCATCAGGTATTACCATATCTCCATTGAGGTCTTTAGTATTTACACCAACAGCCTCGAAGAATTTGGCAACTTTAAATGCACTACCCCAAGGATTCTTAGGATTGTCTTTTTTAAAGTTACCAGAAATAGTAAATGTGTAGTCGTAAGACTCACCATCTTTACTTTGCTTCTCTATTACAACATCTAAACATACGTCATTGTTCCATGACATATATGATTTAGGTGGTTCGCTGTATCTTGCAGATACAGATTTAGCTTTAACAACTTGTCTATAACTTCCAGCCATTATTTACTCTCCTTTGTTTTTTTGATTGCATTTTGTAGTTTAACTATAGCTTTAGCGGCTCTTTCTTCAGTAGGGTTTTCGTCAATTAGTTTTCTAACCTTTCCTGATGTACCAGAACCTTTTAAAGCTGGATCTCGTGATAATCTATCTAACTTGATATTTTGCTCTACAGTTATGTGACCTTTTGTAGGTTCCTTACCATTAAGCAATGTTTGTTTACGATTATCCATGCTATCAGAATCTTCTGTATCATCGATAGCAAACAAACCATTACAAGCGTACTTACGAGCATACGTTGATGCTGTGCCAGTCATCTGTGGGTCATCCATACCTTTTTTACCAACTGATTCTCTAGCAAATGCATCTACAGATATTGCATCGCTTCCATCAGATAGTTCAACTGTTGCTTTAATGTAAGTACCATTATTTTTGTCTACTAGTTCATCTGAAATTGTAAGAATGCAGCTAGTTCTATCTAGCAGCGGCTTTACATTTTCAAATATGTCATCTAGTGTCCTGTAGTTGAATTTAGCAAAATTATTTACATTAGACTTTTTTACTTTCAGCTCATGCTGTATGTAATTTAGTTTTTCTGTAATAGTTGCTGTTTTAAAGTCACTCATTAATTACCTCCTAGTTTAAATTAATGTTTTGTTGTTTATTATACTTTACCCACTTTTGTGCTATTTTAAATGCTTTTACATTATAATCATAACCAGCACCAAACTGTGTAGTCTTTACCCAGTCTTTATATTGCTTGTCATGTGTATAATATTGTGTAATAGCATTGTATGCATCCCAAAGTGTTTCACCTTTATTACCTATACCATTGTAAAAGTTATCCTTTATCTTATTGTATACAGGTAACGCAGTATTGCGTACAAATATATCCATGTTTGGTTTGGATTCTTTGTGCCTATCCTTTAAGAATGGTATAACTGTTTCAAGATATAAATCTAATGAGTCTTCTTCTATTTCTATTTCACCAAAGTTATTCATGTCATCAATAGCAGCTTTAAAGTCTCCGTTAGACCTTGATATAATATTTGTAAGGTTCTTAACTCTGTCTTTTATGCTACTTGTATGTTTAAGTGAATAATTCCATTTAGATTCTCTTGATAATGCTAGTTCAATAGTATTGTAACATACTACACGAACACCTGTAGGTCTGAAAACACTACCAGCTGAACCATCGTGCGATGTGTATAATAATACATATTGTTCTATTATATCATCATTACCAACTGTGTATTTTTCTGGTGATTTAGCAAGTATCCATACTTTTCTACCATCTTGTACACTACCTGCTGTTTCTAGTTTGAAACCCATATCAAGTAATGGTTCAAATGGTGCAAACGCTTCACGATTTTGTAATACACCATATCTTTCAGATACACCTTTGCCTAATATTTGACCAGTATCTGCTCTGTATGTGCAATATCCTCCAGTAGGCATTGCAGAGGTGTGTATATTATTGTCAAAATAGTATGTTTTACGTTTGTTTACTTCCCAATTAAGCTTTGCATGAAGCAATGCTTCTTCTATTGTTGGAGCATCTTCTACTTTAGTTCCTTGTTCGTGCCAAGGCGTATCTCCAACGTACATCATGTTATCTATAAATGCTGGACTCATATGTCCTCCCTTTCTAGTGGTAAGTTATTGTAACAATCTAAACAAACTAAGTTTTCCTGTACATTATTTTCAAATTCTGCAGGAATATATACTTTGTTTATATGGTCACAGTTTTTTTGTTTCTCCATAGGTTTGTTTCCCTTTGATTTTAGCTTTTGCTTTTAAATGAAAAAGCTCTGTTTGTAGTTTGTCAGCATGTGATGATGTTAACTTTTCTAATCCAAGTATTAATGTATCTACTTCGTCTATTGTTAACAATATTCCAAACTGCAATCTACCTTTATCATTTAGTTTCAGATACATTGTCTAAAACTCCCATATGATAATCAATAGCTTTTGATAGCTCTTTAGCTTTAGTTATATACAATGGTTTAGCTGTACCAAGCTGGTCAAGAAACTCTTGTATGTCTTTTAGTAGTTCTTTAGTTGTCATTTTCTTTCTCCTTTTTTTGTTCTGTAATATGTTGTTTTATGATTACTTCTGTAACACCAAATCTATCCATACCTTCAAGACAATCTCTCAATTGTGTTTCAGTTTGGTTATTGTGTGTTATTGTTGTTGCACCATCTACAAGTATTTCAATGTTGTAACGCTGTTTGCTGCTTACTACATTTCCTACTCTACTTGTAGCTGTGCCAACAAATTTCAACATATTGTTAAGACCAAATGCAAGATAGCCTAACGTCTTGCTTAGTTGACCAATTAATGTCATTTTATTCATTTATGTTCTCCTCCCTCAAGCCATCTATCGATATGATTGTTCTCTAGATCCCTTAGTTTATTTTGTACGTTGATTGACCTGCATTCATCTACATTTAATTCGTAACGTATAGGAGCTGGCTGCATTTGCATCCTCATTGTCTTGCCTGTTTCGTATGCTTCTTCAAAGCATTGTGGGCAATAGACAACGTCATGTCCTTTAGTTTCGTATTCTTCAGTTTGTGAATTTAATTCAACGTATGTTGTTTCAACCATTTCTGGTTTAATATTTGGATGTATCATACATCTCATAATTACCTCCGTTTATTTATATATTAGAGATAGAAAAGACCGTTTATCACAGGAAGATAACATATCAAAGATTGGTCTCTTCTACCTCTATTAGAATTTAATTCATTTCTAAGAGAATTACTATTAGTTTTTCTCTTCTTGTTCCTCTATTATCCTGCCATCTTCAAACATCCAAACACCTAATTTTTGGAATCGTTCAAAGTCGTCAGGATTGCCTCCATGGCAAGCACACATTAGTGCAAAATCTGTTTCTGTTATTACCATTTTGTTCTCAAGTCCTTTCCTTTATATTTTTTAATTAGTTTTATTAGATTCTTTGGCTTTCTCCAAAGTACTCTTTCAGTAAGATGTGGACTACCATGTCTTACACCATATTGTTCTCCGTAGTATTTTTCTACTACATCAATAAGTTGTTCTGGGTAGTCTTTTGTTCTTGCATCATGTTTTTTTAAGAAACCTAAGTGCATTTCAACTAAAATTACGCCTTCGTCATTTCTGTGTCCACGACATACAACTCCTAAATCATTCCAATCATAAGCTGAACGTCTATAATCTGATTGGTCTAATTTCATAAGAGCTGATGTTCTTACTTGTTGTTTTACTACTAAGCGTTGCATTGTTACTCCTTGTTACTATTTGTTACTCTTTTATGTTGCTGCTAAACCCCAAAAGAAGAACGCTTTAATATTTCGCTTTCCTTTGTAACCTTCTTTTTCTTTTATCCGTTTTAATATAGCACCTGTTATTTCAATGCAATTCCATGCATTAAATTTTGTGCCATCCATTGTTTTATCTACAAATTTCCAGAATTTTTTAGTATTATATCTAGGGTGGTCTTTTCTTATAAAAAATCCACCTGATGTAGATATTGTACCATTGTATCCGTCATGTCCATATTCGTATTCTGCTTCTTCTACTAATTCATTATATGCTTCTTCTGCATTTTTGTATCTACCTATTGCATACTCTGTTTGTTCAAATGCTCCCATTATTATTCTCCTTGTTTTTGTTTGTTTAATTTTTAGAGGCTATACACAACCCTAATAAGCTTCCCCTACTGACACTTGTTGCAAACTCGTGGTAGGTTTATCGCTTACCTTGTACTCAACTATCATTTCATATATAGTCTATTCCAATGGTGGCTCATGTCATGACGTTAACGAATGTTAATGTGCATAACCTCTTATATTGTTGGTGTTAACATTAATGGACGTCTCTACTTACTATTAATTAAGCGGTCAACACCATATTTATGTGAGAGCTAGCCCCTAAGAGTGCTACACTCTTTAACCGAGTATGTTTATAGTCTGACATACCTATCGTCATAGGAAAGTTTACTGCCCAGCATTTTTACAGAGTTATGACAGTTAGATATAGTCAATTTTACCTTCTCTGTTCATCGGTGACTCTCACAATTTAAAGCCCTCCTACTTATCAACTTACCTGCGGAATGATAACCAATATGAAAGGAGCTATAGTAAGGATTTGTTTCAAAGGGCTTTTAATATTTTATGATGTGTGGTTTCTCGGTCTATTTTCACTCACATAGTTTTTTTATACTAGACTCATCATAGGTCGTTGAAAATAAAGGTCACTCCCATCGTATTAGTGACATCAGTTGCAACTTGGGAACTATATTTCAACGTAAATAAAATTTGCTCTGTTTGTTGCCAAGGTACAGAGCAAACCTTGTTTAATTAGACATTTAGTTCCTCTAATTATGGAACATCTACTCTGTCTGACTGATTAGTTAATTACGCTAATCCAAGATGATGAATAGGATGTCTATGACTCTGCTGTCTTATTTGCTTATACAGATTGTGATATCAAGACAGGCAATAACATCTACTATTCATGATTGCTTGCAACAGTTTGATATTGCTGGGATGAAGGATTCGCATAGTACTTTGCTACTACCTTGCAGAGCCAGAATATATCACATATAAAAAAGACAGTTAGATCCGTTTAATTCCGTAGCTTGTTCTTGAGACACCTCTGTTGTAGGTTATTGTGGCTGTGAGCTTTTTGGCGAACTATAATATTGAGCGAAGCACATCTTTTATAATAAATGTGGTGCCTTTTTACAGACACCACACTTACTATTTACACGATTGATTAGTCTTCAGTACCAACTACCATATAGCGTAACGTATTATTCTTACATTCTCTTTCAGTTTTCATATTTAACATGAACTTATCTTTGAGTAAGTCTCCAAGTGTAGTAGAAAGAACTTCATCCTTATCTTCTACATCTTTGATGAACATGTTAACTATGTATCCGTCATCTATCGAATCAGCTATTTCATTTCTATTGATTGGGTTATCAGTCCAAGTTCCGTCTACCTGTTTGCTACGATTAAACCATACAGGATTATTAGCTCGCTTTGAATCACGTGCCACTACTAAAGAGTCTATTTCTTTAGCATATTCTTTTAGTATTGTTGTAATTGACTTCATTATGTTATCTCCTAACTTTGTATTTAACTCATACATTGTGTATAAGCTATAAATAAAAAATACAGTATATGAGGATAATAGATAAGGATTGCGATTAGCAATACATTTTTAAAATAAGGGGTGCGTAAAGCACACATTATAATATAAAGATACTGAGTGAGGCTACTAGCATATTAGGGAGCTAGTAGACTCACACAAATAGAGGAGAGCGAAGCTCTCCGATATACTTAAGTTTCCCTAAATACATTCAAATCATGCAATGTATTCAAATCACGCATGACTGCTTTAAATGTTTCGTCATTGTTCAATGATTTGTGATTACGAGCTACAGATTCCAATCTGTTTACATACCATTTAAGGTTTATTTTTTGTTTCATTGTTACCTCCGTTGTTAATATAAAAAGTTTGCCTTGCAACCTAATTATAGGAAATTTTACGCAAGGACTTTTTGTGTTACTGAGTGAACTCTACAGATTGAATAGCACTATTCTGTGCAAATCTATGAGTTGCCTCATCACGAGCCAGTTCTTTAGTACAAAACTGGTTTCTATTCACTAACTCAACGGAGCCTGAGTCCAAATCTTGAAATTTGTAATATAAGCTCCGTTCACTTATGCATACTACCATGATTACCTCCATGTTTATTCAAAGATAAAAAAGATTATAGAATATTGAGGGGCATTTAACAACACCCCTCTAATATTACTTAGCAAAGTACTTGAATGGGAACGATTGAAAAAATTCATCGAACTCTTCACAGTCTAACTTTGCTTGTGCTAGCATATAAGGATACACATGCCTTTCATATTGGTCATACCATGTACCTGTAACAGGGTCATGTTCACCATGAGGATGTGTTTTCATACGCTTTACATCAAACTCAAGAGACTCTTTCATTTGATATACTGCTTTGATTTTATCTACAAGTATATACAACATATACAATAGATTGAGACTTACAAAGCCTAAAAATACTATGACAATTAACTCTAACATTGATTGTTCCTCCGTTGTTCTAGATTATCAAAGATAAAAAAGGGAGATGTACAAGACACCTCCCAATTTCACTACGTGTTACGAATCACAAGATGGGCAACCATCATGATGACCATGCAACTCCTCGGAACACATTTCACGCTTACCAATTTTGATTGCTGTCAAAACGCCAGCAGATGCATAAGTGTAAGCTACCCTTGCACCAGCACCAGCAAGAACTGATGTGCCTACAAGGAAATACCCAGTATTTTGTAGTAATTTATTCATTTGATTAATCTCCTTAGTTATGTGAATACCATAAATAAAAAAGAGCCAAGCAAACGCCTGACTCTTTAACTTTATTTCTTGATTACACCTTTAACTTGATTATATGTATCTTTGATAAACTTCTTATCTTCTGGCAAAGTATCTACAACATACTTACCAGCTTTATACGAAACATACCCTACTGTTGCTACTGCTCCAAGAGCAATATACAGCGTGTCTTTTACTAAAGTTTTAAACATAAGAACTCCTATTTTAGTGAACTAATTCAAAGATAAAGAACTTTTGAAACATATGAGGAAGTTTTCAACTGAAGTCTAACGACCTCACAAATGAGTACAAGTACTCTCTCTATGTGTAAGGATTATATATACATAGCTGGGGGCATGTACATATACAGGGTAGGTACAAGTACCTCTACGACTGCGGCATTGCTGAAGGCAATGGGGGTCGTGAGCTGTACGTTGGGTGGGTATGATAACGAGTTGATAAAGAACGAGTTGCGGCAGCAACACCTTAACTCAATCTTTGAACTCAACCAAATCAACCCCCTGCACCCCAACTAACGTGGGGGTAGGTAACGTAATACACCTCCCACTCCCAGTCTTGTTCTTACTGCATAAGAGTATTGGAACAATATACTTAAATTGAATGTTGAAATAAGATAAAGTTTTACTTTAAATTAAAAAGACATGACTAGTAAAAAGAGAGATTACGAAGTATTTAACATGATTACAGGTAAATGGGAGAAATCTAGTATGAGTGAGTTAGATTATCAGAAGCTTATGGATAGGATGGACACCGATGCAGAAGAGCTAGAAGCTGAATTTAAGATAATATCCAAGATTATAGAACAGAATCAAGGATATGCGCCTGATGAGAGTATGGATTAAAGTATATAATATATTATATAAGTAACTTATATAGTAACAGTTACTAATTAGTAACAGTTACTAGTTAAACATGATAAAAATAAAACGAAGAATTAATAGAAAAACATCAGAATACTCTATATATACGAAACAAGAGGCTGATAATAAAAATATTAAATATCTATACTGGAAAGAGTGCGATACTGGAGATTGGGGCTTAACAGACGATGATTATGTTAGTGAATGTGTGTCTAAAAAGAATTACACAGACAAAAATGGTAATACAAAGACATTTATTAAGCTAACATGTGGAGTAGGATGGGGCAGTTCGTTTTCTACAATAAAATTTGAATTAAATCACTCATATGAGTGTTACTCTAAAACTAATCCTGCAAAGGATTGGAAAGAACAAGAGATAAACACTACAAGAGCTAAGAATACAATAAGTACTTATGCTAATATGCTATTATCTGGAGATAAGGTAGATTTTGACAAACTAGGACAGGTATATAGACCTGACCAGAAGATTCCTGCGGCAACAGTAAGAAGATTTTTAAAACAAAAGGTATCTAAAGACATGGTAGAACAAAAATTAAAAGAATTACTCTCTGAAAAGAGTATTAACAAAGAATTTGCATTAGATAATCTGCTTAGAGCATTGCATATGGCAGAAGGTAAGGGTGATGTAAACAATTTTCTAAAAGCAAACGATGCAATAATGGATTTACTAGAAATGAAACCTAGTAAGAAAGTATTAACAGATACAGTTCAGATAGATGTTACTAAACAGATAGCTGATACTATAGCAACGGAGGAGAATAAACTAACATTACAAAGAAAAGAGGAAACAAATGAGCAACCTGACTCCTGATGAAGATTATGAGCATGTTAATGCTAATATCATGGAAGACCAGCTAGAAGTAGCTATTAGAGCTTTACATGTTATTGCGGCTATGCCTTCATCTGACCCTGAGTTTCTTTCTTCCGTAGCAATTGATGCTTTGAGAGAAATGGAAACATATGGAATGATGTGGCATGATGATATGTATTAATGTTTGCATACTGTCCTATTATAGATAGAACTTGTGCATTTGCTACAGATTGTAATGACCATAAGCATTGTGGTGTAAAAACAGGTAGCTATGAAGAAACTAAGATACATAACATAACTAAATGCCCTAAACCAAAGAAAAAGAAACGTGGCAGAAGATAAAAAATTAGTTTTTAATAAATTAAAAAAGAATATGATAATGTTTGGTAAGATTATAATGCCAAATATGTTTACAGTTCCTTCACCAGATTTCCATTATAAGATTGCTGATGCTTTACTTGATAATGCCTCCAAGCAAGTAAACATCATTGCCCCTCGTGGTCATGCTAAATCCTCCATTGTGGGTGGTGTCTACCCTTTATACCACCTTATGCATCACGAGGGGAGTAAATTAATAGTCTTAGTATCCAGAACTCAAGACCATGCTATAAAATTATTAGGAACAATAAAAGATGTTCTTGAATATAGCGAAACATTTAGAGCTATATATGGATACTGGGGTCAACACAACGCTAAACAATGGGCGAAGTCTGAGATAGAGTTAAAAGATGGCTCTATGATAATATGCAAAGGCACAGGTCAACAGCTTAGAGGTATTAAAGTAGGAAGTCAAAGACCTACATTAATTATTGTAGATGACCCAGAAGATGAGAATAATACTAAAACTGCTGAAGCTATGGAGCAAAACCTTAGATGGTTATTGCAATCAGCAGTTCCTTCATTAGACCCTATCAAAGGTAGAATAATAGTTATTGGTACACCGCAGCATCAACGCTGCTTAGTAGAAATATTAAAACAAATGAAAGGCTGGGTAAATATGCATTTTAGCCCAGACATGGACAATGAAGTAGCTTTGTGGGAAGAATGGCAACCTATAAAAAAATTAAAACAAAAAAAGGAAGAGTTAGAGTCTATAGCAAGAGTAAGTGTATTTTACAGAGAATACTTATGTCAAATAGTTGGAGATGAAGACCAGTTATTTAAAGAAGCCTATATACAATATCATAATTATAAATTAGAAATAGATAGTGATAATCAACATTATTTAAAATCTAAAACTGAGAAAATACCAGTAAACGTCTTTATGGGGGTTGACCCTGCATCCTCAATACGCAAGACAGCTGACTATAGTGTAATTATGCCTATAGCAGTTGATAACAAAAACAACAGGTATGTTCTAGAATACTACCGCAAAAGAGCAACCCCTATGAATTTAGCAGAAAGCATCATAGAGTATTTTAAACTATACAAACCTGTAAAAGTACGTATTGAGTCTGTAGGCTATCAAGAAATGTTAAGAGAATATCTAAAACAAAGAACAGAAGAAGAAAATCTATTTATTAGTGGATTAGAAATAAAAGAAGCTCCAAGAACTAGTAAATCATCTAGACTTGAAACAATGGAGCCTTATTTTGCACAAAAGAAAGTATATATTAAAAAAGAACAATTATCTTTAAAGGATGAGTTATTATTATACCCCAGAGGTAAACATGATGACTTGTTAGATGGATTATATTATGCTATGAAGAAATGCTATATGCCAAATCATGTAGTGGAAAGTAAAGAAAAACAATCCAACAGCAAGTCTACTGCAAACAGTTATGATTGGAAAACATCTTAATTTGGAACTTTTTATAAAGAAATGTAGTTTAACTAACTAAAACCTAACTCTATGCACAACAACAACTCTAGTAAAGACCCAGAAGTACAATTTACCCACGACCTATTAAAAGAATACAGCTCCTCCAGAGAAAACTGGGCAAAGCAAGCTGTAGAGGATAATGAGTTTCGTAATGGTAAGCAATGGACAAAAGAGCAAGCTGATACACTACGAAATAAAGCTCAAGAACCAATTGTAGTAAATGTAATATTTTCTGCAGTAGAGCAAGCGAAAGCTATGCTCGCTGCTAATAAGCCACGATTTCAGTCAACTGCCAGAGAAACCAGCGATACAGAAGTTGGTCGTTTATTTTCTGACTTGATGTCCTACGTCTGGGATAATTCCAATGGCAACGTAGAACTCAAGCAAGCTATTGATGACTACTATGTTAAAGGCATGGGAGTTATGATGGCATATACAGACCCAGATAAAGACTTTGGTCGTGGTGAAGTTTGTCTAAAGTCAATAGACCCTCTTGAAGTATATTTTGACCCAAGCAGTAAAGATCCATTTGCTAGAGACTGTGGTCATATTATTGTAGCAAAATTGATGAGCCAAAATCAATTGATACAAAATTTTCCAGAGTTTGAACAAGAAATATTAAATGTTCAAGAAACAAATTATATAAACATGGCTTCTGAAAGTAGGCACTCTCTACTATCTGAAGACGTTACGCTTAAAAGCAGAATAGCAGGAGAAGAGCTATCTGGAGATAGAGAACTAGAAATGTTTACAAGGTATACAAAGATACGTATGCCCTATTATAAGATTTATGACCCTTACTCTAATTCTGAGAAAGTATTTAATATCGACCAATTTGAAGAGTATAAAAAAGAAGAAGTAGTAATATTGACAGATAATAATGGTGATACTCAAATATTTACTGACGAAAAGCAAGTAAGAGGTTATGTTCAATTGCATGAACAGATGGGTGATACATTTCATATGATGCAAGACCCACAAACAGGGCAACCAATGCCTATGGCAGGGAAAGAGCATGAAGGTTCTATACCTAACTCAACTAGTTATATAGATTTAGCTGTTAAAGAACACTTAATAGAAGACAAAAGAATTTTAGTAAACGAAATAGATGTTACAAATATAGAGCAATGTGTTTCTGTAGGTGACCACATGTTGTATAAATCAATTTTACCTATAGAAGAATATCCAATTGTACCATTTATGAATGGTTTTAATCGTAATCCTTATCCTATGTCTGATGTAAGACTTGTAAAAGGATTGCAAGAGTATATAAATAAAATACGTTCATTAATCATTGCACATGCATCTAGTAGTACAAATGTAAAATTATTAATCCCTCGTGGTGCAGTAAACAAACAACAGGTAGAACAAGATTGGGGTAGAGCAGGAACAGCGGTCATAGAGTTTGACCCAGAGTTAGGTAGTCCTATAGTAGCATCCCCTATACCTTTACCTAATGAGTTATATAAAAATGAAGCAGATGCAAAAGCTGATATTGAAAGAATACTTGGTATATACGCTTTAATGCAGGGCGACATGGGTGCTGCACCACAAACTTTTAAAGGAACAGTTGCTTTAGATGAATATGGTCAAAGACGTATTAAATCTAAAAGAGATGATATAGAAGAAGGATTAAATCAATTAGCTAGAATAGTTATAGGCTTAATACAGCAAGTATATACAGATGAAAAAGTTATTAGAATAATGCAACCTAACAATAAACCTAATGAGGTTGTAGTTAACAGCCCTCTTTATGATGATATAGGAAATGTTGTAGGTAAACAAAATGATATTACAGTTGGTAAGTATGATGTAATAGTACTGTCTGGTTCTACTCTCCCAAGTAATCGTTGGGGAAGATTTGAGTACTACATGCAGTTGTATCAAGCTGGTTTAATTGACCAAATAGAGTTATTAAAACAAACTGATGTTGCAGATATGGAAGGTGTTCTTGAAAGAAATGGACAGATGAAACAATTGCAAGGTCAATTGCAAATGCAAAATGAAGAGATTAAAAAGCTTAAAGGTGACTTACAGACTGCACAAAGAGAATCACTACATGATAGAAAACGTGTAGAGGTAAAAGAATTTGAAAAGAAACTTGCTAAAGCAGAAGCAAAGGTTGAGATGGCACAGAAACTATATCAATCTAGGCTTTCTGATGAGTTAAAGAATGCAAGAAATGATTTATCTAACGCTGCTGAAGATAATCCACAGCGTGAGATGAACGAGAGTATACTAAGTATAAATGAGGAAGGCTAATGGCTATTTGGCGTGGAGAAGATAAAGAGTTTAGAAGTAGACCTCCTAGTAAAAAAGAAAAAGGTTGGATGAGACCAGTAGAAAATGAAGACTATTGGTTTAGGTATACAAACATAGACCCTAAAATAGTACAAGACCATGTAAAATTGTGGACAACCTTTACAGATAAAGGCTATGAAACTGATGACTTTGAAAAGTTTTTATATTCTAAACCTAAAGAAAAAGAAAAACTTTTATTGCAATCTGCATTTAGAAGTCAAAATGCTATGCAAGATACAGATGATGCATTATATAGAAGTCCAGAGTTTATGAGACTAACTCAAACAGATTTAAATGTTGAAGATTTTAATTAAAAAATTGAGGAAGCGGTTGCTGGAATTAACCAAATCGCAAAATAAGGAAAAAGAAAATGGATAATTTGGAAGTAGTTGATGCTGGTTCTGCACCGAGACAGGATGTGGAAATGTTTGAAGGAGAGTTTGCTGCTGAAGCACCTCAAGTTGAAACAATTCCTAATGCTGACTTAGACCCTACAACAGGGCAAGAGGTTGCAGCTCCAATTAGTGAACCCACAGAAAACGGTGTTGACCAAAAGGAAGACACTAATAGGTATGAGTACTGGCAGTCACAGGCTGATAAAGCCAAGAGTGAGCTGTCTAACTTGAGAGGAGAACTAGATTATTACAAAAATAGTATGGCTCCAGTTGAGCAAATTATTAGAAATAATCCAGAGGTTCTTGATAGTTTAGAAGCCAAGCTCTCCAATGGACAACCTGCAGGACAAACCCAAATGGGAGTTCAGCAGTCTTCATTGAAGGAGCCTACGGAACCTGAGAAACCAGTTAATTACAATGAAGTCGATGCATATAACGACCCAGAATCAAAATCGTTTGCGTATCGAATGGCTAAAGAAAACTATAGAGATGAATATCTTGGTTATCTTAAAGGAGTTGATGCACAAAGGCAAGCTGAATTGCAAGCTCAGTATCAACACCAAGTAGCTGAACAACAGCAACAAGCTATAACTAATCAAGCTTATAGTCATGCTGTTAACAACTATGGATGGGATAATGCAAAAGCCAATGATTTTATCAAATGGGCATCTGCACCTGATAATCTTTCTATGGATAATTTAGCTAAGTTATTTGAATTAAGAACAAATGCGAACCCAGTAGTGCAACAAAAAACACAAGAAATGCAAAATCAAGCTCAAAGGTTATCGGTACCAAGAGATCCATCTGTAATTACAGGGAAATCTGAACAACCAAGAACTGAAGAGCAAGCATTTAGTGATGCATTACTAGGTCGTTAATAAAGGAGTCATAAAATGGCGACAGCAAAAAACATGAGTGCTGGTGGTGCTACTGGAATCCTCTTTACTGAAAGACGAGATTTCCATGTAGACCCACAAGTCACTAAGGAACTATGGACTGATGTTGCTCCCTTTACTACAATGGTTAGTAATCAGGAACTACGTTCAGTACCAGACCCTGTTTTCAAAATGTTTGAACACAGAAACCCATGGGTTAAGCAGAATCTTGTACTAGGTACATGTGCTGCTGGAAGTGGAAGTTTAACAGTACCAGCAAGTGATGCTGGTATTTCACTAGAAGCTGCGGCTAACCCTGCAGTTCCAATTGCATCTACTAATGGTTTTGGTGGAGCAACAGAGTTATCTGATGCTTTTCTAGGATTAATTGTAGAAGTAAGAGCATCTGGTGGAACTAATAAAGGTTCTGCAGTAATCTCTAAATTGGGTTCAGTTTACAAGTTAAAAAACTTGGGAGCCTCTTTTGCAGTAGCAACAGGCGATATTCTACAAGTAGTTGGTAATGCTCATGGTGAAGGTAGTTCTGCACCAAGTAGTTGGTCTGACGAATTAGATATGGTTTGGAATAGTACACAGATTTTCAAGACATCCTTGCAAGTCTCTGGTACTTTACAAGCTGCTGTTTTGAAAGGTGAATCTTCAGAACTAGCTAGACTAAGAAGACTAAAAGCTCAAGAGCATAAGATGCAAAAAGAAAAAGCTTTCTTATTTGGTAAGAGAGTAGGTGGAACAGGTCTTGATTTACAAGATGGTTCTTCAAGTGATTCTTTTGCAGATGGTGGAAGAACTGATGCTGATGGTAATCTAATTAGAAGTACTTATGGTATTGTAAGTGCTATTGAGAACTATGGTAGTTCTACTACTACTGATGATTATCAAAACATCTTTTCAATAGCTGAATCTTCTTACAAGTATGCTAACTTTGTAGATGATATGGAAAAAGTATTCCAGTATGTACCAGAAGCAGGCGTTAAGCGTGCTTTCGTAGGTGCTGGTGCTTTAGGATATTGGTCAAAGATGGATGGCACTTCTTTTAACGCTGGTAAATCTGGATGGACTGTAAATCTTAGTGACATGAAGAGAGATTCCTATGGTTTTAACTATAGAACACTAGAAACTCCTCATGGAATTATTCAGTTAATCCCAACACCAGCATTACGTGGTGACTATAACAAATACATGGTTGTAGTATCTGACGAGAATTTATTTCACGCTCAGTACAGACCAGCTATGTATCAAGCTAACATTAAGAGCGATAATGCTTTTGATGGTGTTAAAGACCAGTACATGTCTGATGAAGGACTAGGTATCCAGTTAATTGAGAGTCATTCTTTATTTAAGATATCTTAATAACTAACAATGAGTATGGGGAGCTTTTGCTCCCCTGCTCTAATTAAAGGAGTAGCGTATGCCAATGGGCAAAGGAACTTATGGTTCTAAACAAGGAAGACCTCCAAAAAAGAAAAAAGGCAAATCCATGCCTAAGAAAATGGGTAAAAAGAAATATAAAAAATAAACTATATAACTATGAGAGTTGCCAAGCTCGGTAAGTTATAAGGAGAACAAGATGGCAAATATAAATGAATACACAGTAAAAGAAGCACAAAACATCCAGCTAGGTCAAGCTGGAGCTAAATATATTAACAATGGTGCAGAGCATGCAGGAACATTTGTAGCAATACATTGTTTAACTGCATGTACATTTTCAAAAATGACTCCAGCAGATTCTACAAATGGAATGGGTGTGAATGGTAATGGAAACTCTATGACTGATTCAATTCCTGCAGGTACAATATTTTATGGTAAATGGAGTGCATTGCAAGCAAGTAATGGACATAAATACATAGCTTATTTAGGTTAATAATGACTTTCATAGAACAAGTAGAAGATTTAATTGGTGACCAAGCTTCTGGATTAGATACTGCTATTCTACAATACTTAACAGCATCTGCTAGAGAAGTTCAGTCTGTCTTACCTCCTAGATTAAAAATGAGGTATGGTTCAGAAACTGCAATAAATAATGGGAATGGTTTAGACATTGCAGATAAGGAAGCTGTAAACATAGAGCGTGATGGTCGTGGTGTCTCTGAAATAGCATTAGGTAATAAAGCAGATGCAGTAGATAGTAATAGTTTGCATTTTGCTACTGCCAGAACACCTATATATTATATGCAAGGAACAACATTAATTATTAAGCCAGATCCCTCTGGAACAGAGGTTGCTAGATTGTATACTTTATCTTATCCAACAGTTGGAAGTACTGATACTACAATAAATAATATGCCAAGTACAGCTTATTATGCTGTTGTATTAGGTGCTGCTGTTAAATTCTTACAGAATGTATTAAATACACAAGTACAAACAGATGAAGATGTAGAATTAGCACAGGGTACTACATTACAAATTCAATCATTAACTCCTTTGTATACTCAAGAATTGCAGAGATTAGGAGCGTTAGTATGACACAACAACAATTACATGAGTTAATTCGTGAACATCATCCAGATATGTCTGAAACAGAAATACGCACAAGATTAAACAATGCGTCAAAAGAGTTTGCTAGAAAAAGTAGAGCTATTACATCAGCATTTAATTTTAATACTGCTGTGGGTCAAAGATATTACGGATTAGATAAAAAAATTATAGAAGTAAAGCATGTTGATTATGATGGTAAAACAATTAAAAGAAGTTTAGTTAGACCAGAAAAGAGAGATTTAACATAATGGAACATTTATATTTTATAGAAAGAGGTGCTATAGCAATTGTAAAGCACAATGGCTTTGGTGAGTTTCAAAGTCCAACTGAAGTAAAACAAGTAACAATGTTTGTAATTAAAGAAGATGATGAATTTACATCAGGTACAAGTACTGTAGCTGATAAACTACATATGCATGAGTCTCCTACATTTGAACCAGAGTTTCATGAGGCTTTAGCTTATAAAGTGATATCTCAAGGCTATGAGAAAAAACCAGAAACATTAGAATTAGCACAATATTTTAGAATGGCTTTTGAAGAAAAAGCTAAAGATGCTTTAGAAACTGCTAATAAAGGTTTAGATGGTTCTGGATATACTATAGCAGGGTATGATTTATAATGGGTTTTACTCCTACATATAGTCAAGAATCAGTAATAAGTGCTACTTGGAATTTAGCAGATGTTACATTTAGTACTGCTTCATTTGATTTTAATTCATTAACTGCAACAGTTATAATAGATAATACAACAACATTATCTGAAATAAATATTGCAACTCCTGTTTACACAATTGTACCAGAAGTTGTTATTCCAACATATTCAGAGGTTCAATATGGCTAGTTTACAAGATAGAGCGATAAAAGATTCGTTTAAAGATTTATTAACAGTAGCTGGTGTTACTCAAAATGAAGGATTAGAAACTGGTGCTAAAAGAGTTTTTGATGGTGAAGGCATAGGTAGTCCTTTATATTTAGGTACTAATACATTAGATATTGTAGGTACTACAACTATAACTGGTAATACTACAATGACTGGTAATTTAACAGTTACTGGTGATTTAACAGTAGATGATATAACAGCAGATGATATTAAAGGTGATGTGCTATCATTACGTGACCAAACCAATGATGCACAAATAGCAGTAGCAAGAATTAATTATGATGGGGTTGAAGGTGCTAGGTTAAATATATTAACAAAAGTTATAATGAAAGAAAAAATTGAAATTAATGGTTCAAGTGGAACCTTAATATTAGAAGCCAATAATGGCTTAGAAGCAAAAACAAATGGTACATTAAAATTGAAAACAACAACTTCAACTTTACCTACCAGCCCTAGTAATGGGGATTTAATCAATAAAGATGGCGTAGTGTACATTGCTGTACAGTAAGTCAATAATAGGAGAATAAAACAATGGCAAGTTGGAAACGAGTAATTACTACAGATGATGATAGTAGTTATAAAAATAGTAACCTTACTGCAAGTAATATACCTGCTGACTCCATTACAGGGGCAAAAATAGCTGATGACTCAATAGGTTCAGAACATTATGTTGCTGGGAGTGTAGATAGGTTTGCAATAGGTACAGCGCAAGTAAGAGAAGATCAGCTTTCAACTGATGCAGTAGCAACAGCAAAGATTGCTGATAGTGCAGTTACTGCTGCAAAAATTGCAGCAGATGCAATAAGTGGTGCTAAAATAGCAAATGATTCAATAGACTCAGAGCATTATGTTGATGGTAGTATTGATACTGCACATATAGCAAATGATGCAGTTACTTTTGCAAAGATGCAACACACTACAAGTAATAACAGAGTATTAGGTGCATCAACTGCAGGAGCAATTAGTCAAGTACAAGTAAACGGAAGCATGATTGCTTCTGATGCAATATCTCATGGCAACATAGCTGATGGTGCAATAAGACCGCCAGCCCTTGGTGCAGACGTAATTAATGGTAATACTGCAGAAACAAGTATTGCAGATGCTGATGAAATATTAATATATGATGTAAGTGCTAGTGCTAATAGAAAGATGACTAAAGCAAACTTTGTAGCTGGATTAGGTACAGATACAAACTTAACACAAGAAGAAGTAGAAGATTTTGCTGGAGCGCTTGTAGCTACAGGTGGTACTAAAACTGGTATTGCAGTTACGTATGATGATGCTAACGGAAATATGGATTTTGTCGTATCATCACAAACTGACAATAACTTTACTACTGCTTTAAAAAATAAGTTAGATGCTGTTGAAGCTTCTGCTGATGTTACTGATGCAACAAATGTAACAGCTGCTGGTGCTTTAATGGATTCTGAAATTTCATCTCTTGCAAGTGTTAAAGCAATAAATCAATCTTTAATAAGTGGAGCATCGCCAACATTTAGTACAACTAATATGACAGATGCTACTGATAAAAGGTTTATGTCTAATGCTCAAGAATCTAAACTAGATGGAATAGAAGCTAGTGCAGATGTAACAGATAAGATTAATGTAACAGCTGCTCTTAACTCTAACTTAGGTAATGTAACTATTGGTGATTCAAATGATACTATCACAATTGCTGGTAACTTAACAGTAAGTGGTACTACTACAACAATCAATACTGAAACAGTAAATATACAAGATAATATTATTGTCTTAAATTCAAATTCTGCAAGTACACCTGTAGAAGATGCTGGTATAGCAGTAGAGCGTGGTAGCAGAACTAACGTATTTATTAACTGGGATGAAAGTGCTGCAGAGTGGACAAGTAGAATACAAGCAAGTTCAGCTAACGATACTACAGGTTACACAGGAAGAGTTGCTGTTATTGAAAGAGCTGCTTCTGGTACTAGTGGTTCAGTAAATACTGTTGGAGGAATGTTTATTAATAGTGGCACTGGTGCTGTCTACATATATAGTTAATGTCTAACTTAGTGAACAATAATCAAGTTGAAAAGCCTGTTGTAAAACAGTCAGATTCTGAATTATCTTTAAATATAAAAGATACAGACTTTCTACTACGCTTAATTAAAAGAAGTTCTTTTAGTGGTGAAGAAATAGAAGTTGGGTATAGAGTAATTCAGAAACTAGGAATAATACATAGGAGTTATCTTGAAGATTGATTTAGATATAACAGCTTTAAATGTTATCAGCTCTTCTTTAAAAAATGTTACCTTAAAGGGTGAAGATGCTGTAGCGTTTGCTAAAGTAATAACTAAAATAGATAGTGCATTTGAGAAGGAATTAGGAAAACAGAAGAATGGCTAGTTGGAAGAAAATAATCTTAAATGAAAGTAACAGCGTTGTAGCTAGTAATATTAGTTCCAGCGCTGTTACTACAGCTAAGATAGCAAATGATGCAGTAACTAGTGCTAAGATTGCTGATGATGCAGTTACTACTAATAAAATTACAGACTTAAATGTAACAGGAGATAAGTTAGCAGCAGGTGCAATAAACCACCCATCTAAATTTGTTAATAGGGTAGTACAAACAGACAACCTAGAACACGACTCAGTTACCGCAGTTAAATTAGCAGTTAATGGCAATGGTACTACATCCCAATTTTTAAGGTCAGACGGAGATGGAACATTTACTTGGGCTACTCCTACTTCTGGTTTAACCTCTGTAAATAATAGCAATTGGAGTGGTACAGACTTATCAGTTGCTAATGGAGGAACAGGTGCATCAAGTGCTAGTTCTGCTAGAACTAATTTAGGACTAGGAGTTAATAATGATGCAGAATTTAATAATCTCGAAATTGGTAGTGATTTAATTGTAAATGGAGAAACTACCTTTTATGACAATGTTAGTTTTGCTGATACTCCAGCAGTTAGAAGTTCACTAGGATTAAGCTCAACAAAAGTTTATTGGAATTGGAATTGTAGATGGTATACAAGATATGGTTATTACTACTACCCTAATAGTACTTATGGAAATAATGGTAACAATTGGTCAACAGGACAAAGCGCACAAAAAACTACTTGGTTAGCTTATCATAATCCTCCTTTTGTTGCTCCATTTAATTTTACTCTTAAAGAATGTTTTCTTCGTGGTTCAACAAATTGGGGAAATACTTTTGAGTTAGTATTAAAAAAAGGTACACCAAACTGGGCTAATAGTACATCAGACATTAGTATATCAAGTGTTAATGGTGGTGTTTTAGAAACATTAGCTTGTACTACTAGCGCTTTAAATGAATTAGGAACTAGTTCTTTAAGTGTGTCAATATCTAAAGGTGATATACTTGTGCCTCAAATGAGAAGAACAACAAATACTGGTTCATCTACTTATGCTTTTTTTGTAGGTGAGTTTCAACTAGTTGGCGATAGGAGTTTTTAATAATGGCTAGACCAAAGAAGTTTTCAGTACATAGAGGTAAAAGTTTAGAAACTAGAACTGATACTCAATTTAAAAATAAGATAGATGAGTTTGACGCTATCTATAAAAACTCTACAGATGGTACAGGTGCAGATGATTCACCAGAAGCAGCTATGATAAAACAATTATTTGTTAAATGTGATGCAATAATTGATGATGTAGATACAATATCTTTAACACCTGGGGCAAAGGGTGATAAGGGTGATAAAGGTGATACAGGAGCTGCTGGAAGCAATGGTTCAGCTGGATCTAAAGGTGATACAGGCTCAACAGGAGCAAAGGGGGATAAAGGAGATACAGGGGCAACAGGAGCTACTGGTGCAACAGGAGCTGCTGGTTCAAATGCTAGTGTATCAGGATATGATGGAACAGTAACTGTTGTTGTTAATTCTAAAGGTCAAACACAACAATTAACATTTAAAGCTGGTTTATTAAAAAGTGTTAAATAATAAAGGAAATAGTCTTGCTGAGTTTGCAGTTACCATGGCTATCATGGCTACTTTGGCTACTACTGCCGCTCCTGCTTATAGTCGTATCGGTGAGGGAGCTAAAGCGAAACAAACAAAAGCAAATTTAGAAAAAATTACTAAAGCATCTACAATGTGGTACAATCAACAAATTGAAGAATATGGTATGGGTAAGTTTCCATCACAACCACATCGCACAGTTAGTATAGGTGAAGTTATTGATAATAACAACAATCGTAGAATAGAACCAGAAGAAATTCTTAATGGTGTTTATGTTCCTGTTTTTACTGATACTAGTTTTTTACATCTTTTTGATAATGATACAATTAAGTCACCTTATCAAGAAGGTAGATATTTATATGCAATTATTGGTGGGTCTGGAACAGGAAATACTATTGTGTCTCCTATTTTTGTTGTTATTGATGCAGAGAATCCAGAAGACTTTCATAAATACTACAAACCATGAGTGATGAAAAGACGTACAGAAGTTATGGGGTTACAAAACTTGACGACAATATGCGTATTAGTCTTAACCTTAAGTGGCTTGGGCAAATTGTCGTGGGAGTTGGCATCGTTGTTATGGGCTACTTGCGTATTGAAAATCGCATTGGAGAACTTGAACGTAGAATGGAACTTGCTAATTCCAGAATTGAAGACCTTGTCAGTAAGCATATAGCAGAAGAAGAAGTAAAAATAACACAAATGCAAGAACAATTAGAATGGTATCAAACAGAATTAAATTTAAATCCTTTATCTTGGGGAAAGAAAAAAAGGAAAAGAAAGTAGTCTTAACTGAAGATGACTTTAATCATAATTATTTTATTAACAGAGAGTTGCGGAGGGTCAAAGAGTAGTGGATTTTTTAGCAATATATTCAGAAGCAGGAATGATAGGTGTTGTAGGAGCAATGTTTATGTTCATGGTATACTCAATGAATAAACGTGGTAATGAACAAGCTGAATCATTGCAGAATTTGAAAATAGAAAATAAAGGACAAAGTGAAACACTTGAAAACATGGAAAGTATGGTTATTAAGCTTATTAACAGGTGGAATAAAAGTGACGACAAGCTTGACAGGAAGTTTGATTCACTTACGAAGGAAATTAATGATTTGGACAATCAAGTATCGGAAATAAAAGGAAGTTTGTCTAGAGTAAATGGAAAACATTAGGAGTAATTATGGCAACTAAAAAAGATTCTAAATTAAAAAAGGCTGGTGTAGCTGGGTATAACAAACCCAAGCGTACTCCAAGTCATCCTAAGAAGTCTCATGTAGTTGTAGCTAAAGTAGGAGAAACTACTAAGCTAATACGATTTGGACAGCAAGGTGTAAAAGGAGCTGGGAAAAATCCTAAGTCAGCTAAAGAGAAAGCAAGAAAAAAATCGTATTATGCTAGACATAATGCACAAGATGCTAAACCAAGTAAATTAAGTGCTAGGTATTGGTCTCATAAAGTAAAATGGTAATGGCTAAAAAAGTAAGTTGGATGTGGGGTGGCAAGCGTTATTCTGGTACGTTGATTAGGGAAACAAAAACACATAAGTTTGCTAGGACACACAACGGAAAAATAAAAAAGATTGTTAAAAAGTAATGGATAGTTTAAAAGTAACATCAGCAAGTATATTTAATTATGGTTTGTCTTTATCACATGCAAGTTTAATCTTACAATGTGTTGTAGCAATAATGACTATAATTTATTTAAGTTATAAAATAAACATAATAAGGAAAATAAAATGAGTAAAGCAATATTAGCAGGTATTATAGATAAAGCTAAAGACCATATTGTAAACGAATATGCAGATGGAATGGTAGACCATATACAATCTGATGAGTTTAAAGAAGTCTTAGCATCTAAAATTAATAAAAAAATAGACATACCTTTTGTATCTGAAGAAAAAGAGCAGATATTTTTTGAAAAGTGTGTTGATTTAGTTACTGATGTAATTGAAGGCATAGTAAAGAAGTAATGCCAAAGTTTGGAAAAAGATCTCGTGAAAGACTAAAAGGGGTAGACTCTAGATTAGTAGAAGTATTAACTGAAGTGTGTAAATACTTTGATATAACTGTAATAGAGGGTTTAAGAAGTCAGGAGAGACAAAATGAGTTGGTTGAGCAAGGCAAAAGCAAAACTAAATTTGGTAAGCATGTTGATGGGAAAGCTGTGGACATTGCTCCTTATCCAATTGATTGGAACGCTAGGGATGATTTTCATTACCTTGGTGGTTTTGTTTTGGGCATAGCATCAAGCAAGGGGATTAACATTCGTTGGGGAGGCGATTGGAGTGATTCAAGTTTGAGTCAAGGTAGGAGAACTACCAAAGACAATAATTTTGACGATTTAGTTCACTTCGAGATAAAAGAGTAACATGGGAGTTTACTGTGAAAATAAAAGACAGAGTGGTTATCTTTCCAGATACACACTTTCCAAACCACGATAAGAAAGCATTTGCATGTGCATTAAATGTATTAAAAGAAGTAAAGCCTTCAGCATTTTTATTATTAGGAGATACAATTGATGGTGAATCAGTTAGTCATTGGCAATGGTCTAAAAAGAAAAGACCACCTATTGAATATCAATTACCAGCAATAGATAAGGAGATAGCTCATGGAAATAAAGGATTGGACGAGATTGATGAAGTTTTACAATTGGTACAATGCAAGAAAAAAATCTTTGCACAAGGAAACCACGAAATCTGGTTTGACAACTTTGTTGAAGAAAACCCCTATTTAACACAGTACTTAAGTAGAACAGCATTTAAATTTGATGAGCGTGGATATGAATGGCACAAATATGGAGAAGTCTTTAAAGTACTTGGTAGCAAATTGTACGCTTACCATGGGGGGCATTACATGGGAGTGTCACACGCAAGGACTCATGCCCTGCAATTGGGATGCAACGTCATCTATGGACACACCCACGATTGTCAGAAAGCCACAATCCAACACATTAGCGGAAGCCACATGGCTCATTCAATGGGATGTTTAACTGATATGACTAAAAGTTATTTAAAAGGCAGACCAACTAATTGGAGTCATAATGTAGGTGTATGTGATATAATGTCTAATGGAAATTTTAATTTAGTAGTCTTAACAATTAATGATGGCTACACAACATATAACGGAAAAATAATAGGTGCCTAAAGATTTATTTGAAATAAAACAGTTTGAAACTGGCAATGTTTATAATGCAGATGATAGAGACATTCCAGATGATGCTGCAGTTTATAGTGAAAACATAGACCCTTATAGTCAAGCTGGTTCTTTAATGGGTATCCATGGAGATACAGTTGTTAAGGCAGGTGTTGACACTACAAGGATGTCTATAATAAATGACAATGGTACACATAGATTAGTATATGTAGATAAATCAGACTTTGATATAAAAAAAGTTGATGATGTACATGGTACTCCTAGTGTTCCTACAGTTGTTGAATCTGGTACATTTGGAACTAGCAGCAGTATCGCTGCAATGCAAGTTAATAATAAAGAAGTGCATATGGGAATTGGGAAGGATAAAAACCCTAAATGGGTAGGTATTATTTCTCATGGACAATTTGGAACTACTGCTCCAAGTGGTATTCAATCAACTACAGCAGAATTAACTTCTCCTAATCCATTTCCATTAATGCATGCAGTTATTGCTGATTCTACAAATACATATGTATATGGAATACAAGCTAATGGAAAATTTATTTACAAGTTTGATATAGCTACAGGAATTTTAGTTAGACGTTCAGAATATTTTTTTACTTCAACACAAGCTATAACACTTGCTAGTGATGGTAATCTATATGTAGCTGACCAAGTAGCTTCTAATTTTACAATGTTAAAAATAGATAAAGATAATATGGATGTAATTACTAGTAGGGTAATTACAGGAACTACAGGCGTTACAGATTTAATGATATGTGGTAATACAATGTGGCTAGCTAGAGGTAATTATAGTGGTAATACATTTTTGTATAACATTTCTGTTAGTAATCTTAGTACAGGTTCTACATCTGTAGCTGCTACAAACAGAAGTCCTTTTATGGGAGTAGACCAAGCTGCTAATGTATCTGCTGGCGATTGGGCAACTGATGATGACCAAAAAATAGCAGTAGCTATGAGTATACCTAAGTTACCCCTTATTAGAGTTACAGGTAGTAATAGCTATGTTGGTATAGCAACTTATGTAAAGCCTTCAGAAAGTACTGCATATGCAAGATTTTATTATGCTACTGGTAGTACTGACCATACTGGTGGTAATACTGTTAATGGACAATCAAGTCCTAGAGGAGCAATAAGATGGTGGGCGCATGTTATTAGAGACACTTATACAGCAGGTGAAAAATTAAGTACAATTACAAAAGGAGCATGTTATGCTTTCAGTCAAGTTTATAATAAAACATATGATAAAGTTTATCAAGTAAAACAAACTAGCAATTCAACTTATTTAAATTTTGTTGAAGAAGGTGCTTCTTCTAATGTGACTAGTCTATTCCGTCAAAATAAATTAGCGTATAATCATACTGATAGTAATTTAATTGACATTACTAGAAATAACGTAGGAACTGATATAGATGTAGAGGATGCAATACTAGATGAGATAAGTGGTTCTTATAATGTATTTTCTTCTGGTGGTCAAGTAAGATGGGCTGCTGGAAGTTCTGGATCTCTTGTAAAAAAAGCAGAAGGTGAAGTAGAATTAGTTATAACTAATAACACAAGTGTTGCTGGTAGTATAAATCCTGCACATGACCATTTTTATGCAACATCTTTTACGTATGATGGCTATCAGGAATCTCCATTATCATCTTGGTTACATTTAGATAATAGTAGTATCTCAGAAGATTCATTGAATGTAGACATAGGTTTATATATTTCTAATTTAAGTAAAAGAGTTACTCATGTTAATTTATATAGGTCTAGTGCAGCATCTGCTAGTGCTTTACAGCCATCAGGTTTTTTTAGATTGATTAAAAGTGTTTCTTTAAAATCAGGATGGTTAGAAGAAGATTCTAGTACAACTAATCCAAATTGGGGTACTCATTATAGTAAAACAATAATTGATGATGGTGTAGCACATGCATCTTACGAAGCAAGAACTGGAATGTCAGAAGCTTTAATAGATACGTTACCTAAATATACTTTAAGCTCTAAAGTAAATAACTTTTTATATATAACAGGATGTTCTCATATAGATATAGATGATGCAACTAATTATTTGTTTAAATCTAGACCTTTTAATTTTGACCAATTCAATATTATAAGAGATTATTTATTATTACCCAATACAGCTACAGCAATGGAAACATTTAATGGTAGACTATATGTTTATTCTGAAAATGAAATGTATATAATAAATCCAGATGGAATGTTTATAGAAGATACTATAAAAGGCATAGGCTGTAGAAATCAAAATTCTGTTATATCATCAGATGTTGGTTTATGTTGGATGGATAAAAATAGTGTTTATTATCACGATGGTAGCAAAATAAATGATATAGGTAGAAGAATAAAGAAAGCTCATCAATTAGATGATATTAGAAATAGTTATAGTGCATTAGATAACTTAACTGAATTTAATAGTGCTGATTATGGTGGTGATATTGTTTTAGGTTATGATGGATACAGAAAATCGTTTTGTTTTTTTTATCAATATAAATTTGATACAGCAACTACTACTACAAGTAGTTTTACACAAGTTGGATGTAGTTATGATGATTTAACTGAATCAGTAACTCATTCACCAAATAGTAACATAGTTGCAGGACTTGCAGTTTCTGGTCTAGACATACCTGCTAATACTGTTATTTCAGATATTGTACAAGGTAATCCTACTAGGTTTGAAATAAGTAATATGCCAACTGGTACGCAAACAAATACAACTCTTACGTTTACAAGTACTGTTACAACTACTGTTACAACTTACATACCACAATGTTTAGTATACACAGCACCTAAAAATAGATGGGATGTTTGGAATAGACCTTATACAAGTAACTTGTTAACACTAGGTGCTATAAATGGTAAGAGTAATGAATTAATAGTATCTGATAATGTTAATGGATTAATTAAACCTTTTAATCCTAAGAGTAATACAAGGTTAGATAATTTTATATGGTATAGTAAAAAATTTACAATGGGTGATAGTACATCAGATAAAAAGTTTTACAAAGCAGAAATACTATCTGAAGATAGCACACCTACTATAGTAGTCAATACAGCAGAAAATAGTGGAGCTTACTCAGCATTATCTGCGAAAAGAACTGCTAGGCATGCTCAAGTTAAGCTTTCAGTAACAGGTGATGCTACAGCTACAATAGATGGTATGAGGCTTGTCTTTAGAAGGTTAAAAAGAACTAAGGATATGTCGTGATAAGTAAAAAGCGTTCACAAAAAATTACAGAAAATAATATGCAAAGAGTTATAGATAAAATCTATGATGATTTAAATGAATTAATAAGTGCTGTAAATAGTAGAGATACTGTTTTACTTCCAGATGAATCTGCTGGAAGAGAAGGTAACATAAGAATTGTAAGGTCACCTGAAGGTGGTTCTTATAAAATACAAGGGCGTACTAGCGAAGGCTGGGCAAGTACATCTTTAAATTTAAACGAGGAGTAGAATATGCCACCAGATAATAATTTTAATATTTTTAATTCAGTTAGTAATCTTGCACCATCAATGCAAGATTATGGAACGCAATCACCGCTAGCGCCAGCTTATGACCCTAGTGCAAGTTTACCAGCTGCTAACTTGTCATCATTTTCAAATGTTCCAGCTCCACCAGCTGCTTTACCTCAAATGGGAGTTATGGGTAACTTTGACCCAAACTTTCGTACAAGTGGTATAGCAGGAGGTAGTTTGCTAGGAGGAATATCACAAGTTACTTCTGGAGGTGCTGCTGTTCCAACTGCCACGCCTCAAATGGGAACTTTAGGTAAGTTAGGACTAATGGCAGGTAAGTATGGAGGAATGTTAAGTAAAGGCATAGGTATGCTTGGAGGACTTGGGCCTGTAGGTGCTGGTTTATTTGGGTTAATGGGTTTAGCTTCTGCTAGAAGAAATAGACCTAAAGATATAAATCAAGATTTTTCATTTGATTTAGCAAGTTCTGATTACAATGTAAATCAAAACTTACAAAGCAATATGAATGATTTGTCTGGATTAGGTGGGCAGTTTAGAGAGCAAGCACAAAATATGCTTAATCCTAATTCAACATATAATCAAAGACAATTTGATACATTAAGAAGAGGTGTAGGAGACCAATCAGCACAAAGTATTAATGCAATGAACTCAGCCATGGCTTCTAGAGGTGCAATGGGTATGGGTAATTTATATGATGCTATATCAAGTAGACAAGCTGGTGACCAATTTGCACAAGGGCAAATGGGAATTTTAAATCAAGGTACTCAATTAGCTAGTCAAATGGGTAATACAGCTATAGGCGCATATGGTCAAGCTGGACAACTTGCTTCTGGTGTAGATTCTAGAAGATTACAAAACAATCAATTTAACGCTCAAAATGAAAATACATATAATCAACAACTAAAAATGGCTGAATATAATCAAAAAGTACAAAACCAAAATGCACGAGCTGCATATGGTCAAAGTCAATCTAACAATATGTTTAATTTAGCAGGTAGCTTTTTAGGATTAGGAAGGAGATAGTATGATTGTACCAAACATGCAAACAAGGTTTACTGGGTATAATTCTCAGGGAACAGGAAATCTTTTAAATGCAGTAATGCAAAAAAGGCAACAAGACATAACAGAAGATATGGCGGCAGCTTCTAGAAAGCTAGCTAGAGAAGGATACGAACTACAAAGAGATCTAGCTAAAGATAGAAATGATTTAGCCTCTCAAGGATTAGCACAACAAAAAGATATGAATGAGGCTCAAATAAAAGATTTGAACAATAGGATTCAACAAAGGCTTGCTGATAATACTTACAGAGATAGAGTGTTTGACTTATCAAATCAATTGAGACAAGATGAAGTTAAGTATAAAAAAGGTCTAGCAGTAGAAGGAATAAACAAAGCTATTTCAGAAGAAGCTGGAGCTAACAGACAAAGAAGTAGAACAGAGTATATTGAACATAGTAAAAGCAATCCTTTTAACTTTAAAAGCGATACTGAATTAGGTGACGAATTTGATAAGCTTACTCCAGAGCAAAAGTATAAACCTAATATGGAAAGACTAATAGGAACTAGTCCTAATGTTGCCCCTAGTAGTAATGCAGTTCAGTTTGTTCCACAAGATGAAAAGAATCAAACTAATTTTTTAAACATGTTGATGTTAAATCAACTAGGTAACATGAGAGGACAATACTAATGGAACCAATGAAAATAATAAGTCTTATAGACCAATACAATAAAGACCCAAGAAAATTTACCGATGCTGAAGCAGAAGTAGTTGCTCAATTATCTAAGCAAATGAATAGACATTTTAATAGGGAAAGTAAACCATTTAGTAAAGCAGCTTTTGAGTTTGGAGATATGGCTACGTTTGGGTTACTACCAGATAGTATGAAACCAGTATCTAGAGGTGAAAGAACTTTTGGAGAAACAGGTATGGATTCTATGGCAAATGCTATTGGTATGATAGGTGGATTAGGAGCAGGAGCATTAGGTGCAGGTAAGGCTATATCTTTTGGAGCAGGAGCATTAAAAGGTAGAGCTGGTGATGCATTAAGAGCTGTAAGAAATAAAGTAGGTGGTAGTAGTGTAGGCAGAGGAGTTAGTGGTATGGCTACTGGAGCAGGTAGAATTGCTACTGCTGCTGGAAGAGGTGTTGCTGGATTAGGAAAAGGAATGGCTGGAGCTGGAGCTAACTACGCAAGAATGGGTAGGTTTAAAGCTGCCTCTGGTTTATCTAGAAATTTAAACATTCCAATGGAAGTAGCAGAAAAGTATTTAAATTATAGTGCTGTAGGTGCTGGTAGTTTATTAGGTTTAAGTGCTTTACTTGATTCAGAAGCGTTACCAGTATTAGAAGAAGGTACTCCAAAGAATCCATTTTCTAGTTATTACAATTATCCAAAGCTTTATGGCAATGCACCAGCAGAGGAAAGATATTTTAGTGACCCAAATAGGTAATTAATGATTAATCCATACGAAGGCTACAAAGTAGAGAGCCTTATAAATACATACAGGGCAAACCCTGACATGTTTAATGACGACCAACTTGATGAACTTGAGTCATTAGCAGACCAACATGAAATAAACTTTAAAAGACTAGAAGGTAATTTTAGTTTAAGAAGAGGCTTACAGCAAGCTCAAGCTGGATTTATAGAAGGTCTTACTACATTTGATTTAATTCCTAAAGAACCTCGCAATACAGGTGAGGCAATCTTTAGGCAATTAGGACATTTAGCTGGCTTTGCTCCTGCTATTATGAAAGCACCATTATCTGTTTTTAGCAGATTTAGAGGTACTGGAATGTATCAAGCTTTAGAATCTGGTATAAAAACGCTAGATGACATTGCTATTCCAATGAAATTTTCTAGAGGTACTAAGACTGTATTTAATAAAGTATTAGAAAAAACTGGTGCTGAGTCTATAGAGTTCTTACGACATGGTTCTGCTACTAGACAAATAACTGAAGAAGCATTAGGTCTTGGTGTAGCAAGTGCAGTTAGTTCTGTATGGAAAGGTACAGATGTAATGGCTGATGCATTTGTTGGAGGTGCTATAGCAGGTGGTGCATTTGGTGGTATAGGTAATTTTGTATCTGTAGGTAAGATGTACAAAGGTACACCAGAGCAAATACAAACAGCTAATGCAAGATTAAGAGCTGGAGTTGCATCTATGTTTATGGGGCTTCCTGCTACAATGAGACGTGACCCTATAGAAATGCAAATCTATGAATATTTATTAGGTGGGTTTTTTGGTTACAACACTAGACCAGCTTACAAAGCTGCAGCTGGTGAATGGATGGTTGGTAAAAAAGGTGAGAAGCTTGGTAGGCTTATGCAAGACATATTAGACCCAGAGCATGCTACAGATTGGAATACTATTACTAAAAAGACTCAAGATTATATATTACATGAACATCCTATGCAGTCTTTTAAAAATTCAGAAGGTTTAAAAGGTTCAACTGGTGTTTCATTAGGTTACTTAGAACAGCATTTTCCAGAGGCAAAATGGAGACCTATAGCAGAACAGTATATTAAAAACTCAGGCAGAGAAGTTAATAATGATACTGTACATGCATATTACAGATTAAAAGCATCTGATGCTATGTCTGTATTATCAGGTAGATTTAGAGATGCTTCAAGTACCTCTGCACAAATATACTCTGACCAACAAAGTGATTTTATGGATCCCGTAACTAGGGAGATTGAGCATCTAAAAAATACAGATAAGGATGTATATAAAGAGGTTGATAAAAAACAATTTAAAACAGAACAAGATTTTATTGCGGCTAGAGAGCAAGCTACATCTGAAAGTTTAACAGCAGAAGGGGGTAGAAATGTAGAAGTATTTATAGAGAGCTTAAAAAAATTAATTGGTAGTGATTTAACTACTAAACACGAAGCTAGATATAGAAGGAAATGGCATACTGAAACAGAGCCTACACAAGAAGTATTTTATTTTAAAGATAAAGCATTTGGTGACATAGATGTAAAGAGTACAAAAAGTAAAACATTTGGTACAACTAGTTTAGGTGAAAGATACGTTACTCTTCCTATAAACTATTTAGGTTTTGGTGGTTTCTCGTTTATGACACATGGAGTTACTAAAGGTGGACAACCATATAAAATATTAGATTTTACACCACAAGGTGAAAATGTATTATTTAAAGTGGATAGTAAGAAACTTCGTAAGATAGAAAATAAATTAGAAGAACAAGGTAAATATATTTATAGTGGCATGAAGGATAAGACCTTTATGTTAATTGCTGATTATGTAGATAGTTTGGGTAATGTTCAAATAACAAAAGAATTAATATTTGATGCTATGTCTAAAGGTGACCCTGTTATTAGAAAAGCAATAGAAAAAACATATGAAGCAGGTCTTGAATCAGATATAAATATCTTTGGTACAAATAGATTGTATGAACGCAAGTGGGTCAGTAATGTGCTGCATCACGCTGCAATGAATGGTCTAGTCAGTAAAAACTCTCCTAACCTACAAGGATTAGGTATGTTATTAAATAAAGGTTATGGTAAGTCTGTTGCAGATTTAAACAAAAGATTAACACTCATAACAAACAGAATGACTCCATTAAATAAAGCTAGTTTTACAGAAAGTATACCTAATGGTAAAATGAGAGGTATGATAATTAAAGATGTAGAAACTACAGGTAATAGCGATACTGATGGTGGATTAATTATTGCACATAAGTTCTTTGATGCAATTGTAAAGTATATGGGTTATGATAAAAATGTAGGACATTTAAAACCAGTTGTTGCTGGCGATACTGGATTAGGAGCATTGTTTACAAAGTCAAATGGACAAAGAGCTACAGGTCGTTGGAATGATTTTATGAAAGAGAATGGCTTAGATTTTATTGTTTTTGATAGTGGTGCAAAGTTAAAAGGTAACTTAGAAGTAAATGCTGAGTTTACTTATAATCCTAAATCAAATACATTTTCTGTTAAGAATCCTAAAACATTTGAAGTACCTATAGAACATATGCAAGTTAGTACAGGTACATTTGAAGACCCATTTAAATCCATTAAAGGCGATGAGATTGCAAGACAGTTCTATCTTCATGCTTCTAGTAATCAATTTCCAGACTTTGCTGAACAATACTTTAAAGAAATATTAGAACCTAGTTTATTAGGTACAGAACGAGGTAAAGCATTTGCTGAAAAAGTAAATGAGGTTAGAGCTAAGAATGAAAAATTAAGTGACAAACAACTTAAAGAATTAGATAAGATAATAAATGATGCTGACCTTTCTTTAAATGAATTGCCATTAGAATTTATAAAAGATACATTACTAAAATTCCCTGATAGTAGGGTAGCAGGAAAAGTAATGGATAAGATAATGAAGTTAGAAGGAGAAGGTAAGTTAGATATAGATTTTGAATTTGATAGTAGTTCTGACTTTAGACAATTTCATACATCTAATAAAATATTAGCTCAAGCTATGGCTGGTACATATGCAGTAAGGAATACTGTTTTTAAAGAAAATTATCATAATGCTTTAAAGAAATTTTTAGTAAGAAGATTTGCTAATCCATATATCTATACAGGAGGTAAGTCTTGGTTAAAAGCATTTACACCAGACCAATTAGTTACATACAAAGGTAATAGTATTATTGTAGACCCAGAATATGTACAAAAGAAAATTAAGGGATTACAAGAGGGGGATTTGTATTTAGACAATATGTTTAAAAGAATGCCTATTGAAAGTAAATGGATACCAGAAAAAGATTTAGAAGCTATATACCAAAGGAAACTAAAGAATGCACAAAAAACTGATAGCAAAGCTACTATGGAAACTATCGACAAGCGAGTCAATTTGGGCGAAGCTTGGGAGCAATATATTGGGAATAAATCCAGAAAAAACATTAAAGAATGGGATAAGACATTTATGCTCCTCGCTATTCGTATCCCTGCTGATAGTGTTTCTGGTACAAGGCAGTTACGCTTTAGGGGTTTTACAGGGCAGAGAGGCTCTGGCTCGTTCACGCACCATAAGGATAATAAATACCTTGGAGGTGCAGACAAAGATTCAGACAGTATCAAACTCTATCAAGGAATCAGTAATGATTTAAGAAAGAAGTTTGTTGAAGTAAAAGATGAAAGAGCAGCATGGGAGAATAAAGATGGTTCTCCTAGTGATTATGCTAAAGGAATAGATAAGATATTTTCTAATGCAGACTTAGATGCTACTGAAGTACAAAGATTTAAAGGTTACGATAAAAAAGAAGGGGATAAAGGATATAACAAAGCAGAAGATGTAGAATATCAAATGTTTATGTATAATCCAGCTTACAGATTAAGAGCATCACAAATGGCTTATTCTGCAAAGCAAGGTATGGGTGGTAGTCTAAATGCAAAGATTGCTATGCAAAACTTTTCTGATTACATACTTAAAAATAATAATAGTGTTGATTTTACATTTGAAGATGGTGGACAAACTTTTGTTGCTAATATAAAAGTTAAAAAAGGTAAGGTTATGGGAGTTGACAGAATGCAATTCTTTAGAGACCTTGGTACAGCAGTTGTAAATAAATCAGCAGATGCTAGTACAGACCCTACAATAAAACCTTCTGTTGCACATACAAGAGTTTTATTTGACTCATTGTTTGATATGAAAGTATATAAAGCTAATCCTAAAACAGGTGAGCTTAGTTTAGTAAAACGTAATGGTTCAGATATTAAATTACCAAAAGATTATTTTGGATATAGTCAATTAAAAAGCAAGGCTATTAACACTCCATTTTCTACAATACTAGATGCACTAAGAGTAGTTAAACCAGCTTCTAGTGTAAGAAATATTTCTTGGAGTATCTTAAAAGATAAAGCTTGGTTTACTAATAATAGAGGTCTTGTTCTTTTAGAATTAACACCTAAAGAAATTGCTAAGTTAGATATAGAAATAGGTGAAAGAGTTTTAACTAAAGAAAATGATATAACATATTCTATAATTAGAAAACCAAATGAAAATGGTAAAGCTATACTTAATAAAAGTAGGTTTGGTACAGGGCAAGCATTAGATATATTTGATTTAGGTAGATTGATAACAAGAACAAATGTTAATATTAAAAAGCATGGATTAACAGGTATGGTTCCAGCCTTAGTAAAGCGTATGGAAAATGCTGGTTTAAATATAGAATCATTTAGTTTTCCTACTATTACTAGAGCATATCAGAACCTAATAGATAATTTACCTGTAAGACAGAACATGCATGAGAATTTAAGACTTATAAATAATAAAGAGTTTACTAAGTTTATAGAGACTCATTTAGGTATAATAGCTAAAGAATTTAATTTTGATATGAGTCCAAGAGGTAAACTAGATTCTAAAATATCTCAATATAGTTTTGCATTTGATAATATAGGTAGAGGGTTAGCACATTTTTCTACAATAGAATTACTACATAAAAACTTTATAGATTTACATGCAGCAATCGATGCTGCAGGAGTTAAAGGAAATGCAATACAAGACTTAATTCCTAGATTAATAGAACGTAAAAAAAAAATTAAA